>JGI12210J13797_10391625_pt1 | contig 13856 bp, 8 predicted proteins | sample ElkSlonscriptome_3_FD_13797 | JGI IMG/M metagenome (IMG submission 13797)
GGAGCCCGCAGCAGGCCCGAGCGCTCGTCGGCCGCGCTGCCGCCCCCCTGCTGCGCACTGCTGAGCGCGGCCTTCCACTCGGGGACCTCTCCGTCGTCTTCGTCGTCTTCGTCTTCGACCAGCACGAGGTCGTCGTCGTCGAGCAGTTCGAAGTCGTCGAGCTCTTCGATCACCTCGTCTTGGGGCGCCGCCGCTTCGGCCGGCTCGGCCGCTTCGGCCGGCTCGGCCGGCTCGAGAGGGTTGGCCGCCCGCTCGGTCGTCTCGCCCGAGGCGAGGGTGGCCGGGCCCGGGGACGCGTCGCGGGGCACGAAGGTGGCCGGGCCCGGGGCCGCGTCGAACGGCGCGGCCCCGGCCGGGCCGTCGTTCTTCTCGGTGATGGTGGGCGGCACCTCGTCGGGTGCTCCGGCCAGCAGGGGGTTGATCGCCCGCTCGGTCACGTCGGCCGACACCTCGGCGAACTGCTGCGCGTTCATGCTCTGCGTGATGTCGGGCGCCTCCATGGCCGGGTTGGTCACGTCGGGTCCGTCGGGCGTGGCGCCGGTCATGGAGCTGGCCGCCGTCACGTCGGGGGCCAGCTCGCCGTCGTCATCCTCGTCGAGGCCGGGCAGATCGTCGAAGTCGATGCCGGCGAGGGGATCGAGCTCGGAGGGCTGGGCCTCCACATCGGCATCGAACCCGAGGTCGTCCTCGGGCCCGGCGGTGGTCAGGTTGGCCTCGACCGCGTCGAGCGCGGCCTGGGCCTCCGCCACCGCAGCGGCGGCGGCGGCATCGGCATCGGCATCGGCATCGGTGGGAACGGCCACGAGGGGCTCGGATCCGGGCTCGGATCCGGGCTCGGATCCGGGCTCGGATCCAGGCTCGGATCCGGGCTCGGATCCGGGCTCCGGCGCGTAGCCCGACCCGTACTCGTATCCGGCCTCGGGCGCGTACCCGGGCTCATGGCCCGACTCCGGCTCCGGCTCCGGCTCCGGCCCGTACCCGGGCTCGTAGGGCGGCGCCGCATCGACCGGGGCGGTCAGCTCGGGCGACACCATCTCCGGCGAGGCGTCGACCGGCATGGTCTCGTCGAGCACCACCATCTCCGGCGATGCCTCGTCCGATCCGACCGTCTCGGGCGACCCCCCGAGCATCTCCGGTGCGTCGTACGCCTCGGCCTGCGCCGAGGCAAACTCCTCGGCCGGGGGGGTCTCGTACGACTCCGCCGCGTGCGCCTTCGGCGAGGGAGCGCGCTCGACCGCCGACGATGCCGGCGACACCGGTGATGCCGAGCGGGGCCGCGGGGTCGGGGTCGGGGTCGGGGTTTGGGTCGGAATCCGGGCCCGGGTCGGGGTTGGCGTCCGGCTCGGCCTCCGCGGCGCCGGCGTGGGCCGGGGCGTCCGCGGCACGGCGGCGGCCGCGTCGAGCAGCGGGCCGAGCTCCGGGTCGTGCTCGATCCCCGCGACCAGCTGCTCCGCGCGACGGCGGGCCCACTCGAGCGCTCCCTCCACGCTCTGCGCGTCGAGGCCTTCCCCCTTCAGAAGTTCGTCGAGCTCCATGCGCTGGCTTCAGCTCCCGGCCGCCCGGACCCTACCACGTGCGCCCGGCCGGCCCATGGTTCATGCCGCGCCGAGCTGGGCCTGGAGGGTGGACGACGCGGCCCCGAGGGCCTCATCGAGACCCGCGAGCCTGGGTCCGCCGGCCTGGGCCAGCTCGGGGCGCCCCCCGCCCTTGCCCTCGACGTGCTGGGCCAGCGCGCTGACGAGCTTGCCGGCGTGAACGCGCGCCCGCAGGTCCTTGGTCACGGCCACCAGCAGGGTGGCCTTGCCCCCCGTGTCGGTCCCCAGCACGACCACCCCCGAGCCCAGCCGGTCGCGCAGGGCGTCGGCCGCCCCCCGCAGGGTCTTGGCGTCGGCCCCGGCGACCCGCCGGGTCAGCAGCTTCACGCCCTGCACCTCCACGACCTCGTCGGACACGCCGCCGCCGCCGGTGGCCAGCTTCTGCTTGAGCTCGCCGATGGTGCGCTCGCGCTGCTTGAGCTCGGTCTGAAGCTTCGCCACCCGCTCGGGCAGCTCCTCGATCGCCTGCACGTGCAGCTGCCCGGCGACCTCGTCGGTCACCTCGGCCAGGCCCTGCAGGTGGGCCAGCGCGCCCATGCCGGTGACCGCCTCGATCCGGCGCACGCCCTGGGCGATGCCCGTCTCGCCCACCACCGCGAACAGGCCGATGTCGCCCGCTCGCTCCACGTGGGTGCCGCCGCACAGCTCCACGCTGTCGATGCCCAGCCGGATCACCCGCACGCGCTCGCCGTACTTCTCGCCGAACAGGCCGATCGCGCCCTCGGCCTTGGCCTCGGTCAGGCTCATCTCCTTGATCGTGCTGGCGGCGTTGCTCAGCACCATGGTGTTGACCCGCTCCTCGATCGACCGCCGCTGCTCGAGGGTGACCGGCCGGTTGTGGCTGAAGTCGAAGCGCAGCCGATCGGGTGCGACCAGCGAGCCCTTCTGCACCACGTGCTCGCCCAGCTCTGCGCGCAGGGCATGGTGCAGCAGGTGGGTGGCGCTGTGGTTGCGCCGGATGGCGTCGCGCCGCGCCCGATCGACCTCGAGCACGAGCGGGTCGCCCACCCGGATGGTGCCCTCGACCACCCGCCCGCGGTGCACGTGCATGCCCGCGCGCGGCTTGGTCGTGTCGACCACCTCCACCAGCCCGCCGTCGCCGCGGATCTGGCCCGTGTCTCCCACCTGGCCGCCGCTCTCGGCGTAGAAGGGCGAGCGGTCGAACACCAGCTCGACCTCTTGGTCGGCCTCGGCCTGGTCGACCCGCGCCCCGCCCACGAGGATGGCCTTCACGATCGCCTCGCCCCGGGTCTCGTCGTAGCCCACGAACGCGGTGTCGCCCGCCCCGTCGTGCACCTCGAAGTACACGTCGGCCACGGCCTGCTCCGCCCCCAGGTCGGCCCCGCGGCCCCCCGTGGCGCCCTGCCGGTCCTTGAGGGCCTGCTCGGCCGCATCCTCGTCGAGCGTGAGCCCGTGCTCGCGCAGGATGACGGCGGTGAGATCGATGGGGAAGCCGTAGGTGTCGTAGAGATCGGCGGCGATCAGGGGATCGAAGCCCTGAGCGCCCGGATCGTGCCGCTCGATGGAGCGACGCAGGCGCTGCAGGCCGCGGTCCAGCGTGCGGCGGAAGCTCTCCTCCTCGCCGCGGACGACCTCGTCGATGACCGCGGCGCGCTCGCTCAGCTCGGGGTAGACCTCGCCGAACACCTCGATCACCGTGCGGCAGACCTCGTGCATGAACGCCTGATCCAGGCCCACGTCCGCGCCGTGCCGGATGGCCCGCCGCATGATCCGGCGCAGCACGTAGGAGCGCCCGCCCCGGTCGGGGAACACGCCGTCGGCCACGAGGAAGGCGGTAGCGCGGGCGTGGTCGGCGATCACCCGGAATGGGGCCTCGCCGAGGCTCCCGGTGGCCTTGCCGCTGACGCCGGCGAGGCGCTTGGCCTCGTCGACCATCGGGGCGAGCAGATCGGTGCCGTAGTTGCTGTCGTACCCCATCACCGCCGCGGCCACCCGCTCGAGCCCCGAGCCGGTGTCGATGCTGGGCTTGGGCAGCGACCGCATGGTGCCGTCGCCCAGCTTCTCGTACTGCATGAACACCAGGTTCCACAGCTCGACGAAGTCATCGTCCTGGTACGAGGGGCCGGTGCCCGGCTCGGCGGCGGTGGCCGGGGCCACGTCGCCCTTGTACAGGTGGATCTCCGAGCACGGGCCGCAGGGGCCGGTGTCGCCCATCTGCCAGAAGTTGTCCTTGGCGCTGCACCGGAAGATCCGCCCGGCCGGCACGTGCGGGGCCCACAGCTCGGCCGCCTCGTCGTCGGCCGGGGCGTCCTCGCCGGTGCCGTCGAACACGGTCACCACCAGGCGCTCGGCGGGCAGGCCCAGCTCCTCGGTGAGGAAGGCCCAGGCCCAGTCGATGGCGTCCTTCTTGAAGTAGTCGCCGAACGAGAAGTTGCCCAGCATCTCGAACAGGGTCTGGTGCCGCGGGGTGAAGCCCACGTTGTCCAGGTCGTTGTGCTTGCCGCCCGCTCGCACGCAGCGCTGCACGCTGACCGCCCGCGAGTAGGGCCGCTGCTCGCGCCCGGTGAACACGTCCTTGAACTGGTTCATCCCCGCGTTCACGAACAGCAGCGTGGGATCGTCGCGGGGCACCAGCGAGGAGCTGGGCACGTGGGTGTGGTCGCGGGCCACGAAGAAATCCACGAAGCGCTGGCGGATCTGGGCCGCCGTGAGGAGGGACCGTTGCAGGTCAGCCATACTCGATCTCCATGCCGGAGTCGCCTCCGGCCGCGGTCACGCCGCGGAAGTACAGGGCGAAGTCGTCGGGGTTGGTGGAGGCGGCCAGGGCCATCTCGTAGGTCACCAGCTTGCGCTGCACCAGCTCGGTGAGCGACTGGTCGAACGAGATCATGCCGTAGGGGTGCGCACCGTCGCGGATGGCGTCGACCACCTCCACGGTGCGGGTCTCGTCGATGATCATGTCGCGGATCCGCGGGGTGTTGATCATGACCTCGACCGCCGGAATCATGCCGCGCCCGTCGGCGCGCGGCAGCAGGCGCTGGGAGACGACCGCCGAGAGGATCGTGGCCAGCTGCAGCCGCACCGCGTTCTGCTGGTGGGGCGGGAAGATCTGCACGATGCGCCCGATGGTCTCGGTGGCGTCGAGGGTGTGCAGGGTGGAGAACACCAGGTGCCCGGTCTCGGCCGCGAGCATGGCGGTCTCGATGGTCTCGAGGTCTCGCATCTCGCCCACCAGCACCACGTCGGGGTCCTGGCGCAGCGCGGCCCGCAGGGCGCTCTGGAAGCTGTTGGTGTCGAAGCCGATCTCGCGCTGGTTGACCACCGATCGCCGGTCGTGGAAGACGTACTCGATGGGGTCTTCGATGGTGACGATGTGGGCGGCCCGCTCGATGTTGATCACGTTGAGCAGCGACGCCAAGGTGGTGGACTTGCCCGAGCCGGTGATGCCGGTGACCAGGACCATGCCCCGGTGCTCGCGGGCGAGCTCCTTGACCCGCGCGGGCAGGTTCAGCCGCTCGAAGGGCGGGATGTCGGCCGCGATGACGCGCAGCACCATGCCGCACTCGCCCCGCTGGCGGAACACGTTCACGCGGTAGCGCAGGTTGTCGGGCGTGGCGTAGGCGAGGTCGACCTCGTGCTCGTCCATGAACTTGTCATGGGTCTTCTCGCTCATGATGTTCATCGCGAACGTCATGATGACGTCGGAGGTCATGGGCGGAACGTCCTTGAGCGTGCGCAGCGAGCCTCGGATGCGGAACACCGGCGGCAGCCCGACCTTGAGGTGGACGTCGGAGGCACCGAGCTTCCGCGCGGCCCCCAGCACCCGGTCGAAGATCTCGTTCATGGCGCCCAAAAGGTAGCGGATCGACGCGCCCGGGGGGCCCCTGATGACCCAGCGCGATGTGCACCAATTGCAGAGCGCGGCCAGAGGCCGCGCCAATCATCGAGATCCGTTGGGGTTTCAGCGATGCGAAGGGGCGAGCGGAGGGCTCACTCCCTCGCCTCTTCGAGCCGCGCCTTGATGTCCATCACCGTGGCCCCCTTGGTGAGGGACGTGCGGGGAGAAAGGGGCTTGACGCCGAGCTCATCCTCGACCACGCGGAGCGCGACGTCTCGCGACAGACCGGTGCGCTCAGCGATGTCGCTGGCGACCAGCACGAGCGAGCCAGGATCGACCTCGGCATCCAGCTGCAGGGAGACCCGATTGCGGCGCAGATCGTCTAGCGCATGCGAGAGCTCTTGCTTGCTGACCATATCGAAAGACCTCTACCGATGGGAGTCGGTGTCGCTGACCAGAATACGCTGCACCCGAGCGTTTGCCGAGGTGCCGTCCCGAATTCGACACATCGCACGGGGCGCCCCCTTACAGATCTTTGGTTTCGAGTCGATAATACCGCGAAACCATTCCATTGTTGGATCGTGGCGTCGACGTGACACCTCGCTACGCCCGTAGGTGAACCCCGCAGCGCCTCCCGACGCGCAGGTCTCGCTGGCCGAACTTGGCCCAGAATGCCCCGTACAGGCCCGGATTGGGGCAGTAGGTCTTTCCCTGAATTCACCGGTTCCCGAGGGAGATCGAGCGGAACGAAGCGAGCCAGTGGGCTTCGGCCCCCATGCCCATGCCCCCCATGCGGGAATCAGTCGCCCCAGGGCCACGCGTCGTGTCGACGCAGCAGCGCCTCCGCGTGGGTCCACAGCCGCCGTCCGGTCGCCTCGTCGTAGCACTTGCCGTCCATCCGCTTGGAGTTCCACATGTGGAGGTACTCGCCGCTGCCCTCGCCGTAGCGCGGCGCCACGCTCATGTAGACCGCCGGCCCGGCCGCGTCGGCGGGACGGCGGAAGAACAGCCTGAACATGCCCTTGATGACCAAGCCCAGCAGCGGCGGTGCATCGCGGGCGATGTTGGTGTCGACCGGGCCGGGGCACATCACGTGCACCGCCACGTCGGGCGGGCCCTCGCCGGCCAGCCGCCGCGACAGCTCGAGCGCGAAGGTGTTGAGCACCAGCTTGAAGTAGCTGTAGTTGTGGATGCCCTTGTTCACGCCGTGCTCTTGGTAGGTGCCCAGCTCGTCCCAGTCGATGGCCGAGGCGCCGCGGTGGGAATCGGACGAGACGTACACGAAGCGCGGGGTGGGCCCGTCGGGGCGGGCGTTGCCCGCGAAGGCCGTGTTGGGCACGGTGCCGTCGCGCAGCAGCCGGTTGGCCAGCAGCACCTTGCTCAGCACGTTGGTGGCGTACATCGTGTCGAGCCCCTGCGGGGTGGGCCGCGCCCGCGGGGTGGCGACCCCGGCGTTGTCCACCACCACGTCGATGGGGCCGCCGCGATCGCGCAGCTCGTCGGCGAAGCGGTGCACCTGCGGCAGGTCGCTCAGGTCCACGCGGAACTGCTCCACGCGATCGTGGCCGGCCGCGGCCCGCACCTCGTCGCCCGCGGCGGGGATCCGGCTGCGGGAGGCCATCAGCACGGTGGCGCCCCGCTGGGCGAGCTGGGTGGCGATGGCCAGGCCCAGGCCCGAGCTGGCGCCGGTCACCAGGCAGGTGCGGCCGTCGGCGCGCAGATCGTCGGTGAAGCGGGCGGCCAGGGGCTGGGGGCCGAAGCGATCTCTCAGGCCGGCCAGGGTCGCCTGCACGGGGTTGTCGAAGCGACCGTGCGACACGCCGGCACTGTAGCGCCGCCGGCGGGCCGGGGGCGAGGCAAGGACCGCAGGATCGCCCGGAGGGGTCTCGGGCCGCGGATCGCCGTCGAGACGCCGCGGCGGAGTGGCGCGGGCGCGGGCCCGGGCGCGCCTCAGGTCGACTCGCGACGGGCGAGCTGCGCCCGAAGCTCGGCCAGCTCCCGCTCGGCGCGCTCACGAGCCCGCCGCTCCTGCTCGAGCGCCCGCCGCTCCTGCTCGAGCGCGGCGGAGGCGGACATGCGGGCCTCGGCGGTGCTCGGCACCCGATCGCGGCCCTCGGGGTCACGCGTGACGCGGAGCCGGGCCACGCCCCCCTCGGTGACGACCACGAGGAAGGCGGCCAGTTCGAACGACGCCAGCGGGCCCGGCCCGTTGTAGACGCGCACGAAGCTGCCGTCGGCGTCACGCCGGTAGCACTGCAGGGCCACCCGGTCGGGATCGCGGGCCTGGCCCAGCGCCGCGGCGGGATCGAAGATCACCAGCTCCCGGGTGCCGAGCTGCGCGTACTTCTGCGGGCCCTGGTCGTAGTCCTTGCGCCAGCGCTCGGGGTGCTGGTCGTCGCCCGAGACGATCTCCACGGCAAAGCGCGGCGGGCGGTGCCCCTCGCGCCAGGTCTGCCAGGAGGCGGGCCGAGGCGGGGGCGGCGGATCGTCGAGCAGGTAGACATCGGGCGAGACCCGCACCAGCGGCTCCTCGGGAACCCACGCGAAGAACTGGTCGGAGCCCACGTAGACCCGGCTCCAGCTGCGCTCGTCCGCCAGCTCGCGCAGGATCGACGTGAGCAGCGCGATGATCTCGTACTGCTCGGTGCCTTCGCCCATGTCTTCGTCGTCGGTGAGGTACCACGACGACCAATCGATGGCGCCGAGATCCTCGGGCCGAGGCTCACGAACCACGTTGAGGGCCCGGGGAGGGCGCCCCAGAGCGGATACGGAGGAGGTGGCCGGCGACACCATGCCGATCACGAGGATAGCACGGGGTGGGCCGGTACGATCCATCTCACCGAGCCCACCCTGCCCACCCTGCCCACCAAATCAGGTCAGGTCAGGTCAGGTCAGGCGCAGACGCTTGACCTGGAGGTATCGGCCCTCCCCGAAGGCGGGCGGCACGGGGAAGTCCTCGGGCAGGCCGAACTCGCCGATGAGCCGCACCGCCCGGCCCGCGCGGGCCGAGCCGCGCCCCACCGACGACAGCAGCTCGCCGTCGTCGAGCTTGGCGGCGTTGGAGATGGCCACGACCTCGCCGCCGGGCGCCACCACCCCCGCGGTGGCCTGCATCAGCTCCTCCCAGTCGCGCATGGCCGAGAAGACCTTGCCCTTCACCCGGGAGAACGGGGGCGGATCGACCACGACCAGGTCGAACTGCTCCTCGCGCTGGCGCATGCGCTCGAGGTACTTGAACACGTCGCCGGTGAGGTTGTCGCAGGCCTCGGGGTCGAGCCCGGAGGCGGCGAGGTTCTGGCGGCAGCGGGCGTGCGAGCGGGCGGCGGCGTCGATGTTGACGACCTTGGCCGCCCCGGCCCGGACCGCGCGCACGCCGAACGAGCCGGTGAACGAGAACAGGTTGAGCACCCGCTTGCCCGCGGCGCTGGCCTCGACCAGCCGCCGCCCCTCGCGGAGATCGAGGAACAGGCCCGGCGAGACGGGCGCGGTGACGTCGACCAGGAACGACAGGCCGTCCTCTTCGACCGTCAGCTCGGGCGGAGCGGTCTTGCCGGTGAGGTGGAAGGCGGGCGGCTTGCGCTCGTCGGCGACCACCCCGCGCACCCGATCCTGCATGTAGATCCCGTCGGGCGAGAGCGTCTCGCCCAGCAGCGGCACCAGCCGCTCGAGGTAGGCCTCGGCCGCGCGCGAGTACTTGTAGACGAGCAAGAACGCGCCCAGGCGATCGACGGCCAGGCCGGGCAGACCGTCGCCCTCGCCGTGCACCAGCCGGCACGCGCCCGAGACGGCGGGGGACAGCGTCGCCTCGCGCATCTCCAGCGCGGCCTCCAGCCGGCGCATGAGCTCCTCGTCGTTCCACTCGAAGCTCTCCGCGGCGCTGACCATGCGCACCGCGATCGCGCCCTCGGGCTCGACCAGGCCCCAGCCCAGGGGGCGGCCGTCCTCGTCGTGGACCGCGATGAGCTCCCCGGCCTCCTTGTCGGGCATGGGGCGCATCAGCGAGTCGCGGAACACCCAGGGATGCCCCGACGTCAGCGTACGGGCCGCGCGGTGGGAGACCTTCACACCCCCTCCACGGACCACGGGGCGGGGGCGGGCCCGCTTGCGTCGCGGCGGCGGCCGCCCGTCTCCTCCCGGGGATCGCGATGGCATGGCGGCGGACCATAGCCGAAATCGAACCGGTGGGGGCAGGCCACGGCCGGCGAGGGGCCGGCGAAGGGCCGGCGAAGGGCCGGCGAAGGGCCGGGCGGGCGCCACGGCGCGAGCGCGGAGCGCCGAGGCTCGCCCGGAGATGGCTTTGCGAGCCCGCCCCGCCCCGCTACTCTGATGCGGGCGCGGAGCGCGAGCACGCCCGTCGCCGAAGAGAGGGTATTGCCATGGCCACCGACCGGATCGGAGAGCTGCTCGTCCGCGAGAGCATCATCTCGGTGAAACAGCTGCGCGACGCCCAGGTCGACCAGCACCGCACCGGCAAGCGCCTGGCCTTCAGCCTGGCCAAGCTCGGCATCCTCGGCGAGAAGGAGCTCACCGAGTTCCTCGCCCGCCAGTACGGCGTGCCCTCGATCAGCCTCAGCGAATTCGAGATCGACCTGGAGGTCATCGACCTGGTCCCCAAGGAGGTGGCGGTGAAGCACACCGTGCTGCCGGTGCAGCGGGCCGGCTCCACGCTCATCGTGGCGATGAGCGACCCCTCCAACATCTACGCCATCGACGACCTCAAGTTCCTCACCGGGCTGAACATCGAGCCGGTGGTCACCACCGATGCGGCGATCGAGGAGGCGATCGTCCGCTACTACGAGAAGCCCGAGCAGCTCGAGTCGTACGACGAGGTGATCGGCGACCTCGAGTTCGAGGACATCGACTTCGGCGACGAATCCGAGGAGGACTTCAACGTCCTGGACTCGCAGGCCGAGGCCGAGCAGGCGCCGGTGGTGAAGCTGTGCAACCTGATCCTGCTCAACGCGATCAACAAGGGCGCGTCCGACATCCACATCGAGCCCTACGAGAAGGCCTACCGGGTCCGCTACCGCATCGACGGCGTGCTCCACCAGGAGATGTCGCCGCCCATCAAGCTCAAGAACGCCATCACCAGCCGCATGAAGATCATGGCCACGCTCGACATCGCCGAGCGTCGCCTGCCCCAAGACGGCCGGATCAAGCTGCGGATCGGCAAGAACCGGGAGATGGACTTCCGCGTCTCCACCCTGCCCACGCTCTACGGCGAGAAGATCGTGATGCGGCTGCTCGACCGCGACAAGCTCGAGCTGGACATGACCAAGCTGGGCTTCGAGGCCGCGCCGCTGGCCGAGTTCAAGGAGTGCATCCACCGCCCCTACGGCATGTGCCTGGTCACCGGCCCCACCGGCTCGGGCAAGACGACCACGCTGTACTCGGCGCTGTCGGAGCTGAACGGCGAGGCGGTCAACATCTCCACCGCCGAGGATCCGGTCGAGTACAACCTGGCCGGGATCAACCAGGTGCAGATGCACGACGACATCGGCCTGAACTTCGCCACCGCCCTGCGCTCGTTCCTGCGCCAGGATCCCGACATCATCATGGTCGGCGAGATCCGGGACTTCGAAACCGCGGAGATCGGGGTCAAGGCCGCGCTCACCGGCCACCTGGTGCTGTCCACCCTGCACACCAACGACGCGCCCTCCACCATCAACCGCATGCTCAACATGGGGGTGGAGCCGTTCTTGGTGACCGCCTCGGTCAACATGATCGTCGCCCAGCGCCTCGCCCGCCGGATCTGCCGGGACTGCGTGGCCGACGACCCCGAGGTCGTGCCCCAGGCGCTGGCCGACGCGGGCATGGACCCCAAGGAGGCCCGCGCGTGCCGGCCCAAGAAGGGCAACGGCTGCAAGACTTGCGCGAACACGGGCTACCGCGGCCGCGTGGCGCTGTACGAGATCATGGTGCTCACCGATCCCATCAAGGACCTGGTGCTGCAGGGGGCGTCCACCGCCGAGCTCAAGACCGAGGCCATCCGGATGGGCATGTGCACCCTGCGGCGCTCGGGGCTGAACAAGGTGGGCGAGGGCATGACCACGCTCGAAGAGGTCCTGCGCGTGACCGCGTCGGACTGACGTCGCGAGGTCGAGCGCCGAAATGCGCGGCAGGTTCGCGGCGCGCGGGCCTTTGTTGGTATCCTGCACCCAGCCGCGACGTGGCCGAACGATGGCGATCAACCTGCACCAGCTCCTCAAGGCGATGGTCGAGTCGGGCGCGACCGACCTGCACGTGACCACCGGCTGCCCGCCTCTGCTGCGGATCGACGGTGACCTGGTCCCGCTCAAGACCAACAAGCTGTCCCCCGTCGAGACCCGGAACCTCTGCTACTCGATCCTCTCCGACAAGCAGAAGCAGCGCTTCGAGGAGGACCTCGAGCTCGATTTCTCCTTCGGGGTCAAGGGGTTGGCGCGCTTCCGCGGCAACATGTTCGTGCAGCGCGGGGCCACCTGCGCCGCGTTCCGCCTCATCCCCTACGAGATTCCGCCCCTCGACCAGCTCGGGCTGCCCCCGGTGGTCACGCGCCTCACCGACATGCCCCGCGGGCTCATCTTGGTGACGGGGCCGACCGGCTCGGGCAAGAGCACCACGCTGGCGTCGATGATCAGCCTCATCAACCAGACGAAGCGTGGTCACATCATGACCATCGAGGACCCGATCGAGTACCTGCACCAGCACGGCTCGTGCATCGTCAACCAGCGCGAGGTGGGCCAGGACACCAAGAGCTTCGCCAAGGCCCTCAAGTACGTGCTGCGCCAGGACCCCGACGTGGTGCTGCTGGGCGAGATGCGCGACCACGAGACGATGGAGGCCGCGCTCACCCTGGCCGAGACCGGCCACCTCACCCTGGGCACCCTGCACACCAACTCGGCGGTGCAGACCATCAACCGCGTGATCGACATGTTCCCGCAGGCCCAGCAGACCCAGGTGCGCACCCAGCTGAGCTTCGTGCTCGAGGCGGTGATGTGCCAGTCGCTGCTGCCCAAGATCGGGGGCGGGCGGGCGCTGGCGGTGGAGGTGATGGTGCCCACCGACGCGATCCGGGCCCTCATCCGCGACGGCAAGCTGCACCAGGTGTACTCCCAGATGCAGCTGGGCCAGGGCGTCCACGAGATGCAGACCTTCAACCAGTCGCTGGCCGACCTCGTCCAGCGCAACCTCGTCTCGCCCGAGGCCGCGCTGAAGCGGTCCAGCGACAAGGACGAGCTGCGGGGCATGCTCGAGCGCGGGCATGGTCTGTCGAGCGTCCACCGGCGCAGCTAGCGAGAGACGACCATGCCCACGTTCATCTGGGAGGCCAAGACCAAGGCCGGAGAGCTGCGCAGCGGCACCTCCACCGCCGCGTCGGAGGACGTCATCACCGACCGCCTGCGCGCGCAGGGCATGACCATCACCCGGGTGAAGCGCAAGCCGCTCGAGCTGTCGATGCCCTCCTTCGGCACCGGGGTGGGCCTGAAGGACATGGTGGTGTTCACCCGCACGTTCTCCACCATGGTCGATGCGGGCCTGCCGATCGTCTCCGGCCTCGAGATGCTGTCCAACCAGTCCGAGAACCCGCGCTTCGGCCGGGTGCTGACGAGCGTGAAGGTGGAGGTCGAGTCGGGCAAGTCGCTGTCGGAATCCCTGGGCAGCCACCCGCGGGTGTTCGACGACCTGTTCCGCAACCTGGTGGCGGCCGGCGAGGCGGGCGGCATCCTCGACATCATCTTCCGCCGCCTGGCCGTCTACCTCGAGAAGTCGGCCAAGCTGCGCCGGCAGGTCCGCGGCGCGCTCATCTACCCGTCGGTGATCGTCGGCGTGGGCGCGCTGGTGGTCTTCGTGATGCTCACGAAGGTCCTGCCCGTGTTCGAGAAGATGTTCATCGACCTGGGGGCGGGCTCGCTGCCCGCCCCCACCCGCATGGTGCTGGCGATGAGCCACGCCATCACCGAGAACATCTTCGTGTTCATCCTGGGCCTGGCCGTCTTGATGACCGGGTTCGTGACCGTGCTGCGCACCGAGCGGGGCCGCTACGCCTTCGACTCCGTGCTGCTGCGCGCGCCGGTCATCGGCAACGTGATGCGCAAGATCGCGGTGGCCCGCTTCACCCGCACGCTGGGCACCCTGCTCAGCTCCGGCGTGCCCATCCTCGACGCGCTGGACATCGTGGCCAAGTCGGCCGGCAACGTGGTGGTGGGCCGGGCCATCCTCTACGCCCGGGCGCGGATCTCGGAGGGCAAGGACATCGCCTCTCCGCTGCTGGAGACGGGCGTGTTCCCGCCCATGGTGGTGCAGATGATCGGGGTGGGCGAGCAGACCGGCGCCATGGACGACATGCTCCAGAAGATCGCCGACTTCTACGAGGACGAGGTCGACGCAGCGGTGGCCAACATGACCGCGCTGCTCGAGCCCATCATGCTGGTGGTGCTCGGCGGCATCGTGGGCGGCCTGCTCATCGCGATGTACCTGCC
>JGI12210J13797_10634229_pt1 | contig 13845 bp, 11 predicted proteins | sample ElkSlonscriptome_3_FD_13797 | JGI IMG/M metagenome (IMG submission 13797)
TATTGGGTCGACGTAATGCCACCGGAATTGGCAATGATTGCCGACTGGGGCTTCATGTTGTTGCCGGAGTTTGGTTAGAGACACCGGCCTTCGAGGTTGTTGATCATCACTAGTCTCGTGATTCGATGTTTTGACCTGCCTGCGATTCCAGCCATAACAAAGCCTCGATCGCCATCCCGTGGTCCATTTTCTCGCCCTGCCAAAGCGGTATCGGCGTATCCGGTCCGATATCGAGGCCGACCTTGCAGTTGTTCTGTCGAAGCGTAAAAACGTTTCCGCGGAAACGTTTTTGGCCGGATTCCGGGATGGTGCGGCCGTTCGGGTCGGTGAATTTCGGGATGCTGCTGTCGGTCATCCGGACGCCGTAGCCGCCTTGTTGGAGCCGGCAATGATCGTGGCGTCAGGTATCGTTTCCGGCGCTGCGCCTGGCTGGTCCGCTGCCCCGGAGCCAGGAGAGATGCCCGCGCGCTTATTGTCCAGACGTAAGTTCGTGCAGGTCATGGGGGCGCTGCGGCCGCCAGAATCTTGCCAAGCGAACTCAGGCTCCGGGCCGTGACCGGCTGACCGATGATTGACGACGCCCGGGCTGCGATTTTCGAGCGCGCGAGCCCGTCGGGGGCGTGCAGCCAGAAGTGGTGATTGTCGAGCGAGATTTCTTCGGTGTCCTTGAGTGCTCGGTGCAGCTTGTCCAGCGCTTCCCCTGTGATCGGGGTCTTGTGCACGAACAGGTGAATCCGGTTGGGCTGCGCGGTCCATGGCGGATTCGAGACGCGTTGCTTCAGGGTCGAAGCGCGGCTTGCGAAGGCGTGCGTTTCGAGCTCCAGCGTTTCCTTCAGGCCGTATTCGAGAACGTCCTCGAGTTCGTGATTCGATTTCGCGCTGGCGTTTTCGATGATCAGGTTGCCGCTCTGCATCACCGCCCTGCCGTCGGGGAACTCGAGTCGTTCGAGCGCATTCTTCAGTTCCGGATTGCCGATTCGGTTGCTGCGTCCGACGTTGATCGAACTGAGCAGGACGATATCGAAATCGCTCATCGGCGGTGCTCCGCTATGCGTGTAGTGCAGGCGCTGGAGCACCTGGCGAAGGGCAGCGCGGCACCGACGCTGCGCTTGGCGCCAGCCGCGCCTGATGGTCTGGATCGGTGGCCGAGGCAGCGCGCCGGTCGTTCGTATCGGTAAATTCGAACGAGCACATCGTGAGTAGCAGAACCAGAAGGACTACGCCGCCGATGTAGACACAGGCCTTGATGATTGCGTCGAGTCGCATTGCGTCGTCTCCCTGTGTTGCCTTCGGGGAAAGCGGCGTCGCGCGTGGCCGGATTTACTATATGAGAATCATACGCATCGGCGTTCGGCGATGAATGTGCCGGAAGTCACAACCCATTTTATGGGACTGGTTTTTGCTTGCACTGTCGATGAATAATCGGCTCGGGACGCCGGGAAGTCATCGATCGAGCGCGCCGATCGAACCAGGCCAGGTAATTGAGGTTCAGGCCGCGTCGCTTTCTGTTCTGTTGCGCCCGTTGCGCTTGGCGCGATAAAGCGCCTTGTCCGCGCGCTCGATCAGGGTTTTGACATCATCGCCCGGGCGATGTGTGGCCACACCCATGCTTATGGTGATGTTGCCGGCCTTGGGATGCTTGAAGCGCTTGAGAGATGCATGCATGCGTTCGGAAACATTCAGAGCGCTTTCCTGATCGTTATATGGCAACAGGAGCAGAAATTCCTCGCCGCCCCAGCGAATCGGCTTGTCCGTTTCGCGCAGTGCCCCTCTCATCTTCTTGCCCAACGCCTTCAATACTTCGTCGCCGACGGCGTGTCCATACCGGTCGTTGCAAGCCTTGAAATGATCGATATCAACCATGCCCACGCTCCAGGGCTGATTGTGGCGCCGGGCCAGCGTCAATTGTCGCTCAAGCAGTTCCACGCCATGATTGCGGTTGACCAGGCCGGTCAGGGTATCCATGTTGGCTCGCTTGAGCAGTTTAGACTGGGCCTGAATGAAGTCGCTTACATCGTGCTGGACCGAAAGGTAATAGCGGGTTTCGCCCGCCGGGTTGCGAACCGGCGAGATGTTCCATTCGACGTGGTAGGGCTGGCCGTCCTTTCGATAGTTGACTGTGCGGCCTTCAAAGGTCAGGTCCTGGTCAAGGCGACGGCGAAGTTCCTGCAGCATTACCGGGTCGGTATCCGTACCCTGAAGAATGCGCGGCGTTTGGCCGATCAGTTCCTCCGTGGGGTAGCCGGTCTGTCGGGCGAATGCCGGATTCGCGTAGACGATCCGGGGGCCGGGCGGGTCCAGCTGTGCCTCGGTCACGATCACGGCGTTGTACGCCTGATCAAGAGCAGCCTGAAGCACTTCTGAATCCAGCTCCGACGGCGTAGTTTGCCGTTCTGGCAATTTCGACTTGTCCTGATCCGATTTCATAAACCTCACCCGACTTGTGAGTCGAACTTCAATCCTAGTGTACCCCGTCGTTAATCCTGTAACTTTCAGCGAGTCGGAAGGCGCTTAGCTGCAAGGCAGGGCTTGCCGGGAATGCTTCGCTTTTCCAAGAGGCCTAACGCCGCAGATGAGCGCGATTGTTTTCTTCTTCGAACTCGCCCTTCGGGCGTGCGTCTGAGTCGACATTGCGGCGTTGCGCCCTTTGTAAAGTGACGTGCCATTCACTGCAGGACGCGTCTTGTACTGTCGACTCAGTCACACTCTGAATGTTACAGGATTAACGACGGGGTACGCTAGCACGGCGAATCTGTCTCAAGCGATGATCAGTTGCTCACCCTGGATGCGCCTCTTCGCGCCAATGATCGATCCCGGTCATCAGTTCCTTTCTGCGATTTTCGTCGAGGAATGACGCGGTCACGGCGTTTCGGGCCAGTTTTTCCAGGTCGCCCAGGTCGAGGTCCAGCGCCTCTGCAGTCTCCAGAAAATTCTGTCCGATGTAACCGCCGAAATAGGCCGGATCGTCTGAATTGATGGTGACGCAAAGCCCGGCGTCGAGCAATTGCTTCAGGTTGTGGTCTTCCAGCCGGTCGAATACCCGCAGCTTGATGTTCGACAAAGGGCAGACGGTCAACGGTACCTGTTCTTTCTGCAGGCGTCGGACCAGCATGGGGTCCTCGGTACAGCGAACGCCGTGGTCGATGCGCTTGACCTTGAGCTGGTCCAGAGCCTGTTCGATGTAGGCCGGCGGGCCTTCCTCTCCGGCGTGCGCGACGGTCAGAAAGCCCTCGGCGCGCGCCCGGTCGAAGACCTCTGCGAATTTCTCCGGGGGATGTCCTTTTTCAGATGAGTCCAGACCGACGGCGATGATGCGGTCCCGGTACGGCAGGGCCTGCTGCAGGGTTTCCATCGCGGCCTCGGCGCTCAAATGGCGCAGGAAACACAGGATAAGCTCTGAGCTGATGCCCAGTTTCTCGCGGCCATCGACCAATGCCCGGCTGATGCCTTCGACCACGGTCTCAAAGGCCACGCCGCGGTCAGTGTGGGTTTGCGGGTCGAAAAAGATTTCGGTATGGCAGACCTCGTCGGTCCGGCAGCGCAACAGGTAGGCCCAGGTGAGATCGTAGAAATCCTGCTCTTTCAGCAGTACGCAGGCGCCGGCGTAGTAAATGTCGAGAAAGGACTGCAGATCGGAAAAATCATAGGCTGAGCGCACTTCGTCAACCGAGGCGTAAGGCAGCTCCACGCCATTTCGTTCGGCAAGCGCAAACATCAACTCCGGCTCCAGCGAGCCCTCGATGTGCAAGTGCAATTCGACCTTGGGCAGTCGGGCAATAGCGGATTCGTGCATGGGAGTCGACCCTGAAGTATTGAATGAAGATGACCAGTTTTGGAAAAGTGAAATCGATTGACCTGATTATCGCGGTTTCCAAACCGGAGTATCGGGGTTCCCGTCGGAAAGTGCGGGTCACGGCAATGACCACCGCTTCAGCTTATTCGTCGAGCCATCATCGACAGTTGCCTGATCGCTTGAGGTCTGCAGTGACAGGCAATTGTATTTCCGAAACGCGCAGCTGGTGCAGTCCGGTTTCAATCCATGCAGCGCCGGGCAGAGCACCGATCACGGGTTCATCAATTGCCGGACCGTGCGTTTCAACCACCGGAATGCTGGCAACAAAGCCCGTCCACGGACCCGCGCAAACGCAACCCGATTCGAGTCCAAGCGAGCGGCGCACTTTGGGACCGAGATCGTCAAGAGACAATGTGCTCACGAGTTGTCTCCGCCGGTCGGCACGGCGCTTACGACCAGCCGAAGCGGGCCGCCGGCTTCGGTCGCGTCGATCGGCCAGCAGGTCACCAGCGTTAGCAGCGGGCCCGGTGCATCCATGTCCAGCCGGGTGGTGCGCGAATCGACAACGCGGCTTTCGCGCACCCGCCAGTGTTTGACGATTCCGGGCGGGTGTTCCAGCGCCAATCGATGACCGCGCTCCAGGTCGCCGAGAAAGCGGAAATGGGTGTCGCGGTGGCCGGCGATCAGAACATGTCCCTTCGGTCCGGTCTCGATGCCCGGGCCCCAGGCAAGGTTGGCTGTGGCTACTCCTTCGACCACAAGTCGATCGAGCTGGAGCTCGGGCACGAACAGGCGCGCAGCCGGGCGGGTGCGGGCGCCCGGCCACGGCAATGCTGCGCGTTCGCCGTCGCCGTCTGCCCAGGCCGACGCCATCAGCCACTGGCCGACCCGGCCTTTGCCCTGGATCCAGCCGAACTGAGCCAGCTGGCTGAACGCCGCCAGCACGAGTGAGGCGATCAGCAGGCGGGGGAGGAGGTTGTTGCCCGACGTTTCCGTCATGCGTGCTCTCCGCCGTTCGAAATATCCTGATCGGCAGGCGATTGACGGGAATCGGCCTCGCGACGGTCGCGCTCCAGTCGATTGAAACGGCGATTGAAAACCATCAGCAGCACGATGGCCAGTATCGACAGCCCGCGCAGGCCGGCTTCAAACGAACCGGCGTCGGTGGCCGGCATGGCCTGCAGCGCGGCACCGGTTCGATCGGCAGGTGCGGCGCCGGGCACGGCCACGCGTTCGAGCCTTGCGGCCTCGGTGCGGCGCGGCGTGCGATCCACAGCCACCAGGCTGGTCAGCGGGCTGACGATGCGGTACTCCAGCGCGGTCAGCAGGCGCTCGTCGTTTCTGAGTTGAGCATCCATGCTGCCCTCCGGACGGTCGGCCAGGCCCTCGATTCGGGCCTGGGCCCAGGCGCGCGCCACGCCGGGTGCCGAGTAATAGTCGCGCATCGGCCATTCCATCTCGACGAAGCGCAGATCACGGAAGCCGGTGGCGCGAACGACCGCGCGATCGATCCGGTTGATCGGCGCGTCGAAGCGCGCGAGCACCATCAGCGGCTGACCGGCGTAAAGGTCCGGGATGCGTTCCGGCCAGGTCTCGGCCGGAGTGTCTGCCGACAAGGGCCAGTCGATCTGAAGATCCTCCAGCACCGGGCTCTCGAGCTGCATCAGCAGTTCGCTCATTCGCCCGGCAATGTCGCGCGGATCCTTGATCAGTGTGGTGGTGCCGTGGCCGCGCCGGGCGGCCCGGTTCAGGAAGCCCTGGTTGACGCCGTGGCCGATGCCGACGGCGAACAGGCGCGAATCGCCGATCTCGCGATCGATCCGTTCGAGCACCTGCTTTTCGTTGGCGACCGCGCCGTCGGTGGCGAAGACGATCTGGCGCAGGTAGCCGCTATTGTCGAGACGATTGTCGACACGATTGTTGAGACGATTGTCATAACTATTGTCATAACTATTGTCATAACGATCGTTAATACCTTGGTCGCCAACATCCGGCACGCCTGCCATCGCCATCCGCATGGCCGCGTCGATTTCCGTTCCACCGTTGGCGGTCAATCGTTCAACAAATTGATACGCCTGGTCCAGGTTGGCCTGGCTGGCAGCCACCGGGCCGTCGAATAGTGGCAGCGCCTTGTTGCTGAACGCGATGACATTGAAGCGGTCATCGTGATCGATGCGGTCCAGCGCCAGCCGAATCGCCTCGCGCGCCTGCTCGAAGGCCTCGCCCTGCATCGAGCCGGACCGGTCAATGACCAGAATCAGCTCGCGCCGGAGCGCGACGGGCTTGAACTCGCGGGGCGGCAGCAGCATCAGAAGCGCGTGGTCGTGGCCTCGCATCCGCTCGACGAACAGCGCGCCCTGCAGACTGTCCTCGTCACGCGCGGTCCAGACCAGCTCGAAGTCCTTGCCGGCCGCATGTTCCGGCTCGGTCAGTTCGACGATCCTTTCGCTGCCCCGACCCTGGATGTCGATCGTGTGGTGCAGGCTTTGCACGGCAGCCAGTTCGAAGCCGGCGGCCAGATTGACCTTCAGCGCCAGTCTGGGCGCCTCGCTCGCGCTGTATGCCGGGGCGGGCGGCGGGTTGGCCAGCGTGTGTGTCTGTTCGCTCTCGCCATTCTCGAATCTCGGCAGCGTGGTGGTCGGGAAGCGAAGCGTGAACTTTCCAAATTTATAGTCCACGGTCTGTCCGAATCCAATCGTTACCGTAATTTCCTCGCCCGGCGCGATGTTGGTCAGCGACGTCGAGAACAGGTTGTCTCGATGCTGCTCGACCAGCCCGGCGGTTCGACCTTGCGCTCGCGCCTGCTCGAACACGCGCTTAGCATCTGCCTTTTCGCGCACTTCGCCTTCGATGACGCGCTTGCCGATCACGATTCGAAGCTCGTCCACGCTTGCGCCGTCGGGCAGTGGAAACACGTACCGGCCTTCGGTCCAGCCATTGGTGTGGTTGGTAAAGCGCTGGGTGACCGTGGTTCGCGCAAGCAGTCCGGTGACCTGGATATCGACATCGGTGGACTGGGTCACCGCGGCGACCGGACCGGAGTCGCCGAACAGCCGCAGCCCGGCCTGGCCCAGCGCGTGTTCGCTGGACGCGGCGGACAGGAGAATAATCAATGCCAGGCGAATCGGGGGAAATCTCATCGGGGCCGTCTCGTGTTGGAAGTTGCCGACGATTGCAGCAGCCGCGAGTGACCGCACCCGGCCCCAAATCGGGCGATTCGATGATCGAATGTGGCAACAAGATGGCAGAAGGAATCAAAAACCGGATAACCAAGAAGGACAAGAAGAGCACGAAGAAGGCAATGCTGTTCCCGTAGCCCGAGTAAGCGAAGCGCACCCGGGAGAAATGCCTGAACCAGCCTGCGGCCCCGGATGCGCGCTGCGCGCTTATCCGGGCTACGAATTGCTCGTGCGGGTGATGCCGGGATACCGCCGTGTCGCTTGAGTGTCCGGTCTTGAAGTCCTTCGTGTGCTTCGTGCCCTTCGTGCTTACCTGCTTTTGACGTGTCTTTGTTTTGGCGTTTTACCCGCGGCATCCCGCATCCGCTTCACGAGCGCTAAGCTATGCCCATGAGCCGTCGCATTGCCGTTGTCGAGGACGAGGCGCCGATCCGGGAGAACTACCTGGACGCGTTCCGTCGCCATGGGTTCGTCGCACAGGGCTATCCGGACCGGGCCTCGGCCGAGCGCGCGTTTGCCGACGGTCTGCCTGACCTGGTGATCATCGATATCGGGCTGGGCGATGAACACGAAGGGGGGTTCGAGTTGTGCCGGGCGCTTCGCGCGCGTTCTGAAACATTGCCGATCATATTCCTGACCGCACGCGACAGCGAGCTGGACGCGGTGTCGGGACTCAGACTGGGCGCCGACGATTACCTGACCAAGGATATTTCCATCACGCACCTGATGGCGCGGGTCAGCGCGCTGCTGCGGCGGCTCGAGGCGCTGGCGCGTCCGGCCGGCCAGGACCATGAACTGGAGCGCGGAGAGTTGGCGATAGACACGGACTGCCTGACCGTTCGCTGGCGCGGGCGCTCGATTGACCTGACCGTGACCGAATTCTGGATCGTGCACGCACTGGCGCGCTATCCGGGCCATGTCCGCAGTCGCGAACAGCTGATGGACGCCGCCAGCCTGGTCGTCGATGAATCGACCATCACCTCGCACATCAAGCGCATCCGGCGCAAGTTCCAGCAGCACGATACCGAATTCGGCTGCCTGCTCACGGTTCACGGCGCCGGTTATCGCTGGGCTGCGCAGGAATGAAACTGAGGGGCCAGTTGATGCTGGTCACATCACTGGTTCTGGTACTGCCGCTCGTAGGCCTGCAGTTCGTCGCCCAGGTCGAAAAGCTGCTGCGACAGGGACAGGAGCAGGCCCTGATCGACAGTGCGCGGGCGCTGGCGACCGTCGCGCCCCGGCCCCTAATTGAAGACGCGTCGATTGCCGAGCCGCTGTACGTCCACAGCGCGCGCCAGCCGCTGTTGCTGGACGGCTACGGCGACGACTGGGCGGCCTGGCTGGACATCAGCGAGCGACTCGGTCCGGGCGGTCGGCGGCAGCACTCCTCCATGGCCCCGCGGTCCGACGCCCGGACGAACGAGCCAGCGCCTGCCGATCGGGATTGGCCGGTTTCGCTTGCGCTGGCCGAATCACCCGCCGGTCTGCACCTGCTGGTCCAGGTCCTCGACGCGGATACGCGGTTTGCCGGGGCCGACGGGTCACCGGGCGATCATGTCGAGCTGCGATTTGCCGGTCCGTTCGGCGAGTCGAATCTGAGCATTGTGCCGGCCGCGCCCGGTCGCTTCACGCGCGCCGCATCGCCAGGCGGCGGTCCGAGGGTGCACGGGGTCTGGCAGGCGCTGGCGCGGGGCTGGAATCTCGAACTTCGCATTCCGCTGCGCGACCGGCCGGACAGGATTGGTCTGACCGTTTACGACGTCGACGGACCGACGAAAAATGCACGCGAATATTCGATTGCCGGACGCGCCCCGCTGGTGGCTGCCGATCCCGGTCTTTCCGCAGAACTCGAGGCACTGCTTCCCGGCGGCATGCGGGCGTGGCTGGTCACGCAAGGCGGTTATGTGCTGGGCCGCGCCGATCGCGTGCCGCCCGGCGCATCGAATGCGGCAGCGTCGCGTCCGTCGCCCTCGATCTGGCAGACGCTTTTGTTTGAAAGACTGGCCGGCGACGCGCTTTCCCGGCTGCCGCCGCCGTCGCCTTTTTCGGCCCGGCTATCCGGTCCCGATCTGGACGCGGCGCGTGCCGGCGAGGTGTCGCCGCTCTGGATGATCGAGCGCGATTCCGAACGCCCCGGCGCGCGCGTGCGAGTGGCGATGTCGCTGGCGGCCGGTAATGAAAAAGCTGGGGATGGGGCAGCGCAATCGCCAATCCTGGTGCTCGAGCGCGACGCCGACGCGCTGCTGCTGCTGGCCAGCGACGCGGTGCTGCGGCTGGCCGCGGTCAGCCTGCTGATCTTTGCGGCCGCCGCCGCGGTGCTGCTGGCGTTCGCCTGGCGACTGTCCTCGCGCATTCGTCGACTGCAGCGCAGCACCGAGGCCGCTGTGGCCGACGACGGCAAGGTGGTTGCCGCGCCGCAACAACTTCGGGGCGGCGACGAAATCGCGTCGCTCTCGGCCAGCATGGCGTCGCTGCTGGACCGTTTGCGGGTGCACCAGCAGTACCTGGGCACGCTGGCCGACCGTCTTTCCCATGAACTGCGCACGCCGCTGACCATGATCGGGTCTTCACTGGACAACCTGGCCGATCAGGTCGGCCGCGACGCAACGTTCGACAAGGACCAGGCGCGGCTTTACCTGGAGCGAGCCGGGCAGGGCAACCGCCGCCTGAACCGGATCTTCGGCGCGATGAGCCAGGCCGCGCGGCTCGAGGAAGCGCTGATCGACGAGCCGTTCGATACATTCGACCTGAGCGCACTGACAGCAGACTACTGCGCCGCGCGTCGGGATGCCTGCGCCGATCATGAGCTGGAATTCACCTCGGCGTCCCGCCCTGTACGTGTAAAGGGCTCGCCGGACCTGATCGCGCAGCTTCTGGACAAGCTGGTCGACAACGCGCTGGATTTCGCTTCGGCAGCGAGCCCGATTCGAGTGCGTGTGCGGTCGGTCGATGACAAGGCCAGGCTGGACGTCGAGAACGACGGCCCGCCGATCGAGCCTTCTTCGGCCGCGGAACTGTTCGAGCCGCTGGTATCGTGGCGAAAGTCCGGCGCCGAGCAGCCGCACCTGGGGCTGGGACTTTTCATTGCAAGATTGATCGCTCAACGCCACGGCGGCCGGATGCAGGCTCGTGCGACATCGGCCGGCAGCGTATTCAGCCTGGAATTGCCGTGCTTGCGGGATGAATGATCGAGGGTTTTTGCCTTTTTGTCTTCGATCAGTTGTCCTCGATCAGCTGTAGATCAGCTCCGCCCGGTCGACGGCTGCGACGCCCGACATGGCGGCAAGCAGTTCGGCGCACGGTTTGACACGCCATCCGGCGCCGAGTCGAAGCCTGGCCTGCGCGCGGCCGTTGATGTAGTCGACGATTACCGGGGTCTCTCCGTTGCGGTACGGGCGAAGCGTAGCGGCAAGCTCTTCGTCGATGTCGGTGGGCTTGTACGAAGGGCGCAGCCGCACATGCAAGTGTCGGGCAAAGCGCTGGCGGGCCTGGTCGAGGCTCAGCACCTGTTCGGCCACCATCCGGTAGCCGCCGTTGAAGTCGTCGATCTCGACCTTGCCGCTGGCCACGACAATCTCGTCTGCAACCAGCGAATCCGCGCAGTCGGCCAGGGTGCGGTCGAACACCGCGACCTCGATTCGACCACTGCCGTCGTCGATGGCGACAAACGCGCCTTTGCCCGGCCGCCGTCGCATGGTCACGATCAGCCCTGCCAGCGTCATCGGCACGCCTGGGCGGCGCCCACGGGCCGGTTCGGCGTCGCCGAAGCGATTGCCGATATCACCGAGGCGGCAGGTCGCGAAACCGCCGACCTCATCAACCAGGTCGTCCATCGGATGACCGCTGAGATACAAGCCCAGCGTCTCGCGTTCGGCACGCAGTCTTTGACGGGACGTCCAGTTGGCGGTGTCGGGCAGCGGTTCGTCTTCCGTGCCCGAATTGTCGCCGCCGGCCGGGGCACCGAACAGGCTGGTTTGTCCGGCCGCAGAATCGGCCTGATTGCGCTCGGCCGAAGACCAGGCGTCGGGCAGCGCCTGAAGCAGCGCCGAGCGATTGTTGTGGATCGAATCCAGCGCGCCGGCACGGACCAGCGTTTCCATGGTCTTGCGAGTCATCCTCGCCAGTTCGACCTCGCGCAAAAGCGCGCCAAGCGTCTCGAACCGGCCGAGCGTGCTGCGCGCCGTCAAAATGGCTTCGATGGCGCCTTCGCCGACGCCCTTGACCGCGCCGAGACCATAGCGGATTACACCGTCCTCGACCTCGAAGCGCCACTGCGAGTAGTTGACGTCGGGCGGACGCACCTCCAGCTGCATGGCGCGGCAGTCCTCGATCAGGTTGGCGATCTTGTCGGTCTTGTCGAGATCGGCCGACAGTACAGCGGCCATGAACTCGGCCGGGTAGTGCGCCTTCAGCCATGCGGTCTGGTAGGCGACCAGCGCATAGGCCACCGAGTGGGACTTGTTGAAACCGTAGCCGGCGAAGGTCTCGATCAGGTCGAACAGATGCCCGGATTCTTGCTCGGACAAACCGTTGTCGGCCGCCCCGAGGCAGAAGATCTCGCGCTGCTGGGCCATCAGCTCGCGGTCCTTCTTGCCCATGGCGCGCCGCAGCAGGTCGGCCGCGCCCAGCGTGTAGCCGGCAACGACTTGCGCGATCTGCATGACCTGCTCCTGATACAGGATCACGCCGTAGGTGGGTTTCAGTACCGGCTCGGTCAGTTGATGCGGATAGTTCACCACCGCACGGCCGTGCTTGCGCTCGACGTAGTCGTCGACCATCCCGGCGTCCAGTGGACCCGGCCGGAACAGCGCCACGGCCGCGACAATGTCGTCGAAGCTGTCGGGCACCAGTTTTCTGAGCAGATCCTTCATGCCGCGCGATTCGAGCTGGAATACTGCGGTGGTATGAGCCTTTTGCAGCAGCTTGAACGTGTCGGCGTCGTCCAGCGGCAGGTCGTCAAGCGTGATCGGATCCAGATTCTCGCCGCAGCGCTGGCGGTTCACAGACTTCAGCGCCCAGTCGATGATGGTCAGGTTTCTCAGACCCAGAAAGTCGAACTTGACCAGGCCGACCGCTTCGACGTCGTTCTTGTCGAACTGGGTCACTACCGAGCCGGTGCGCGGATCGGTGTACAGCGGTGCAAAGTCAGTCAGAGGACCGGGCGCGATGACGACACCGCCGGCGTGCTTGCCGGCGTTGCGCGCCACGCCCTCGAGCTGCAGCGCCAGCTCCATGATGCTGCGGGTGTCGTCCTCGCTTTCGAAGCGCTGCTTAAGCTCAGGCTCCTGCTTCAGCGCCTTTCTAAGCGTGATGTCGAGCTGCAGCGGGATGAGCTTGGCGATCGAATCGACGAAGCCGTAGTTGTAGCCCAGTACGCGGCCGCAATCGCGCACGGCAGCCTTGGCGGCCAGCGTGCCGTAGGTGATGATCTGGCTGACCCGGTCGCGCCCGTAGTGTTCGGCCACGTAGTCGATCACCCGGTCGCGGCCCTCGACGCAGAAGTCGATATCGAAATCGGGCATGGACACGCGCTCGGGGTTCAGGAAGCGTTCGAACAGCAGGTCATAGCGGAGCGGGTCCGGATCGGTAATGCCGATGCACCAGGCAACCAGCGAGCCGGCCCCGGAGCCGCGTCCCGGGCCGACCGGCACGTCGTTGCTGCGGGCCCAGGCGATGAAGTCGGCAACAATAAGAAAATAGCCTGAAAAACCCATTGAAACAATAACTTCAAGCTCTTTCTTGACGCGCTCTCGATAGTCTTCTTCGGTGTGGCTGTCGGCCGGACCGTAGCGATCGAGCCGGGCCTTCAGACCTTCCAGCGTCTTGCGCTTAAGGAATTCGTCGGCGGTCTCGCCTTCCGGGACCGGGAAATCCGGCAGCACGTAATCGCCCAGCTTCAGGTCGAGGTTAAGCCGCTTGGCCAGCTCCACCGTATTGTCCAGCGCAACCGGCAGGTCGGAGAACAATTCCGCCATTTCGGCGGGGGACTTCAGGTACTGCTGTTCGACGAAATCGTGCGGCCTGAACTTGTCGTCCAGCAGCCGGCTTTGATGGATGCATACGCGTGCCTCGTGGGCCAGGAACTGTTTGGCGGCCGGGAAACGCACGTCGTTGGTCGCCACCACCGGCAGTTCGAATTCGCTTGCAAGCGCGAGCAGCCCGTTTTCGGCCCGGGTCTCGCCGCTGCGGCCGGTGCGCTGGAGTTCGATGTAGAGTCGGTCGGGAAATTCCTTCTGCCAGGCGAGCAGGCGCCGCCGCGCCTCCTCGAAATGACCGCCGACCAGCGCCTGCCCGACATCCGAACTCCAGCTCAGCAGCACGATCAGCCCGCTGCACGCGCCGTCGAGCCACTCGAAGCGGATTCGGGGCTGGTCCCGGACGCGGCCCGCGATGAAGCTCTTCGAAATCAGACGGCACAGGTTCAGATAGCCGGTGCGGTCCTGGACCAGCAGCGTGGCGGCTGAAAAATCGGCCTCGTTGGCCGGATTGGAGAGTCGAATATCGCTGCCGACCAGCGGCTTTATGCCGTTGGCGTGCGAGCTTTTTATGAACTTGACCAGGCCGAACATGTTGTGCCAGTCGGTGATCGCCAGCGCCGGCATCTGGAGCTCGCGGGTCCGCGCGGCAAGCGCAGCCGGCGTGGCCAGCCCGTCTTCCAGGCTGTACTGGGAGTGCACCCGCAGGTGTACGAAGGGCCGGGGAGCGGTGGGCGGGTGGTCGGGCATGACCTGAAAGTATAGCGCCGGAACGGCTGCGCCGCCGGAGCCGGAGGCGGGTAAAAAAGGTGATTTCAGGCTTGCCAGAACAGTGATTGTTGGTATACTTGGCGGCTTGATTAGGGCGATTAGCTCAGTTGGTTAGAGCGCTGTCTTG
>JGI12210J13797_10008387_pt1 | contig 13844 bp, 9 predicted proteins | sample ElkSlonscriptome_3_FD_13797 | JGI IMG/M metagenome (IMG submission 13797)
AGTCGAGCGCTGCTGCGGGGTCAGGGCCGAGGTGTCGGTGCAGTCCGGTCCATCGGAGGAGCCGCCTTCTTCACCACCACAGCCGGTTCCAAGGACGACCAGGCCGAGCCCGGCCGCACCGAAGGTGGCGCTCCGACGGAGGAGCTCTCGACGTGAGATCATCTTCTTCATGGTTCGTACCTAGCGCCCGAGGCGAGTCCGGCAAGATCGGTCGAAGAGATCTCTCTCAGCGCAGCACCCGAGCGAGGCGCTCGAGCGCGTCGCGGTGCTCGTCGATCGGCTCGGAGGTGAAGCAGATGCGAACCCAGCGGCCGAAGTCCGATCCGCACGCCGCCCCCGGAGTCATGAGCACCCCGGCGTCGAGGCATCGGTCGAGGAAGGGCAGGGCGTCGCTCTCGCCGTCTCGCATGTAAGGCGTCGCGTCGAAGAAGAGGAAGGTGCCACCCGCTGGGCGGTCGACGCCGAGGACCTCCGCGGTGTCGTTGCCGGCGACGGCAAAGAGCTCGCGCCGTCGCTCGAGGAACTCGTCGCCGTCGCGGAGCGCGCGGGCGCCGGCGACCTGCATCGGCGTGGGCGCCGAATAGGTCGAGAAGGTCTGGACGCCGCGGAGCGCGCGGGTGACATCGTCGCTGCCGTGGGCGTAGCCGATGCGCGCGCCGGCCATGCCGTAGGACTTCGAGAGCGTGTGGCAGGCGACGTAGCGGTCCTGCACGTCGTCCCGCGTCCACAGCGGCGCTCGTGGCTCGCCGAAGTGCAGGTCCTGGTAGGCCTCGTCGAAGATCAGCCAGAGGTCGTGGCGCTGGGCGACCCGCACGAAGGCGTCCTCGGCGGCACCCGGAGCCACGCAGCCGGTGGGGTTGTGGGGCGTGTTCACATAGAGCGCGACGGTCCGCTCGCTGACCTTTGCCTCGAGCGCGGCCTCGACGTCGGTCGACGCGAGCGCGTGCATGAGCGGCACCTGGACCGGGGTCGCCCCGCGCTTGGTGATGATGCCCCGGATCAGCGGCCAGAAGGGCGAGGGCAACAAGACCTCGTCGCCGACGTCGAGAAGGGTCTCGGTGATCACGCTCAGACCCGCGGTCGCGCCGCTCATGATCTGCAGCCGCTCGGCTGGGACCCGCCGTCCGAGCCGATCCGTCCGATCGGAGGCGGCCTCGAGCAGGTCGGGCAGCCCGGCGGGGGGCGCGTATTTGTGGATGCCCGGCAGGCTCTCGGTACTCAGTTCATCGACTCGAGCGCTGGGCGGCGGCTCCTCGAAGGTGTCCCCGACGGAGAGCATGTGCACCGTCTCACCCTTCGCGCGCATCTCCGCGGCCTTGCTGGCCAGGCCGGAGAACACGCGGGACGAGAGTGAGCCGATGTGGGTGGAGAAGTCGGGCGGGCGCGGCATGGGCCCTGGGTAGCACACCGGCCGCTCGACTCAGCGCATCAGACGCACTGGCCGTCGGCGTCGCAGGTCTCGGGCGGGGTGCAGTCGTCGTCCACCCGGCACTCGATGGTGAAGCGGCAGCGGTCGTCCACGCAGACCTGCGTGGCCGGACAGTCCGCGTTCGTCAGGCACATCGTGCCGGGGATGCAAAAGTTGAACTGGCAGATCTCCCCGGGGTTGCAGTCCGCGTCCCGCACGCAGTTGCCGGGGGGCAGGGTCTCGCAGAGGCCTTCGATGCAGGTCTGTCCGGGCGGGCACTCGTCGTCTTCGACACAGCCGCCAGGGTTCTGGCAGCGGTTGTTGATGCACATCCGCACCGCGCCGCAGTCCATGTCCGTTCCGCAGAAGAGCCAGGGGAAGCAGCGGTTCGCTTCACAGGTCCACCCGTAGTTGCAGTCGGCGGTCGTGGTGCAGACCGAGGGCTGGCAGAAGTTGAACTCGCAGGACTCGTCGTCGGCGCAGTCGGTGTCGCGAACGCACTCCTCGGCGACGAAGCACGCGCCGAAGTCCGCGCAGACCGTCCCCTCGGGGCAGCCGGCCGCGGTGCCCGAACCGGGCGGGAAGCAGAACTGGAGCGCGGTGCACTGGTCCCCGAGGCAGGTCCAGCCGAGCGGGCAGTCGCCGTCGGAGTTGCAGTCGATGTCCGGCACGCAGGCGAGGGTCGAGATGTTGCAGACCGTTCCGGCGGGACAGTCGGTGTTGGCCCGGCAGGGGCCCTCCTGGCAGCTGCCGCTCACGCAGGTCTCGGTGCCGGTGCAGTCGCCGTCGGTCCGGCATTCACCGACGTAGCTGCAGCTGCCGGTGACGCATTCGTAGAGCGGGTCGCAGTCGCCGTCGGTCGTGCACTCGCCGACGAAGACACAGCCGCCGCCGAGGCACGCGAAGCGATCGGGGCACATCGCGTCGGTCGTGCACTCGCCGATGAACACGCAGCGTCCACCGCGGCAACTCAGGCCGGAGCCGGCGCAGTCCACGTCGGAGGTGCACTCGGGCGGCGGTACGCAGCGGGAGTCCTCGCAGACCTCGCCCATCGGGCACGGATCTTCGGGGCACGTGGTCGGCACCTCACAGAAGCCGAAGTTGCACTGCTCGCCCGGACCGCAGTCTCGGTCGAACTCGCAGACGACGGGCGGTAGCGGGACGCAGGCGCCGGAGACGCAGGCTCCCATGTCGCAGTCGGCGTCGACCATGCAGTCGGTGCCGACGCAGAGCCGGTCCACGCAGGTCATTCCCGGGAAGGGGCAATCCGAGTCCATCCCGCAGATGAAGGGAGGGAAGCAGCGGCCGGTGGCGCACTCCCAGCCGAGCTCGCAGTCGCTGTCCATGGTGCAGGTGGTCGGCTGACAGAAGCCGAAGTCGCAGCGCTGGCCGGTGGGGCACTCGTCGTCCGATCCACAGGCGGCGTCCGGATCGACGCAGCGGAAACCGTCGCAGCGCTCGGGCGGGGGACAGTCGGTGTTCGAGCGACAGCGGCGAATGGCGGAGCAGCGACCGGCGAAACAGAGGTTGCCGGCGGCGCAGTCGGCGTCGGTGGTGCAGGTCCCCGAGGGCACGCAGCGGCGTGAGAGGAAGTCGCAGAGCTCGCCGCTACCGCAGTCCGAGTCGGAGGTGCAGCCGGTCGGCACGCAGCGGGCGGACTCACAGCGGAAGCCCGAGCCACAGTCGCCATCGTTCAGGCAATCCCCAGTGAACTGACAGCTGGCGCCGATGCACTCGAAGCCGGTAGTGCACTCGTCGTCCGAGGTGCAGTCGCCAGTGAAGACGCAGGTGCCTTCCGAACACTCGAAGCCGGCGGCGCCACAGTCCCCGTCGACCGTGCACTCGGGCAGCGTCACGCAGCTGCCGCCGACGCAGTCCTCACCGGGCATGCAGTCGCCGCGCCTCGAGCACTCGACCGATGCCTCGCAGCGGCCGTCGTTGCAGACTCTCCCGTCGGGGCAATCGGCGTCGGTGCTGCAGGAGGTTCGTCGTTCGCAGACCCCCGACACGCAGCGTTCGCCGGGCGCGCAGTCCAGGTCGCTGAAGCAGACGAGGCCCTCGACGCACTCGCCCGCGACGCAGCTCAGGTCGAAGTCACAGTCGTCGTCGGTGGTGCAGCCGGTCGAGAGATCCGGGGCCGGCGGCTCGCCGTCCGGCAGGACGGTGCTGTCAGGCGTACCTCCATCGGTCAGCCCTTCGGGGTCCACGAGGACGGTTCGGCCACAAGCGGCGGCGAACACCAGGAGAAGGAGCAAGACGAAGCGACGCATGGGTCGAGCATAGCAGGGCATTCGCGTCTCGCTCCGACCGCCCGGATGCTAGCTGGGGCTTCCGCGCTGCGCGGCCCGTTGGTAGGGTCCCGCCCATGACTCGCGCATTCCGAGCGTCCGTGCCCTGGCTCCTCCTCGCCTCCCTCGCCTTCGCCGGCTGTGGGGACGATGCGGAAGAGAACCAGGAGAGCAGCGATCCGATCGTCGGCGTCCTGGAGCTGCCGATCTCCTATCGCTACGAGGCCAGCCCGCCCGCGAACGCCGTGGCGATCGAGGTCGCGCCGGCAAATCTGCGAGTGGACGGCCACACCATCCTCGAGCTCGACAATGGTGTGGTGCCGGAGGGCTCGGTGACCGGGACGAACACGATCTCGGAGCTCCGCACGGCGATCGACGGCGGGCCGGCGCGTCGGAACGCAACGCTCCGGATCCTCGGCTCGACNCCCTGGCGCACCACCATGCTGGTGCTCTCCACGCTGAAGGAGACCCGGGTCACCGAGATCTCGTTCCTGACTCGCCAGGGCACGGGCACCGAGATCGGCTACCTGAACCTCTCGAACTGGGACATCCGCGAGGAGTCCGAGGAGTTCCACGAGCCGCCCGCGACCCACATGCGCTCCTGGGACGAGATGGGCGACATCTGGGAGGAGATGTACAGCGCCTGCCGTGAGGGCCCCTACGTCGACTGCGCCTTCAAGGCGAGCAACATCGCCGAGGGCGGGAACATGCACATGGAGCTCTTCGCCCGCGGCAACGCGGTGAAGGTCGAGCTCGACCGCTACGGCGCGCCGGACCCCGAGCCCGCCGGGCCGGCTCCCGATCCCTTCCTCGACGGCATCGGTCCCGCCCCCGAGGAAGGCGAGGTGGAGATGCCGCCGGCGGTGACCGCCGCCTTCACCTGGCGCTACCAGGCGTCGACGCCGGGCGCCGACGAAGAGAACATCGTCGCCAAGACCATGCGCCCGCTCTGCGGCGCCCAGCCCTGCGGCGCCCTGGTCGAGGCGGAGGCCCAGACCCCGACCATGCGGGTGCTGAGCTTCCTCGGCTCGGCCTTCCCCAACGGCACCGACGAGCCCTACCTGATGTTCCAGGTACCCCCGAGCTGACCCCGCTCAGAGCCAGAGCCACCAGAGGATGGTCACGCTCAGGACGCCGAGGAGCACCTGCAGCGGCAAGCCCATCCGGATGAAGTCCGAGTAGCGATAGCCACCGGGGCCGTAGACCATCAGGTTCGCCGCGTAGCCGATGGGGCTCGAGAAGGCGGTCGACGCCGCGTGCATCACCAGGAGCGCGGCCGCGGAGCCGGGCATGCCGGCGCCCTCGATGGCGGCGGCGGCGATCGGGTACATCACGGCGGCGGCGGTCGCGGTGTAGACCAAACCGGCGAGCACGCTGGTCGCGGCGAAGACCGCGCCGAGGAGGGCGACCTTCCCGAAGGGCGCCGAGGCGTCGACCAGCGCGCCGCCGAGGTACTCGGCGGCCCCCGAGCTCTCGACGGCGAGCCCGACGCCGAGCGCGGAGCCCACCGTGACCAGCACCCGCAGATCGAGCGCCCGCCGCGCCTGGTGCCCTTTGAGGCAGCGGGTGAGGACCAGGGCGCCCGCGCCGATGAGCGCGGCGGTGAGCAGCGGCAGGACACCGGCGGCGTTGAGCGCCACGACCGCGATCAGGATCGCGGCGGCCAGCGGCGCGCGGCGGTGGTTCGGCGGCGCGCTGTCGGCCACCGCGCTCAGGAGCATGAAGCTCGGGTCCGCCCGATGGCGTCGGGCGAAGCCGGGCTCCGCCTCGAGGAGCAAGAGGTCGCCCGGCTGCAGCAGGATGTCGCCCACCTTGGCGGGGACCCGCTCGCCCTCGCGGTGCACGGCGAGGATCGCGGCGTCGTACTCGGTGCGGAACTTCACGTCGCGGACGGTGCGCCCGACCAGCGGGCTCTGCGCCGCGATCACGGCCTCGACCCAGCTGCGATCCGGCCGCCCCGTGATCGCCGACTCCTCCGGGACCAGGCCCATCTTCCGCAGGTCGACCGCGGCGTCGACCACGATGCCGGTGAAACGCAAGAGGTCGCCCGCCTTGAGCCGCGTCTGCGGCGCGACGGCGGGGAAGACTTGACCGTCGCGCTCGAGCTCGAAGAGGTAGAGCTTGGGGAGGCTCCGCAGGCAGCTCTCGATGGTCTCGTTGACGACCGGTGAGCCGGCCTCGACCTGGAAGGCGATCGAGTACTCGCGCACGTCGGTGACGTCCTGGTCGATCCCGCGCCGCGCCGGTAGGAGCCACTTGCTGGCGAAGAGGATGTAGAGGGTGCCGACCACGAGCGCCGGCACCCCGAGTACGGCGACGTCGAACATCCCCAGCTCGATCGGCTCCGTCCGCGCGGCGGCCATGCCGGCGACGACGAGGTTGGTGCTGGTGCCGATCAGGGTGCAGGTGCCGCCGAGGATTGCCGCATAGCTCAGGGGGATGAGCAGCTTGGAGACGCTGATCCGGGCCTGCTTGCTCCAGCGCTGGAGCATCGGGACGAACATGGCCACGACGGGCGTGTTGTTCATGAAGGCCGAGAGCCCACCGACCGGGAGCATCACCCGCAGCTGGGCTCCCGCGACGCTCTTCGGCTGGCCCAAAACGGTCCGGGCCACGTAATCGAGGGCGCCGGTCTCCCGGATGCCGGCGGCGACCACGAAGAGCGCCGCGATCGTGCCCACGGCCGGATTGGCGAAACCGGAGAGTGCCTCGGCCGGGTCGAGAACGCCGGTGGCCAGGAGGAAGGTGAGGCCGGCGACGAGCACCAGATCGGGCCCCGCGAGGTTGAGCGCCATCACGATGACCATCGCGAGGACCACCCCCACCGTCAGCCATCCGTCGACGCCCATCGCCCGGTCATAGCCGTCTTCGGGGGATCCGTCGATTTCGTCGACGTTTCCGGCGGCCAGGACGGGGCCGTCGGCCCTGTCTTGTCGCGCGCTCGGGGTGCGAGGAGAGCGGCGTTCATGTCATCCTGTCCCCATGTTGGCTCGCTCTTGTCTGCTTATCTCTTCGGCCGCGCTCGTCGGTGGCTGCAGCGCCATCATCGATACGGACCCCGACGTCTTCGGGTCCGACGTGACCCTGCCGGACTCCGGCCCGCCCATCCTGGTGGACGGGGGAGCGCGGGATCTCGGCCCGAACCCGCCCGACATGGGCGCGCGGCCCGACATGCCGCCCGCTGCCTGCCCGGCGCCGCCGCAGTGCGTCGGAGGCGACTCTCTGGTCTGCGAAGGCGGCGAGCGGGTGACCGTCCCCTGCCCGGGCGGCTGCAACGGCGCGACCGGTGAATGCCTCCCGCCGGCGACCGGCTTCACTCCGTCGAACGTCGGCCGCGACCAGTTCCGGGACGGCCCCGACCTCGACCTCGACGAAGCCTTTCGCTACGACACCGACGCCTGCACGTCGATGACCGGTGCGGCGCGAGTCGTGGCCATGCGCGATGGCGGCGAGGCCTGTGTGCTCAGCGTCGGCAGCTTTCGGCTCCGCGCCGGCGGCTTCATGCAGGTCGGCGGTCAGCGGCCGCTGATCATCGTCGCGAACGACGAGATCCGGATCGAAGGCGTCATCGACGTGTCGGCTCGAGGCGATCAGGCCGGACCGGCCGGTGAGCCGGGCGGTCGCACCGTCTCTGGCGCCGCGGACGGTGAAGGTCCCGGTGGCGGCATCACCGGCGTTCATGAAGGTGACTTCGACGACGGCGGCGGCGGTGGCGGTGGCGGCTGCGGCGGTGGCGGTGACGGAGGCCAAGGCGGCGAGGGCGCCGGTGGTGAAGGCGGCTCGCCCTTTCTCGATGGCAACGACCTTCAGCCGCTCTTCGGCGGTAGCGGCGGTGGTCGCGGTCGCGGAGCCATTCGCGCGGGGGGCTTCTCGAATGCGGGCGAGGGTGGCGCCGGCGGCGGCGCGCTGCAGCTCACCGCCGCCAACCGCATCGTGATCGGCGGCGGCGTCGTCGCCGGCGGAGGCGGTGGCCAGCCGGGCCGGAACAACGGCGACGCCGGCACCAACTGGGGTAGCGGCGGCGGTGGCGGCGCGGGCGGGAACGTCATCGTCGAGGCGCCCGAGATCGAGGTCGGCGGTGGGCTCAGCGTGGTCGGCGGCGGCGGCGGCGGCGGCTCCAGCAGCGGCGGCTCGGGTGGCGCGGGTCAGGACGGGCTGGACGGCGCGACCGCTCAGCCCTCCGGCGGCGACTCCGGCGGTAGCCAGTACGGCTCGCCGGGCGGCGACGGCGCCGGGCTCGCCACCGTGGGCGGCGAAGGCGGTGGCTCCAACACGGCCGACTTCGCCAACGGTGGCGGTGGCGGCGGCGGCGCGGGCTGCGTCGTGGTGCGTTCGAGCAGCTCGGCTTCGGTGCCCGTGAACCCACCGGCGTCCGTGACGACCCTCTCCCTGCTTCCCTGAACGAAGAGAGGGCCCGTCCGGTACCGGACGAGCCCTCGAACGACCGTGCGCCGTTCAGTGGAGCGGACGCTCACCGAGAGGGCGGAGCGCGCCACGAACGGCGGCGCGGAGCACCTCCGGTCGCAGCCGCGTGATCGCCTCTTCACCCTGCGGGAGTCGCGCGGCGGCGCGGCCCTCGAGGATCAGACGGATGTTGCCGCCGCGGCGGTCGGCGAGGATCAGCGAGACCTCGCACTCCATCCGGTCCGACTCGCGGCGCTCGTCGATGTGGGTGATCGAGCCGCGGAGCACGTAGCGCGCTCGCCGAGTGCTCGTGACTCGGACGCTGGACACGCCGCCGAGCTCGTCACGGAGCGCATCGCGGAGCGCGCCGTTCAGCGCGCTCGGTGCGGTGGTCTCACCGATGGCGATCGACGTGCGGCGGCCCTGTGCGGACGCGGCGTCGATCATGGATCCCGAAAGCAACGCGGCTCCGAGCAGAGTCACGCAAATGGACATGGCGGTGCGGGTCATGAAGCCCTCCCGTGGTGAAAATCCCACCAGGTCGGATCGCCCTCCAACCTGGTCACGGCCAGCACACCGTCGGCCGCTCGGTTGGTGTAACTGGGTCCGCGCGAGGGCGGCAAGAAAGTGGCAGAGTGGCTCCGTGGCGAAACGACATCGGCGAGTCTGGCTCGGCCTCGCGGCGCTGCTCGCGGCGTGCGGGAACCGGTGTGCCAGCGAGCCGGAGGCGCCGGCCGAGGACTCCGTCACTGGCCAGGACGAAGCCTCGGCCGAGGCGGAGCCGTCGGAGCCAGCGGCGCTACCGGAGGTTCGGCCCTTGCCGGCGAGCGTGCTCCGCGGGGTTTGCTACGCCCACGCCTATCAGCGCGGTGGCGCGCGCGGCTACGGCAGCGAGACCAGCCGCGCGACGCTCGAGACCCTCCGGGACCATCAGGTCGGGTCGGTGTCGCTGACCCCCTTCGGCTTCCTGCCCTCGCTCGAGGCCCACGCCATCCGCTCGGCGAACTCGGTCGGTGCCGGCGAGACCGACGAGCGAACACGCGGCGCCATCGAGGCGGCCCACGCCATCGGTCACTCGGTGATGCTCAAGCCGCACCTGTGGGTCGCGCGGGGCGAGTGGCGCGCGCGCCTCGATCCGGCGGCGGGTTGGGACGCCTTCTTCGACTCCTACGAGCCCTGGATGGTCGGCTACGCCCGCCTCGCCGCGGAGACCGGGGTGGAGTGGCTCGTCATCGGGACCGAGCTGCGCTCGAGCCTCGGCCAGGAGGCGCGCTGGCGGCAGCTGATCGCGGCGATCCGTTCGGTCTACGAGGGCGAGCTCGTCTACGCCGCCAACTGGGACGCGATGGACGCGGTGCCCTTCTGGGACGCGCTCGACGCGCTCGGGATCCAGTTCTACCCGCCGGTCGCCCAGGACGAAGACGCGCCGCTCCCCGAGATGCAGGCGCGACTCGACGGCTACTTCGATCGGCTGGGTGAGCTCTCCCGCGAACACGAGCGGCCGGTCATCTTCACGGAGATCGGCTATCGCTCCGTCACCACCGCGGCGCTTCGGCCGCACGAGTGGACCGAGCATACCCCGGACGCCCAGCTCGACCTGGACCTGCAGCATACGCTCTACACGCTCTTCTTCGCGGAGGCCTGCGAGCACGACTACGTGCGGGGCGTGTACCTGTGGAAGTGGTTCACCGACCCCGACTCGCGCGAAGAGGGACCGACCGGCTTCTCACCCGCGGGCAAGCCGGCGGCCGAAGTGATGCGCGCGGCCTACGCTCCGCCGGAGTAGCGCTCAGTGGCGGGTGAGCGCGCCGAGGCGCCAGGGCGAGATCCCTGGGCCGCCACCGCTCGCGCTCTTGGTGGGCGCGGCGCCGATGGCGTCCTGATCGCGGAAGGCCTGCGCGACGGCCGCGGCGATGGACAGCGCCTTGGCGTGGGCGCCCAGCGGCGGCGGGTTCAGCAACGCCTCGTCGTTGTCGGCGATGTAGCCGGTGTCGTAGTCGCCGGCGATGAACGCGGAGTGGCTCATCACCCTCAGGTGGAAGGGCACGCTGGTCTTGATGCCGGTGACCACGTACTCCTCGAGCGCGCGGCGCATGCGCTCCACGGCCAAGGGTCGGGTCGGGGCCCAGACGCAGAGCTTGCTGACCATCGGGTCGTAGTGGCTCGGCACCTCCGAGCCCTCGTAGGTGCCCGAGTCGTCGCGGACCCCGGGGCCGGTCGGTCGGCGGAGCACGTCGATGGGGCCGGGGCTCGGCATGAAGTTCCGGTCCGGGTCCTCGGCGTAGACCCGGCACTCGATGGCGTGGCCGCGGCGGGTGACGGCGCTCTGGTCGTAGCCGAGCGGCTCGCCAGCGGCGATGCGGACCTGCTCACGGACGAGATCCATGCCGGTCACCAGCTCGGTGATCGGGTGCTCGACCTGCAGGCGCGTGTTCATCTCGAGGAAGTAGAAGCTGCCGTCGGTTCCCATGAGGAACTCGACGGTGCCCGCGCCCTCGTAGTCGACGGCCTTGGCGGCGGCGACGGCGACGGCGCCCATCTCGGCGATCTTGGCGTCGTCGGCCTTGGCGAAGGGGGAGGGCGACTCCTCGATCACCTTCTGGTGCCGCCGCTGGATCGAGCAGTCGCGCTCGAAGAGGTGGACGCAGTCACCGTGGCCGTCGGCGAGCACCTGGATCTCGATGTGCCGCGGGTTGATGATCGCCTTCTCCATGTAGACGGTGTCGTCACCGAAGGCGTTGGCGGCTTCGCTGCGGGCGCGCTCGAAGGCCTCTTCGACCTCGCCCAGCTCGTGGACCAGGCGCATGCCCTTGCCGCCACCGCCGGCGGAGGCCTTGAGCATGACCGGCAGACCGAGCTTCTCGGCAGCGGCCTTCAGCTCGGAGGGGTCGTCGATCAGCGCGCCGGGGACGACCGGCACCCCCGCGGCCATCATCTTCTCGCGAGCGGCGGTCTTGGAGCCCATGGCCTCCATCGCCGAGGCGTCCGGGCCGATGAAGGTGATGCCGGCGTCCTTGCAGGCGCGGGCGAAGGCGGCGTTCTCGCTCAGGAAGCCGTAGCCCGGGTGGATGGCCGTCGCGCCGGTCTTCTTGCAGGCGCCGAGGATCTTCTCGTGGACCAGGTAGCTCTCGCGGCTCGGCGCCGGACCGATGGCCACCGCCTCGTCCGCCATCCGCACGTGGAGCGCGTCGCGGTCGGCGTCGCTGTACACGGCCACCGAGCGAATGCCCATCTCGCGGAGGGTCCGCATGACACGGACGGCGATCTCACCGCGGTTGGCGACCAGGACCTTCTCAAAGGGGACAGCAGCTTCAGCCATTGGGAGCGAGGCTGCGACGCACGCCGCACCGCGTCAAGCGGGCAGGCGCGCCCGCCGGTGCCGCCTGGGTCTGCGGGCCCGATGTCCTTCCCGTCCTCCGCAGGAAACCGCCCGACCGAGAGGTGAACTGGTGGTAGCTCCGTGGTCACGATGAACACTGACGATCCGTAGCCCGGCTGGGCAGCTCGAGCGCTCACGGGCGACGGCGTCGCAGACACACCAGCACCAAGAGACCCAACCAAGCGCCGCCCGCTCCGCTGGTCGTGCGGCAACCGCAGCCGCCGTCGCCGTCGCCACCGCCGGGCCCTGCGTCCGGCGGTTCCGGTTCGCCAGAGGCGCGGACCCAGATGTGGCTGGTGACCACGCGCGGCTGGGGCATCGAGAGCTGCGCGCGCCAGCGGTCGTCCACGTCGCCGAAGGGGGCGGTCACGTCGAGCGTCGCTTCGAAGGGGTCGCTGTCGACGTCGACCTGGGTGTGGATCTCGCCGTTGCGCAGGAAGGCCAGCCGGCCGCCGTCGGCGCCGGTCACGAGCGCTCGCAGGGTCACCGGACCATCGACNGTGTCGCCGACCATCGCGTCGCCGGCGCTGAGCTCGACCATCGGGTCGTCCGCTCCTTCGAGCTTCACGACGGTGCGGCCAGCGCGGACGCCGGCCACGATCGCGGCGACGCTGAGCTCGTCGGCGTAGACCATCGTCGTCGGGCTGCCGATCGGGCTCTGGAGCCGGTCGAGATCGATGCCGGCGCGGTGGTCGTCGCTGCCGCCGATCGCCGCCACGTGCTGGCCCTCGTCGAGCATCGAGTCCCAGAAGTCGATGGCGTTCCGGTAGAAGAGCGCGCCGGTCAGCGAGTAGGCGCCGTTCTGCACTTCGACGGCGTCGACGCCTTCGGGGGTGTCGAGATTCCAGGCGCAGCCGAGGCAGAGGCTGCCCAGATCGAGCACCGGGTGGTTGATCGCGAAGATGCCGTCGACCGCCTGGGTGTCGGTGATCATCGTCTCGAGGGTGACGCCGATGTCCGAGCGCACGCGGAAGTCGACGAAGCTCTCGACGCCGATCGCGTTGCCGTGGCCGAAGTAGGTCGTGACCTCGATGCCCGGCATCAGTAGGACGCCCGGGTGCCGCTCCTGGGCGGCGGCGAGGTAGTCGACCTGCGAGACGGTGTTGTGCTCACTCAGCTCGATGAAGTCGAGGCCGAGCTCGGCGGCCAGCTGGGCGGATTCGTCGATGGTGGCTCGGGCGTCACCGCTCTCGCGGGAGTGCACGTGGAAGTCGCCGGCGTACCAGCGTGGGCCGCTCTCCAGCGCCGGGACCGTCGCGTAGGGCCCGCGGTCGGGCTGCGCGTCGAGGGTGGGGGTGGTGCGGAAGAAGATCTCGATGCGGTAGGTGGGCGGCTCGGTGACGAGCGCCTGGCCGACGAGCACGGACCACTCGCCGGCGGCGATGGGCCCCGGCAGGTAGCTTCGCGACGCGGTCTCCACGCCCACGATCGCCGGCTCGGTGTTGCCGCCGCCCCAGCCGCGGACGCGCTCGGGATCGGCCAGGCCCCAGTCCAGGATGTTCGCCTCGCTCAGGTCGTCGTGGCGCACCTCGATCTCGACGGTGCCCTCCGGCACCGTGAAGGGGACGGCGGTGTAGGGCGGCGCATCGGCGTCCAGGGTGCCGTCGAGCACCAGGTCCTGAGCGCTGGCGCCAGCGCTCCAGAGGAGCATCGCGATGAGCAGAGCGCGGGCCATCTCAGAACGCCTGCGCCAGCTCGCGGAGTCCGTCGGCCTCGACGATCTCGTCTTGGTGGTCCGGTCGCGTCCCGAGGCGAAGCAGCGCTCGAGCCAACTCTTCGCCGGTCATCGAGGCGTAGCGGTCGCGCAGCTTCCCGAGGCCGAGCACGCCGGCGGTCTTGAGCAGCCCGTCGCCGAGCGTCGAGGCGATCCGTTCGCCGGGGCGGCTCTCCTCGCGGTCTTCGCCGCTGATGAACGAGGGCCGGGCGATCACATAGGGCAGGCCGCTCTCGGCGAGCTCGTTCTCCACCCGGGCGCGTACCGCGAGGTACTCGTTCTTCACGCCGTCTTTGACGCCCATCGACGAGAGATAGACGAAGCGCGGTGAGTGGCCGGCGGCCACGCAGGCACGCATCAAGAGTACGGTCAGACCATAGTCCACGACCTCGTAGCTCGCTTCGCGTCCGTCTTCGCGCGCGGCCTTGGCGCGCTTCTTCGTGGTGCCGAGGAGCGCGTAGACCACGTCCGGGGCGAGCTCGGCGATTCGCTCGGTCATCGCCCTTTCCTCCCAGGCGGTCGCATCGACGCGGGCCCCGCGGACTCCGAAGCGGTCCCGCCAACGGTTGAGCTTCGGCGAATCGGGCCGCACGTGCGCGTGGGTCTTCAGCCCTGGGCGTTCCGCGGCGAGCTCGACCAGATGGTGGCCCG
>JGI12210J13797_10085091_pt1 | contig 13840 bp, 10 predicted proteins | sample ElkSlonscriptome_3_FD_13797 | JGI IMG/M metagenome (IMG submission 13797)
GTCGGCGGAATGCGAGACCGTGCGCGAGACCGCCGAGACTGCTTATGAACTGAGATCCTGGGGGCACGTGGTCCAGCAGGCAAGACGGAGTCGATGCTGGCCGGCCGCGAAGAAGTCGCGCCGCCAGATGATCTACGTGCGTGCACTTCTGGAGCTGAAGCGGTTCTCCGAGTGCGTCGAAGCGGGGCGACGAGCGCATGACCCGAGCACCCTGGGGTTGGTCGCGGTGTGCGAGGAGAAAGCAACACCATGATCGCGACGGTTGTTCGGGCGCTGGGCGGTCGGCTGTCGCTGTGGCTGGCGGTGAGCCATGGGGTCAGTGGGGCGGAAGCGCTGCCGGAGGAGCACGTGGTGGTGGAGGTCGACTCCTCCGTGCCCGACGCGGAGCAGACGGAGTCCTGGGTAGAGAACCGCGCCCAGGGCTCGCTGAAGAGGCTCTTGACGCCGTTGGACGCGGGAGATGAAGTGCGGATCTCCGTGGCTGGGACGCCGTATGACTACCAGGTCTCGGTGGTACTGGTGCATCGCGGCGTCGAGCTTCCGGCGGACGAGCAGCCGCGTGTGCTGATGTGCTCCTGCGGGAGCAACGAGCTGCTCGTGGAGATCGGCCAGATGGTGCGGGACGGAGGGCAGGTGATCGTCGAAGCGGCCCGCCGGGAACGGGAGGAGGCCGAGCGAGCGGCGGTCGAAGAGGCGAGGGCGCGTGCCGAGGCGCAGCGCATGCTGGAGCAGCAGGCGGCCCGGGCGGAGCAGGCACGGCTGGAGAACGAGAGGTATGCGCCGACGGGCCTGGGGTGGGCGGGGATCGGGGTGCTGGGGGTGGGCGGGGCGGTGATCGCGAGCGGAAGCATCATGGCGGCGATTGATGACTCCAGGGTCGAGGGGCCCGGGTACTTGGAGCGGAGATGGACTGGTGCCGGTCGGGTGCTGATCGGGATAGGGGTGACGGCGGCGGTGGGCGGCGCAACAGCGCTGATCGTCGACGTGATACGATGTCGGCGTTGGAAGGGGTCGTGTCGCCGAAGGGAGACGGCTGCTCGCGGTCGATCTGGGTACCTCCTGCGTCGACATGACTCTCGCGCCATCCTTCAGTCTGACAAGAGAGCCATTCTCTCGCCGAGTGTGAGCACCCACCGCCCGTCGGGGGGTAGATGAGGACAGGGATGTCGAAAATAGTGCGTGTCCGTTGCATAGTCGAGATCTTGGTGCTCGGCACGGTGTCCCTCGCGAGCGGCTCGGTCTCCGCTCAGCAGAGAACTCCCGGGTCGGCGTCTCGACGATCTCTCCCCCCGTTGCGCGTTCGGGTCGCGCCCGAGATCGAAGATGCCAAGTTGATCCCCGGCTGGATCTTCGAGCGGCATACCGACATCCAGCATGGGCTGACGGGCCCACGGGGGTCGAAGTGGATTGATGTCGAGATCACCGGGGCGACCTACGATTACCGAGTCGTCGTGTCGGCTTGGCACGAAGGAACGGCTTTAGGGCCTGATCCAGAGTCGATCGTCTGCGAGTGTACGACCGAGACGCTCCTCGAGGTGATCGACGAAGAGATCGAGAAGAGCGCCGATCTGCTCCAGGAAACCGCCGCTGGATCTACGAGGGCGGCAAGGGAAGCTCTTCTAGAGCGTCCCTCTGCCGCAGCAGAGATCGAGCCGGATCGAAGACGGCGAATGGGTCGACTCGAAGTCGCAGGGATGAGCGTGGCTCTGTCCGGAGTGGCGGTGGCCGGCTTGGGGTTGAGGCTGGCCCTCCACACGGGCGGGAACATCGATGGTCCGCCCTATCTCTATCGAGACTACTACTTGCTCGGCATCGGTACCTTGGCAGGTGGCTCGTTGACACTGGCTACGGGGGTGACGCTGCTCACGATTGGCGCGCTGGGTTCTCGCCGCGCAGGCAGTCGAAGGCGCGGCAGGCTACGAGATCCTTCGCTCGGTGCAGGACTTCGCGGCGTCGCTAGGAGAGTGAGGCCGCACTTCGTGCTCGGACGTCGTGGGGTGGGATTCAGTCTGGAGAGTAAATTCTGATGGTTTCATGTAGGAGGGGTTCCATGCGGTGCATCATCATGGCGGTCGGGCTCGCGGTCTCGGTTGTAGCTACGACGGTGTCGTGTATTCGAGTTCGTCAAGAGCACTGTATCGTGAATGGCGGAGACGTGCATTGTGTGGACGGCTATTTCTGCGTTGCTGCACTCCGTGAGGATGTCGTGGGGACTAAAGATGGGGGGGATGGATGCACCATTAACAAAGGCTTGGCGTCCCGTGAACCCACTCGATTCGTTCGTGTGCAGTACGGGCTCCCGTCGAGCCTCGAGGCGAGAACGGCCGATCCATCGGAAGACATCGATTCCGTGGCTGGTGTCTTGTTGAATGCGGTAGATGGCTGTGAATCCGCAGGCCCCTACTTGAAGGACGAAAAAGCCGTCGACGACCTAGAGGACGAGTGGCTCGGGGTCATGGAGGTTCGCGATCACCTCGAGTCGAAGACGACGCTGCGAGTAGAAGATGCATTGTTGACCGAGGAGCACGTGGAGTCGATCAATGACTTCAACGCTGCCATCGATGATTGGCTAGGCGACTGCTCGGAGTAGACCCGGACGGGCGCGTCTCGGGCGCGATGGCTCGTCGAGCCTTGCGCTCATCTCGTCATGCACCGAGTCGATCTCGGTGCAGCCATCGAAATCCGAGACCTGTATTCGGCCCTCCTGCCGCCCCCATAGGCCCTCCGGTCAGCGAGCCTCGGCGACCTTCTTCCGGCAGAGCCGGCTCCGAGCCACGATCTTCGGGTGCCGGCTGTTGCCGGCCTCCTCCATGCATCGCGCGAAGTTACCCATCTCGGCAAACGCCTCGACCCTCAATCGCTTGCGTGTCAGCCGATAGGTGGATTCCGACCAGCACACCGGCTGAGCGGTGGCTTCCAGTACGGCCGGCCAGTCTCTGTTGATCTTGGCGGTCGTTGCATCGAAGCGCACGCGCTGGCAGGCGGCCTTGCCGAGCCCTCGATGCTCCGAGCCCCGTGTCCTCGGGGAGCGGCCGGCCTCGCGGGTGCGTCTCCTCTTGCTCGCCTCGAGCGACGCTGGCGCCTCTCGCTTCTCTCCCTCTGCATCGGCGCGCCTCGAACCTCCGGGAACCGCGGCCGAAGAATCGTCGGGCGTTCCATCCTCCCGCGTAGATCCCCCATCCACCGACTCGGCCGAGGGGACCTCGGCGATGATGATCTGCAGCGGTTCGGGCTCGTCGACGGGGGGAGCGGTGCGGGCGAGCCCCAGCCACGCACCCAAGGCCAGCACCGGCACGATCGCCAGCCCGATCGTCCACCACCGCTTCTTCCGGCCGAAGTCCCAGTCGTCGCTGAGCTCATGCTCCGACTCGATGCCATGCGGCGATCCTCCTGATCCTCGATCGAGCGTCACCGCAGCAGGCGAGGGCGCACGAGGGAGTGGGTGGGCCCCGGACAGCTCGGTGGTCGAGCCCACGACCGGCACCTCGTACCGAGGACCGGCACCAGGCCGCTCGGGGGCTCTCACGGGCTCCATCGACACCTGCGTCCGGCCCGTGCGCACGGCCGTGTTCCGCGCGAGCAGCATCGAGCGCGGCGTGAGGGTGGTCTTCCCCGTCCGTACCGGCGTCTCCTCGACCGCTCGAGGTCGCGTCGGCTGCACGGAGGCGCCGGGCGTCTCGGTGGTGGCGTGCGGAGCCGGGACCGCCACGGGAAGCGCTGCCGACGGCACTCGAGGACGCACGCTCGCTCGCTCCTCTCCACCCGCCGCCGCCGCCTCCACCACTTCCGAGCTCTGCAGCACCCGCCCCAACAACCGCGCCACCTCCCGCGCCGGCCCCGGACGCTCCTCGGGATCTCGGCTCATGCATCCGTGCACGATCCGAGTGACGATCGAGGGCACCCCTGGCCGGTGCGAGTCCACGCGAGGCAAGGACTCTGGGGTCCACCCGTCGGGCGGCACGCACGTCCCCGTGAGCAGCTCGTACAGCACCACGCCGAGCGCGAACAGGTCGGTCGCCGGGCAAGGGGCCTCACCGGCCACCTGCTCGGGCGCCATGTAGGCCGACGTGCCCATCACGGCCTCGAAGCCATCGCCATCGCTGGCGTCTCGCAGATCCGCGACGATCCCGAAGTCGATCAGCTTCACGTGCTTGCGACCATCCGCGCCCGTGCCGATCATCACGTTGGCCGGCTTGATGTCGCGATGCACCAACTTGTGCTCGTGGATGGTGTGCAGGCCCAGGGCGATCGCTCGGCCGATCCGGCACGCCTCGGCCACCGAGAACCGCTGATCGGCATTGCGCAGGTCGTCGTGGGCTTCCTCGAGGTCTTCGCCCTCGAGCCACTCCATCACCAGATACCGACGCCCATCGCCGAGCACACCGTTGGCATGCAGCTCCACCACGTGCGTGGCGCCCTCGATGCGGCGCATGGCTTCGGCCTCGCGGTCGAAGCGAGCGCAGATCTCCGGTGACGTCGCGGTGGACAGGAATTGCAACTTCAGAGCGACCTTGGTGTCGTCCTCGGTCCGGTGGGCTCGGTAGATGGCCGCCATGCCTCCATCGCGGAGCCACCCGTCGATCGTATAGTCACCGAGTACGAAGCCTCGGGGCAGGTGAACGGGCAGGCTCGGAGCGGACGGATTCGGATCGGACAGTGCTTCGGATGCTCGTGTCATGTCGTTTGCTCGATGACGCTCGATCTATTCATGCCGAGGGCCGGTACGCGTGAGGAGGAGCTGCGTCTTCTGCCCGGGGTGGACCTCGATCGAAGCCGAGGAGGTCCAGCCAGTGCTCGGTCGGAATCGCCAGTGGACCTTCTTCCGACCCGGCGTGATCTTCTTGGTGACGGTGAGATCCTCGGGGACGGTGATGACCTTCGAACCGACCTTCACCTGCGCCCCCCACAGTCCGGGGTGGGCCCGCAGCGCCACCGTCCCCTTGGCCACGGGCTGGTCTGACTCGCGCTCGTCCTCGGCCTCGGCCTCGGCCTCGGATGCTGGATCGGGAGCATCGTCCGCTTCGGGCGTGGAGGCGGGCTCCGGTGCGGGCGCGGCGGTCGACTCCGCATCGACCGCATCGACGGAGTCGGCCTCCGCTGGCTCGGAGCCGTCGTCCTCGCGCGTAACGGCCGGGCGGGAGGGCGAGTCGCGCGTCGCCGATGCATCCTTCGTGCTCACCGCTCGAGCGCTCGGCTGGGCTCGTCGCTGCCTACGCTCTGGTGCCGCCGTCGGGTCGTCTCGGCTCTCCTTATGCGCAAGAGGGTCCGTCTGGACCTCACGCTCCTCGAACAGCCACCACGTGATCCCAGCCGACGCCATGGAGATCAGCATCAGCGACACGAAGGCCACGGCCACGAAGACCGAGCGGGCCTGCCTCGCGCCCGATCCGGACTTCGCGGGGTGGAGGACCGGGTGGATCTCCCGAGAGGTCTCCGACCCGTCATGCACGGCCGGCGCGGGCATGGGGGGATGTGGATGCGGCGGAGGAGGGGCCGGATACGAGTGCGCGGGGGCGATGCCGGGCGAGCTGCCGCTGGCGGCCGCCATGGCCCGTATCTCGTTCACCACGCTCGGATCGACGACGACGGTCCCACTCGTCGCTCGAGGTGCCGGTGCACTCCCGTATGGCTCCGCGAGGCGCTCGGTGAGAGTCATCGAGGAGGGGGCCCCCGGGCCCGCGCTCATCATGGGCGGTGCAGGAGGAAAGGATCCGTAGGGTGGAGGAGGGGGAGGCGGACTGGAAGCCGACGGACTGGCGTGCGCGGGGTAGGGCTCGCCCACCGTGGGCAGCGTCATGAATTGCGTGTCACCGGTGATGAGAGCCGATGCCGAGCCTTGGTCGAGCCCGACGACGGCTGTCGTCTGGCTGGTCGGCGACCCGGCGATCGCACGACCATGAGCAGGATGCGGAGCGGCCGAACCAGCGACGGGGCGTGCTCCGTGCTCCGGGATTCTCGGCTGCGGTGGAGGGGGCACCGAGCTCGTAGATCTAGACGCCGAGCCCGGTGGAGGTGGCGGTGATGGTGGCGGTGATGGTGGCGGTGATGGTGGCGGTGGAGATGGAGGCAGAGCGGTCGAGTTCGCCGACGGTCGCGGCACGGCCGACGGCACCAACACCCGCCCCGGGAGGTGGACCCGAGGCTTCGCGAGCTTCGGGCGGCCCGTGAACTTCGTGGTGAGCTGCTCCGCGGACGGCAGCGGCCCCGAGGGCGCCGGCCCGGCGCGGGGGCGCATGACTCCGGTGAGGCTGCCGCACAGCTTGGTCAGCTCACCGCGCGCGTCGCCGTACCCCGGGTAGAGCTGGAGGGCCTCGATGGCCTCTTCGGCGGACTGGATGCGCGCGGCTGGATTGGGCTCGAGCAGCCGCAGGCGCAGGTGGTCGAGCTCGGGCGGTGCGGCGCGGGACAGCGGCGGAATCCTGCCGTCGCTCACGGCGGCGATGAGCTGCTGGTCGGCCTCGTAGATGCCGCGGAATTTCCTGCCGTCGAGCAGCTCGTGCAGCAGCCCTCCCACCGCGTAGAGATCGACGGTGGGCGATCGAGTCTCCCCCCTGATCTGCTCGGGCGCCATGTAGCGGATCTTTCCCTTCACGTGCAGGCCCGAGCTCTCTTCGCTCACCATGAACGCAACCCCGAAGTCGGTCAGCTTCACCTCGCCGTGGTTGCTCACCAGCACGTTCTGGGGGGAGACGTCGCGGTGGACCACCCCCAGCGGGCTGCCGTCGTGCGAGGTGATGCTGTGCGCGTAGCCCAGCGCGTACAGCAGCTGCCCGATGATGTAGGCGATGACGCGGCTGCGGCGACGCTCGTCGTCGAGCAGCGCGAGCACGGCCCCGAGCTTGAGCAGGTTGAGCCCGTCCACCCACTCCATCACCAGGTAGCTCCGCCCGCGGTCTTCGTCGGCGTCGAAGACCTGCACGATGTTGGCGTGGCTGAGCAGCGCGGCAAGCTCGGCCTCGGCGCGGAACATCCGGGCGTAGCGCTCGTCGTCCGCATGGTGATCGGCGATGAGCTTGATCGCGACGAATTTCGAGGCCCGGTGCCCCAGGGCCCGGCGGGCGACCCAGACCTCCGCCATCCCACCTCGGCCGATCCTGCGCACGAGCTCATAGCCCCCGATGACGACGCCTGCTTCTGCTCGGGGGGGTAGCTCTTGCGCTTGCACGGTTCCAAGCAAGCTAGCAGAAGCGATTCAGCCGATAAACTGAAGTCGATATAGTTGGAACTATGGTGTCTATTGTCGAGAGTGTTCGGGACACGAGTGGCATGAGTTGGCCTGTGGGGTGTGGTGATGACACGAAGATGTCGAGTTCGAAGGTCGTGCTCGCGAGGCCCAGCCCACCCATTCCGTTGCGGCGAAACCGAGGGCTCGACGAGCCGCGATCGCAGACGTTGGTGAGCAACGACGAGCCCCGCGGTCTCCGCGAACGTGCAGCTCCGCCCATCCACGCCGCTCCACTCCAGCCCACACCCCACCCACCCCGCCTTCGGTGGACCGCAAGAGCCGACCGGTGTACCTTCGTTCCGTGGTGCTCCAGCTCTCGCCCGCGCAGATGGCCGCGATGCGGGCGATCTGGGTGTCTCCGCTGGTCGAGCAGCTCTTGCGCCACATTCGGCCCGCGGTGCCCGAGCACGTGCTGCCCACCGATCGTGGCCGCCGGCTGCTCACCGCGGCCGTCCACACCGCCCGGCGCCACCGGCTGAGCTCTCGGCCCGCGCTGCTGGGCTACGCCATCCTCGTGGTGCGGATCGGCGAGGATCTCGGCCATGGCCCCCCCGCGGCCTGGGCGGGCCCGGTGCTCGACGATCCGTGGCTGAGCGCGGCGGAGAAGCTCGAGCAGCTCGAGCAGCTCGCCCAGGAACAGGGCCTGCTCGCCCCCCACGCGTAGACCGGAGGTTCCCGTGTCGTTATCGGTCAAGTCGGTCAGCAATCGAAGCGTGGTCGATGGCGAGGCCTACCGGGAGGTGCTGGTGGCCCGCGACGCGGGCGACCAGGTGCACTGGATCCTCCAGCTCGGCCCGCCCGGAGCCCAGATCTCACCCCAAGGCGTCGTCACGTGGCCGGCCCGCTACGCCGACGGCCCGGCCCAGTTCAACGTAACGGCCAGCGACGAGAAGGGCGGGGCCGCAGGCCGCAGCTGGACGGTGAAGGTCAAGGCCATCACCCCCGAGATCACCGCGGTCGATCGACGCCTCGACGATCTGCACGATCTTCGGGTCACGCCCGTGGTCGTGGCGGGCACGGGGCCGCTCACGTGGTCGCTGTCGAAGGCTCCCGACGGCATGGCGATCGACCCGCAGTCGGGTGAGATCACGTGGCCGGCGGTGTTCACCGGCAAGGCGGTGAAGGTGAAGGTCGAGGCCACCGGCCCGGGCGGCCGCGGCTCGGCCTCGTTCCTCGTGAACGTGGTGCCGGCCGCCCCGACCATCGAGGCCATCCCCGAGATGCACGTGGCCGACGCGGCCACGTACCAGGCGGTCGCCCGCACGTCCTACGGCTCGGGGGACATGCGCTGGTCCATCGCATCCGGGCCGCCGGGGCTCCGGATCGACGCGCGCACGGGTGAGATGAAGTGGACGGCCGCGTGGGCGGCCGAGGCCTACCTGGTGCGGGTGAAGGTGGTGGGCCCGGGCGGAGAGGCGACCAAGGCGTTCCGCATCGTGGTCGATCCGCTCGTGCCGATCATCGTGCCGATCGAGCCCGCGCAGATCGACGAGGGCACGCGCTTCGAGGTCACTCCCACGCTGCGGCAGGGCTCGGGCGTCGTGACGTGGTCGCTGGTCTCCGGCCCCGACGGCATGGCGGTCGACGCCGGCACGGGGGCGATCCGCTGGGACGCGACGGCGTCGGACCTCGTGGTGGAGGCAGAGATCCGCGCGGATGGCCCCGGCGGGCGAGCTCGGAGCACGTTCACGCTCACGGTGGTCAGCCCCCCGGCGCTCGCGCCCATCGACGACGTGACGCTGAGCGAGGGCGAGCGCCTCACCCAGGTCGTCACGCTCACCAAGGGCACGGGGCCCATCGACTTCGAGGTGAGCGGGCACGCCCGGGGCACGCACATCACCCTGCCCAAGCGCACGATCACGTGGCTGGCGAGCACCCGAGGCTCGCCCTACACCTACGCGGTGAAGGCCCGCGGCCCCACGGGCAAGACGGCGAAGGGGTCGTTCGTGGTCACCGTGCTGCCGCGCGACGACGAGCTGGTGGTGCGCTGCCCCGAGCCGCCCCAGCCCCACGTGGTGGTGCAGCAGCCGTGCTGCGACGTGCAGCTGAAGCTGCACTGCAAGCACGTGGTGGGCACCAGCCCCACCAAGGACAACCAAGACATCCGCGCGGGCTCGCACGGCTGGGCGGGCTTCCACGGCACGCCCTTCGCGTTCGTGAACCCGCGCAACTACACGATGAAGTTCCCGCCCACGGGCACGCCCACGGCGAACGAGAAGCCGGCGGGGGCGCGCACCCGCGGCGATCTAGCGAAGTTCATCGTGGGGGGCGACACCCGCTATCCGGTCTACCAGGTGCTCGCGGGGCGGGTGCAGCTGGCCGATCTCGTCACCAGCACGGTCGAGCACCAGGTGGGCTGCACGGGCGATCGCGTGGTGTCGGTGTGCATCCTCCGCAAGGGGCAATCGTCGGCCGGCTCGACGCTGTCGTGGACGGAGGTGCGGCCCAAGGCGACCGAGGCCGAGGCATACGGGCTGGTGGCGGGCGGGGAGGCGAAGTTCTCCAACGTGCCGCTGAAGGGCGAGTGGCTGATGCTGCGGCGCTACAACCCGTTCCGCTGGCGCACGCTGCCGCGCAACCAGTGGGACGTGGCGGTGGTGGACGAGTCCGGCGCGATCGTGCGGCGCGACGACGTGCCGATCCGCGTGACGGTGGAGGCGTGCTCGGACATCCGCTGGGAGATCAACGTGACGCTGTCGCGCTCGTCGGCCACGGTGCAGGGCGGCGAGGTCACGGGCCTGCCGGGGCTCGACGACGGCGGCTTCGACTCGGAGTTCCGCCACGATCCCGACGACCCGAGCAAGCCCGAGACGGTGCAGACCGACAGCGGCTGGGTGCTCACCGGCACGGCCAAGGTGGCCTACGACCAGTACGTGCACAGCTTCGCCGTGCAGCTGGCCCAAGACCTGCAGCAGGCGCTGGGCTTCCTGAGCGCGGTCGATGCGGCCAGCGACTTCCTCGAGCGGGCGCTGTCGTTCGCGCCCATGGTCGACGGCAGCGTGCGCAAGCCGAGCTTGAGCGTGTACTTCGCGGCCGAGCCCTACGAGCAAGAAGACGTGGCCCTGGTGGGCTACCAGTGGAAGCTGGGGCTGGGCGCCAAGCCGCTGTTCGGGGTGCAGATCGAGCTGAACCTGCTGCACATGCTGCTGCTGGCGTTCCCGCCCACCGCGGCGTTCGTGCCGGTGCTCGAGGCGCTCAAGTACGGGGTGGGGGTCAAGGGCATCGCGCGGGTCAAGGTCGACATCGGGATCTACCTGGTGGCCGGCGGCGAGATCGGGGTGGAGCTGGAGTGGGCCTACCAGCAGCCCGACGGCGGCACGGCCTACGGGCTCATCGACGCCCGGATCGACTTCAAGATCGAGGGCCGGATCGAGGCCGAGCTCGAGGTGCTGGTGGTCAGCGCCGGGGCCGGGGTGCGGATCGGCGCCAAGACGGCGGTGGGCCTGTGCCTCAAGGCCGCCTCGGGCGACGGCCCCAGGGTGCAGGGCCAGACCCGCTGGGAGGGCGTGGTGCTCTACGCGCTGGTCTACTACAAGGCGGGCCTGAAGATCGGGCCGTTCTCCAAGGAGAAGAGCCGCACCAAGTCCAAGGTGCTGGTGGTGGCCAAGCCCCGCTACTGGCCCCGTGCCCCCGTGTGAGGAGCAGCCCGCATGCCCACCAACACCCAAGACACCGAGGCCCCGCACGACGCGGACACGTACGCCGAGCAGTTCGACGCGCAGGAGCTGGACATCTTCGGGGGCACGGGCACCCGCGGCGAAGAGGTCGAGCTGGACGAGAAGGCGCTGTCCGAGCAGGCCGAGCGCGACGAGAAGGCGGCCAAGAAGGCCGCCAAGGCGGCCAAGAAGCGCAAGAGCAGCCGCCTCGGGTGACACGACCATGGCCATCGACATCACCGACCAACCCGTGTTCACGCTGGGCATCGACGCCGGGTCGTGCCGCTTCCAGGTGCGCCTGAACGACGTGCCGATCTTCGACAGCGCAGTGGCTCGGCCCTACGACGTGGCGTTTCCGGTGAGCGAGTGGATCCTGCGGGGGCCCAACCGGATCGCGGCCCTGGTGGAGCCGCCGGCGGTGTGGAGCGACGACGGCGAGGAGCAGGTGGCGCGCGAGCGCTTCGACCCGGCCGAGAGCGCGCTGAAGCTGACGCTGTGGGTGAAGCGCAACGGGGCCCCCCGCTCCGAGCGGCAGGCCATCACCACGCTGCAATTCGTGGCCCGCCACGCGGTGCCGCCCCAGCTGGGCTTCGAAGCCAGCGGTTTGGCTGGACGCTTCGATTCCCGCCGGGGCTTCCAGCCCGACGAGCAGGGCGGCGACGTGTTCGTCTCGGAGGTCACGTTCGAGCGCGGCGACGAGCCTCCCCACGAGGTGCTGATCCGCCGCGACGTGGGCATGCGCTCGCCCTTCGCCCCCTGGGCGTGGGAGAGCGGCGAGCCGATCGCAGACGACGACGAGACCCTGGCCTCGCTGCGGGCCGAGGCCCAGCGGGTGTGGGGGCGGCTGCTCGCTCGCGACGTGGCGGCGGTGGAGGCCCTGCAGGCGACGAAGGCGGCCGAGTACCGCGCGGCGTACTACCTCGACGACGCCGGGGTCGACGAGGCCCTGCCGCTGGCCGAGCTGATGCAGACCGACGAGCTGACCCTGCAGCCGCTGCCCGACGAGCTCGAGCTGGAGGTGTTCGGCCACGGTCGGCTGGCGCGACTGGTCGACGAAGATGGTGACCCGCCGATCGTGTTCGTGAGCGAAGACGACGTGGGCTACTTCGTGGGCATGACGTACTGCCGCCTCGGTGGCGCCTGGGTGCTGGTGCGCTGAGGACCCCAGCCCCGCGCTACGACGGGCGCTCGCCCAGCAGGGCGGCCCACTCGTGCATCACCGCCGGATCGTCGGCGCGCGCGTCGGCCCCGGGCGCGCGCAGCCACACGCCCAGCCGGCGCGCCTCGGGCTCGACCAGCAGGGTGTACACCACCTGGGGCAGGCGGATCCGAGTGCCGAGCTGCCACAGGCCCTGGCGATCGAAGCGACCGCCGTCGTGCTCGACCTGTCGCTCGATCCGGGCGTAGCGCGAGCAGGCGCGCGGCTCGGTCTTCTCGCGCAGGTGGTTGGTGGCGGCCAGCACGTGCGAGCCCAGCCCGTCGCTCGCGGGGTGGCGCGCGACCAGGCCGTCGGCCTCCACCTCGAGCACACGGGCGGGCGCGGCCGCTTCCGGGCGCCGCGGCTCGAGCACGTGGACGATGTAGCTGCCCGCGTGGGTGGCCGAGCGCAGGGCGGCCTCCACGTCGTCGGCGGTGCTGCGGCCGTCGCCGTCGACGTCGCGCCGCTCGAGGGTGTCGCGCAGCAGCAGGTTGGCGGGCGAGAACCCGCCCAGCGCCTCGGCGGGCCCGGCCGCCCCCTCGCCGTAGCCCATGTTGAACAGCGTCGACACGCCGGCCTCGTTCATGCACGACAAGCAGCCCACGTAGCCGGCAAAGGCCACGGAGACCACCGGCTGCCGCTCGGGATCGTCGGGCTGGTAGGCGATGAGCACCTGGTTGCGCAGCAGATCGGGGTCGTCGCTCCAGTCGAGGTTGCGCACCATCACGGGCGCCCCCGCAAGCTCGGTGGCCTCGGCGGTGCTGGGCCCCCACGCCGACAGCGACGAGCAGCCGATGGCCACCAGATCGGTCACGGCGTTGAGCACCAGCAGATCGGCCGCGACCAGGTCCCGCCCGAGCCGCTCGCTGCGGGCCCCTCCGGCCGCCTCCATGCCGGCGATGATGCCCTCGGCCTCCTCGCGCAGCCGGGGCGAGATGTGGGCGACGGTGCTGTACAGGCCGCCCGCGGCGTCGAGCGTGGCGGGTGGGATCACCTCGAGCGCATAGCCGTCGACGACCTCGAGGATCGACGCGCGCAGCAGCGCCCCGTGGGCGTGACCCATCTGCGCCGGCGATCCCCACACCCGCAGCACGCGCTGGCCCCCGAGGGTGACCAGCTCGCCGTGCACGGCGTCGTCGTCGAGAGCACTCCGAGCAGCAGGGGAGGGCGGGGAGCCGGGGCGCTCCGAGGCGGAGGCGGAGTCGGAGGCCGGAGCCGGGGCCGAGGCCGGCGTGGCCGTCGAGGGCGGCGAGGGCTCGGATCCGCCGCAGGCCAGCAGCCCCAGCAGCCCGAGCAGCCCCAGCAGCCCCGCCCCGGCTCCCCCGATCCCACAGCCGAGGGTGTTCGACGTTGCCATGTCCCACCCTAACGCGGCCGCGACCGGATTCGGTCCACGCGACCCTGGAGCGGCCCCGCCGCGCTGCCCGGCGGAGCGCGAGTCGCGAAGTCGCGCTTCGCCGCGCGCTCCGCCCGGCCGGTGACGTAGACTGGCGCCGGGTGCTGTTCCTCGAGTTCTTCTACAACCTCCGTACGCACCGGGTGCCCGTCAGCACCCATGGCTGGCTGGCGCTCATGCGCGCGCTGGGCGATGGGCTGCACGGCGACAGCCTCGACGGCTTCTACCAGGTGGCCCGCTGCATCCTGGTGTCGACCGAGACCCAGTACGACGCGTTCGACCAGGCGTTCGCCGAGTCGTTCCGCGGGGTGGAGCGCGATCTGAGGCACCTCGCCGACGAGCTGCAGGACTGGCTGGCCAACCCC
>JGI12210J13797_10487815_pt1 | contig 13840 bp, 11 predicted proteins | sample ElkSlonscriptome_3_FD_13797 | JGI IMG/M metagenome (IMG submission 13797)
CGCGAGCGCCCGCGCCGGCTCGAGACTCGCGGCTCGCCCGTGCCCTACGGCACGACGACGTGCATGTCCGGTCGCGGCGGGGGGGCCATGCCCTCGCCCCGGTAGAAGCTGGTGTGGGGCGGCTGGTTGTACTCGGTGTTCTGCCACGCCACCGCGGCTCGGTACTGCGGGTCGTGCATCAGCGTGTACATGCGATCGTCGGCCACGGCCGTGGTCGAGTAGATCCGCAGCGACGACCCGCACCGGAACACCACCTCCTCGCGGGAGTCACCCACGAGGTCGGCGGTGAGGGTGGGCGTGGACTTGGTGCCGTTGTTCGAGCTGCACCCCTCGGCGTCGAGGTTGGGGCCCACGCCGTCGTAGTTGCGGATCGACGTGCCATCGAGCAGCTCGAGCGAAGGATCGGCATCCCACTGGATCACGAAGTTCACCGACGACGCCCCCGACCCCGACACGACCATCTGGTTGGTCTCGTTGGCGCCCACCGATTCCGCCACCGACCACGTGGTCGAGCCGTTGTGCCAGACCTCGGCGCCGGGGCTGGTGGGATCGACGTCGGCCATCACCCCGCGCCCCGGCCCCTCGCTGCCGCCGTTGGACGACAGCTGCCAGATGATCTCGCACGTGCGGGCGTCACGGAAGCTCGCCCCCCGCGAGGCGCCGGACTCGTGCGGGAGGTAGACCTCTTGGCCCGGTCGCTCGGGCAGGAAGTCGGACACGTGCAGCGTGTCACCGTGGCCGAGGTTGGTGGTGCACAGCTGCGTGCCGTCGTGATCGATCGCGGCGGCGCCATAGATGATCTCTTGATCGAGGTCGTCGTCGACGTTGGCGATGCTCAAGCCGTGGGAGCCCTGCCCGGCGTAGGCCGTGCCCTCGTCGCTGTCGGCGACCCACACCGAGGAGAGCGCCCCGTCGCGATAGTTCCACGCCGCGAGCACGGCGCGGGTGTAGTACCCGCGGGCCATGATCACGCTGGGGCGCCCAGTGCCGTCGACGAACGCGATGGCCCCGTTGAAGCGGTCGACCCGGTTGCCGTAGTTGTCGCCCCAGGCGGCCACGTTGCCGCGCGGCACGATGTAGGGCTCGGTGGCCAGCTCGGCCCCGGTCAGGCCGTCGAACACGGTGAAGTACTCCGGCCCGTCGAGCACGTAGCCGCTGCCGTTGCGGTAGTCGGCGTTGGGGTCGTCGCCGCCGAGCAGCACGGGCTGCCCCTCGCCGTCGATGGTGCCGGGCGCGGTCTTCATCGCCACCTCGGCCCGCCCGTCGCCGTCGAGGTCGTAGACCATGAACTGCGTGTAGTGGGCCCCGGCCCGGATGTTCCGGCCCAGGTCGATGCGCCACAGCATGGTGCCGTCTTGCTCGTAGGCGTCGATGTAGACGTTGCCGGTGTAGCCGGCCTGCGAGTTGTCGTGGGCGTCGGAGGGATCCCACTTCACGATGATCTCGTACTGCCCGTCGCCGTCCACGTCGCCCACGCTGCCGTCGTTCGACGCGTAGGTGTAGCTGCCGCTGGGGTTGCTGCCGCCGGCGGGGGTCTGAAGCGGGATCTCGAGGTAGCCCTCGCCCCACACCCCCACGCTCGGCGAGGGCGAGCCCTCCACCCCGTCGATGATGGAGGTGACGTGGTACTGCGCGCTCGGGTCCCCCTCGGGATCGACGAGGTTGGTGCTGGCGGTCAGCGGGGTCTCGTTGATCTTCGTGCCGTCGCGATAGAGGTTGAAGGCGATGTCGTCGGGGTCGTAGCCGAACATGCGCCACCCCACGTAGATCCCCCCCTCGACCGGCATCGCCACCACCCCGCGATCGAGCGCCTCGAGCTGGTAGTAGCCGTCGGGCAGCGGCGGATCTCCCGGCTCGCCGGTGGTGTCCCCCGATCCCTCCGCCCCGGTGGAATCGGCCGCGTCGGTGGTGCCGGCCGTGGCCGTGCTCGCCCCCGTGGTCTCGTCGGCCTGGTCGGTGGTGCCGCCGGGCGTGGTGCCGGTGGCCGTGGTGTCGCTCCCCGCGGTGGAGCCGCTCGGCAGCTCGGCCGTGCCGTCGTAGCAGGCGGAGCCGAGCGAGCAGAGCAGCAGCGGAGCGATCAACGAAAGGTTCGAACGGAGCATGGGAATCCTCGACCGAGTTGCGGCCCACACGGGCCGGCACGGGAGCGAGCACGGCGTGCCGCTCGCCCCGGGAGGGCCCCCGGACTCATCCGGGAACCATACGAGTCGAGATGCTATCGCTGGCTTTGGAATGTGTCAATGTTGGTGTTCGAGTGTGCCTTCGAAATTCGTCGCATGTTGCTGGTGAGCTTCATGTGATGCGGGTAGCGCAGGCGAGGAGCGATGCACCGGCCGACCGGGGCCGAGGCACGTCGCGGCCGGCCTTCGCGCCCGGAGCACGGGTCGCCCGTCGGTTCTCGCTCCGGCGGCGCTGGTGCTGGTGCTGGTGCTCGCGGTTGCTGCTAGAACCGCGTTCTTCGTGGTTTGGGTCGAAAGGCGAGCTTCTCCCGAGCCGTGGAGAACCGCTCGGGGTACTCGATCCCCAGGGGCCTCGATCCGCGCACCCGATCCGGCCCGTCGCGGGCCCGAAGTCTCCCGCGCTCACCCCATGAACTCGGCATGAAGTCGATCGATGATGCGTGACGTCCCGAGACCAAATCCGGTGAATGAAGTGTTCACATGAACGATTCATTCACTGTCAGGATGGTGCGATGGATGATGGTCCAATGATGGTCCGATGGGGTGGCGCATTGCGTGGGCTCGGGCTGGTGCTGGTGCTCGTGCTGCTCGTGGTGGCGTGGCCCGCGGAGGCGGCGGCCCACGACTTCGCGATGAGCTCGGTGCACGCGACCACGCGTGGGGAGCGGGTCGAGCTGAGCTTCCGCCTCGATCGCACCTCGGTGGCCGAGTTGCTCGCCCGCTCGCGCCCGGTGGGCACGCCCCTGCGCCTGGACGATCTCGAGGCCGGTCGGCGGGGCTTGCTGCGCTACGTGGAGCAGCGCCTCGAGGTCACCAACGACCAGCGGCCCTGCCCGCTGCGCTTCTTCGCGCTCGCCTTCGACGAGACCACCGGCCGGGTTCGTCTGGAGGCGGTCGCCCGCTGTCGCGAAGCGCTGGGGCGGCTGGCGATCGAGTCGGCGCTGTTCGCCGACGACGAGACCCCCCACGAGCTGATGCTGTGGCTCTCGCACGGCGCCGTGCACCACGAGTTCATGTTCTACCAGCAGGTGCATCGCTTCGAGGTGGACGTCTCGGCGCTGGCCGGGGCCGAGCCGTCGCCTTCGCCGGCCAGTCACGACGCCGCCGCGCCGGGGGGTGGCGTGGTGGTCGAGCCGCCTGCGGTGGCCTCCGCCCGAGAGCCCTCGATCCGAGCCCCCGCCCCCGCGCCGGCGGTCGCCCCGTTCGTCGCGCTGGGCCTCCGGCACATCCTCGGGGGCTGGGACCACGTGCTGTTCGTGCTCGCGCTGGTGCTGGTGGCGACCAGGCTGCGCCGCCTCGCGGTGGTGATCACCGCGTTCACGCTGGCCCACTGCCTCGCCTTGGCGATGGCGACCTTCGGCGTGCTGTCGATCTCGCCGGCGATCGTCGAGCCGCTGATCGCCGCGTCGATCGTCTGGGTGGTGCTCCACGACATCGTCATGCGCTCCACCGTCGGGCCGATCCCGGCCGTGTTCGGGTTCGGGCTGCTGCACGGGCTGGGGTTCGCGGAGGTGCTGCTGGGCCTGGAGCTGCCCCGCGCGACCATGGCGTGGGCGCTGCTGGCCTTCAACGTGGGGGTGGAGCTGGGCCAGCTCGCGATCGTCGGCGTGGCGTTCTGGCTGCTGGCCCCCGTGCGGCGCTACCCCGTGGCGTACCGCCGCGTGCAGCTCGGCGTGGGCGTGGCGATCATGGCGTGGGCGCTGCTGTGGGTGGCCGAGCGCACGCTGGGCCTGGCGCTCGTGCCGGGCTGAAGCGGCCTACTGCGCGGCCTTTACGGTGATCACGGCGGCGTGTCCGGTCTTGGTCTCGCGGTCGTGGCGGACGACGAGGCGGTCCTCGGGCAGGCCGAAGCGCTCGGCGGCGTGGTGGGCCACGCGCTCGGCGGCGTCGGGGGAGCGGGGCACCCACACCACGAGGGTGGAGCGGGAGAACACGCCGGCGAGGAAGCCGACCTCGGTCACCAGCGCCGACTCGGCGTCGGCCCCGAGCCGCCGGCCGGGCACGGTGTGCACCAGCAGGGCCTCGGCGTCGTCGCGCGGGGCGGAGCGATGCGGCTCGGCCGGGCTCATGGTCGCCTCGTGGGCGAGATCGGCGATGATGGTGGCGTTGAGCGGGACCCGCTCGGGCGGGGGCGTGGTGAGCAGGCCGACCTCGCGCCACAGGGTCCAGGTGCGGTGGAACAGGCCGTCGAGGTCGACGGCGCTGCGACCCGAGAGGCCGGCGGCCTCGGCCGCGCCGTGCAGGTCGGTGAAGCGCAGCCAGCCCAGCGCATCGATGAGGTCGACCGCCTCGGGGGCGCTCTTCTGGGCGGCGAGGCGCCGGGCGGCGTCGGCCGGGTCGGCGGAGAGATCGCGAGCGCCGGCCATCCAGGTGCGCGACCATCGGGCCAGGGCGCTGCGCTTGCGCTGCACCACGCCGGCGGGCGCGACCGCGACCACCGGCACGAGGTGGGTGGCGTCGGCGGTGGACATGACCAGGTTGCGGGCGTCGAGCTCGCGAGAGCGGCGGCGCTGCACGGCCTGGAGATCGCGGCGCACCCGAGAGCGCGAGCCGGTCTCGGCCTCGGGCTCCAGGCGCACGCGCGAGGGGTCGACCCCGGCCTGCTGCAGGGCGAACAGGGCCAGCAGGGCCTCGGACGAGCCGGGCGTGCCGGACACGCGGATCTCGCCCCGCGGCGGGTTCCGCAGCAGCTCGGCGTCGCCGACCATCGCGTCGCGACCCCGCGACCAGGCCACCACGAAGAACACCTGCGGCGACAGGGCCCGCAGCCGCTCGTACGAGGCGACGAAGGTGGGCAGGGGCATCAGCGCCACGTCGGCCCCGCGCTCGTCGGCCCCGCCTCGCCCCAGGCGAACCTCGACCTGCTCGGCGTCGGAGACCGCCGCGAAGGTCACGTCGAGCCCCGCCTCGCGAAAGCGGCTGTCCTCGCCCGCGCTCATGCCGTCGTTGGCCAGCACGCCGGGGGCCAGCACCTCCCAGCCCAGGGCCACCACCCGCAGCGTCTCGGGTGGCTCGCTGGGATCGGCGGGCTCATCGGACGCGGACGCGGATGCGGACGCGGGGGTGGTGCCCTTCGCCGACGTTGGAGCGGTGCTGTCCGCGGCGTCGGCGTCGGCCTTGGCCTTGCTGTCGGCCTTGCCATCGCCCTTGCCCTCGTCCGAGGCCGGGTCGTCGCCGTCGTCGTCCTCGCCGTCGGGCGAGAGGGCTCGGTCGAGCAGCTCGGGGCGCTCGCGCAGGGCGGCCATGCCGGCGGTCACGCCGAGCATCCCCAGCAGGGACAAGAAGACGATTCCGCGTCGCATCTACCACCTCGAGTTGCCGAAGCCCCGGGCGTCTGGGTACTCGGACTTGATCATGGGCTTGAGCATGTCGATGGGGATGGCGAGGTTGAGGTTCTCGCCCCACAGCTTGGCCACGGTCACCCCGATGACGTCGCCGTACTCGTTGAACACGGGGCCGCCCGAGTTGCCGGGCGAGACCGGGGCGGACATCTGAATATATTTCTTGCCCTCGTACACCCGGCGCGAGGAGACCATGCCGTCGGTCATGGTGTGCTCCAGCCCAATGGGGTTGCCGATCACGATCACCGACTCGCCCACCGCCACCTCCTCGGACTCGCCGAGCACCACCGGCTCGGGCAGCGCGTCGACCTTCATCCGCAGCACGGCGAGGTCGCGGTCGGGGTTGGTCTCGAGGATCTCCACCTCGTCGGCCTTGGTGCCGTCGAACAGCTTGATCTCGAGCTTGGTGGCGTCGGCGACCACGTGATTGTTGGTGGCGATGGTGCCCCGGTCGTCGATGACGAAGCCGGTGCCCATGCCCGCGCCGCGGGGGGTCTCGACGTTGATGGTCACCACCGAGGGGGCCCAGGTCTGGAACAGCTCGGCCGGGTCGAGGGCGGCGCGCTCCTTCTTGCTCTCGGCGGGCGCGGGGGTGTACTCGGCGCCCGCGGCGGGGGCCGAGTGGTCGGGCTCGGCGGCGGCGAGCTGGGCCTCGGTCGGCGTGGGCTCGGTCTCGTCGGCGGGCGCGGTCTCGGCGGGATCCTCCGCCGCGGGGCCGGTCGCCCCGGCCGCCCAGCGGGCGACCCAGGCCGCGCGGGCCCAGCCGTGGTCGTCGAAGCGGGCGGCCTGGGCCTCGAGGGGAGCGGCCAGCAGGGAGGGGCCCAGCGCGAACGTCGCGGTGGTGCCTCCCATCCACAGCAGGGCCAGCACGTCGGTGACCAGGCCGGGCCGCGCGGTGCCGTCGTCGGGCAGCAGGCGATCGGCCAGCAGCATGGGCACGCCCACCATGACGACCGCGGCCACGCCGAGCTGGACCCAGATGTTCTCGGTGAGCAGGCCCACCGCGCAGCTGAGCGCGATCGAGGAGCCCACGGCGCCGATGATCACGGCCAGCAGCTTCACGGGACCGGTCAGCCAGCCCAGCGCTCGTCGCTTCGGCGACGCAGCCTCGCGGCCGCCTACCCCCTTCGAATCCATCGACACCTCCTGAGGCGGCACAACCGAGGGCCCGGGGGAGTATTTCGCTCCCGGCGGGTAGGGGTGCCGTCGATCACGGTACCGACCCCCGATGGCGAAGTCGAGGGCGAACGGGGGACGCGAGCGGCCGCCGTTTCCGAGAGGGTCGAGGGTCGCGGCGGAACGTCGTGGCGCGGTGTCAGATCGGCCGAGGGCCCGCCGCGCACACGATTGCGCGCATGGCAGGGCGGTGCCAGACTAGGTGACCGCCATGGAGCAACCCCACGTCGACCCGGGTTTGGACCTCGAGGACGAGATCCTGCGCCTCAAGAAGGAGCGCAACGCCGTCATCTTGGCCCACTACTACCAGGAGTCGGAGATCCAGGAGCTGGCCGACTTCCTCGGCGATTCCTTGGCCCTGGCCCAAGCGGCGCGTGACACCGACGCGGACACCATCGTGTTCTGCGGGGTGCACTTCATGGCCGAGACGGCCAAGATCCTCAACCCGCAGCGCACGGTGCTGCTGCCCGATCTCGACGCGGGCTGCTCGCTGGCCAGCGGCTGCCCTGGCGATCGCTTCCGGGCCTGGCGGGCGCGTCATCCGGGGGCGGTGGCGGTCAGCTACATCAACTGCTCGGCCGAGGTGAAGGCGGCCAGCGACATCATCTGCACCTCGTCGAATGCCGAGGCGGTGATCCGATCGATCCCCGAGGATCAGGAGATCCTGTTCGCCCCCGACGCGAACCTCGGTCGCTATCTCATGAAGCAGACCGGGCGCGACATGGTGCTGTGGCAGGGCAGCTGCATCGTCCACGAGACGTTCAGCCAGCGCAAGCTCATCGCGCTGCAGGTCAAGCACCCCAACGCCAAGATCATCGCGCACCCGGAGTGCGAGGAGCCGATCCTCGCGATGGCCGACTTCATCGGGTCCACGACCAAGCTGCTGCACTACGCCACCGAGAGCGAGCACCAGGAGTTCATCGTGGCCACCGAGCCCGGCATCATCACGCAGATGCACAAGGCCGCGCCGCACAAGACCTACGTGCCCGCGCCGCCGCAGAACTCCTGCGCGTGCAACGAGTGCCCGTTCATGCGGCTGAACACGCTGGAGAAGCTCTACGTGTGCCTGCGCGACGGCACGCCCGAGCTGACCATGCCGGTGGCCCTGCGAGAGGCCGCCCGGGCGCCCATCGATCGCATGCTGGCGCTGAGCTGAGGGTCGGGGTGGGCTGAGGCGGGCGGTGCTCTTCCTACAGCGGCGTAGGCGCTGCGGTTGGAAAAAGCTGTCGGGTCTCCTATCGTCCTCAGTCAGAGGTGCTCCATGCTCGAGCGGATCCGGATCAAGGGCTTCAAGAGCCTGCACGATGTCGAGGTGGATCTCACCCCGCTCGTCGTCGTCTTCGGGCCCAACGCGGTGGGCAAGAGCAACCTTCTCGAGGCCATAGAGCTGATGTCGCGCGTGGTCTCGAGTCGGACCTTGGCCGACGCCTTCGATACGCCTCGCGGATATCCTACGGAGTCGTTCACGCTCCCCCGCACGGGGTTGCCGGGTTTGCTCGAGCAGCCACGCGCCGAGCTGTCGCTAGAAGGCACGATCGCCCCCCCCGAGGGAGACTCGTTACTCTATCGGGTCGCAGTCTCGACCGACCCCTCGCTTGGCTCGCTCGAGTTGGCGGACGAGTATCTCACGCGCCTGAACAAGGACGGGCACGAGAAGTCGGGCTTCAAGCCCCGCATCGAGCGTGATGGTGACCAGATCTTGATTCGCCGCAATGGCGATCCTGGCCAGCCTCGGCACGAGGCACTGGGCCTCAATCACGCGGTGGCGAGCAACCTTCAGTTCTCTGGTGACCGATATCTCGACATCGATCGGCTGCGCGCCGAACTGGGAGGGTGGAGGGTCTACTACCTCGATCCTCGCTCGGCAATGCGCTCGGCTCAGCCTCCGCGTCAGGCGGAAGACATCGGCGCTCAGGGGCAGTTCTTGGCCCCGTTCCTCTATCACCTCAAGAAGTCGGAGCCCCACCGACGTCGCTTCGAGGCAGTGGGTCGGGCTCTGCTTCGCAGCGCGGGGTGACGCTCTCGGATGAGGACTCGGGCAATCGAGTCCCCTACGCGTGCGCTTTCTCGGATGTGAATGGAGGTTGCGGGTCGCCGTGGGCGGAGCACGCGACAGTGACGGAGGGGTCTGGGGGTCTGGGGGTCTCGGGGTCTCGGGGCGGCGGGAGGCGAGTCGGGCACCGAACGATCGTCGTGGGCCGGTCCGGTGGTGCAGCGATCGAGTTTCGTCCTAGACCAGTCGAACCGTGCAGGATTTCGGCGGTGTAACTCCGAGGGCACGCAGGCCGTCTCCGAGACGCTCACCCACGCCGGTGGCCGAGGGTGGCGTGCTTGACAAGCCCGACCTCGTCGCCAATGCTCCGGCCGACGCAGGCTCTCCCGAGATCCCCTGGCCCGCGCGAGATCCCCTCCTCTCGCGAGCTGGACCCCCCGGATCCTTCATGTCCGCCTCGATCGAACCCACCGAGGTCTCCTCCGTGCCGTGGGGTCCTTCGACCGATCTGCACGACCGCTATGGGGTGGTGCGGGCGGCCACGCGGGCGCTGACCGAGCCGCTGGAGATCGAGGACTACGGGCTGCAATCGATGCCCGACGCAAGCCCGGCGAAGTGGCACCTGGCCCACACCACGTGGTTCTTCGAGACCTTCGTGCTCGCCCGTGCGGTGCCCGGGTATAGGCCGTTCCACCCGCGCTTCGGGTACCTGTTCAACTCGTACTACGAGACGGTGGGGAGCATGCACCCGCGGCCCGAGCGGGGGCTGCTGTCGCGGCCGACGGTGGCGGAGGTGCAGGAGTATCGCGATCACGTCGACGCGGCGATGGTCGACCGGCTGGCCCGGGGCGAGCTTCCGGGCGAGCTGCTAGCGGTGGTGGAGGTGGGGCTGCACCACGAGCAGCAGCACCAGGAGCTGATCCTCACCGATCTCAAGCATGGGCTGTCGTGCAACCCGCTGCGCCCGGCCTACCGCGAGCGGCCCACGCCGATGGGGCCGAGCGCGGCGGCGCCCCCCGAGCCGGGGCCGTTGCAGTGGGTGGAGCACCCGGGCGGCCTGGTGGAGCTGGGGCACGGGGGCGAGGGCTTCGGGTTCGACAACGAGTTCCCGCGCCACCGTGCGTACCTGCGGCCGTTCGCGCTGGGCTCGCGGCTGGTGACCTGCGGGGAGTACCTCGCGTTCATGGCCGACGGGGGCTACCGTCGCCCGGAGCTGTGGCTGTCGGCCGGCTGGGCGGTGGTGCAGCGCGAGGGCTGGCGGGCGCCGCTGTACTGGGAGCGCGAGACGCCCGAGGCCAGCTGGCAGTGCTTTACGCTCGAGGGCATGCGGCCGGTGGTCGGGGCGGAGCCGGTGGGCCACGTGAGCCTGTACGAGGCCGATGCGTTCGCCCGCTGGCGAGGCCATCGCCTGCCGACCGAGGCCGAGTGGGAGGTGGCCTGCGCGGCGTGCCCGGTGCGGGGCAACTTCGTGGAGCGGGGGGCGCTGCACCCGGTGCCGCTGGGTCGGCCCGAAGGGCCGGGGCCGCATCAGGCGTTCGGCGACGTCTGGGAGTGGACGGCCAGCGCCTACGCGGCCTATCCCGGGTTCCGCCCGCTCGATGGCTCGCTGGCCGAGTACAACGGCAAGTTCATGTGCAACCAGCTCGTGCTGCGGGGGGGCTCGTGCGCCACCCCGGCATCCCACGCGCGCGCGACCTACCGCAACTTCTTCCCCCCCGAGACGCGCTGGCAGTTCTCGGGCATTCGCCTTGCGAGGGACCCATGACCGCTTCTGCCGCGGCCGTCTCGGCCGATCTCGATCCCAACCTCGACCTGCTGGACCTCTCGCCGGCGCGCGAGCAATTCCAGCGCGACGTCGTGGAGGCGCTGTCACGCCGGCCTCAGCGCGAGCTGCCCACGCAGTACCTCTACGACGAGCGCGGCTCGCAGCTGTTCGACCAGATCTGCGAGCTGCCCGAGTACTACCCCACGCGCACCGAGCTGTCCATCATGGAGCGCCACGCGGCGGCGATGGGCCGGGCGATCGGTCCCGAGGCGCTGGTCATCGAGTACGGCAGCGGCAGCAGCGTGAAGACCCATCGCCTGCTCGAGCACCTGTCGCGGCCGGCGGGGTGCGTGCTGGTCGACATCTCGCGCGAGCATCTGATGCACTCGGCCGAGCAGCTCGCGGCGCACTTTCCCGCGGTGGAGGTGCTGCCGGTGAGCGCCGACTTCACCGCGCCGTTCGAGGTGCCGACGCCTCGCCGGTCGCCGCGGCGACGGGTGGTCTACTTCCCCGGGTCGACCATCGGCAACTTCCGGCCCGGCCCGGCGGTGGACCTGCTGCGGCAGATGGCCCGGCAGGTGGGCCCCGGCGGCGGGCTGCTCATCGGCACCGATCTGCGCAAGCCGTCGGCGGTGCTCGAGGCGGCCTACAACGACGCGCAGGGGGTGACCGCGGCGTTCAACCTCAACCTGCTGCGGCGGATCGCCCGGGAGCTTTCGGTCGACGTTCGGCTGGAGGCCTGGGAGCACCGTGCCATCTACGACCAGGTGCGCGGGCGGATCGAGATGCTGCTGGTGAGCCGCGAGGACCAGCACCTGGAGATCGGGGGGCAGCGCTTCTCGTTCGCGGCGGGGGAGACCATCCGCACCGAGTTCTCCCATAAGTACGCCATCGAGCAGTTCCACCGCATGGCGGCCGAGGCCGGCTTCACGCCGGTGCACGTGTGGACCGACCCGAAGCGGTGGTTTGCGGTGCACCTGCTCGAGCTGGCGTAGAGCGGGACGTCTCGGGCGTCGAGCGGCGCGGGGCCTCGGCCCCGCGGTCGTTCGAGCGTCGAGCGGCGCGAGGCTTTGGCCCCGCGGCGTCCGGCGGAGAGGGCCGTCGACCACCCGCGGTCGCGGCTGCGATCACTCGCCGCGGGGAGGAATCCCGAAGAACGGACTGCGCGAGAACACCTCGCGCTGAAGGAAGTCTCGGACCTCGGGGCTGAACGCAGTGGCGATCTGGGCCCCGCCGGCGCTGGGGTTGCTGCGGCGCACGCTCTCCCAGTACTCGTACTCTTGCTGCGCCAGCATGCGGCTCGCCCCGCTATCGACCGGCTTGGACATGTGCTCGGCTGCCTCTCGCTGCACCTCGACCACGTGCTCCAGCGACCGAGGCGGCTCGGTTCGCTGGCCGTCGAGGCTCCGCGCCAGACTCTGGTCGCTTCGCGCGTGGCGTGGCGTGGCGTGGCCCGCGGGCCCACGCCGCGGCCTACGACTCGATGGTGGTCCGCGACAACCACGTTGCGAGCTCACGGCGGCGTCGGATCTTGGGTGGAGGGCCCTTGGCTCCGCGCCGCCGTTCCGTTCGCAACGCTCAGCCAGCGGGCTTGAGCGACAGACACGCCTTGGCGATCGCATCGCGAGTCGCCGCGGAGTCGACGTTGCGGGTGCAGGCGTACTGCTTGTCACCGAAGGTCTTGCGGATGTTGACCCCGTAGAGGGTCTTGGTCGGGTCCATCATGCTCGACAGCTCGTACTCGAGGTGCCAGCCCCCTTCCATCTCGACCTCCTTGGTGAAGGACTTGAGCTTGTTGGGGTCCATCTCGATGGACTTCTTGGCCGCGGCGATATCGGAGGGGTGGGCGTCGCCCACGAGCGCGAGATCGACCTTGATGTCGTTGTTGAAGATCGAGATGCTCTCACCGGCGCCGTCCATGACCTCGACATCGGAGGGAACCTCGATCTCGAGTCCGAACTTGTCGAGCTTCTTGAACGCGAGCGCTGGCGGGGCGGCCTCCGCGTCGCCGGCCTCCGCGTCGACGGCCTCCGCGTCGCCGGCCTCCGCGTCGCCGGCCTTCGCGCTCTTGTCGTCGCCCTTCTTGTCGTCTTTCTTGTCACAGCCCGGGGAGAGCAGAGCAGCGAGGGACATTGCGATTGTGATGGTGGTCAGCCTGAACATCGTGGCGGAGCCTACACCAGGACTCGTCCGCGGCGTTCTGGGGCTCCGCCGCCCCGCCATCCCTTGGGAGTGACGGGGATTGGGCAGGTCTCCGATCTCCTCGTCGATCGCCTTGGGACGAGGGCCGGTCTGATCCAAGCGGAGATTGCCCATCGCGCTGAGCATCCCGCGACGAAGAGCACGCCGCTTCTCTCGAACGGTGCGGGGTCGATTGTTGGTCATCGAGATGGCCATCCCCAGCGGCCATGGTGACACCAGCAACACCCTGTCGGCGCTGGTCGACAGCACCCGCACCTTGTCGTAGCCGGGGTAGAGACGGTGGGCGACCTTGCCCACGGCGGTCGAGAGCACGTCGCCGGAGGCGGTATGGGCCACCACGCGGTAGTAGTGGGCGAGCCCGTCGCCGGGTATGGTGGGCGGGTGCAATCGTGGTCCCGCGCTTCGACCGGACTGGTGGCGGCGCTGCTGCTCGGGGCGTGCGAGGTCTTCATGGCCGGCACGGACGACGGAGCGAAGGCGGTCGAGGCGAACGAAGCCGGCGCACCGCGAGGTGGGCGTGCACCGAGCGACGGTGCAGCCGATGGTGCGCCGCGGGAGGGTGCGGCCGCGGGTGGCTCGCGCGAGGGTGCGGCCGAGGGAGCGCCGAGCGACGGGGCTCTGGCGGAGCGTGGGGCAGCTCCGGCCGAGCTCGAGGGTGCGGTGCTCGAGCGGACGGCCTCGGCTTGGTTTCGCGAGTGCATGGGTCTCGCGCACGCCGACGCCACGCGCTACATGAACAAGCGGATCGTTCTCACCGGCACGGTCACGCGTGTGATCGACGAGGTCGACGGATCTCACAAGGTGTGGCTCGAAGGTGAGGGCAAGGGCTGGATCTCGCTCCAGTTCGCGGACGAGGGCGCGGCGGTGGAGGCACGAGGCGTGACCGAAGGTGCCTCGCTGCGCGCGACCTGTACGCTCGGCGGCGTGGACCCGGACCGCTACGTGATGATGCTGGAGTGCACGCTCGGCTGACGCCGCAGATCCGCGGGACCGCTCAGCGCCCGAGATCGTCGACGCAGATCGGGTGGCTCACCCCGCCGACCTCGGCGCAATTGCACCCGGGCGTGTCGTCGGTGCAGGGCCGCACGCACCGCGAGTCGGCGTCGGGCTGGCCGATGCACTGCGAGCCCAGCGAGCACTCCAGGCCGTCGAGGCACACGCCGCCCGGCACGGCGGGACCATC
>JGI12210J13797_10532370_pt1 | contig 13840 bp, 8 predicted proteins | sample ElkSlonscriptome_3_FD_13797 | JGI IMG/M metagenome (IMG submission 13797)
TAATCATCAATATATTTTTTTTGTGCTTCATTCGTGTTCCCTTTCGAATTTCCAAGATACAACGTTTCCCCTGTATTACAGCACCGAATATCATGTTCGTTGTTTCCCCGTCATTCGTTCCAGTTTTTCTTTGGTTTATATGGATATATTGTAGCGATAGGTAAAAATCGTTTATAGTCAACTGCTGTAGTCCCAGCCCTTGCGAATCGGCTCTTTCACATAGGCATTGAGCTCAGGTCGATTGGTGACCTTCATCGTTTTCGAATCCCACTCAATCCGCCCGCCAAAACGCGCGGCCAAAACACCGAGCAGCATCATTTCAGTGAACGGTGCCGCAAAATCAAAGTTGGCCCCCGGCTCCGGTCCCTCTCCCTTCACCGCACGAATCCATTCCCCAAAGGGGCCTCCCTTGATGCGCGGATATTTTTTGGCGGGATAGCCCGCCTCTTTAAAGGCCTTCATGGCTTCTTTATTCGCGAGGCGCGGATGATTCGACCGTTCGTCGGTATACCCGTTTTGTTTCTCGCCATAGTAGAAAGTTCCATGGTTTGGAAGCTTCCCTTCCCAGGTCCAGTCATCCGGCTTCTCAGGCATAAACGCCAGCCCGCCATTGTGCCAATAGAAGGTGCACGGCGCTTTTTTTCCGCGCCGGCCAAACTCCCACCGAACAACGTTCGCGTCGGGAACAACCCACTCGTTACCTCCGGATTTTTTCTCCAGCTCCACCACCGTCGGCTCATACAGATCCAAGATCGCGACGGCGGCGTCTGAAATGTGCGGCATCCAATCCCCGAAAATACCGTTTCCAAAGGCGTGAAACCCACGCCAGCTTTTGGGGTGATACAGCTTGTTGAACGGCGTGTCGGCGGCTTTGGGTCCAAGCCATAGATCCCAGGCCAGATTCGCCGGAACAGCGTCGACCGGCGGCGGCAGCGCGTCGGGTTTGTGCCAATAGCTGTTCTCCTCCCTGCGGGGCTGCCAACGGGGTCCATTTTTCCATGAATGCACTTCGTAGATCTGGCCGAACGTGTCGGCCTCGTACCATTCACGCATCTGCCGGATCCCATCAAACGTGTGCCCCTGCACCGCCATGTTCGTGACCAACCCAAACTTGGCTTTCGCTTTTTTGAGCATGCGCGCTTCCCAGATGTTATGGGTCAGCGGCTTTTGCGTGCAGACGTGCTTGCCGCGCCTCATCGCCTCCATCGTCGCGGCGAAGTGGGTGTGGTCCGGCGTGTTCACGCAGACCGCGTCGATATCCTTACCCATCTTATCGAGCATCACGCGGAAGTCGGCGAACTGTTTGGCCTTGGTTATTTCTGGATGCCGCTTCGCCCGTTGCAGAAACATCGTCGAATCCACATCGGCCAGCGCAACAATGTTTTGGCCCTTGCAGCCGCTATAGGCCATATTGGCAATATTCCCAGCTCCGATCATCGCAATATTCAGCTTGCTGTTGGCAGAGCCGCCCGGCTTTCCAATGGAAAATCGCGCCGGCACAAACGATGCTGCCGCAGCGGCTTGAAGGACAACTCTTCGATTAATCTGTTTCATGCCACCTCTCCAATAACTTTTAACCTCTGAAAACAATCACGTCTTAAAGCTAACAGAGCAAAGCAACGCCATATAGCACGTCCACGGACGATCCTTGTATATTTTCAGCACATCAAAACCCGAACCATTAAGGCCCGATCCAATAATCAAGAACCGTCACTTTTTTCCCGTTTTGCCCGATCACCGACACCCAGCCATCCTGTTCGACACGGGTTCGATCAATCCCCATCTTAGAATCCTTAAAATAATGCTTCTTTCCGGAAACCAGCGTCTCCGTTTTTCCGAACGTCTCTGCGGAAGTCCGAAGCAGCCCGTCGTATGTCGCGATATAGAGACTATCCCCTTTTGGCGCTACCACCAGTTTGCCTTCGGCGCTTGATTTATTTCGGCTCCATTCCCCAGAGAAAGGATCCCTTTCAAAATGAACCGGCTGGCCCTTTTCACCCTGCATCAGAACATGGACCCGCCCATCGCTATCCACCACCATGGAGCCGCCATTCTGAAACCACGACCCCGGCGGGATTTCAATGGCCGCAACCCCAGGCGAATCCGCCGTGATCGGCATTTCTCCACGCTTACCAATCACTTTTCCGTCATTATTTTTCCACGTTTTTCCCTGATCATCGCTGTAGGCAAAACAAAGATCGTGGCAGGTGCGCGCATTGGGTGTATCACGCCAACACCAGGTTATATACCGGCGGCCGTTATGGAACACCAGCCCGTGCAGATAGGCATTGACGGTTTTGTCGCCGCCCGACCAATTCTTATCTATGAGTTTTGCTGAAGCCTCATCGTTGATCAGCCATTTCCCGTCCATGTATTCAAAATAATTCGAATCCGCCGAGCCCGACCCGCCATTAAGGCGAAGATATAAAACGAAATGCTTTCCGTCGGTGCTGAATGAGGGATACGTGACACTTACAATCTGCGGGCCGCCCAGGTTGTCCTTTACCGGGCTGAACAGCTCCGGCGTCCATGTATACTTTTCCGGATTATCCGCCACCGGCAGCACCGTATAACGATACCGCAACGTGGAAAGATGATGATCAAATGAAAGATGAATCACGCCGTCTGGCGAAATGCCCATCGCCACCTTTTCATGGCCGTCGCCGAAGCCCTGCGATTTTTTACCCCCCTTCCCGCGATCCCCGGTGGAGGTGCGCTGATAATCGGGGAGCGAAAAGGTTTCCCATTTTCCTTCCGGCAGCTTTCTTCGCCCGACGGTCACCTGACGGGCATCATCCCAATACGCGGCGTACTGCCAGCCCTTATGGGTCCAAAGCGAGCCCGCCCCGAAGTTCCATAAATTGCCGGGCTTCACGATGTGAGTCGGCATGCCGGTATTGGACACGGTCGAAATTCGAACCGACGGTTTATTTTTAGCCGAAGCACATCCTGTTAAAACGCTCACGCCGAGCAAGATACTCATCCATTTCATATATAAACTCTCCTGACAAAAAATTCGTTTAAATAGATCAATACATAGAAAACGAACCAAACGTAATATACAGGACGATGAATCTTCTGTATTCGACCGAGTCACTCAAATACGACCCCGTCAACTGACAGCGGGAAATCCCTATCATTGATAGATGAAAATCCGAGATAGAGCGCGTGTGTTCCTTTAGCGTTTACTGCCCCGACCTATTCTCCACCTTACAGGTTAATCTTCTGCTTTCAGTAGCCGCTTATATTTCTGCACATTGTCTAAAATAATTCAGCTGGCCATCCTGCTCAATCAAACCCGATCACCTTCTTTTATGTTTATGATCCAATTTAACGCATTCTGCACGGGACCACATGAACTCACTTCACTTGGTCAATCAGCCATTTCATCTGATAAGTCAGCGTTTTAGTTGACGCCTCTGGCAGATGTTTTCCGCGCCGGGCGCCTTGTCGGAAATAGAGCAGATGAGAATCGGCTTGATCCACCCGACGTAGGCGCATCTGCCGCCAGAGGAAGTCATAGGTTTCTTTGCATTCATCAAAATGGGCATAGGACGGCGGACCGCCCCCCATAAACACCAACGATATTTTCCGGTTCTGCTTACACCATTTGGTTATATCCGCCATGCATTTCAACGTCTCTGGCCCATCGGAAGCCTTTCCCCTGTGCGTCTCATGATGGTCGCCAACGTGGCATTCGATGCCTACGCCGTCAAAATTTTTAAGATGCCGCATTAACGACGGATTTTTCTTCACCCGGTTCCAGGAATCACCGCGGTGCCCCGCCACACGCGCACCCATCAGTTGGATCAGCTTGACGATCTTTTTCGATTTAAGGTCCGATTGGGCGACGGCCACCCGAACCTTCTCAAGTTCATTGGGCGAAAGAATTCGAACATCTTCTTTCCACGGCCCGCCGTCTCCCTTGAGCTTCAGCCAGTTTTCATGGTAGATAATCACCACCCCGACCGTCAGACCAACTGCTTCATAGGACCGAATGGCATCGACGACCTCTTCGCCGGTAAATGTAAATTTTTTGCCAGCACCTTTAAAAATTTCAATAGTGGCCTGCCGTGTCTTAAACAGCCGTTTCCCGTCGTCGCGAATCAATCCGTCCGGTGCCAGATTATAGGTGATGTAGTCCAACTTTTCGCGACAGACCGGAAAGGTGTCGGGCTGATCGTAATAGTGTTGCAGAACCCCATCTTTTTGCGATAGGCGCAACACAGTCCGCGCGGCGTCCGATGATACCGGAAACAACCCCAGAACGATCGCCACAACAAAAGCTTTGATGACGGGATGATTCATAATGCATTCAGATCGATCTCGGCTGAATGGTTGGCCTTCACTTCCATGAGCTCGTTGCCGGGCCCGCAAGATGCGGGCAGCACGACGTATCGCCGACTTCCAGTCAGCTATCCCTATTTTCTAGTGCTTTCCGGTGCTTCAGCACTTTTGGCTTTTCCATCTTGCACGCTCTTATGTTTAAAAACAATGCGGTCCATATTAAAGCGCTGGGACCGCCCTGAAATAACCAAGGTATACTTTTCTCCGGTTTTCAACGTATAGACCGCCGGCCATTTTTTATGTTTCACATCCAGCCGGTCGGTCCAGCCCCATCCCTTGGCACTCCCCCCAAAAAACTTGGTATCTTCTCCCAATATACTTTTCGGCGTTTCACCCGCGCTCTCAAAGTCACCTTCCAACCGGACGTAACAGTCGTTACATTTATCCTTCTCTTCACCGGCCAAGCGCTTATGGCAACGGATCATCAGCTCGTAGACGCCCTCCTTGTCGACCGTGAATTCATATTTCAGCGGATTTTTCGGCGGCCCCATGGCCGGTTTATTTCCGGTGAACTCGAAATGACATTCGCCCGTATAGCCGGGAATCGTTTTCATCTCTTTCCACTTCCCCTTGGAGGATGTTGTGGATTCCACCTCCATAATCACCAAGCCGTTTTTGCCCTCAAAAACCTCGCCGGCAAAGACACTGCAACACAGCGCAAGACACACACTCATGACTATTTTTTTCATCACAAATTTCTCCATTATTTTTGAACCAAAACAACCCAATCCTCATCGGCATCCACGGGCGGATTTCCAAGAGAGACAACAGCACCCCCCTGAACAGATTTCACCGAACCTTCAACTAGTTCACCGCCAGCGCGCGGATTGAACCACACCACAGAAAATGAGCCGGATGCATCCGACAGATCAAGCATCGTGTCCTTCACCGTCCGCAGATAAACCAAATAGATCGCATCATTCTTGGCCAGGCAATATCCCTGGTTATCGTTTTTCTCATTACCTATCAGCGCATTCGCATTTTGCATCTCAACGAAGGGAATCTGATGGTCTTTGAAAAAGTTCAGTGCAATCCGGCTGAAGTTCCACGTTTTTGCCCGGCTGCGCCAATTTTCGGCCAACAGGTCATTTTCTGGAAGCTGATAACCAAAATAATACTCCACGCCGGTTCCTCCGGCCATCAGCGTGCCCCAAAGAACCTGCGCACGAATATCATGAATCGTCGGGGCCTTGACCTTTCGCTTACCCGCTTTGATTTTTTTCCGGGCCTCCGCTACGCCCGGCCAATCCGGATCCGGTGGTGTTCCAACCTGCGCATTTCCTGCTTCATCAAAAGCGACAACCCATGGATGTCCAGAGGCTTCAGATCGTGTGACCCATTTCAAAGTATCGGTATGCGTCCGGGCCACATCGCTGTTTTGAATCGAAACACCGGACAGCATATCTTTACGGCCCATAAACCAACCATATACCTTGTCCTGCTCATTCGGATAGGTATGCAGCACCAGATTATGACCATAAGGGTCGGTTTTCCGAATGTAGGAAATCATCGGTTCCAGCTGATCACGGCTTTGCGTATTTTCTTCGCCGACATTCCAGTTCAGTGCAAGATTATGCCCATAGCGCGCGATCATTTCCCGCAGATAAGCTTTCCGCTCAGGACCGAATCCACCGGCATCCAATGCCTGGGGCGGTCCGCTTTTACTTTTACTTTTCAGATCATCATTTTCCGTTTCCTGCAATTTAAAATGAAGATACATGCCCTTTGCAGTTCCGTGATTAAAGACCGTGCCCCACTGATCCAGCTTGGAACAATCAAAGTGCAACTTATCGTCGCGGCTGACGTGCGGCCAGACGTTATCGCCATCGCCACCGGCGTTATAGGTTAGGAAAGAAAAGGCATTCACGCCTTGTTCGGCCAGATAGTTAATCGCACCAATCAACCCTTTACCTTTGCCGTCTTTCCAGGTGGGGTCACCCGGTTTCCAATCCTTGGAATGCGCGTCCCAGGTTTTGAGAGGGACGTTCTTTTTCATGGCCACCGTATTGTCAAAATCGGCATAGCCCAACAGCGTTTCCGGCGCATCCGCGCCCGCCTTCAGAAACCATTCTTTTGAATCCGCAAACTGAAGATAGCGTGTGCCAACATATTGCAACCGCCCTTTTCCACGATAGTCCCGGCCCGTTTTATCCGATGCCGCAACATGGAACGATCCGGTTTTTCCGTCAAAATCAGTGCCTTTAAAATCGATGACATAATTCCACCGCCCGGTTTTATCCGGAGAAAGATGCGCCCGCCACTTGGTGCCACACTCGGCTGATGTTTCTCCGGCATGTCCATCCGCCGCAAAATAGCCCGGCACCTTGTATTCAGGAGCACCGGACTCATGCGTAAACACCACATTCATTTCACGATCCACGAAAGGATTCGGTTGATTATCCAGCTCGTGCGCGAATGGACCATCCAGCGTCAGCACCACATTGTGCCACTTTTTCTGTTCACCTGAAATCAGCACGGAGCCGTCGCCATCGGGTTGACGTTTTCCAAATAATGGAACAATCGTCTCGGTCTTCTTCGGCGCACTCTTTTCTACTTCAACCAGAGGGGCTCCACCATCGACTGGAGTGAATACAAGACCCGCCCAGCGCGCGCGGCTCCATTCCTTGCCATCGGCCGAGGCAATCGTTCCTTTCACCTTCACAATATCGCCATCGCGAATTTCCACCTTTTTCCAACCTTTGGAAAAATCGGGACCTTCCTCGAAAGACTGCTCGCTCGGCGGACAGACCAGTTTCCCCAAGTTCTGCTGCTCAACTAAAACCTCAAATGAAGACTGCCCGTCATTTTCGCCCACCATTTCCACGGTGACATCATAGACCCCATCACGGAATGGAAAGACCAAGCTGGCCACACCGACCTTGGCTTTATCCGGATGCACCGCCAGCCATTTGCCCTGATCTTTATAAAACCCTTTTTCAACCGCAAATTCCAAAGCGGAAACCCGACCGTTGCCATGGGCCCATCCAGTGATCGTCACCACACCGACCATCAGCATCGTTAAAATATTACTCTGCATTTTTTCTCCATCGTTTTATCGCAACAAGGTCAACCTATTGACCGGTAGACTGCACGATTACAAGCCCACAACTCCGCGGCCAATGTGCCGCCCCACAATCACTTTATGTATACTCATCGAATAACTAGACGAAATAGGCATAGATTTTCGGACTTTTTTTTATAGTTCATCTGCCCTCCCCGGGTCCCGGCCCATATTGTACCTGAAAAACGAGGGTAGATCCATAAACTGTTCGGGGGTATCGGTCTTGGCGTGCGGAATGGTGTCATCGGCATACAGGTTGTCATAGGCCGGATCCGGTATAAAATCATCGCCCCCCCCCCTCAACATGAGGAGATTTGAATGAAATCTGCAAGCAGAAGGGTGCGCCGGATGTATTTTTTGAAGGGTCGACGGCATCCCCCAACAAATTCAAGGGCAAGATCGCCCACAAACTCAGTAACGTGCCGGCCGGCAGCCGATTCACCGTCAATCGTCATATTGACATAGGAGCCCTGCCCGTTCCATCCTTTATCAAAATCATAGGTTCCATAAAGTCCCGTAAAATTACTTCCGAGTCCGTGCTTCCCGATGAAACCCATATAATAACCCGCGTCATCCAAGCGGTCCGGGTAGGAGTTTGCCCATTTAGTGGATGAAAGGTTCCGTCCAAAGTTGGTAATTCCGTGTCGCGCCATGTGTTGACCCATGAACAGGCAGGCGCGGCTCGACATGCAGATGGCCGTGGTGGTAAAGGCCTGCTCAAAAACCGTTCCATTCTCCGCCAAGGTGTCCATGTTCGGTGTGGTAATCACCTTATTGCCGGCAAAACCGGCGGCATCCCAGCGCATATCGTCCATGAAAAGGAACAGTAGGTTAGGCCGCTCAACCGGGTCCGCCGCTCGCGCGCCGTGAGGCGCGAAGACCAGCAAACCCAAAAAAACAGGAAGTGATAAAACTAAACAGCAAAATGATTTCATAATGCCCTCTATTTTTAGCCTTTAATGCGCGACTAAGATCACCTCTTAACGAAGACCTTCATGATTCAGGATGAAGCCTCGAAAAAACGTGATATGTATACACTATTCGCTGACTGTCAGACAACAAATACCCCCCCCTTTACAGCGATCTCGACGGGATATCTCCCACGGACAAAACGGGTTAACTGCCGCGATCCCCGAAAATTCAACCCGCATATCCCCTCTAAAATGAGACCAAAGCCGTTGCGTTCTCCTTCAACAATAATTAGGGAACTGTTTTACTCATATTCCTCAAACAAGCGCACAAAATAGGCATGCATTTCCGGATTCTTTTTCGAAAGTTCATCGGTTTCGCCCGGATCCTGATCCAGATTGTACAGTTCCACCGGAGCATCCAGCCCATATCGAACCGCTTTCCAGGATCCTTTTCGAGCCGCCTGAAAAACCTCACCCACGATGCCCGAATTTGGATCACCAGCCTGTTTGCCGAATTCCCAATATAGGGTGCGCTCATCCATTTCAACCGGATCATCCTGAAGACGTCCGGCCACCGAAACCCCGTTGATCTTCAGACGTGGAATGACATTCAGAGAAATCCCCGCAACATCTCCAAAGGTTGGAAACATGTCGGCAAAAGCTAAGGGCGTGTCATCCACTCGCCCGGTTTTAATCGCCGCCGGCCAATGCGCAATGAACGGCACGTGAATACCGCCGTCGTAGACATCGCGCTTCATACCTTTATAGGGCTCCGACGCCTTGAAATAATCCGGGCTCGCACCGCCTTCATCATGCGGGCCGTTGTCGGAGGTGAAAATAATCAAGGTGTTATCCGCAATGCCCTTCTCTTCCAGCACAGCATAAATCTGCCCGATATAATCATCGAGGGCAGTGATCATGGCCGCCGTGGTGGCATAGGGATTTTTCACCGGCTCAGGATAATAGGAGGCATACTTTTCCACCTCTTTCCCCTGCGACATTCCAATGTATGGAACTTCCTCAAACTTGCCTTCGTACATTTTCATGTATTTTTCAGGCGCGGCCAACTCGGCGTGTGGCGACGAGTATGACAGGAATACAAAAAAGGGATTCTGATGGTCCTGTTGGATATAACTGATCGCTTCCTTCGTAAACAACTCCTGCGCATAAGCGCCTTTCCGGCCGGCCTCATTCGCTTCAATCCGCTCCTTCACACCATCACGCCAGAGAATGTGTGGATATTGGCGATGTCCTTCAAGAATCGAATACATGCCGTACCAGGTATCGAATCCCATCGCCAGTGGATCCGTCACCCCCATTTGCGAACCGATTGAATATTTTCCAAACAGCGCGGTATCGTAGCCCGCATATTTCAGCACATGCGCGAAGGTTTTATCAAAGGCTTCGAGCTGAACGGTGTTGGAATTGTTCGACATCAACCGACCGTCCCGGCCTGTAAAAAGCGAAACGCGTGACGGAGAACAAACGGTGTTGCCGGAATAGGCCTGTGTGAAACGTACCCCGTTGTCCGAGAGCTTATCCAGATTCGGCGTCTGAATCGGCGTATCGCCATAGGCCCCGATCTGATTGAATCCCAGATCATCCGCCAAGATAAAAATAATGTTCGGTTTTTCGGCAACGCACACCGACGTCAATAACGCCAGCCCAACACAAACACTCTTCACTCTTTTCATTTCAAAGCTCCTTGGGTAACTCTCTGTTCATCAGGCCTTCTGTTTCACGAAAATCTCAACCGTGCACGTTGCGTCCGCCGGAAGCTCAATTTCAATCGGCACAGCTTCAAACCCGGGCACCAGATTAAATACACGCCCGCGTGGTGTTTCTTTGATCTTCATTGCAACATCCGATTCAACGCAGACCGTGCCCTTGTCTTTCGTAATTTCAATTCGTGTTGGCGAAACCACCTTCACGGTCTCATGCACCATCGAAACCAGCGGCAGCGCCAATGTGGTTTTAAGTCCATCGGTCGCTTTGGTTTTTCGCTTGGCGGTAATCGAAACCCGATCTTTATCGATCGTGTATCCAAGATCGCAGGTCAACCCGCCGTCCATCGGCGCTTTGCGGTCGCGATCGACCAAATGCACTTCCGAATCAAACTGAATCACACCTTTTTCATCCGCCGCATCCACCTTGGCCTTGAGGTCATACAGGTTGGTGTACCAAACATCATCCTTCCGTGTTTCCAGACGCGGAGTAAGCGCATAATCTTCTTTATCGGGATTGTGCTGACAGTTGTTTTTTTCAACCAGGATATATTCAGGCATACTCGCGGCAAACAGAGTTTCCTGCAACTGCTCATTCCAGAGCACCCCCAAAGCACCGCCGGTGGCCTGCTGGATATGCTCCTTATAGACCGCGTCGTAGGACGACACCGTCGCCCGCCATGGGCCGCGCGCTGCCAGCCAGACATCAACCTCCGGAAAATGCTTCACGCCATCGGCCACTTGACGCGGAAGCGGCGTTTTATGATTTATCGTCGGCACATGTTCTGCATCGAGCATGGCCGCCAGCGATTTTGCATGGGCAAAGGTGTGATGCACACACGGCGGCACGCCGCGGCTCATATAATGAAGGCCACCATACAACAGGCCGTCTTTTGTGCAGCGTTTCAGCAGATGCGTGCTCATATACGCCGCGGTTCCAAAGGCTGGATTCCGATCGGCCATCAACCCAAATGCCTGCTGACATCCATCGGTCGTGCGGCTGCCCCAATAGGACCACTTCGCATGGCGGGTGCCCCAGCTGTTGTCCCACGCGCCGTCCGGCAACATGAATTCCAGATGCGAGTTCAACGATTTGGCCAGGAGCGCCTGCAGCTCTTTGTCGTCCGCATGCAGTGCATATAGCACCACGTTATTGAGCGACTCCTCAACATTGTACCCTAGGTCAACAGAATACAGCCCTTTCGCGCTTTTCTTGTCGGATGGTTTTCCTTCGCCGAAAAGAAGATAATTCGGCTGCGTCAGGAAATCCTTGATCTCTTTCGCCATCTCGTTGCTTCGGGCGGTGTATTTCGGCTCATCCAGGACTTCGCCAATCAGGAACATGGCGTACACACACGTGTATCCATAGTTCACATTGGTGAAGGTCATGGTGAAGTTTTCATACAGATATTCCGCTACGCGCCCTAGACGTTCGGTCCAGCTTTTACGAATATCATCCTCAAGAATGTGACCGTGATACTTCAGCGTTTCCGCCAACGCGATGGCACCGAATACCGAAATCCCTCTCCAGGATTTTGGATTGGGGATCACCGTCCAACTGCCATCGGGCTGCGAAACATTATTTTCCGCCCACTGCAACGCATTGATTCCGGCCTGAAGATATGTTGCATCGCCGGTCGCATCGGCCATATAGAGAAAGGGATATACCGCGTCCATGCAACGACCGTGAATATGATCGCACGACGGACAGTCCAATGAACCATGAACCGACAGGTCGGACGGCTTATTCACCTGCACCGCCAACATGCCGTCGCACCACTCTTTCAATAGGTCAAAGCAAAGCTTATTCCAATCATCAGAAGCTGGCACCGCCGGCAAAAGTTTAGCTAACGCTCCACCGGGAATCGCACAGGCAAGCCCACTCATAGCCATCAGACCCAAATAATTTCTTCGCTTCATATCCCTTCTCCCTTGTTCTTATTTCAGGCGGAACGCCGCTTTTTTATGATCTACAGAGGAGGTTCCAACCATTACTTCATAGTCGCCTGCCTCCAGCACTGGTTTCATTTCCAGGCCGGTAAACATCAGCATGTCCGGAGTAATCGTAAATTCAACCGTCTTGGTTTCGCCCGGTTTTAGCTCAATCTTTTCAAAGCCTTTGAGCTCCTTGTCCGGACGCAGCACACTACCAAACAGGTCCTTCATATACATTTGAACCACTTCTTTAGCGGCCATCTTTCCTGTATTGGTGACATTGACACGAACCTTCAATTCACCGTCCCGTTCCATTTCCTGGCTGGAAACTTGTGGCTCGGAATAGGTAAACGAGGAATAGCTCAGGCCATACCCGAACGGGTACAACGGGCCGGACTCCATAAAGAGGTAATCTTTGAAGAAGCTGATTTCCTTCATGCTGTAATGGTAAGGAATCTGTCCGATCGTACGCGGCACAGTGACCGGAAGTTTACCCGATGGAGAAAACTCCCCGAATAGCGCTTTTGCCACCATTTCATCGCCAAATTCAGTCATGTCCCAACAATCCAGAATGGCATCGGCATTTTTATCGATCACATTAAAGGCCAAGGTGCGACGGTGTTTCAGCACCACGATAACGGGCTTACCCAATGCTTTAACCCGCTGTATCAACTCATCCTGCGCCCCGACAGGCTCGATGGTGGCTCGGTCGCCAATGACCCATTTAAAGAAGGTCGCCTCGCGCGCAGTAAATTCATCTCCGCCGACAAAGAGGATCGAAAGATCCGCCTCTTTGGCCATCGCCACCATTTTATCAAGAGCCGCACCATCTCTTGGCGTAAGCTCAGGGCGTTCTTTATCCCTATCCGTCAGCTCATATCCTTTTTCGGCCACAAACGAAATGTTGTCGCCCACAACGTTCTCAAACGTACTGAGTGTTTTTTTACCCAGCAACGGCCCCAGCAGCGCGATCTTGCGCCCCTTCGTTTTGCTCAGCGGCAACACGTTGTTTTCATTTTTCAACAGGATCATGGATTCCCGATCCATCTCGCGAGCTAAAGCTAGAAACTCTGAAGAACGCACCTGCTTTTTGGTTTCTTTAACATCAATGTACGGCTGATCAAAAAGCCCCATAATAAATTTGGTGCGCAGCATATCGCCCGCAGCGCGGTCAATATAAGGCATCAGACTCGGATCCTTCTTCACCATTTCGGGGAGAAGCTCATAGACATTGTCGCTGTAAAGATCCAGATCAACCCCTGCTTTCAGCCCCAGCTTCACCGCCTCCTCCATGTTTTCGGCCACTTTCATCAAAAAATTAAGACGACCGACATCATACGCATCCGAAACCACGTAGCCATTAAAGCCCCATTCGTTGCGTAACACTTCAGTCAACAACCAGGGATTTCCATGGCTGGGCACACCGTTGAGATCGCCGTGCGAAGGCATGATTGCAAGGCAGTGACCGCGTTGGACGGCGGCTTTAAAGGGCGGAAACAATTCATCACGTAAAACGCGGGGAGAAACCTCAACTGCCGCAAAGTTTCGCCCACCGACCACCTGACTGTAGCCCGCAAAATGTTTAACCACCGCACCGATGTGGGTTGTGTTCGGAGCGCTTCCGTCATAATCGCCCTGCACGCCGGTCACGGCCGCAACCAGCATTTCTGTCGACAGATACGTATCTTCACCGTACCCCTCGCTCATTCGCCCAAAACGTGGGTCACGCGCGATGTCACCCACCGGAGAATGCACCATATGCCAGCCGCGCAAACGCGACTCCCGACCAATGGCATCCCATACATCATGGGTAAGCTGCAGGTTCCAGGCGGCGGCCAGATTGAGCGGACGTCCAAACTCCG
>JGI12210J13797_10254168_pt1 | contig 13839 bp, 9 predicted proteins | sample ElkSlonscriptome_3_FD_13797 | JGI IMG/M metagenome (IMG submission 13797)
CCGCAAGGTCGACTCGCCGCGGACCTCGGTCTGCGTGAGCCCCGGCCCGCGGCCGAACTGGGCCGGCTCGGGCGAGTCTTGGATGAGCTCGGGCGGCTCGTCGCCGTCGAGATCCTCGAACGAGATCTCGAGCGGACAAAAGCGACACCAGCGCCACAAGCTGTCGCGGATCGCCTCGGCGATCGCCGCTCGCTCGCTCGCGCGGCCGCGGCGAAACAAGCTGATCGTCGTGCCCTCGATCGGGCCCTCGACCGCGACCTTCTCGAAGCTGCGGTCGCCGTGGAACACCAGCTCCCAGCACTCGCCGCCGCGGCCGGTGTGGACCAAGACCGCGTCGGGCTCCCACGCGAACACGCTGACGAAGCCGATGCCGAACCCGCCGGCCATGGTCCGGTCGCCGGACTTGCCCGATGAAAACAGCCGCGTGAGCTCCTGCTCGATGATCGCCTCGTCCATGCCCGCGCCGGTGTCGAGCACGGTCAGCTCGAAGATCACCGCGTCGGCGCTGGGGTCGTCGGCCGGGTGGGTCTCGAGCATGACCTCGACCCGATCGCTGCCCGCGTCCATCGCGTTTTGGACGAGCTCACGAATGAAGTCGTAGGGGGACTCGAACTGCGCGACCAGACGTTCGAGCAGCGCGTCGACCTCGGCGGACATGAACGGCGCGAGTGTGCCATGTCTCGGTCCTGCCGAGCGGTGACGCGCGCCGAGCAGCTGCCCTTGGACGGCGCGAGCAACAACGCTTCGGGCGGCGACGAGCTCGGGCGCTGCGTGATCCTCGACCGCGTCGGCGCGGGCAAGGTGGGCGTGGTCTTTGCCGCGTGGACCCCTTAACGACTGGGCCCCGACTTCGACCGTGGGGGGGCTTGGAAGTCAGGGCTCGAGTCCGCGCGCGCGGCTGCGCGGCGAGGCTGTCGCAGGCAAGTCAGAACACCGAGATCGCGCTGCGCTGGACCATGGGCTGCTGGGGCTGCTGCGGTTGCTCGGGCGTCGTGCGCAGAGGCGTGACACGCGGGCGCGGCCACTCGATCTGGTGCTTGATGATCCGACGCTTGAGTGCGTGGCGCGTGATGCCAAGGAGATTGGCGGCTTCGACGATGCTGCCCGCGCTGACGAGTGCTTGCTCACAAAGTTTGCGCTCGGCATCGGCGAGATTGAGTGATTCGAGGACGATCGGCATGAAGAGACAATAGTGGGTTCACGATCTCTTGTAAAGAATGAAATGCAGGCCAGGACACACTTTGTACATGGACTTAAGATCACGCATGACCAGAAAACGTCATGTACCTTGGTACAAATTAGTTATATTAGCTTTACTTGTGGTCCAAAACGCTACATTGACGATCCCTTCAGCACCGGAAGCTAGGTTGCTACGCCTGGAATTTGGTTGATCCACTATCAGGGCATATTGGCGCATCGCTGCTCGCTTTCGCGTGAGTGGTCATCGAAAATTTTGCGTGAAGGCGCGAGATCGAACCCCCAGCGCCCGGTCCTATGGCCAGGGCCGCTGGCACCGGTAACATTCGGCCCCCGTGCCGGATCAGAGTCGAGCCGCAGCGCTGTCCGCGATCCGCGTTTTGGTGGTCGATGACGAGGTCAACCTCCGGTTCGCCATCGAGCGTGGGCTCCGTCGGGCGGGTCACCAAGCCGACTCGGCGAGTACGGTCCGCCAGGCGATCGAGCGGCTCCGCTCTCAGCCCTACGACACGGTCGTCACCGATCTGCGCATGCCGGGGGGCGACGGCCTCGAATTGATCCAGTGGCTGGGCAGCTACAGCCCCTCGACCAAGATCCTCGTGGTCTCGGCCTACATCACGCCGGAGCTTCGGGCCGAGTACGAAAACCAGGGCACGATCGGGATGCTCGAGAAGCCCGTCGAGCTCGCCAAGCTGATCGAGCTCGTCGAGGAGCTCGGTCCGCGGCGGGGCTTCTACGGCAACTCGATCGAGGTCGAGCTGTTCGACTACGTCCAGATGGTCGCGCTCTCGGGCCGCGACAAGCTCGTCAAGGTCGTGACCCCGATCAGCGAGGGCCTGATCTGGTTCGAGCACGGCGACATCATCCACGCCGAGTTCGAGGACCACGCCGGCGAGACCGCGTTTTACAAGCTCCTGGCCACGGGCCGCGGGACCTTCACCGAGGTCTTCTTCACCGATCCGCCCAAGCGCACGATCATGGGCTCGGCGACCGGCCTGCTGATGGAGGCCGCGCGGCGGATGGACGAGGGCACCCTCGGTGATGATCCCGAGCCTGCGGTCGTGGTCGACGACGAGAGCTCGTTCGCCGATCTCAACGAGCCCGAAGAGACCCCGATCGATCCCAACGATCCCTTCGACATGCGCGCGCCGCCGCCTCCGCCGCCGCCGCCACCCGAGCCCCAAGGCACCGCGACCGGCCTGCTCGACGATCCCGAGACCCGCGAGCTGATGCTCGGTCAGTTCTTCGAGTTCGAGGGCGTCGACGGCGTCGCGATCATCTCGAGCACCGGCAAGGTCCTGGCCGAGAACATGGGCGGCAACAGCTCGCTGGTCACCCTCGCGGGCTTTTACATGCGCGGCGCCGCCCGGATCGCCCGCTCGCTCGGCTACAACGTGTTCGACGGCGTCATCGCCCGGTCCGAGAACAACCAGCAGCTGGTCATGGTCAGCATGGGCGCGACTTCGGCCGTGCTATCCATCGAGCCGGGCAGCAACCCCGAGCGCGTGCGCGACGAGATCATGGGCCTCGACTGACATCTCGATCATGAGCAGTCCCGACTATCACAACCTCCTCCACGGCGTCGCCAACCTCGACGGCGTCCGGGGGGCGATGATGGCGACCGCCGATGGGGCGCTCGGGGCCACGGACTTCGCCCACCTCCAGCCCGCGGTCGCCTCGGACGTGGCCAAGACCGTCCGGCGCCTCGCGGTCGCCTCGACGACCGCCAACTCGCCGCTGCGCGAGCTGCTGATCAACTTCGGCCCGATGCGGATGATGCTGCGCCCGCTCGCCGAGGACGTGCTCGTGGTCCTGCTCGACCGCGACGGCAACACCGACCCGGTCCGCGCCTACGTCGACGTCGAGCTCGGTCGCATCGAGCGCCTGAGCCAGACGGAGCCCGAGTCGATCGCCGTCGGCGTCCACGAGGCCGACGACGAGGTCGGCGAGCTCCTCGCCAGCTCGCTCGGCCCGATCCTCATCGAGATCGAGACCGTCTATCACAACTACCGCAAGCGCCGCGGCCTGACCCCGGCCCAAGCCCGCGAGGACATGCACGAGCAGATCCGCGAGTGGCTGCTGTGCTGCAACCCCTCGAACTACACCTTGCCGCTGCTGCTCGACGGCCTGTCGGAGACGATGTCCGACGACCCGGGCGGCCGCAACGGCTTCGTCGGCGAGGTCCAGGGCATCCTCCGCCGCGCCGGCGCGCTGCGGTAGGGGGTCTAAAACATCTGGGCGATGTCGATGTAAAAGCCAAAGTTCTGATCCGTCGGTGACCAGGCCGGATCCACGCGCACGACCAGGGTCTCGCCCCAGTGCAGGCGCAGGCCTCCGCCGACGCCGACCTTGATGTCTTCGAAGGGCCCGTCGACGTCCTCACCGCCGAGGATCACCGGGCGTCGGTAGTCGGTCCACAGGCGGCCGGCGTCGACGAAGGCGAGGGCGCCGATGCCGAAGCGCTGGCTGGCGATGTCGAAGCGCACGAACAGCGAGCGCAGCTCCATGTTGAGGATCGCCTTTTGCTTGCCGAAGTAGCGCTGGCGGGGGACGCCGCGGATCGACCAGCTGCCGCCAGGGCCGTCGGTCGGGGTCAAGACGCCGAACTGGCCGAGCTCGTAAAGCGGCGGCTTGCCGAGCAAAAAGTCGAGGGCGCCGCGCATGCCGAACACGAGGTAGTCGCCGTAGAGCGGGGCGAAGACCGAGGTCTGGAGGTGGAGGCGGGCGAACAGCAGGCCCTCGTCGACGCCGGGCGAGAAGCTGATCGAGGCCTCGCTAAACGAGCCACGCGTGGTCATGAACTCGTGGTCGCGGGTGTCGTAGAGCAGGCCGAGGTTGAGCCGCCACAGGGCGTGGTTGTTGGTCCCGTGGAGCAGCGCGTCGAGGGTCTCGCCGTCGGCCGTGTCGCTGGCGGCGAGCTCGATGTCCTCGGCGAGCTTCGAGTTGGCGTAGGGGTTGATCCAGTTGTAGGACAGCGCGGTCCCGACGAGCAGCTCGAGCCGGCGCTTGTGACCGACCGGCGGCTTGTCGCTGAAGTTGTAGGCGACCGGCGGGCAGCGATCGGGGTGCTTGGGTCCGCACGGATGCACGCGGTCGTTGCCGATCTTGGAGTCGTCCCACAAGATGATCCGGCCGTTGAAGATCAGCTCGGGGAAGATCCGATCGTACTGGTGGTAGCGGCGGAGGATCGAGTAGGTCTCGGGGTCGTCCTCGGGGTCGACGTCGGTCCACGGCTCGAGGTAGGCGGACGCGTTGCCGATCCCATGCCAGCCGTAGTTGGTGTAGCGGCGAAACCGGGCGGTCGCGTTGATCCGCAGGCGGCCGTTCCATAGCCCGGGGAAGTCGGCCTTGATGTAGTCGTCGTGGAAGGGGATGCGGATCCCGACGCCGGGCGTGTTCTTGGCCCGGGCGCTGGCGAGGATCTCGAGCCGCCAGCGGTAGGGCTGAAAGTCGGGGTGGAACTTGGCCAGGGTCACGAGCGCGCCGAAGCCGAGGCCGAGGTCGATGTCGTAGGACACCGCCGGGAGCGCGCCGGGCTCGAGCCGATGGGGATCGTTGGGGTCGCGCTTCTTCTTCTTTTTCTTCTTGTTGCGCTTGCGCTTTTTTTGGCTCGTCGGCGCCGCTTCGCTCGACGCCGTCGCGTCAGCGTCAGCGTCAGCCGCCTGCGGAGCGCCAAACGCGAGGACCCAGGCAAGGACGAAGCTCGACACCGCACCAAGTGTCGCGCTGTTGGGCCCTCGAGGTCACGCAAATTCAGGTGAACAGCTCGTTCATGAACATGGTGAGCAGACGCTCACGCTGGTGGGGCTCGAGCGCGTTGAGGATCTCGTTGACCTCGGACCCGACCTTGGGCGCCCCGTCGCCGCCGATCCCCGCCATCGCCATCATCTGGCGCATGGTCTGCTCGTCCATGCTGTCGATGTCGACCTTCGCGAGGGCCTCGAGCACGCCAGACACGAGCGGGCCCGGCTTCGAGTCACGGACCTCGTCGACGCAGGCGGCGATGTCCTCGAGCAGCGGATCGATCCACTTGAGGTTGGCGGGGTTGATGCACAGGTGGATGTTGGCCGGCGAGTTGCGGAAGCTCAGCGCGACCTGCACATACCAGCCGCGGGCGTTGATGGCCTCGGCGAGGCGGAAGATCGGGATCGTGTCGGACGCGAAGGCCACGTGGCTCATGTCGCTGCGGCCGAGCAGGCGCAGCTCGGGGTGCTCGTCGACGAAGCTCATGACCTTGTCGGTCGCGTCGAGCACGTGCTTGGCGATGTCGCGGTAGCCCGACTCGCCGAAGAACTTGAGCACGGCCCAGGCCGCCGCGACCGGGCCGCCGGACTTGCTCGACTGCACGGTCGCGTTGGTGATCGTGTAGCCGGTCCAGTTGGAGCAGCTGAAGATCTGGTGCTTGCGCAGAGACTTGTTGCGGTAGAGCACGACCGACGCGCCCTTGGCCGCGAACGCGTACTTGTGCAGGTCCATCGAGATCGACGACACGCCCTCGACGCGAAAGTCGAAGGGGATCATCTCGCGGCCGAGCTGGCTGAAGTAGGGCAGCAAGAACCCGCCCATGCAGCCGTCGACGTGGAGCCACAGATCGCGCTCGCGGGCGAGCTCGGCGAGGGCCGGGATCGGGTCGATGACGCAGTGGGCGTAGGACACCGCCGAGCCGACGAGCATGATCGTGTGATCGTCGATCGCCGCGCGGACCGCATCGACGTCGGCGCGGAAGCTCTCGGGGTCGACGTCGGCGAGCTTGACCTCGAGGTCGAGGTAGTGGGCGGCCTTGTGAAACGCGGCGTGGGCCGTGGTCGGGAGCACGATGTTGGGGCGACGGGCCGAGCGCGCGAGCTCGGGTCGCAGGGACCGGGCCCGGTCGCGCGCGGTCTTGACCGCCAAGATGATGCTCTCGGTCCCGCCGCTGGTGAAGTTGCCGACGACCTCCTCGTCGCCCGACAGGTGGGCCGCGGCCATGGCCACGACCTCGTTTTCGAGCGCGAGCAGGCTCGGAAACGCCGTCGGGTCGAGGCCGTTTTCGGTCAGGTAGGCCATGTAGGCCCGCTTGATCACGGCCTCGGCCTCCTCGCCGGGGTCGAAGATGTAGGCCCAGACCTTGCCCGAGCGCCAGTCGAGGTCGGCGGCGCGGTGTTGTTCGAGGAGGTCGGTGATCTCGGCGGCCGAGAGGCCTTCGGCGGGCATCGCTGAGCGGGACATGACCCCTGGTCTATCATGACCCCCCGGCCGGTCAGGTATCCGCGCCGCTCTCTCCGCTTCGCTGCGTTCGCTATGGGGCTTTGCCTTCACGACCGTACATGGTGCCCTGTTGCCGGTAACCCTAACTATTTGACATCAATGGCTTTTTTGGCAAGGGGTTGAGGCGCCAAGGGGAGAATTGGTTGGAGACGAGTCCGCGTGGGTCCTCTCGGATGATCCTGGAGATTGGGGACCTCGCGGCCGAAAGAAGTGGGCGTCCGGTCGCTCGACGAGTTCGACGACGGGAGGTGCTGTCACCAGGCGAGGCCGTGGCCGATCTCGGCGGCGTGAACCGGAGCGGTGGAGGCCAGCTTGCTGGCCGGAGTCCGCGTAGGTCGGTTGGCGCTCTCCCGACTTGACGGTTGGAGTTCCTTACCGCCGAACTCGCGCACCTACACCTTGGTACAGGTTGACCCGCCCCGACTCGCTTCTATCCTATCAATTCTCGCGGTCACCGAAACATTCGAACATGTTCAAGCTTCTCGCTCACACTCAATCTCGTAGTCCGTCGAAGGCACCGTCAACGCGCTCACGCTTCAAGCTCTCGTTGCCGAACACCCCGACAGAGCATAGCGCCGATCGAGTGGCAGCCATGATGGCCTCGAGGCATCCATCCTTGGATCTCTCGCAGAGCGAGCGAATCGATACATCAGACGCGAACATGAGCACACCGCTGAGCGCTGAGTTCTCGAGCGAACTCGACGCTGAGCTGAGCCGAACCGGTCAGCCCCTGACATCCCCGGTTCGAGCCAAGCTTGAAGGTCGAGCTGGCCTGGACCTGTCATCGGTCAGGGTTCACCAGGGGCAGCGAGCTGCGACAATTGCCGATGGTCTTGGCGCGTCGGCCCTGACCGTTGGCAACCATGTCTTGTTTGCTCGTGATCAGTATCAACCGGCGACGGACAGCGGCCAGACCTTGCTCGCGCACGAGGTGGCCCACACCCTGCAGCCGAGCGATGGCAAGACTGTTCGCCGCTCGACCGACAAGCCAGATGATCTCGTCGCGATGGGTGAGCTCATCAACCTGTTGTGGCAAGACAGGGCGTCGGAGATCACCACGGAGAAGCTGAAGCAGCTGACGGACGAGCGCTTGCTGACGCTGCTCGAGTCAGCACTGTCACGCCGGGCCATCCATGCGAGTGACCTCCAAAAACACCAGTCTGACGAAGTCGGCAACGAGTTTACCCGCGGCGAGTTTGCGAATCACATTCGGCTTATCGACAAGGCTATCGGCCGAATCAACACCATACTCAGGATGCGCGGCAACATATTGGCATCGCGCAACTACAGCGCCAACATGAGCGCGGTCAGGGACAGCATCACTGACGACATTGAGCACCCGTTCGGTAAAACGCTGGAGGGTGGCCTCGCCCAAACTGGCATGACGCTCAACTCGGAGGCACGATGCATCTTCGACCTCGCGCTTCCGCGGATTCCGAGGTTCCTCGAGAGCTACCTCCACAGCACCAGCGAGCCTGAGCCAACCCGGGACGACAGGCTCTACACTGGATACCTCTCGGTGAACACGGTCGAGTCTTTCTACAACAACTATTTTCCGGTGACTCCAGAGAATATTTTGCGAGAAATGACCGTGCTCCCTCGCACGCTCGCTCGCGCCTTCTACCTCAACGGCGACGACGTCGAACTGTCGAAGAAGGCGATCGAACACGAGTACCTGCAATTCGAGGCCGGGTTGAACAAGCTTTCGATCCTCGAAGAGAGCGGCACCACGCTGGGAGACACGCCCATCGAGGCCCTGGCGTTGGGCGTGGATACCCTGCAGAAAACACCTGGAACATTGTATTCATGTAAGCCAACCGTTAATTACAGGGGAACCGTCGTTACTGATGACTCTGATCTCGTTCATCAGATCGCCGGCGAAAATGCAACGAAATGGCTGAAAAACAACCAGCAGCCTCTCGCGGAGACTTGGGAGATTGAGACGCTGGGAAAAGCGCCGCCCGAAATCGAGGTGTCGGGCATAAAGCTCTGACCGCTACTGCGGGGTTGGTTGATCGAACCGTACGGGCATCACGAGCGAGATCGAGTCTTCGGTCATGAACTGAGCGCGCAGACGGCCCGCTGCAGGCTCGACACCAAGAACCTCGCAAAAGCACCCTTGCAGCTCTGGAGATGCCCACACTTCATCCTTGGTTCCGAGCCTCAAGGCCGCGCGCTCCGACTGGAAGCTCCAAATGAGGCGGAGTGTCTCGGCCGGTCCAGCCGCCGCCCAAAACGCCTGATCAGCGAGGAGACAAGCTTCGAGCCGCTCGCGTTCATCGGCGTAGACGTTGAGCAGGCCTGGCATCGGCGAGGGCTTTGAGTCCTCACGGGGCTCGGGCTCGATGCTCGCGTCGGCGAGTGAAACGCTCGCCGCGCGGTGCCAGTACTGTGGCGGATCCGTGTCGACGGTCCAGCGCTCACACACCTCGCCCCACACCGCAGCTGGGCTCGAGCACGTGCGTCGCCAAGCCCAGGACAGCACGCTGAACGCCGTCCCGTAGTCGACCTCACGACTGACACGCAGCTGCACGGCACGCGCTGCGCCTTGCTTGACCGCGTCGAGCTCGCGCGCGAGGCGGTCGAAGTCGATGCAGCTCGGCTCCGTACAGCGCAGCGACATGGTGTGGACCAACTTCGCCCCGACCCAAACTTCGAGCTGGTTCATCTCAAGGCTGATCACGGGACCCGCTGGGAGCTGCTCGGCGATCAATTCGCGCGCCGAGGGCTCGAACCAAGCTCGGGCTGGCGTGACTGACAAGGCCTTGAGCCCAGCGGGCTCAACCGCTGCGAGCTCGAACTCCCGGGCGCCGTTCGCTATGGCGTCGAGCCAGCGGTCGGCGACGAGGCCGAAGGGCAATGACGCGTCGGCGAAGATCATCACTCGCTCAGGGGTATCCTCGAGTGCGGCACGGGCTGCTAGCGGCTCCCCGCTCGTCGGCTCGGCGCTGACTCGACGATCGTCGACGAGCACTGCGTCGCGCGTCAGCCATAGCTGCGTCATCCCTTCGAACGAGGCGTCTGGCAGCAGCTCGTGCGACGAGGGAAGGTCGACGTTTCGCTGACGAAGAGCGAGCGCGCAGCGCCGCCCCTTGTCTCGACACTCCGCCACGAGCTCGCTCTCGCTGAGGTGGGTCGAGAGCAGCGCGCTCGCTACCTGGCGACGGATCCCCTCTTCGACGTCACGCTCCATCAACCACTGGTAGAGCACGAAAGCGTCCAGGTCTTCGAACGCGAAGGTCTCGGTCTCGCTCAGCAGCTCGAAGCGCTGTAGCTGACACAGCTCGAACACGTTCGCATCGCGATCGACGCTGACGACCGCGTCTTGCCACGCGCTGGACTGTGCGGGGCAGACACGACGACGGAGCTGGACGTATTCAGGATCGTCTAGCCGCGAGCGTCGGTCGCTCGAGAGACGCTCGGCGATGCCCTTGGGGCCAAAGCTGTCTGCGAGCGCCAGCTGCATCCCCGTCGGCAGCTTGGGGCACGCACGAGTGAGTGAGTCGAGCGCCTCGGCTCGCCCGTCCGCCGGCGCCGCTTCGAGCAACGCTGCCACCCGCTCGAGCTCAGCCTCATCGCAAGCGCGGGATCGGCACCCCCACACGCCGCAGGACACGGCCAGCGCAGCGATGCACGAAGCCGACCGAGCGATGCACGAAGCCGACCGAGCGATGCACGAGGCCGACCGAGAGAGGCTCATTGGTAGACCTTAGCTCTGGCATGACCCCCCGGCCACACTGGCCGGGGGGTCTATTTAAGCCTGGAAGCTGGGCGCGCGGGCGAACAGGTCGAGGGCTTCGGACAGGAGCTTGTCGAGCTCGATGCGGCCCTCGGCTTCACGCCACTCGGCCAGGGTCGCGCGGATGGCCCCGAAGGTCGCGGCGGCGAGGGTCCGGGCGCGGCGGCGAGACATGCCGGCGTTGTCGGCCAACAGCGAGTCGGCGATCGCCTCTTCCCACTGCACGTCCTGCTGCCGCTCTTGCTTGGCGAGGACCGAGGACGAGTCGATGATCCGAGCGCGGGCGAGGACACGGTCGCGGTGCTGCATGTACTCGCTGGCGAGCTCCATGCATGCGGTGCGGATGTGGTCGAGGCCCGAGCGTTGCTGCCGGGCCTGGTCGAGGAATTCGCGGAACCGGCCGAGGCGGTCGCTGTTGTCGACGAACAGCAGCGCGTCTTTGGTCGCGTAGTAGCGGAAGAAGGTCCGCCGCGAGACGTTGGCCGCGCGAGCGATCTCGGCGACGGTCGTGGCCTCGTAGCCTTTGTCGGCGAACAGCGCGAACGCAGCGCGGGCGAGAGCGTCGCGGGTCTGGTCCTTCTTTCGCTCTCGCAGTGCGACGATCGACAGCTTGTGAGGGACCTCGCGTGTCGAGGTCGGGGTAGGGCTGGTGTGGCTGGCGAAAGGCGTGTCGGGCATCTCGTTCAATAGGTGGTCGCGAGTTCCCGTCATGGTTCACCTCGTGTCAGATCTGGCGAATTTCACCGTCTAGCTCACGAATATTCTCACTTTAAAAATTGACGGGGAGGCCGGACCGAGCGGTCCGACCTCCCCGAATCGAGCGACAGCGGCCGCCCGATGACTGATCCATGGATCAGCTAGTTGGCCTTTTTGTCGGCCTTCTTGTCGCCCTTGGGCTGGTCGCCGGCTTCGGCGGGTGCGGCCGCGGCGGCCGCTTCCTCGAGCTTGCGCGCGGCCTCGCCGACCGCCTCCTTCTCGGGGTTGATGTGTGGCGCGATCACCACGGCGACGATCGTCATCAACTTGATGAGGATGTTGAGGCTGGGGCCGGCGGTGTCCTTGAAGGGGTCGCCGACGGTGTCGCCGATGACGGCGGCCTTGTGGCGCTCCGAGCCCTTGCCCTCGTTCTTTTCGGCGTCCTTCTTTTGCTCCTCGACCTGCTTTTTGGCGTTGTCCCAGGCGCCGCCGGCGTTGGACATGAAGATCGCCAGCATCACGCCGGACGCGAGGGTACCGGCGAGGAGGCCGCCGAGGGCGTGGGGCCCGAGCTGGGGCGTGAAGCCGAGGATCAGCGGGGCGGTGATGGCCAGGGCGCCAGGGGCGAGCATCTTGCGAATCGACGCCTTGGTCGAGATCGCCACGCACTTCTCGACCTCGGTCTTCTTGCCCGCGGCGAGGACTTCGGCGTCCTCTTCCTCGGTCAGCTCGCGCTCCTCGGCCTCGGCCTGGGCGACCAAGGTCAGGGCCTTGCGCAGGACCGGGATGTCGCGGAACTGCCGGCGGACCTCCTCGATCATGTCCATCGCGGCGTCACCGACGGCCTTCATGGCCATGGCCGAGAACAAAAACGGCAGCATGCCGCCGAGCAGCAGGCCGATGAGGACCTTGGGGTCGGTCAGGAGGATGTCGGTGTTGCCGAGCGCGAGCTTGCGGTAGGCGGCGAACAGCGACAGGGCCGCGAGGGCGGCCGAGGCGATGGCGAAGCCCTTGCCGATCGCCGCGGTCGTGTTGCCGACGGCGTCGAGGTTGTCGGTCCGCTCGCGGACCTTGCTCGGCAGGCCCGACATCTCGGCGATGCCGCCGGCGTTGTCGGAGATCGGCCCGTAGGCGTCGACGGCGAGCTGGATGCCGGTCGTCGACAGCATGCCGAGCGCGGCGAGGGCGACGCCGTAGAGGCCGCAGTAGAGGTTGGCGAAGTAGATCGCGAGGACGATCAGGATGATCGGGATCGCGGTCGACTGAAAGCCGACGCCGATGCCGGCGATGATGTTGGTCGCCGCGCCGGTCTTGGACTGCTCGACGATGCTGTTGACCGGGGGCTTGTTCTTCGAGCAGTAGTAGCCGGTCACGATGCCGATCAGCACGCCGGCGCCGAGGCCGATGGCCATCGGCCACCACAGGTGACCGGTCTGGAGGCGGACGCCGGGGAACTCGGCGAACTCGAAGCCGCCGGCCTGCTTCACGAAGTAGTCGATGATCAGGTAGCTCAGGCCGAGCATCACGGCGGCCGAGCCAAAGGCTCCGACGTCGAGGGCGACCTGGGGGTTGCCGCCCTCTTTGGTCCGGACGAAGAAGGTCCCGAGGATCGAGATCACGATGCCGACGGCGGCGAGGATCAGCGGCAAGAACGCGGCCTCGAAGCCGCCGTGGACGGCGACCGCGCCGAGGATCATCGCGCCGATGATCGAGCCGACGTAGGACTCGAACAAGTCGGCGCCCATGCCGGCGACGTCGCCGACGTTGTCACCGACGTTGTCGGCGATGGTCGCGGGGTTGAGGAAGTGGTCCTCGGGGATCCCGGCCTCGACCTTGCCGACCAAGTCAGCGCCGACGTCGGCGGCCTTGGTGTAGATGCCGCCGCCGACGCGGGCGAACAGGGCGATCGACGACGCGCCCATCGAGAACCCAGCGAGCACGTTGATCAGCTTGGAGAAGCGAAACGCGTGGATCTGCTGGTCGAGGGCGGTGATGTCGACCTTGAACTGGCCGATGTAGAACCAAAACAGTGAGCCGAGCCCGAGCAGCGCGAGGCCGACCACGCTCATGCCCATGACCGCGCCGCCGCGAAACGCGATCGCCAGCGCGGGGGGCAGACCGGTCCGGGCGGCCGCGGCCGTGCGCACGTTGGCCAAGGTCGCGACGCGCATACCGAAGAAGCCGGCGAGGCCCGAGGCCCCGGCGCCAAGCACGAACGAGAGCGCGACGAGGGGATCGGAGGTCGGCTCCGAGCGGTTGAGGAAGAACAGGCCGACGGCGACGACGGCGACGAAGATCGCCAGCACGGTGTACTCGGAGCGGAGGAAGGCCATCGCGCCGCGCTGGATCTGCACGGCGATGTTCTTCATCCGGTCGTTGCCGGCGTCCCTTCCCTTGATCCAAAAGGAAGCTGCGGCCGCGTAGATCAGCGCGAGCACGCCCGCCGCCGGGATGGCGAGAAGCAAGGTTTGTGTGTTCACGGTAGGAGTCCTTACCTGGGGGTGGGCCACCCGCGCGCAGATCAGCTCAGCTGGTCGCGGCGGGTGAGGAGGAGCGATTGAACAGGTTCATGGCCGAGGCCAAGCCTTCGGCGAGGAGATGAGTCAGGGCCTGCTCGGCCCGATCGATGAGCTCGACGAGGAAGCTTTGGTCCTCGGCCGAGAAGTTGGACAGCACCCAGCTCGAGACCTCGCCGTGGCGCGGGCGGCCGACGCCGACGCGCACGCGGGCGAAGCTCGGCTTGCCGAGGTGCTTGATGATGTCGCGCAGGCCGTTGTGGCCGCCGTGGCCGCCGCCGCGCTTGACACCGACGCGACCGAACTCGAAGTCGATCTCGTCGTGAACGACGACGATGCGATCGAGGGGCACGTCGTGGAAGTCGGCCGCCGCGCGCACGCTCTCGCCGCTGCGGTTCATGAAGGTCTGGGGCTCGAGCACGACGCAGCGCTGGCTGGCCCCGC
>JGI12210J13797_10005167_pt1 | contig 13835 bp, 11 predicted proteins | sample ElkSlonscriptome_3_FD_13797 | JGI IMG/M metagenome (IMG submission 13797)
TCCGCATCGCGCGCGCGGCGGATTAGCGAGCGGCGCAGGCGTTCCCATACGCCCATCCACCATTCGGCGACCGCCGGATTCTCGAGCAGTTCGCGTTTCAACTCCTCCACCCGCTCGCGCGTTTCGGGATCGTGCTGGAGGTCCCGGGCGAGCTTCTGCAGCCCCTCCTCGACCTTGTGTCGCAAGGGGTGATCGGGATCGACCAGGACTTCTGCGAGGAGTTTGTAAAGACCGTCCAGGACGGGGCCGGAAACCTTGTCCTCGAGCCCGATCCAGCGCACGATGCGATAGGTGCGTTCATGGATGATCGCGCGGATCGTCTCCTCGTTGTCCTCCAGCGTCAGGCCTGCCCAGCGGATCAGCCCGTCGATCAGCGGCTGGTGGCGCTTGTCGGCCATCATGCTCTCGATCATGCGTCCGGCCAGCGGCGAAACCTCGATCTTCGCGAGCTGCGCCCCGAGCCCGCTCCTGACCTGGTTCCCGAGCCGGTCGGGATCCAGTGATTCGAGCACTTCCGCAATCAGCTCCGCCGCACCCGCCGTGATGCGCGAACGAGCGTCCTCACCGCCCCTCTCCGGGCTTGCGACCAGGAAATCGCCGATGGCGCGCGCGACATTCATGGTCGACATGCGCCGGGCGACGACCGCGGGCGTAAGGAAGTTCTCACGCAAAAACGACGCCATCGTGTCGGCGATGCGGTCCTTGTTCTGCGGAATGATCGCCGTGTGCGGGATGGGCAGGCCTAGCGGGTGGCGGAACAGGGCGGTCACCGCAAACCAGTCGGCAAGACCGCCAACCATCGCCGCTTCGGCGAAGGCGTTGACATAGCCCCAGGCAGGATGCGCGCCGAGAAGGCCGTGCGTGGTGAAGAAAATTACCGCCATCACCGCCAGCATCCCTGTCGCGGTCCAGCGCATCCGCCGCGCGCGATCTGGCGTCAGCGGCGCGCCGCCATAGGGGTAAGGGCCGGGACTAATGCTCGCCATGGTCACACTGATAGCGGCACAAGACGGCCCGCGTCACGGCCCGCTTCGTCACTCCGCCGGTTCGGTGCCCGGCGGGAGCTTGCCGGGCGGGACCGGCTTGCCGTCGTCGCCAGGGCGATAGGTCAGCATGCGCTCCCTCAGCCACGGGCCGACACGCTTTTCGAACCCGTCCGCAAGGCTGAAGCCAGCGGGCACGATCAGCAGGGTCAGCAGCGTGGACAGCAGCAGGCCGCCGATCACCACGATCCCCATGGGTTGACGCCACGCCCCGTCCCCCGAAAGCGAGAGCGCGACAGGAACCATGCCCGCCGTCATCGCCACGGTCGTCATCACGATCGGCTGGGCGCGCTTGTGGCCGGCTTCCATGATCGCCTCGAGCTTCGAGGTACCCCGGTCCATCTCCTCGATCGCAAAGTCGATCAGCAGGATCGAGTTCTTCGACACGATACCCAGCAGGAGCAGGATGCCGATATAGACCGGCATCGACTGCGGCATGCCGACGAGCCAGATCATCAGCACCCCGCCGAGCGGCGCAAGTGCGAGCGAAGTCATGTTGACCAGCGGGCTCATCAGGCGCTTGTAGAGAAGGACCAGCACCGCGAAGACCAGGAGCACGCCTGCCGTGATCGCGATGATAAGGTTCTGGATCAGTTCGGCCTGCCATTGCTCCTCGCCCACGACATCGCGGATGACGCCCGTTGGCAGATTGCTCAGGATCGGCAATGCGTCGACCTGCTGCTGCGCCTCGCCCTTGAGCACGCCGCTCGCGAGATCGGCGCCGATCAGCACTCGGCGGCTCTGGTTGTAGCGCTGGATCGTGGTCGGGCCGGAACCGAACTCGATCGTCGCCACCCGCTCAAGCGGCACCGAACCGCCGCTCGCCGTCTGCACGGGCAGGTTGCGGATATTCGTCAGATCGCCGCGCGCCTCGTCGCTGAGGCGGACGGTGATCGGGATCTGCCGGTCGGACAGCGAGAAACGGGCCGCGTTCTGCTCGATCTCGCCGAGGGTGGCGATCCGGATCGTCTGCGAGAGAGCCGCGGTCGTCACGCCGAGTTCGGCGGCGATCTGGTCACGCGGGCTGATGATGATCTCGGGCCGGTTGAGGTCGGCGGCGATGCGCGGCGCAACGAGGGTGTCGAGGCCCTTCATCTGCTCGACCAGATCGAGTGCAGTCTCCTCGAGCAGTTCGGGATCGGACCCAGCCAGCATGACCGTGATGTCGCGGCCCGAACCGAAACCCGCGCTCTGCGACTGGAAGCGCACCCGCGCGTCAGGGATCTGCGAGAGCACGGGCGCGAGCTCGCGTTCGAATTCAATCGAGCTACGCTCGCGGTCGTCCTTCAGCTTGACGAAGATCGAGGAGGTCGAGCCGAGCCGGATGCGCTGGAGCTGGCGTTCGACCTCGGGCTCTTCGGACAGCCGTTCGGCGACCGAGTTCACGATCCGCTTGGTCTCCTCGAGCGTGGTGCCCGGCACGGTCTCGATCTCGACGCGCGAATTTTCGTCATCGATGGTCGGCTGGAACTGGGCCGGAATCTGTCCGAACAGCAGGATCGTCACCAGCAGCGAGAACCAGCCCACGCCCAGCATCCACACGCGATGGTCGTAGAAGCGGGCCGCGAGGTAGCGCATGTTTCCGCCGAACCGCCCGCCCGCGGTCGCCAGAGCCTCGATCAGGCGGAATGTGCCCCACCCGGCAAGGAAAGCCGCCACCGAAGTGAGAAGCACGATCAGGACTTCGAAGGTCTTGGCGACGATATGATAGAAGACGCCATAGGGATCGCTCGACACGCTGCTCGCGACACTGTCGGGCACCCCGAGGCCTGTCAGGCCGCTCCAGACGGGCTGGCCGAAAAACATCGCCGAAACCGACCCATTGAAGACCTCGAACAGGACCGCGCCGGTGACCATCAGGAGGACGATGACGGTGGCCAGAAGCGAGAGGACATAGAACAGACGCGAGCGCGGCCCTTCCACTCCGGCCCTGCGCGCATGCAGCTTGCCCGAATCGAGCGTCCAGCCGAGCACCGCCATGTAGCGGTCCATCCACACGCCCTCGCCATGCGCGCCGTGGCCCTTCGCCTTGAGAAAATAGGCCGCCATGAGCGGCGTCACCATGCGCGCGACGGCAAGTGACATGAGAACGGCGACGACGACCGTCAGGCCGAAGTTCTGGAANAACTGCCCGGAGACGCCCGGCATCAGGCCGACGGGCAGGAACACCGCTACGATGCAGAAACTCGTCGCCACGACCGGCAGGCCGATCTCGTCGGCAGCATCGATGCTCGCCTCGTAGGCCGATTTGCCCATGCGCATGTGGCGCACGATGTTTTCGATCTCCACGATCGCGTCATCGACCAGCACCCCCGCCACCAGTGCCAGCGCGAGCAGCGAGAGGAAGTTCAGGTTGAAGCCGAGCAGGTCCATGAACCAGAAGGTCGGTATCGCCGAAAGCGGAATCGCAACCGCCGAGATGAAGGTCGCGCGCCAGTCGCGCAGGAACAGGAACACGATGACCACGGCGAGAAGTGCGCCCTCCACCAGCGCCCACATCGAGGACGTGTATTGGTCGCGGGTATAATTGGTGCTGGTACCGAGCGGGATGAATTCAATGCCCTCGATCTCTTCTTCCATCGCCTCCATCTCGGCCATGGCAGCGTCGTAGACCGCGAGATCGGACGATCCGCGCGCGCGGTTCATGAGAAAATTGACGACTTCCTTGCCGTTCACTTCGCTGAGCGAGTCCCGCTCGGAATTGCCATCGCGCACGCGGGCGACATCGGCGAGCCTGATCGTCCGACCGCCGCCGAGCTGGATCTGGCGCTGTGACAGATCATAAGCCGTCTCGGCATTGCCGAGCACGCGCAGCGACTGGCGCGTGCCGCCCAGTTCGGTCAGGCCGCCCGCCGCATCGAGATTGGTCTGGCGCAGCACATTGTTGATCTGCGAAGCGGTCACGCCGAGCCCCTGCATCCGGGCCGGGTCGAGGATGACCTCGATCTCTCGGTCCACCCCGCCGAAACGCTCGACCTCGGCCATGCCGTCGATCTTCAGCAGGCGTTTCGACACCGTGTCGTCGATGAACCAACTGAGCTCCTCGATCGTCATGTCGTCGGCTTCGACCGCGAAATAGCCGATCGGTTCACCCACGACCTGAATCTTCTGAATGCGCGGTTCGAGGATCCCGTCGGGAAGCTGGCCGCGGATCGAATCGATCGCGGTCGTGACCTCGCTCACCGCCTCGATGAGGTCGGTGCCGATCTCGAACTCGACGAACGTGCCCGACGACCCTTCGCTCGCGCTGGATTGTATCGAATTGACCCCGTTGATCGCGCGCAGGGCGGCCTCGACCCGTTGGGTGATCTGGTTCTCGATCTCGACCGGGGATGCGCCCGGCTGGGCGATCGAGACCTGCACCCCGGGAAAATCAACGTCGGGATTGTTCGTCACGTCCATCCGCATGAAGCTGACGACCCCGGCGATGAGCAGCGCGGTGAAGAACACCAACGGGATCACCGGATTGCGGATCGACCATGCGGAAATGTTGCGAAGGCTCATTTGCAAATCACTCGTCTGTTGGCGTCGCCCGTGTCACGAGAGTTCCGCGCACGTCATTGTCAGGCGGCGGAGCGCCCGTCGGCACCCTGCTCCGCACGCCCGGCGCGGCGCGGATTGACCGTTTCGCCCGGATTGAGGAAGCCGCCCGCCTTGAGGACGATCTCCTCGGTGCCGTCGAGGCCTTCGACGATGGCGATCCCGTCGGCGGTGACCATGCCGGTGCGCACACCGACGCGCTGTGCCTTGTTCTCATCGTCGATGACAAAGACGAAAGCGCCGTCATCGTCGGCCAGCACCGCGCTTTCGGGAAGGATTGTCGCGGTCACGGCGCCCGAATTGATCTGCGCCGTGGCAAAGCCGCCGGGGCGCAGTTCGGGAGCGAAAGCCAGCGCGATGCGCGCGGTGCCCTGCCGGGTCTGCGAGTCGATCACCGGGGAGAGCTGCCACACCTGCCCGGAGAACTCCTTGTTCGAACCGCTCGGCACGACCGTCGCGGGGACGCCGACCGAGAGGCTTGCGAGCTGGTCCTCGCTGACCTGGGCAAGCACTTCCATCTCGCCCCCGCGCGCGATCCGGAACAGCGCGCTGCTGCCGGCTCCGACCGTCTGTCCCGGTTCGACATTGCGTTCGAGCACGTAGCCCGAGGCCGGAGCGACGACGTTGAGACGGGCATTGCGGGCCTGCAATTCGTCGAGCTGCGCTTCGGCCACGCGAACCCGGGCGACTGCTGCATCGCGGTTGGCGCGAAGGCGATCGACATCGGCCTTGGAGACGAAACCGCGCTCGACCAGTTGCAGCGCGCGTTCGAGATTGGCTTCTGCGAGGCTTGCATCGGCGCGCGCGACCTCGACCTGCGCGGCCTGCGCCTCGGCCTGCTGGCTCTGGACCGAGCGGTCGATCACCGCCAGCACCTCGCCCGCGCGGACCCAGTCGCCGGCATCGACCCGCACGCTCAGCACCTGGCCGCCTTCGCCCGCGACGCCGACCGGCATCGGGCGGCGGGCCGCGATCGTGCCGGGAACCTCGACCGTGCCTTCGATCGTGGTCCGCCCGGGAACCACGACGCTTACCACAGGCGCCTGCGACTGGTCATCGCCAACCGGCGTCGGCTGCCCGCCGAACAGCGCGAAATAGGCGGCGATCGCAAGCAGCAGGGCAAGCAGACCGCCCGCGCCGATCAGCAGCCAGCGCAGGAACGGGGACGACCGCGTTCCCGCGCCCGTTGCCGTTTCGGCGGGAACGCTGTCGGCCGCCTCTGCCGTGATGGTGGTCTCGTAATTCATTGCCGTTCCCTTGTGATCGGCCGCGCCTTCTTCGATCTTGTGCTCGCGCCGATCATGGTCTCCCCGAGGAGGCCGTCATCCTGGTTATGGTGTATTACGTGCGTAAGGCACTCTTGACAACATACATAGGCGGCCGTGGCGACCGCTGCAATGCGCGGTTCGACTGACGACTTCCAGCCTAGACGAAGGGCAGTCGCATCCGTTCCGCCCCCGAATGCACCCGGCACGATCGATTCAGGGCCTGATCGCCCTTACCGCACGCGCCCACGCTGGATGAGATTGAGCACGCCAAGCAGGATGATCGCCCCGGCGAAGGCCGAGAGAAGCGCACCGATATCGCTGACATTCCCGATACTGCCGCCCCCGAAGAAAGCGAAAACGCCGTTGCCGATGAAGGACCCGGCGATCCCGACGACGATGTTCCAGAAAATGCCCATCTGCGCGTCACGGTTCATGGCGAGGCTGGCAAGCCAGCCGATAATCCCACCCATGATGATGAAGACAATGAAATTCATGCGCTATCCCCATGACCAGGCCGCCCCGAATGCAGGGCATAGCGCAAGGGGCAGGGAATCGAAAGGCTCGCGTATCTCTGCACCTCTGGGAAGGCACCGAGCCGGTCGCGGTTTCAGCGTTGCTTGTCAGAAATTGAGCTGGCGTTCGTACTTGTCGCGATAGAACTGGATCTTTGTCACACGCAGTCCGTGCATGCCGACACGGTCCACCGCGCGCTGCCACGACGCGAATTCCTCTAGCGTGAGGCCATAGCGCTCGAGCGCCTCGTCGAGCGTGAGCAGGCCGCCATTGACTGCGGCGACCACCTCCGCCTTGCGGCGCACGACCCAGCGCTTCGTATCAGGCGAAGGAAGGTCCTCGAGGGTCAGCGGCTCGCCAAGCGGGCCGATTACCTGGGCGGGGCGGATATCCTGGTTCTCAATCATCGATCGTCTCTCGCATCGCCTCTTGCCGCATCGCCTTGGCTGTTGCCAAGAATGCCGCGCGAGGCTTTGCGAGCCTCTAAATCATCAGGGTTAACAGGTCGTTCGCCACTCTCGAGAGCGGCAAAGTAACGCGCCGCCGCATCCCCGAAACTTGCGTCATTGGCTTCGATGTTGAGCTGGGCATCACGTCTCAGCAGCTCGCGCAGATCGCGCGCCGCGCCGAGCCTGGCATTGAGTTCGCCCCAGTCGATCGCCCTGAGCGCGTCGCCGCCCCGTTCGGAGGCCGCCTGGTCGTGAAACCGATCGCGCGAAGCGGCATCGCTGTCGCCGGAAGCGCCCACGCCGGATCGCTCGTCCGCCTGGGATGCAATGGAATTGACCTTTTCGAACATGCACCACCTTCTAGCGCCAGGTTCTCAAGATGTGGTAAAACCCGAATTTACCACTGCTTAGGAATACCGCTTGGCAGTCGGTGAACGTCGCCGCGCGACGGACCGGCGGAAGGGGTGGCGGACTTGCGCGGCTCTTCCTATATGCGGCGCGATTCCATGGAACCTGCAACCCGCCTCGATACCGGCCCGCTTTCAGGGCTCGACGCCGCTTCGCTGTTCGACCTGCCTCGCCCGGCAGCCGAAAGCCGCATCGTCGTCGCCATGAGCGGCGGTGTCGATTCGTCGGTCGTTGCGGCCCTCGCCGCGGCGAGCGGGGCGGAAGTGATCGGCATCACCCTCCAGCTTTACGATTACGGGGCGGCGACCGGCCGCAAGGGCGCATGCTGCGCGGGCGATGACATTTCCGATGCGCGCGCGGTCGCCGACCGGCTCGGCATCGCGCATTACGTGTTCGACCATGAAAGCGCCTTCCGCGAGGACGTGGTCGACCAGTTCGCCGACGAATATCTCGCCGGACGCACGCCCGTGCCCTGCATTCGCTGCAACATGGGGCCGAAATTCACCGACCTGTTCCGCATGGCGCGCGAACTGGGGGCGGACTGCCTCGCGACGGGCCACTATGTGCGCCGCGTGCCCGCCGAGGGTGGCCCGCACCTTTATCGTGCGCTCGACCCGGCGCGAGACCAGTCCTATTTCCTGTATGCGACAACGCGCGAGCAGCTCGACTATATCCGCTTTCCGCTCGGCGGCCTGCCCAAGGCACAGGTGCGCGAACTGGCCGAGGCGGCGGGCCTGCGCAATGCAGCAAAGCCCGACAGCCAGGACATCTGCTTCGTCCCCGACGGCGATTATGCGAAGATCGTCACCAAGCTGCGTCCCGAAGGAGGCACGCCGGGCAACATCGTCCATGCCGCCACCGGCGAGAAGCTGGGGACGCACGATGGTATCGTCCATTTCACCGTCGGCCAGCGCAAGGGCCTCGCGATCGGCGGCCAGCCCGAGCCGCTCTATGTCGTCGGTGTCGATGCCGAAAGCCGCGAGGTCCGGGTGGGCCCGAAGCGCCTGCTCGCGGTGGAAAGCGCCGAGGTGACCGAGACGAACGCGATCGGCGATGTGCCGAAAGACGGTCTCACCGCCAAGGTCCGCTCGATGGCGAAGCCCGTGCCCGTCACGCTCGAAGGTCCGCTCGGCGAAGGCGCGACCACCCGCATCCATTTCGCCCAGCCCGAATACGGCGTCGCGCCAGGCCAGGCCGCGGTGATCTATGCCGGCGAGCGGGTTGTCGGCGGTGGCTGGATCGATTCGACGCAAGCCGTCCGCGCCTGAGGCCCGGTCTTCTCCCTAGCCCTCCCAGGGTTCCAGCACGCAGCCATAGCCCTCGTGATAGGTGGCGGTGTTGTCGGTCACGAGAGGAAAGCGCGCGGTGACACTCTTCGCTTCCTCGTCATCGACCAGGGTGACCAGTTCCATTCCGGCGAGTTTGTCCTTCGTGCAGTCCTTGAGACTGCGTCCGGCAACGAAGCGGCACGAACAGGCGACCCGCGCGGCATACGAGGTCCCGACCTCGGCATAGCCCCGGATCGGCTCGCGATAGGCGAACGCTGCTGCGGCGATCCCGCCTACCACGAGAAGGAGGAACCATACGCCGATGCGCGACGCGATGGAGCGTTTCGAATTTGCCCTGTTCGAATTTGACATTGCCAAGCCTGACGGGTTCGGGTTTGGGAGCCCGATGATGTTTAGGAACCAGCCTGTTAGGCGCACCGCCTGCCTCGCGCCAGCCCTTGTTCTCCCGGCCTTGCTGACACTCACCGCGTGCGGTGCATCGTTGCCCCGCGAGCCTGCGCCGCTGTCCGAGGAGGCCCGCGCCGCCATCACAGATACGGCAGGAGCGCCCAGGGAGCAGCTTGCCCGCGAGGTCGACGACCTGTTCGCAAAGGACGGCCTGGGCGAGACGCGCGCGGTGGTGGTGATGGCGAACGGCGAGATCGCCGCCGAGCGTTATGGCAAAAGCTACGATGCGGACACCCGCTTCGTCAGCTGGTCGATGGCGAAGACGGTGACGGCGGTGCTGATCGGCATGCTGGTTGCCGATGGCCTGCTCGCGCTCGACGAACCCGCTCCCGTGGATCTCTGGCAGCGCCCCGGCGATCCGCGCGCCGCCATCACGCTGCGCCACCTGCTCCAGATGCGCTCGGGCCTGCGCCACACCGAAGCCGGCGATATCCCTTACGAATCCTCCGAAGTGCGCATGCTGTTCCTCGACGGGCGCGACGACATGGCGAAATGGGCGGAGGAACAGCCGCTGGAAGCGGAGCCGGGCGAACGGTTCGAATATTCTTCCAACACCACTGTCATCCTGGCCGATATCGCCGCCGATGCGCTGGCCGACAGCGACGATCCGGAAACGCGGCGCAAGGCAGTCGCGGATCTCCTTCAGGATCGTCTGTTCGGACCGCTCGGCATGGATTCGATCGTCCCCGAATTCGACGCTTCAGGCACGCTGATCGGAGGGAGCCTGATGCATGCGACGGCCCGCGACTGGGCCAAATTCGGCGAGTTCCTGCGTCGCAAGGGCCGCGCGCCCGGCGGTGAGCAGCTCGTTCCCAGCCGCTGGGTCGAGGCGATGGTCAGTCCGAGCCCCGCAAGCCCTCATTACGGCCTGCAAACCTGGCTGAACCGGCCTGTGGAGGGGCTCGAATTCCCGCATCCGCTCTTCCCCGAGCGCGCCTCGGACAGGCTGTTTTCGCTGATCGGCCACATGGGCCAGTACGTGCTGGTTGCCCCCGACCGCCGCCTGACCGTCGTTCGGCTGGGCCATTCCAACGGCAATGAGCGCCGCGCCATGCTGCAGCAGGCGGCCGACGTGATCGAACTCTATCCCGAACGCTAGAGGCGGAAGGAACCTTCCACGACAGTGACGCACGGCCCGCCCAGCCAGGCGCGCTGGTCCTTGCCCTCTCCCTCCAGCCGCATCGCAAGATCGCCTCCACGGCTCGAGGCCTGGCGCGCGCGCATCTCCCGCCTGCCAAGCCGCTCGGCCCAGAACGGGGCGAGCGCGGCGTGGGCGCTGCCGGTCACGCTGTCCTCGTCGACACCCCAGGCGGGCACGAAGACACGGCTGACGATATCATAATCGCTCCCGTCATCGGCGGGAGCGGTGCAGATCGCCATAAGGTCGATCCCGCGCAGGGCGGTCATGTCGGGGGTCAGGCCGCGGATTTCGGCCTCGGACTGCATCGCTATGATGGCGGTCTGCTCGGCACCGTACCACGAGACGAAAACCTCGCCGCGAAAGCCGATCGCGGCGAGAAGGTCAGGGTGAGAGGCGCGTTCGACCAGCGTGACCGGGAGCGCCAGTTCGTATCCTTCGCCCGCTTCGGATTTCACCACTTCCAGGATGCCGGCCCTGCGCGTGCGGAAGGTCGCGCGGCATTCGTGGCCGAAGCGTTCCGGATCGGACAGGACGACATGCCCACTCGCCAGCGTCGCATGGCCGCACAGCGCGACCTCGTCGGTCGGGGTGAACCAGCGCAGCTCCCAATCCGCCTCCCCGCTGTCGTCGCGCACGAGAAAGGCGGTTTCGGCGAAGTTGTTTTCCTCCCCGATTGACTGGAGGACCTCGTCGGGGAGCCATTCATCGAGCACCATGACGGCGGCCTGGTTGCCGCCGAAGGGCCGCGCGGCGAAGGCATCGACATGCCAGTAGGGGATCGTCTCGGTCATGTATCGGGCCTTACGGATAAAGCAGCGTGTCGCGCCAGCCGAGCGCGTCGCCCGCGCCGGTGAGCGTGAACTGGCGGCGGTCGTGGAGGCGATTGTCGCGGTCGCGCCAGAACTCGACCCGGCGCGGCGAAAGGGTGAAGCCGGTCCATTCCGGCGGGCGCGGAACCTTGCCCGCTTCCTCGTGCTCCTCCCAGATCGCCTTGACCCGGTCGATGTAGGTCTGGCGCGTGTCCAGCGGGCGCGACTGGTCGCTCGCGGCCGAGCCGACCTGGCTCTTGTAGGGGCGCGAATGGAAATAGGCGTCGGCGCGCTCGGGCGAGACCTCGTGGAGCGGGCCGTCAATGCGGATCTGGCGGCGCAGGCTCTTCCAGTGGAACAGCAGGCTGGCCTGCATGTTGGCGCGGATTTCGCCGCCCTTGCGGCTGCCGGCATTGGTGAAGAAGGTGAAGCCGCCGCCGATCACGCCGTAATCCGCCCCTTCCTCGGCGCCGTGCCCCTTCAGCAGCACCATGCGCACCGAGGGCGCGCCGTCCGGCGAAGCAGTCGCGAGCGCCATTGCGTTGGGATCGTTGATCTCGCTGTCCTGCGCCTCTGCCAGCCACTGGGCGAACAGGGCGAAGGGATCGGCCCCGGACGGGATCTCGCTGTCGGCGAGCTGGACATCGTCGAGGGCATCGGGTGAAGTCATGGAGCGGCTCCGGAGCGGGGTGGACGGGAAAGCACGGGGTCGCATGCCTTCTCCCCGGACACAAATCCACCGTTCTCCGACAGGTTCCGGGATGGCGAAGCACAAACTTCGTCAAGGCTGGCCATGCAGCAGCACTCCCCTCTCCTCGCCGTCACAGCGTGCAAGCGCGCAGGGTCGACCGGATGCGCCGTGGCCATCGTCATCCGCAGCTTGCATCGCCCGCAAGCTTGCGCGGTTCGACTGTTGCACCTAGCTAACACGCCATGGCCGATCCGTATCGCACCCTTGGCGTTGCGCGCACCGCTTCCGAAAAGGAAATCAAGAGCGCCTATCGCAAGCTCGCCAAGGAGCTTCATCCAGACCGCAACAAGGACAATCCGCAGGCTCCGGAGAAGTTCTCCGACGTGACCAAGGCCTACGACCTGCTTTCCGACAAGGACAAGCGGGCGCGTTTCGATCGGGGCGAGATCGATGCGGACGGCAATCCATTGAACCCCTTTGCCGGAATGGGCGCGGGCGGCGGGCGCGGCTTTCGCGGCAGCTACGGGCCGGGCGGACCGCGCGGCGGTTATCGCGATCAGGCCGCTGAGGGCGGCGGCATGGGGCCTGAGGACCTCGATCTGAGCGACCTGTTCGAAGGCCTGTTCGGCGGGGGTCGATCGCGTTCCGCCGGTGGCGGGGCGGGCCCACGCGGCTTCGGCCAGCGCCCGCCGCCACCTCCGCCCAAGCGCGGGGCGGATATTCATTACCGCCTCGCGGTGCCCTTCACGGATGCGGCTTCGGGCCGTGACCAGCGCATCACGCTTGCCGACGGCAAGGCGATCAGCCTGAAGCTTCCCGCCGGAGTCGAGACCGGCACCCAGATGCGCCTCAAGGGCAAGGGCCATTCGGGGCCGGCCGGCGATGGCGATGGCATCGTCACCGTCGAAATTGGCCCGCACCCGTTCTTCCGGCGCGATGGCGACAATATCAGGATGGACCTGCCGATCACGCTCGACGAGGCGGTGAAGGGCGGCAAGGTTAAGTGTCCGACCGTCGACGGGCCGGTCATGCTCACGATCCAGCCGGGCACGCATGGCGGCACGGTCATGCGGCTCAAGGGCAAGGGCTGGACGAAAAAGGGCGAGAAAACCGGCGATCAGCCCGCACGCGGGGACCAGTTGGTGACGCTCGAAATCCAGCTGCCCGAAGATCTTTCCGAGCTGGAGAAACGTCTGGACGGCTGGGTCGATCCGTCGAGGCCGCGCGAGAAATTCGGCCTCTGATCGGATGGCAGGGCGAGCCTCCTCTCTGCGCTCCCCGAAGCTCCCCCCGGCGGAGGACCGCGAGGTCCGCTCGCTTTCGCCCGAGGCGCGCCGGCATGCGGCCCGCGAGGAACGCGGTCGGGACCGCCAGGGCCTGCGCGGCGCGCTGGTGCGCCGCATGGGGCCGGGCACGCGCGCCTTCCAGGTGATGAAGCGAACCGCGGTCGGCACCTATCAGGACGGCTTCATCCATGCCGGCAACCTTGCTTATCTGTCGATGCTGGCGATCTTCCCATTCTTCATCCTGGGCGCGGCGGTGTTCCAGCTGGTCGGCGGGGCGGAACGGACCTCCCAGATGATTGCAGCCGTTCTGGTAACGCTGCCGCCGACCGTCTCGGACACGATCGAGCCTGTTGCGACCAATATCGTCGAGGCGCGCTCGGGCTGGCTGCTGTGGCTGGGAGCGGTGGTGGCATTGTGGACCGTTTCGAGCCTGGTCGAGACGATCCGCGACATATTGCGACGCGCCTACGGAACGAAGGCGATCCACGCCTTCTGGAAATACCGCCTGCTTTCCGCTGGCATCATCTTGGGCGCGGTTGTCCTGCTGCTGGTCTCGCTGTTCGCGCAGGTCGTGATCGGCACCGCGCAGGCAGTGATCGATGCGAGCCTGCCGCAGCTTTCGCAATTGATCGGCACGCTTCGTTTTTCCCGCATCGTCCCGGCCCTCGGGCTCGCCCTGTCGCTTTACATGCTGTTCTACAGTCTGACGCCGCACGAATATCGCGCGAAGACCTATCCGAAATGGCCCGGCTCCCTGTTCACTGCGATCTGGTGGCTCGGCGTGACGACCGCCCTGCCGCCGATCCTGTCGAGCTTTTTCGCCTATGACCTGACCTATGGCAGCCTTGCAGGGATCATCGTGGCGCTGTTCTTTTTCTGGCTCGTCGGGCTGGGGCTGGTTATCGGGGCGGAACTGAACGCGGCGCTGGCCGAGCCTGAAGCGGCCGAGGA
>JGI12210J13797_10035426_pt1 | contig 13830 bp, 14 predicted proteins | sample ElkSlonscriptome_3_FD_13797 | JGI IMG/M metagenome (IMG submission 13797)
AGACACCTAGTTATGAACTTGCGGTATCCCAAAAACAATCAATCTCCACTTCGATAGCAGTCAGAAACCTTGGCCTTTGGAACATCCTTATTAAAGGGCGTAATTGAGTCAAGCTCGCTACAATCCGAACCGATATACCTATGATAGTAAAAGGTATAAGGCTCATTCGTCATCGTACAATTTTTCCCATACGCATATCCATTGCATTCCTCCTCCTTGAAACGCTGTGGATCAATGTAACCACTATTAGATCCAACAGAAGTACAACAATCGGCAGCCGAACAGGAAAGATAATCTCGATCTTGCCCTTTCCCTTCATGATCACAACCATCAGTTGCATCAACATACAATGCTCCACATACAGTCCCTATTAATAAACCAATCAGCATAATTTTTCTCATTACCATCTCTCTTCTTTTATCTTATTTGTGTTTAATTCTCACACTACGTTCGTTCCCATCCTTATCGTATGAAATCCTATATAAAAAACCACCCTCTCCAGGTATATTGACGCTCCCACTTCTTGCTTTTCCACTATTACCCGCCAGCGTTAAAATAATATTTTCTGTTAAGCCTAGCCCTTCCGAGTCCACATATGTTCTGCTACCGCTTCTCCAATCCGTAACCACCCGCTCCCAACGAACTGGATTCGCAAGAGTCCTAAGAATCCAGAGGCTGGTGTTCACGCGCCATTTGCCAATGGAGCCGCCCGTCAGACAAAGTTCATCACCGCACAACGACGGGAAACCGGTTTTCATGTCCCAGGTCAGATTCAGCTCCAGCAGATCGCCGACACCTTCAATCGATCCATAATGGCTGGGCTTTTCTATTTTCTCGGGATCTTTCTTTTTCGGACGAGGATGAAACTTTTCATACAGATCCAAATGACCAGCCAGCACCATCAGCTCCCGGGGCGGTATATCAAAAGCTTTATACTCAAAATCAGCACGTTCACCATCGGCAGCCACAACAGATGAGAGCAACTGAACCGGGCCGAGTTCTTCACCAAACAGCGTCATATTTTCCTGAAGCCTAAACTCAAAATTTTGACCCGCAGTTTTCAGATGGAGTACTTGCCCTCCATCACCATTGACAGGAACAAGCTGCAGAACAGGATCAGTATTTTTACTGCTCAGAATCGAGAATCCGTTCTTCCTCCGCCTGAAATCCAGCGTAACGGTTTCTCCTGCCGACTTCATCCGCCAGCGAACTAGCCGTTTATCCTCGAAATGAAAAATATTTTCCTCGTCCCCAGCCAACAGGACAAGTTCTGCATCCTTCCCTTTAGATTCATATTGCAAAGTGCGATGTTTCGACTCTTTACCCTTTTTAGGAATATCGAATTGGAAACGCTGACCGGTCACACTCACAAACGTAATGTTGTTTTTTCCTGAAGGAATCAAGCGGCTTTCCAGCAGGGGCATTTTCCAGAACGGGCCAAATGTTCCGTTTACTTTGGGGTCGGAAACAAAATCCAGAAACAGCGGGATTTCATATTCGCCGAACTTCAGGTCGCACAGGCGGAACCGTTTGGCATAGTGCCCTTCAGTCGTAATGTTTTTGGCAAACCGCTCCACATGATAAAAATCCAACCCCGGCTCCTTCGCCGAAACCGTGTTACCACAAAGCAACGCCAGCGGAAGCAACAACGCCGCCACACCCTTTCCTTGGAACACGGCCTCCAAGATGGAGGCGGTACGTACCGCAGGCATCCTGCCTGCAATATCCCGAACCAATGTGAAAATGGATTTTGAAACAATCATCGTTTAACTATCGAACCAGGGCATAGAAATAATATTTCTTCTCGATCTCTCCGTTAATGATGACATCCGCCATCACTTTACCGGTCACCCCGGCCTCCGTTGTCTTCGGCTTAATGAGAATCTTTTTTCCCGAAACTTCATTTCCGTCCTCTAAACGAATATCGAAATCCTCTGAATCAATGCTGACCCTCTCCAGCGCGATGTTGTATTCGGTGGCCAGCTTCACATGGATCTCTTTTTCTATGGGTTCCGATCCCTCCCGCCAAAGCAGCATGCTCGGAGTGGATTCCAGCAACTGGGGAATTTCAAGGTCCAGAGATAGTTTGGTCGACGATGGTTCGGCACCTCCGGTGACTACGGTAACGGTGACCTTCTGTTTTCCGATCCGCTTGCCTACGGTGAAAGAACCTTCAATAGCCCCTGATTCACCCGGCTGATAGGTCAGCTTGCCCGGTTTGGCCGCTGTGCATCCGCAGGAATTTTTGACCTCCGTGATTTCAACCGGAGCCGTACCGGTGTTTTTAAAGGGAAAAGAAAACGCATACGTTTCCGCTCCCGGTGGTACCGTGGCCGTCAAGGTCTGCTGCTTAAACTCCAGATCGGCCGAAACCCACAACGACATGCCGGATAAAATCCCGATGAACATACTCCGCTTGCCCATTACCCCAAAACTCCCTCTTAAAAAACGTCGTAAACAATGCGGTCTGTATTACCCCCCCCGCACATTCTTGCAAATATATTTTTATTATTTTTATGTTAGTAGTATATTTTACTATCTTGCGTTTAAACACCCACTGAAGCCTGAAAAAAACAGCGTCCGCGACACCGCTATAAATGCGATGAGAAAAAAGTAGGGAGCCTTGAGAGGACCCAACTATACGTCGGCGGCACAACGGTATCGCCCGCATCCTGCGGAATTGGCAGAATAGATATCGGCCATACAGGATACGGCACACAACTGTTGAGATATTTAGGCCGCGAAAGAGAACCCTGAGGCCACAGGGATTTAAAATAATTTCCTCAGCGCGCTCTGCGCCTCTGCGAGGAATAGGAATATATATTAAACCCAGTCGGCCAGGCGCAGATTGGGATTCACATCAATCGGTTCTTCACAGGATTTTTCCAGCCGCACCTTTTCATAGGCCGCACCGGCGATCATGGCCGCATTATCGGTGCAGAGCGGCGGCGGGCAGAGCAGCAGCGGGATACCGGTTTTTTCAGAAAGCGCGGTCAGTTTTTCTCGCAGCACTTTATTCAAAGAAACCCCGCCGGCGCAGGAAAAGCTCTTGATTTCATATTTCTTAAATGCGCGCTCAACCCGCTTAGCCAACGCATCCGCCACGGCTTCCTGGAAACTGGCGGCAATATCGGCCATTTCCTGACCTTCCGGTTCATGGTCGAGATTTTTGACGTGCGTCAGCAACGAAGTTTTCAAGCCGCTGAAACTAAAACAGAGATCGCGGTCAAATTTATAGACCCATTTACCGCGGTCTATGCCGTCAAGACCGCGCGGAAAACGGATAGCCTTCGGATTTCCGCCCTCAGCGGTTTTCTGAATGACCGGCCCGCCCGGATAACCGAGCTTTAGAATGGCCGCAGCTTTATCGAGCGCCTCGCCGGAAGCATCGTCAATCGTACTGCCGATTATTTCGTACTGCCCCGGCCCTTTCATCAGGACCATACTGCTGTCGCCCCCGGAAACGAGTAGTCCAAGCATGGGGAATGCCTCTTCTTCGGCCGGCGGATTTTCAATCATAAAGACCGAGTGCAGGTGGCCTTCGTGATGGTTCACCCCGATCAACGGTTTATTCAACCGCTGCGCCAGCGTCTTGGCCGCGGAATAACCAATCAGAAGCGAGCTGGCGAGCCCCGGACCGTACGTCACGGCAATGGCGTCTATGGAATCATAGGTTTCGCCCGCGGAATCCAGCGCCTCTTCAATAATGCCCGGAAGTTTGGCCACATGATTGCGGGAAGCGATTTCAGGAACCACGCCGCCGTAGGGCCGATGCTTGGCGATCTGGGAATAAATAGCGTTGGAAAGGACATGCCGACCGTTTTCCACAACGGCGGCGGCCGTTTCATCGCAGGAGCTTTCAATACCTAGAATTTTCATAGCGGATAGTTAAACGGGGCCTGAAACATAGTTTCAAGCCCCGTTTTCAAACTTTAGCTGTTTTTCGGCTTACATGCCGAGCATGCCCTGACGCTCAGCTTCTTCATATTCCTTGATCTCTTTGTCGAGTTCTTCGAAGGCTTTCGAAGCGCGGAAGCGCTCATAGAGCTTGTTGCTGTTTTTCTTCAGGGATGCATCGATGATGTCCGGATTCAGCACCATCAACACGTAGGCGGTGGTGATACCGTCGTCGGTTTCATATTTCTGCATTTTCGGCACAGTGCCTTGCAGTTCCTGCGCGGTAATCTGTTTGGTGGCGGAGCTGAAGAATTCATTCATTTCAGAACCGGAGGCTTCGCCCACTTCTTCGATGAAGGCTTTTTCCAGGTTTTCGATTTTAACCGAAACGAGCTGCGCCAGATTCTTGCGGGCTTCAACTTTTGCTTTGGTGATTGCAAGCTGGGTATTGCGGGATTCGCCGAGACCGACAGAAGCCATGCCGCCTTTTTCCGTAATCTTGCCGACTTCTTCCTGCATGTAATCAAACATGGTTTTATCAGAGTCTGCTTTCGGGGCAGATTTACATCCGGAAAATCCGATGCACACGGTAAGAGCCAATAGGCCTAGGGCTAGTTGCTTCATAACTTGATCTCCTGTTCAGTTTTCCAATGACTGGAACACCCGTTCCACACACTCTCTTAAAGAACAAACAGTATTCAAGGATTTGAAAATGTCCGCAACTGTTTTTTGTGTGTAACTCGCCCCGTCGCTCAGCTAGTCTCAGACCTCATGAAAATCCTTTTTCTAGCCAATCGACTGCCCCACCGCAATGTCGCCGGCGGCCATCGCCTGATATATCAGCGGATGAGCCAGCTCAAAGCGCGCGGTCATTGGGTTGGGTTGGCCGCTTTTGAGGCCCATACCGACCAGGACCATATCGAAGAGCTCCGAGCTGAGCTTGACGAACTGGAAACCCTTCCTCTGAAAAAGAAACATCTGGTGGTCCGCGTATTCCACGACTATATCAGCGGTTCACTCCCCGCCATTTTCTGGAAAAACTTTTCCAAACCCATGATGCGGCTCGTAGGCGATATGGTTGAACGCTCAAAATATGACGTGGTCATCGCCGAGTTCGGCGAAATGGGCATGTACATCTACCGCAATCCCTATCTCTCGGCCGTGCACAAAGTAGTGTCCTGCCACCGATGCCTTACCACCGCATTTTCAAAATATATCGAAACCCCGGGCGTTCCCCTTTCGCTCCGCATCAAAAGTGCCTCACAGGTCCGTGTCCTTGAAATCTACGAATTCGAAATGTACAGCGCGATGGACCACATCCTCACCCTGACCCCCGAAGACCGTTTCACCCTGCTCAACCATGCCCCGCAACTCCCCATCTCCGTCGTCCATCCCGGCATCGATATTGAATTCCTCAATCGCAAACTCATCACCGAACCCAAACATCCCAACATTCTGATGTGCGGGTACTTTGCCGATAAAGCAAACCATGATGCTGCGATGTGGTTCTCCGAAGAAGTATGGCCGAGCATCATTAAACAACACCCCCACTTGCAATGCTCTTTTGTTGGCGAAGGAATCCAGCCCGAACTCAAACGGCTGGCGGTCCGGAATGAAACCATTCATCTCATTGACCGCGTGGACGACCTGCGGCCCTATCGCGAGCAGGCCGCCGTCTTTATAAACCCCATGCGGCTGGGTTCCGGACTGCGAATCAAAATGCTTGAAGCCATGGCCAGCTCACTTCCTGTGGTGACCACCTCGCTCGGAGCCGCCGGCATCCCGGCCCAGAATGGGGTCAACTGCTTTATCGCCGACACCCCGGAACTTTTTGCCCAGTCCATCAACTGGCTGCTCGACGACAAAAAGCTGGCCGCGCAAATGGGCCGCGCAGCAAAAGAAGCCGTCAGTGCGCGACATAACAACCAAAAATCCGCCGACGAACTGGAAAAGATCCTGAACGAGATCGTCGCTTGTTGATTCCGCCATTTTCCAAGGACTGGAAAGATTCTTTTTTTTCCAGACATTGGAAAAAAATCCCTTATGTTGAATTCCATCTTTAAGGGGAAATCAATGTCCACGGGGTTTAAGGGAAAATTTCATCGCCAGAACATGGTCTCGCGCTTTGCGAAGGATCTTGTGCGCCGTTCCCGCTCCCACTGTGAACTGTGCGGAAAAAACGGTGTAAAACTAGAAGCCCACGAAGTTCCGCCGCTCCCCGAAGAACCGATGGTCGACGCCTGCGTCTTTATCTGCGAGGGCTGCCACCGGCAGGTCGACCATCCGAAGAACATCATGCCCACCTACTGGCGCTGCCTCAATAATGCGCTCTATTCCGAAGTCCCGGCCGTGCAGGTGCTGTCCTTCCGCCTCCTGAAACATCTGGTCGCCAAAGGCGAACACTGGGCCGAAGAATTGATGGAGCACGCCTACCTCGATCCGGAGATTGAAGAGTGGGCCAACGAAGCGGAGTAATGTCCAACCATTGGAAATCGCTTCTTTTCACTCCAGCCTCTGGGTATAGTTTGTGATTCAGTTTTAAACAGGAGTGGGGATGCAACGGGTAAGCGATAAAAAAGCGGATCAGGTCACGGTACGGCGACTGAACATGTCGGCCATCCTTAAACTGCTGCGCGAACGCGGAACCCTGGCTCGCGCAGATCTGGCCAAAGAGCTGGGCATGACCCGCAACACCGCCTCCAACATCGTCACCGATCTCTTGCAAGCCGGACTGGTCGTGGAAACGGAATTTCGCAGGGCCGGGGCCGGACGTCCGGGCCTGCTCCTCGAACTGGCCCCGAATGGCGGATTTGCCGTTGGTGTAGAAATCGACATCAGCCGCATCATCGTGATTGCCACGGACTTTAACGGAAAAATCCTCTGGGAACAGGCCGCATCTATTTCCCGCGACCAATCGCAGGAAGAGTGCATCGGCAATGCCGAACTACTGGTTGATGACGCCCTCAAGTGGGGCAAAGGCGAAGGGCTAAAACCACTCGGCATTGGCCTGGGGCTCGCTGGTCTCGTTGATTCTGAAAACGGAGTTTTGACCTATGCCCCTACGCTGAAATGGGCCGATGTTCCCTTTAAAAAACTCTGGGAAACCCAGTTTGAAATTCCGGTCTTTGTGGATAACGAAGCCAACACTTCAGCATTGGGCTATCACACCTATTCTGATCGTTCCCAAGCCCGTAACTTAGCCTATCTGAGTATCGGGGTCGGCATGGCGGCCGGGCTGATGCTCGAAGAACATCTGTTCCATGGCAGTGCCGGATTTGCTGGACAGGCCGGACACATGAAAATCCGTACCGACGGCGCAACCTGCAGCTGCGGGGATCATGGATGCTGGGTTACGGAAGTCGGCATCAATGCCCTTGCTCGAAAAGCCGGCCTGGAAAATATCGACCTCTCAGCCATCGCAAAATCACTCCGGAGTGAGGATGAAAAACTCACGGCCGTGATCCATGAGATGTCTGAAATGCTCGGCCTCGGTATAGCCAACCTAGTCAACCTGTTTAATCTCGACACGATCGTACTCGGAGGCGCCATCCGCCCCGTCCTCCCCTTCATGCTGAATAAGACCCGGGCCGTGGTCGATGAACGCGCCTTGAGACATCCACGAAAAAATGTGCGTATCAAAGTATCCGGGCGTGATAACGATTCCGTATTCGGCGCCGCCTGCCTCGTCCTCGACGCCATCATGAACGACCCCGTTCCGCTCGTGCGGGCGCTGATTTAGGACGTAGAATTGGATGTGCTGGTTTTAGATTCTTCCTTGATCTCGGTGGATTTTTTCAGGTCGTCTTCGACCTCGCGAATTTCGCGTTCCAGATCTTCTTTACCCTTTTTGAATTCACCGAGACTTTTGCCGAGCGAACGCGAAAGTTCAGGTAGTTTTTTTGCGCCGAAAAGGAGCAGCACAATAAACAGAATAACCAGCAGTTCAGTGCCGCCGGGCATACCAATCGCCAGCGTATTCATCGCTTCACCTCAATTTCCATTTTTTCCGGGCCGGGATCATAGAGAATAAAAACTTCGGTCGGGCCGAAACCTTGCACCGCGCGGATTTCAACCGATTCGTCTTTGAGCGTGGCGATCAGCCGGAAGGACTGTTTTTCAATTTCCATTTTTTCAGTCACCCAGCCTTTGGAAGCCAGCGCGTCGGAATATTCGCGGCGCACGGTGGAAAGACTCAGCTTGGTGCGCAGCCCACCGCCGACCAAACGGCTTTCAGGAATCCGCCCGTGCTGGTTAAGCTCATACTCCTCCATCAGCAAATATTCAGGAAACAGCAGTACCTCAGGCCGCAGCCCCGGTTCCAGAAATTCCATAGCAGCGTTCACGTCCACCACCGGATCCACCGGTTCGGGCGCTTTACAGCCCACCCATAGAATGCAGCAGACAGGAAGCATGAGATAGGTTTTCAGATTAGTCATTTACAGCCTTAAGTCGTGGGAGAATATTGGTCTTACCTTCCAGCCGGAGAACCAGTTCGCCCGCCATTCTTTCAACATCAGAAGCAGACTCTTCGAGATATTCACTCATCCAGTTTTGCGCCTTAATTTCTTCCTGCAGTTTCTTTGCTTTTGAGAGCATCATCGTCCGGATGTAGTAGTCCAACCGCTCAATTTTGGACTGTGAGAAACTGTTATCTGCATTGCTCATTTTCGCCATATCCTTCTTATCCAAATCGGCCTTCCGGACCAATTGACGAAACTCCTCAAAGTTGCGTTTAAACGCTTTGACGGCCATCTCCACATCGAGTTCCATCTCCATGTCATGAAATCCATAGGGGCGGTCCACCGAACTGGATTTAGAGGAATAGGACTCCATCACTTGCTTTGCGGCATCTTCATAGTCTTCATAATTTTCAAGGCCACCCCAGTAACCGACCAGTACCCCCGTTAATTCAAGGTAACTCTTCCAATCTGCAATCTTATAGGTCTGCTCCAGGAAGCTTCGCATGTTGACTTTAGTCCAGCCATCGGACGGAATCCGCACCCCATATCGACGCGCTTTTTTAAACCGGGTGCCTTTATATATCTGCATCCGTTGGTCATTCTTCTCAAATTTCAATTCAAAGGCGACATAGGTGGCAACACCAATCACTCTCCCTTTTTCATCAAGAATTGGACTGCCGCTGTTTCCCGGAACAATCTCTGCGCTCACCTCAATATCGCGCGGCCCGACCCCGAGCACTTCACCCCGAAGCTCCGTCGCCACGTTACCGCCGGCACTGTTTCCGTAGACGACGATCTCTTGATCAATGGTCGGGTTTTCCGAAGCCAGCTTCAGCACCCCTACTTTTTTCGCGATCGGAGGATCAAGTTCAAAGCGAACTAGGTCACGACTACGGCAGAATTCAAAACTGTCAACATCAAGCAACCCATGATGCATCGACTGGAGCTCCAGCTTGTTGGCCCCCATAAAATTATGCTGGTTGCTGAAAATGTAAACCTTTCCACCCTGCTCGGCCACAAAGGCCGAACCGCGGCCCACCCCGGTTTCAACAAAAACGAGAGCCGAATCGACATCGGAAAACTCCACTTCATCGTCGTCGGCCATTTCCTCTACTTCGGGCTCTTCAGGTAACGCCTGCGATTCAACAGCCACTAAACTTTCATCGCCAAAAACCGCGGTATTATTTTCGAAAATCAGATAGCTACCAGTAGCTTTGGCCGTATTTTCCAACGCCTCGAGCAGGTCCATACCGACAAAAGAAATGTTGATTTTCTTCGCCCCCAGATCCTCCAGGCGCACTTCGATGGAAAATCCTCCAAGGATTGGAACCCCGCTGTTCTTCGCTTGCCGTTCCATCCGTTGGAAAACATAACGGGCCGGCATGCGTACAAAATCGCCAGACGGCGCATTCACCGTTTTCAGCGCGTCTTCCACCTCGCCGGCCATAACATGGAGCCCGGCAGCCAAACTCATCAATAAAATCAGCACTCGCTTTATCATGTAAACCTCTCAACGCCCCATTCTACATGTAATGGACGGCGGAATTTAAATAATTCAGACATTGGAAACAAAGTTTAAGGTTTCCAACCCTTGGAAAACAGTCTAACGCACATCCAGGCTGTCGACCATTTCATGCACCCGTTTTTTCATTTCTGCTCGAACCGCTTCCGAACCGAAGGCTTCGAACCAATAGACTTCCTTGAGGTTGCCCAGCAGAAACACCCCCTCATACGCAACCGTCTCTGCATTTTTCTTAAAATAGGGTTTCGCGCCGCCGCTGATATACCACCCACGCTGATCGCCGAGTTCGACCTGTTCGTGGTGCGCCTCAGTGTCATTAATCACCACCATTTTCCGATTCATCAGCTTCTGAATGATGTACTGTTTATCGAACGAGGTCATCCCATTCCAACCGGTGGGTACCGAATAGGTTTCGGCAATAAAGCTGATAAAATAGGTCTGCTCCAAATTTTCAATCAGAAACTGCTCATAGCGCGTGGAATAATAGTCTGCGGCATATCGGGTATTGGCCTCGCGGTACCACTCGCGAATGGTAGCTTCGCGGTCTTCAGCCTGCCCCTCGCCGGATGGCCGAACCGGAATTAAACCGTTTGGAATTTTCACCGAATATCCGTTCCACCCGACAGCAGGGTTGACAATAACTCCGTCCTTAACCGTTGCAACAGGATACGACGCGCAACCGCCCAGCAAAGCAGCGACCAAAAGGATGAACATTCGATTCCACATAAAGAAAGCATAGCGCCGAGTTAAGTTGAAAACAAGAAGGCGTTTATCTACTATCTCGGTCATATGAAATATCGTCCTAAACATATTGTGGAATACGCGGCGCTGCGCTTCTTCCAGTTCTGCTTCAATATCCTGCCCTACCGACTGGCACTGATGGTCGGCGCCGGTCTTGGCTGGTTGACCTTTTATGTGGTGCGGTGGAGGGTCGACCATGCTAAATCCCGAATCCGCGAAGTATTCGGCGATGAAAAATCGTCCAAAGAGGTGAGTCGCATTGCCTTTCTCTCTATGCGCTACATGTTTTTCAACATGGTCGATGTCCTGCGTCATAATTTCTGGACGCAGGAACGTTTCAAAAAACACAGCAATTTTCACCTCGCTTCAGACCGACTGCATGAGCACCTTAAAACCGGCAACGGCGCCGTGGTGGCACTGCCCCACATGGGGAGTTGGGAACTTGGCGGCGTCGCTTCCGAGGTTTACGGCGTACCCCTATTTTTCATTGTCGGCGTACAGCGCAATCCGCTCTTTAATGATTTTATGAATAAATTGCGCGGCGGCACCGGGGACAAAGCGCTTCCGAGGGAAGACCGTATGCTCCTGCGAAAGGTGGTAAAGAATCTCCGCAAGGGCCAGGTGCTCGCCATGACCAACGACCTGCGTTCCCGAACCAAAGGCATCTCGGTTCAGTTTCTGGGCAAAGAGGCCAACATTGTGGGTGGCATGGCGCTCTTTGCCCGACAGGCAAAAGTACCCGTGCTTCCCATGATCGTCTATCGCGAAGGCTGGACCCAGCACCGCTGTCTTTTGTGTGATCCAATTGAACCGGATTTTGACCTGCCCAAGGAAGAGGACTGGCAACGCATCACACAGATTACCTTAACGCGCTACGAGGAGGAGATCCGCAAGCGGCCGGAACAGTATTTCTGGTACAACAAGCGCTGGGTGCTCGACCCGTTTATTGAGGAAGCTCCCGCGCCATCACCCGATCCATCAACGCCGCCGGAACGAAGCGCGCCATAAAAGCCCCGAGATGGGCCGGCAGGGTAATGACGTACCGTCTCCGGGGATGGGAACTTTCCAAGGCCTGGAAAATTTTCTTCGCCACGTCTTCCGGAGGACGGTTAATAAAATCGACTTTCTTAAACTGCTTTTTTCGCCGCGCGGCTTCTTTTCGGTAGCCGTCGGCATAGCGCGCATCATCAGAAATGACATTTTCCTCCAAAGCAGCCGCGGCATTGCGACGGAAAGCCGACACGATGGGCCCGGGCTCAATCAGACTGAGCGATAGCCCTGTTCCCGACAGCTCCACACGTTGCGCGTCCGAAAGGGCTTCGAGGGCATATTTGGAAGCACAATAACTTCCAACCATTGGAGCGGAGATCAGGCCATAGATCGAACTTACGTGCACAATGCGCCCCCAACCCTGCTCCCGCAATTTTGGAATCAGGCCATTGGTCAGTTCCTGCAGGCCGAACACATTCACCTCAAACTGGCGGCGCAGGGCCGCGCGGGTGATATCCTCGACTGCACCGGGCAAAGCCATGCCGGCATTATTCACAACGGCGCCGAGCCCATCCGGCACTTTTTCGAGAAAAGCGGAAATGCACTGCTGCACGGAGTCGCTGTCGCCCAGATCCAGTTCAAGGGCATCAAATCCTTCAGAACGTAATTTTTCCAGATCGTCCACTTTCCGGGCAGTGGGAAAAACCGTCCAGCCGTGTTCTCGAAGATAATAGGCCGTGGCTTCGCCAATGCCTGAGGAGCAACCGGTCACCAGAACGGTGCGTTTTTGAATGGGAGCAGCTTTCATAGGCCGCTCATAGAAACGGATTGCCCCCAACTCGTCAAGAAGCACCCCTAGCCGGTCTCCGGCACGCTATAGAACCATTTTTGTACTGTTTTAATTGCATCGATCAAAGATATGAGTATTTTAGGGCTCAGACACAACGAACGGGAAAAATATGGTTACTTTAAACGAAGAACAGGCCCCACTGCGGAAAGACATCCGACTGCTCGGCGAAATGCTCGGCCGTACGCTGAAATCGCAAGCCGGTGAAGAGCTCTATGATCTGGTGGAGGAAATTCGTGCCCTAGCCAAAGTTTCGCGAATCGACGCCGATGCCGATGCCCGCCTGCGAACCATTATCCGTGGACTCAAGGATGAAGATACGCTGACCCTGGCCCGGGCTTTTGGACAATTCCTGAATGCGGCCAATATTGCGGAAAACTATCACAGCATGCGCCGTCACCGAAACGAGGCGGAGGATGCCCTGTCGGATCAGCACAGCATGCTCGAAGACCTCCTGCCCCGCCTCGTTAAAGAAGGTGTACCCAAACAGGAAATTCTGAAAACACTCTCCAAAATGGAGATCGAGCTGGTGCTTACTGCGCACCCGACGGAAGTGAAACGTCGGACCCTCATTCAGAAGAGCAGTAAAATTTCCGATCTGCTGGCAAAACGTGATCGATTGAATCTGACCCCATTCGAGAAAAAAGTCCTGCGTGATGACCTCGAAACCCTGATCACTGCCATTTGGCAGACCGATGAAATTCGCCGCGTTCGCCCTACTCCGGTTGAAGAAGCCAAATGGGGCATGGCGATTATTGAAGAAATATTATGGCACGCCGTACCGCGCTATATGAAGGACCTTGATCACATTACCGAAGAATTACTGGGCGAAAAACTGCCGATGGACTGCTGCCCGATCCGAATGGCCTCCTGGATGGGCGGTGACCGCGATGGCAACCCGAATGTGACTGCCGACGTCACCTATGAAGTCTCCATGCTTTCCCGTTGGATGGCGGCCGATCTCTACCACCGGGAAGTCAATGAATTGATCCAGCGCCTCTCCATGGAAAACTGCTCAGAAGAATTACGTTCCTGCTGTGTGGGCGATGTGCGCGAGCCCTATCGGGCCTTCCTGCGCGGTATCCGCAACAAACTGCACATGACTAAAAAGTGGTGCGAAGCCCGACTTGCCGGGAAGAAAGGCGCACCCAAAAGCAATATCTATCTACATCCCGAAGATCTGATGAATGAACTGAAGGTCTGCTACCGGTCGTTGAAAGAAACCAACGGCGACCTTATTGCGGACCGGAGTATGCTTAGTCTGATCCGCCGAATTTCGTGCTTTGGCCTCTGCTTGGTCAAACTCGACGTCCGCCAGGAAGCACCCCGACATGCAGACGTGCTGAATGCCGTAACGGAATATCTCGAACTCG
>JGI12210J13797_10573825_pt1 | contig 13830 bp, 5 predicted proteins | sample ElkSlonscriptome_3_FD_13797 | JGI IMG/M metagenome (IMG submission 13797)
TTCGGATTTTTATCCCCGAATAGGGCTATAAACAAAGCTTAAGCCCAAGACGGGACAAGCTCTACATATTATTGGCTTTTGTGATGTCCGGAGGATTAACCCTGATTTTATCCTAGATTCGGAAATGGCCTGGTTTGCTGTAGATGCAAGATTTGAAAGCTGAAGATGCAGTTTCCTGCCTCGAAGCTTTAAAACCGCGGCCGATGCAGTAAAATCGGCCATCCGAAGGATGGAAATGAAGGAAACAAACAGCCTAACCTACAGGGTTAGGACCCTCATCAGAGATGGAGCCTGATATCATTATACAAAACACCGTTTCCTTCATTTCCATTCCCGGATCTAGGTTTATCGAATTTCTGCTCAGGATGTCTCATTTTTTCGTAACTGACTCGGACTGTATCCGTATTGCTGCCGGAACTGAACGCTGAAATATTTGGGCTTTTCGAAACCGCAATCATAGGCCACCTGCCCAATCGGCATATCGGTTGTCTTCAGCAATTGGTACCCTTTCTTTAGGCGCATGGTTTTTATGAGTGCATTAGGTGTAAAATCGGTCATAGCCGGAATTTTTCTTTGCAGGGTTCTCAATGCGACTCCCGTCTTTTCGGCCAGTTGTTCGATTGAAAACGAGGAATCCTGGAGATTTTCTTCGATGCAGGCCATAACACGCTGAACAAAAGGATCTTCTGTGCTCGACGCCGGGTCGTTTTCCGAAGACGCAGTAATCTGTTGACCGTAGCGGGCGGCCAATTTCTTCCGGATTTCCAGCATATTTTTGAGGCGAATCGCCAGTACATCCATCTCAAACGGTTTGGTAATATATTCATCCGCTCCGACATCCAGCCCTTCGATTTCGACGGTCTCATCCGTGCGGGCGGTCATCATGGCAATGGGAATATGATTCGTCGTGTCATTTTGTTTGAGCGCCGCGCACAGCTCCATGCCATTCAGGATGGGCATCATAAGATCAGTAATAATAAGGTCGGGAAGAGATGCCGCCGCCTGCTCCAGCCCTTCTTTGCCATTTTCAGCTTCAAGGACCTCATAATCCCTTGCGCGCAGCTCATTACAGAGATAGCGCCTTAAATCGGTGTCATCTTCCACGACCAACACCGTGCGCTCTTGCGGTTGATCAGGATTTTCCGGCTCATCGTTCTCGGTCGGCGCGTACCCCACTGACTCCTCACCTTCCCGGCACTGCGCAGGTGTAATGTCAAACTGCCGCTTAAAACAGGTACGAAAATAGTTGGTATCCAGAAAACCGACCCGTTCCGCAACTTCGTCAATCAGCAGTATTTCCTGCTGAAGAAGCAGATAGGCCTGCTTCAGACGCAACTCCCGAATGAATGCTGCAGGGGTTATTTCCGCAGAGAGTTTAAGCCTGCGCCACAACGAAGAGCTGGAAACCGCCATTTTTTCAGCAAGGGCATTGGCGTCAAACTCATAATCCGAAAGATGGCCATCCACAATCTCTCGTGCCCGTTGAAGAAAGGGATCCTCTATCCGTGACTCCGGCTCTGCTTTTGGCGCTTCGGCCATCTCTTTGCTGTAGCGCTCCCTTAAACGTCGCCGACTCTTGAGCAGGTTTTTTATGCGGGCCTTCAGTTGAGCAATTTCAAATGGTTTGGTGATATAATCATCCACTCCTGCCTGCAACCCACCAAGTTCACTCCCCTCTCCTGAATGACCGGTCAGCAGTATAATCGGAACCGATTGGGTGAGTTCATCTTGTTTCAGTTGGGCGCAGAGCTCAAGGCCGCTTACTCTTGGCATCTCTATATCACACAGAATCAGGTCAGGAATAATCTCGGTGGCCTGCCGACTGCCGTCCTCTCCATCAACCGCCTCAAAAATTTCGTAGTGTTTTTCCAGTTCATTGCGGATAAACTGGCGCAAATCGGCATCGTCATCAATAATCAGAATTTTTTCTTTTTCACGGCCGGCCGTAGACTCTTCGATTGCATCTGATCCGGTGGTTTCCAGAACTGCATCATCCGACATCTGCCGTGCTTCTACTTTCAATGCGCCCAGGGCTTGAATATTCAACGGCAAGGTTACCCTGAAGCGCGTGCCCCGGCCTTCTTTGACCGGGCTTTCCACCTCAATCGTTCCGCCCCACAAATCCACGAGCTCTTTCGTGAAAGATAGTCCGATGCCTGAGCTTGATTTTTTTACGGTGTAGTCGGTGCCTTGATAAAAGCGTTCAAAAATATGCGGGATCTCCTCCGCTTTGATCCCGATGCCGTCATCTTCCACCTCAATGACCACGCCATCCACGGGATTCATCGGGTCGGGATAATGCTCTTCGACGTTTACATGAACCGTAACGTTCCCGTCCTGCAAACCGTATTTAATGGCGTTGGATATCAGGTTGGTGACGATTTTGTTTAATTTTCCGGGATCGAACCAAACCGATTGGGTTCCCGCGCCGCTCATCTTAATCGTAATATTTTTCTCGTCCGCCATGGGCTCGAGCGATTCCGTAATTTCCCGAATAAACAACATAACATCGCCGTATTTCGGCTCCAGCTTCCACTCGCCCTGCTCGAGCTTGCGCAAGTCCAGCATTTCATTCATCAGCGTCTGCAACTTGCGCGCGTTGCGCTGCGCCATAACGATCGGCTCGTTCAGCGCGAGTTTCGGGTCGGCCAGCGCGGACTTCAAGGTACCGAGCAAAACGGTCAGCGGTGTGCGCAATTCATGCGAAATATTGGTAAAGAATCGCAGCTTCATCCGCTCCAGATCGGTCGCGTATTTTTCTTCCGCCACAGCCCGTTCTTCGCGAAGGCGAATCCACTGCCATATGGCCAGCAGCACCAGACCCACAAACAGCACCACGAGCAGGATGAACCACGCCTGTTGCCAGACGGGAGCCACCGCGACAAACGAGATTGCGGCGGGGGTGGGATCCACATTTAAATCATAGTCGCGTGCCCGCACCTCAAACGTGTGCTTGCCGGGTTTTATGGAACGCAGCGTCACATCGCGATCCAATGCATACGCGCTCCACGCCTCATCATCCAGCCGCCAAGAATAATACAGATTCTTATCTTCCGTCTCCTGCCAAGGCGACGTTCCTTCCCAGCGAATCGTCGTATTACCCGGCAAAGCCACCCGCTCCATCGCATCCAGAATTTTGGTTTCGGGCGGCCGAGAGGCCGGACGACACCGAATCGATTTAATGGTGATATTTGATCCCACCTCATATCTTAACTCAGCCCGTCGATACCATGCAGGGGTGACAAAGTTGATCCAGAGACTCCCATCCTTTGATGGGTGGATGCTCCCCCCATTCTGAAGAATCCCCGGAAACAACGCCCCATAGACATTAGGGATCCATCCACGGCCATCAAAATAACTTAATCCCGTCGCGCTCAGGGCCCAGACGGTTGCAGCGTCCCGGCACAGGAGCGCGGCGACCATGTCATCGGCCAATCCATCCCGCTCGGTGTAGTGGTTCGATTCGTCACCCTTGAGGCGACGTACGCCAAATCCATCATGAGCGACCCAAATGGCGCCATCCGGCGTGCCGTCCAGGTCCATGCACTTCGAGCTGCCGCCATATTCTTTCGGGATTTTTTTGAGCGACGAGCCGTTCAAGGCCCACAGGCCATACGAGCCAATGACGATGGTTTCATCGGGAAGCTGCGTAATATGCCAGGCTCTGGAGGGGTTTTTTCTATGCTCAAAGCGATAGGCCCCGGCCCCATCGGGTATCGCGCGAATCAGGCCTCCTTTATCGTCGGATGACCGACTCAACGATCCAAACCATATAGCTCCGTCTTTATCTTCGAACAACGATGACGGACTCAACTGGAACTTAAGCTTTTCATGTATCGTCCGGTTCCAGGATCCCTGTTCATCCAAAAAAGCAGAGGCCGCTTCGCCGGCGTGGCTTCCCATAACCCAGACCGGCCCCGTTCGACTGCAGAGCAAGGCTACCGGGGTATCGATCAAACCATCCTGCTGATCATACTGAAGCCATTCCCCCCCGCGGTGGCAAACCACATGCCCCTGAACATCCAGGAACCAGCGCGCGCCGAAACGATCCTCACCCTGAAAAATAAGCCCCTCAAAGGTTTTCCAACGCTCATTAGACAGATCAACCCGAAACACTTTTCCATGGCGCTTGCCCACCCAGAGGTTCTGCTTCGCGTCCAGCATGAGCTGGGTAAAACTGCTGGTATCCTGGGTGGGAAAGCTGAAGGACTCCCAGTTTTGACCGGTTGCTTGAAACACATGGGAGGGCGACGCGATGAATCGCTCGCCGGTTGCTGATCGGACCAACCCATGATTGCCTTGATCGCCATCGCGCGACTCAGACAACGGCCAGACTTCGGATGTTCCACTCGGTATATCCAGAATGTACACTTTCGGCCCAAAGCTCGCCCAAAGTCGCCCATCGTCCATCTCAAACATACTGATATTCTGATTGAAACTTACTCGATCCGCGATGCGCGTGCTTAGACAGGCGGTCGGATCTTTCAATGGCCGTTGGGTGTCGATGCGCGCGAACCAGCCCGTCGTGTAACCAATCGTGAGGATTCCATCGGCCGACTCATAGATGCCAACGATCAATCCCCAATTGCTCGATTGAAAATCGGGAAGAACCTCCACCAACGTTCCTTGGGGCAATAAGGGAGAGACTTCTTCAACACGGCTGGATTCCATCCATAACGTTACGGATCCGTCTTTGACATGAAAAAAACCGCGCGAGGAACCGACCCAAACACCGCCATTCAAGGAAGGCGTCAGGCAGGTGAGCGTAATTCTACTCGGGGACTGAACCGGAAACACTTTTTTCCATTGCTGGTCTCTGTACCGATACAATCTATGCCGGCTCACGGCGTAAACACTGCCGTCAGCCGACACCGTCACATCCGTTACCGCATCATCCACAAACCCGTTCGCTGCATTATACCGCTCCCAACGCGTTCCATCATAACGCAATAGTCCATTATTGACACCAAACCACATCACCCCGTCCGGCGTGTTGGCCATACACCGAAACCCAGCCCGATCGAGCTCCGCGATATGATGCCAGCGCCACAACTCTCCAAGGGCGGAAGGCGCCGGATTCGGTTGATACGGCTGAACCGCGACCGCATTCGAAACCAACAGAAGAGCACATGCGCAGCAAAACAATAAAACCGGCAATCTGCTACTCTCCATTTTCGACCTGTTTTTATGCCCTGAAATCAACATAGAACGTAACCTCACGATCGGCCCATAGAACAGACCGCCCTCTACTTTAAGCGCAAGGTACCACAGGAACACAGACAATCCAACCCATGAGTAGGCTTTCAGCCCGCGGGAATCATTCCCATGTTAATTCATAATAGCCTGTAACGAATTCAACGTTGCGTTTCTCACCGGTTACTTTTTTGCCTTGCACATGAAGGTTCTTAATGTCGGCCGGCAGCCGCACCTCAGCCACAGAATTGGGAGGAATGGAGAAGGACCAGGTTACTTTTCCCGCATCCTGCTTCCACGCACTTTTCACCCTTCCATAAGCCGTCTGCTGTTCGGCCTCCACCCACTCCAGCTTTTCAGGAATATGGGGCTGCAGCAGCAACCGGCGGTATCCAACGGAATCCGGATGGCGCTGAATGCCGGCGAGATAATTCAGCATCCATGCGGTCGGATGATTCATGGCATGGTGATCATGCGACACCTTCATCTGGGCATCATATTTTTCAAGCCCCCAGAAGCGCTCATAAATGGTGGTTGCGTCAAAATCTCGGATACTCATCGCCAGCCCCGGATAATCCGGATTCAGCAAGGTTTTGAGCGCGAGATCCACGTTCCCGTGCTCCGCTAACTGCGGGTAGATATTGTACGACATAAACCCACCGTCGAACTGGTTTCCATTTTTCTGATACACTTTTGCAAGCGAACGCGCCACGCCGTCGATCTGCGATTCCGGCACAAGGCCAAACGCCAACGCCAAACTATCCTGTGTTCCATTCCCGAAGGATTGTTTCTCTTCGTCATAAAACTCGGAAAGAATGACCGCCTTGATCCGCTCAGCCAGATCACGCGACCACTTCGCGTCAGCCGTTTTTCCCGCCGCTTTCGCCATGATGGAAAAGCGATCCGCCGCCGCGTAAAAATGCATCGTCGTAATCATCGGTTTATTTTCGGGCGCACGCTTTACACCCAACGGATTCGCATGATCCGCTAGTTTGGCCTGTTTTGGAATAAGACCGGGCGCGTCGTTTTCAAAGAACTCCAGAAAATGCTTCAGCATATCGTAGTGATCTTCGAAGGGCTGCAGGTCGCCGTGCACCTCATACATTCGCCACACGATAAACACCGGAGAAACGGACCACACCAAGGCTCTCACATTGCCTGCCGCGCCACGCCGCCCTACCCCGATATTGGCCGGCATACGTTCCGACCCAAACGGTGGCGTAAAATACAGCCGCGCCTGCTGGCGGTAGAAAGAGGCCGAGTCCAACGTATAAAACCCCGTCGCCCAGGAAGCGTGTAAATCGCCGCCCCATAGACATTTTTCGCGGTGCGGGCAATCTTCCAAAATAGAGTGCATATTATTGAGATGCGTCTGAATGCCCATTTTAAACATGCGATCAAGCATGGGTTCCGACGATTTAAACGTCGCCGTAACCGGCGTATCCGTATGCACCACCAACCCTTTAATCTGTCCGGCGACCGGCGCTTTGCTCAAGCCATGAATTTCGGCATAGCGGAACCCGTGATAACTGAAACGTGGATGCCAGCTATGCGGTTTTCCATCGGCAATAATCGTGTGGTTTTGCGGCGCGGCGTGGCAACTGTTGAATGTTGCCGGCGAATCGATCAGCTTTTTTCCACCCGCATCCACCGATTCCATAGCGCGTATGCGGATGACCGTGCCGGCGGGTTCGTTAAAATCCAATGCGATCCAGCCGCTGATGTTTTGCCCCAAATCGACGATCCACGTTTTTTCGCCCACGGGCCACGTTTTCACCGGATCGATTTCACGCACCACGCGAATCGGCGGGAAATCCTGCGCGATCAAACGCGGTGAGAGCGGCTCGACTTCCTGCACCGCGCTCCATCCCTTGCCCTTGCCCGGCTTCTTCCATTCGTCATGCACCTTTCGATAATCCACGCGATCACCAAGAAAGATATTCGACAGCTGAATTTCCGACTCTTTCCAAATCCAATCGTTTTGGGTGATAATCGTTTCGCTGGTTCCATCCTCGTACCGAATATCCAAATACGCGCGCAACCCCGGTTTTCCGTAGACAAACCGTTCCGCATCCGAAAACCCGCGATCATTGTTATACCATCCGTCGCCCAGCAGAACCGCGAGCGTGTTTTCTCCCGACTTCAACTGACCCTGCACATCAAACACCTGATAATGCGCTAATTCTGGATAGTCCATTTGGCCGGGATCAAGTACGTGATCGCCAATCTTTTCGCCATTCATGTACGGCTCATTATATCCGAGTCCGCAAATATAAAGCCGCGCAGAAGCCATCGGTTTTACGACCTTGAAATCCTTTTTATACCAAGCCGCCGCCAACGGCGCGCGGGGGGATATGATCGCTTCGCCCAATGGTTTTTTCCCATATGCGCATATAACCTTAGCCTTGTTTTGCTGTTTGCCTTCGATCACGTTCCAATCATTGGAACTTCGGACAAACTGCTCACTGCCGTCGGCAAAAACGATGTGCATGCCCAAACAAATCGGCGCGGATACATTTTTCCCTTCGACCTGAATCTTAACATCGTTCTCGCCCGGCTTCAGATTGAACGCAACATCTTTATAATGAATCGCCGAATCGGCGGAATAAAAACGAAGACCTGCCTTATTGTTCACAAACAGCTTCGGTCGTGCGTTTTCGATACGGCTCCACCACGTCCCCGCATAAACAATGAGTTTATCCGGCAGCGTAAACGAATGCGTGTAAACAACCTGCTTGGCCTTCTTCATGTTGAGTTTAGGGCCAATCCAATCGCCCATCACATCCGCCGGAGCAGTCTCTTCCTCAATCTCACGCGTGCAGGAAATCCATTGCGCGTTTTTCCAATCACGGTCCTGATGCAGCCCACCCTCGAACCAGGTTGGTTTCGACCATTGGAAAACCTCGCCCTTTTCATCTTTAATACGGACGCGCCAATAGACCCGCTGTTTTGAGCCGAACGCTTTACCGGCATATTCAATGCCCGTAGATTCAGCATTCTTCACCCAGCCGCTATCCCACAAATCAGGCGTTTCCAGCTTGGCCAGCGATGACGCCGCCTGAATGTGATACGCCGTTTGTGCCAATCCCTGACGATCCCCATCAAGCCGCCATGACAAAAGCGGATTCGGCCGATCCACCGCCAGCGGCGTTGCACGATAATCGCATTTAAGATCAATAGGTCCTACCGCCGCAAAAACGGCGGATGAGAACACAGCAACAAATAACCCAACCGTTCGCAATCTCATCAACACATCCCTTTTATATCTTTTCTCCACCAACTAATGGTGTCACCCAACAACCGCCCAACCCAACCAGACCAGGCGATGAAAACAATGACCCTAACCCCACGCAAAAAGCAGCCCCATCAAAGATGGTTGAGGAAATCAATTCATCATACATTTTCCCGAAATGACCCGAGTCAACCGTTATCGATCTACCCCATTCAGCGCGTAGTTTTCTATGATCCGGTCTTTTTATCGAAGAAACAGAATATCTTCAACGGTCACTTTACTCAAACTGTTGAACTAAACTTTATTCCTCCTGCTCGTCATGCATATGAAAAAGCAGGTAACCATCCTGACCCGCTTGCAGACCCTGTCCTGTATGCGACCAAATGAAGAGAAGTTCCAATAAATGATTTTTCCAAACCTTGGAAAATGAACGAACAATCACCCCGTCTGATATTTCTTAAAATTCTCGGCCTGCTCGAAGATTTCCTTATAGACCTCGTCGCGGTCGACGGGCGGATAGCCGTGTTTGGCCAGCAGGATGATCAGGTCGACCTTCAGTTCGGCCTTGATGTCATTGCGTTGGCTCCAATCGGTGTATTTGGCTTTGTCGTCGACCACCTTTTTCACCTCTTTGGACAGCGCGAGCAGTTTATCCTCGGGATACTCAAAGTCGTACTTGATGGCGAGTGACTGAAGGATGTCGTAGAAAGATTTTTCTTCGAGATCGATTCCCATCTCTCCGAAGGAATCCTTCTCTTTATGAAGTGCGTGAATCAGGTCGATCATCTCGTCGGAGAACCCTTCCAGCACCTCACTGCGAAGCACATCCTTTTCTTCCCGCTCATTGTACTTCTTCACCAAGGCCTGGAACTGCTCGGAGAAATCAACGCCCTTGACCTTGTTGATCTTCTTGAACTCCTCAATCGCTTTTTTGAGCAATTGCTGCAGCAGTTTTATTTTGGTGTTGGGTAGCTTGATCTTCTCGATCTTGGCGAGGTAGTCACCGCCGAAAATATCAATCTCCGTCGCTCCGTCTTCCCCGAGTTTAAAAATCTCTTCCACGCCATCGCTCTGCAACGCCTCGGCAATCATCTTCCGCACCTTGGCATTCATCTGAGCCGTATCGGGAGCCTCCCCTTTGGTGAGTTTGGCGACAATGGAGCGGACGGCTAAATAGAAGTGGATCTGGTCGCGCTCAGCGTCCGAGAAGCCATCACTTCCACTACAGATGTCGTAGGCTGCCTTCATGCGCTTTACCAGCCCCATGAAGCGCTTTTCAATCTTCTCGGTGATCTGCGCAAACTCCGCCGCCTGATTCAGGCATTCAAGCTGAGCGGTCGGCGATCCGCCGAAATAGGGTTTGGTATCAAACGAGTGGAAAAGCCGGTTCAACAGATCGAGATGATCCTTCACCACGATGATGGAAGCCTCCACCTCTTCGATATTGGCCTTATCCGCTTTTGAGTAGTGAGCCAGTGCCAAATTCATCTGCTTTTTAATGCCGATATAATCCACCACCAGTCCCTTGCCCTTGCCCTCAAACCTCCGATTCACCCGTGAAATCGTCTGAATCAAATTATGCCGCTGCACCGGCTTATCGATGTAGATCGTATCCAGGAACGGAACATCAAATCCCGTCAGCCACATATCGACCACAATCGCGATCTTGAAATTCGACTTTGCCGTCTTGAACTGACGGTCCAGCTCCTTGCGATACTCCTTACTCCCCAGCAGGTCATAGAGTACCAGATCGTCATCCTGGCCGCGCGTCATCACCATCTTGATGCGTTCCAGAGGCAATGCCTCACCCTCACCCAACCCTCTCCCAGAGGGAGAAGGCTTTTCGGCCCACTCCGGCCGCAGCGCGATCACCGCCTTATAAAACGCATAGGCCACCGGGCGGCTACTGCTCACAAACATCGCCTTACCCGCCACCGTCGCGCCCTCATTCAGACGCTTCTCATAATGCTCCACAAAATCCGCGGCCAACGTCTCGATGCGCTGCGGGTCGCCTAGAATCGCCCCCATCTTCGCCGAAGCCTTCTTACTCTCCTCAATCGCATACTCACTCGAGCCCGCCCCTGCGCACTCCGCGTAATACTGCTCAATCTCCTCCAGCTTCGTATTATTCAGCAGCACCTTGGCGGCACGGCCTTCATAGACAATCCGCACCGTAATCTCATCCGCCACAGACTCCGTCATCGTATAGGAGTCCACCACCTCGCCGAACACATCCAGCGTCGCATCGATCGGCGTACCCGTGAAGCCCACATAGGTAGCATTCGGCAGCGAGTCATGCAGATACTTCGCAAAGCCAAAGGTTCGCTTCACCACTCCGGTTTCCTGATCAACCAGCACCTTCTGATCCAGATTCACCTGACTGCGATGCGCCTCATCCGAAATACAAATCACATTCGGCCGATCCGTCAGCAGCTCCGTATCCTCCGTAAACTTATGAATGGTCGTCAGGAACACCCCACCGCTGTTGCGACCCTTCAAAAGGTTCCGAAGCTGATCCCGGCTCTCCACGCTGATCACCGACTCGTCGCCGATATATCCCTTCGCATTGGTAAACTGCCCCGACAGCTGATCATCCAAATCCGTGCGGTCTGTAATCAATACAATCGTTGGGCTCTTCAGCTCCACGCTGCGCATCAACAACCGCGTCAGAAACAGCATCGTAAAACTCTTCCCGCAGCCCGTCGCCCCAAAGTAGGTGCCGCCCTTACCATCACCCTCCGGCTTCATGTGTTGGAGGATATTCTGGAAGAGTTTCGTCGCCGCATAATACTGCGGATAACGGCACAGAATTTTCTCTTCCTTACGAGACACATCCGGAACATAAACAAAGTTTCGAATCACATCGCAAAGGCGGATCGGGTTGAATAATCCCTTAATCATGGAATAGAGCGAGTCAATCCCATCCTTCTCGATCAAATCGTTACCATCCGTCTTACGCCACGCATAGAAAAACTCGTAGGGCGCAAAGAACGACCCCGCCTTATTGTTCACGCCGTCGCTAATGACACAAAAGGCGTTGTAGACAAAGAGAGACGGGATATCCCTCCGATAGCGGATGGTGAGTTGTTCGTATGCGTTATGAATTGTCGCCTCTTCCCGAATGGCACTCTTAAACTCAAACACCACCAACGGCAGGCCGTTGATGTAAAGAATGCCGTCCGGAATGCGCAGGTGCGACCCGATGATCTCCAGTTGGTTAACCAGCTTAAAAATATTGCCGCCCGCATTGTAGGGAACTGACTCCTCTGCCACCACCAGCGGCACCTCGCCCGGCTTCGGCTCGCGAAATTCGGTCAGGCTGGAATAATCGATCAACTGAACGAACAGGTCCTTTTGGGTGTGGTCCTCGCGCTTCAGCAGAAAGCCGTCCGAAACCATTTTCATAATCTGCTTGTTCGACTCATACAAGTCCGCCGACGAAAAGGCGTCCAGCTTTTGAATCACCGACTCGATCTCGCCCGGTGTAATGCCATCCTTCGCGTACTGCTTCGACAGGAACGCCCGAAGATCATCTTTGATCAAAACATCAGACACCGAAGCTCGCTGGATGCTTTCACCACAGACGTGGGGAAAACCCTCCGCACCCAGAAGAGAAATAATGGCTTCCTCTAACTTCGCTTCTGTGAATTTCATAACGCGTTGACCTCCTGCTCCAAATGCTTAAGCGAATCCATTAAATCATCGAAATGAGGAATATCCCCAAAGAACATTACCTGCATTTGCGCATAGTCGTTTGCTAGGTTTTTTATGTTGTCATCCGTCGGAACGAGCTTGAACGATCCCGGCACTGCCAGATCATAGTGCGCCCATGCTGCGGGATAAAACTTCGTCTTGAAATCGACCACCGTTGACAACAAATCCAAATCGTTAAAGGCCGACTCTTTCACTCGCGGATCAGCCGCCATCATGGCCAGATCATAATAGTGGCGGGAATAACGCAACGGCAAAGGTTTCGATTCCGGGCGGAACGCTTCCGCATGCAGAATCGTCGCCTTTTCCCAGAACGTACGCTCCGCCTTAATCGCCATAACGCGACACGATGCTTTGTCGAAGGCCTCAGGGAATGTTTCCGCAACATACGACCTGATTTCATACTGACTATTTGGAACCCAAAGCGCCAGCGGCCCGATTTCCAGACGGATTTCCGGTCGCAAATAATTGCTCTCAAAAATCGACGGATAGCGGATATTAATCACATCAGGCGCACCCTCTTCAATTTCGGCAGTGCAAACCCCATCCAGCACACGAACAACCTCCGGCAAAAACACCGTCGAAATATAATCGCGCGATAGCACCGCAACGGATTTGTTAAACTGATCCTGCTTGTTTTTAGAGCGCTCCAGATTCGGATCCTCCTTCACCACCTCATTCCAATCCAGAATCAGGTCAATATTCTCTGAAAAACGGTGAATCAGGCCGAACACCTTTGAGAGCGATGTTCCGCCCTTGAAGATAATTTTATCGCGGAGCAGCGGCGATCGAAACAGTTTGTCGAGCGTCCAGACCACCCAGAAATCCTTTTCAACCGCACTGGGCGTTAATTCAATGCGCCCCGCCGTTTCCTGAATAATCTCTGAACGCTCAGTGAGGGATAACCCGGCAATCCTATTCATCAGGTTTCTCCCCATTACAGATTTTCCGGATCACTTCAAAGATCCAGTCCGGTCCCAACCGTGCGTCGGCCAGCAACTCGCTCTTCTGCCGATCATCAAACTGCTTCTGCAACTTGGCAATCAGTTCCGGGGTCACACGATCCCTCCCAAAATCCTTCAGTGCATTAATCAGCAAACCACCCAACTCTCCGGCCGCCAACTTTTTGGGAGAGGTCTTTTTGAAAGTGATCGTCCGGTTCCCGAAACGCATCTCCTTGGTCGGCCCATCCGACAAATAAACCGCCTGAGCCGGAACCTGCGTGGAAAGATTAAGCATATTGGCCGCATGGGCTCCGGTCGGCTGAATGCGCCAGCCATGCTTTCGAGCAATCGCTTTGGCAATCTGATTCGTATCGGGACCCAGCGTTGTTTTTAGAAGCTCACTATAGCGCGGAACATCATACAGCCCGCGCCCGATCCGGCGGATTTTCCCATCCGTCGTCAAACGCGAAAAAGCCTTATCCAGCGCATCCCGCCCCGCCAGCGTCAAAAAATCTTTCGGCGAAAAACACCAGCCCACCTCATGCTGCTTCAGTTCCTCTAAAATTTGTTCTGCAATAGATTTCATAATCAACGCCCCATCTCGTCAGAAAAAGTACCCCATTTTTTCTGACAAGCAAGGTTTAAACGACAGCTTCTGTGAATTTTGAATGCTGAGTGCTGACTGATGAATTATCGGGCATCGTTTCCTCCGGTTTGCGCGGACTTAACAATCGCAGTTAAAATGCGAAC
>JGI12210J13797_10608494_pt1 | contig 13830 bp, 12 predicted proteins | sample ElkSlonscriptome_3_FD_13797 | JGI IMG/M metagenome (IMG submission 13797)
CGGCTGGAACGGGAGCAGCTCGCGCACGCGGCCGCGCCCGAGGTGACGCAACCAGCGCCCGATCCGAAGCCGGTAGTAATCCGTCGGCCCTTGCAGCTGCAGCTGCTCAAGGCAGCCGAGCAGGCCTTGCGCCGCAGGCGAACCGTACCGAGCACGATCGTCCGCGGTCAGGCGCTGGATCAAGGTGTGAAGCTCTGCGCGCACCGCGTCGTCCAGCGACCAGCGGACGGCGAGACTGTCGCTCAACGCGGATTCAACCGCCGCCTCGCGCTCGGTGATCGCTTGGTCGAGCGCCGGCGGCAGCGGTCGTAGCTCGGTCATCAAGCGCCGCACGAGACGCCGCGCGGCGGCGAGACGCCGCAGTGCCAACGCAGGATAACCGTGGCGCTCGGCGCGGGTCGCCGCCATCACCGCCCGCTCCAGCAGCGTCAGACCGGCGCGGACCTCGGCATCGGATGGGTCGCCGCACTCGGCATGGCCCGCGCTGCGTTTGCGACCGAACAGCGGCAACGGCGAAACGGGCGGCACCCAGCGCAGCACCGCAAGCAGCTGGGTTCGCCAGATCCCTAGCTGATCCCCCAGACGCTCACGCCAGCCCGGTCGCTGCTCGAGCTGCTTGCCGCGCTGGACCGCGTCGACGCAGCGCTGCTCGAGCGCGGGGCTCATCACCGGAGCCTGCAAACCCTCACCAGCCGCCGGAACGATTGCGCCGAGCAACGGCTGATGCTCCGGTGGCGCCATCGCGAGCCGCAGTGAAGGCGGCCCGGTTTGGTGCATGCGCGCCATTACCTGCGCCAAGTCCGGGTCACTGCGGCCATAGGGCAGCGCCACCGGCAGCAACGGCGGATCGGCGCGCAGGCTGCCGCCGCTGCCCGGCCGGCTCTTGAGGAGCAGCCGCGGAAGCCGCGAATCCACCAGTGGGCGGGGCAGGTCCAGCCCGCCGGCCGACATCCAGCTGTCGACCTGAGGCCAGACCTGGATCGCCGGGAAGAAGAAGCCGCGCGCGCCGGGTGTGAAATAGCGCAGCCGCGCGACGAAGGCGACGAAGCTCCGGCAGATCAGATCGTCATCCCAGACCGGCAGGATCAGCCCGTCGTGGCCGAGCACCTCGCGGACCTCGGCGAATGCGTGCTGCCCGATCAATGCGCGCAGCGCATCGGCGCCCAGCCCCGACCCCTGATCGCTGCACTCCATCGCCGCCTGCCAGGTGCGCGCGACCTCGGCTTCGAACGAGCGTGCCCAGTAGTCGTAGCGCAGTCGCGTGAAACTGCGTTGCTCGAGGCGCTGGTCGGGCGGACTCGGCAGCAGGATGACGTGGCTCGGGAGCTGCAAGCCCTCGATCACCGATAGCGCTTCGGGGTTCTCGGTCTCGAGGCCGAGCAGGAAGTCGGCGCGCGGCATCAGGTAATACGGCAGGTCGGGCACCGAGACGCCGGCGAGCCGCTCTCCCAGTTGCCCTTCGATCAGGCGCTCGATGGCTCGCGCATGGAACAGAAACAGGCCTTCGGCCGGTTTCATGATCTGCTGACGAAAGGCCTTCGCGGTAACGATGGACATGCTGGCGGAAGATGTGGCCGCGCGGCGCTCATGCGACGAGCGGCTGTCCTTCAAGAGATTGGCATCGGATCGACGGAACAGGTTCCAGGCCAGGACGACAACGTCCGCGCAACTCTAACCCATTGCACGACACCGCGAGCGGTTTTTGCTGCCGCCGGCGCGCCCCGCTCGAGACGCCCGCGCCGCGGCATGTTAGCGTTGCGCGCCCCGGATCGGCGGACGCTCGCCTGCGAGAGCACCGCCCCCTCGCAACCAGTCGCAAGGTGCCCTGCTACAATGCTCGATGCCAATGTCGCCGTGATCGCGACCTTTGTCGCCTACCTCGCCCTGATGATCGCCATCGGCGTCTGGGCCTACCGCCGCACCGCCGACTCCTCCGGCTACTTCCTCGGCGGCCGCAGCCTCGGCCCCTGGCCGGCCGCGCTCTCGGCAGGCGCATCGGACATGAGTGGATGGCTATTGCTGGGGCTCCCCGGTTTCGCGTTCGCGTCCGGTGTCGAGGCGTTCTGGCTCGCGGGCGGGCTGCTGCTCGGGACCTGGCTGAATTGGCTGTTGGTGGCGCGGCGGCTGCGGACGTACAGCGTCACGGCGAACGATTCGCTGACGATCCCCGAGTTCTTCGCGAACCGCTTCGGGGACCGAGCGCATTTGCTGCAGGCGGTGGCCGCGTTCTTCGTGCTGCTGTTCTTCTTGTTCTACACGAGCTCCGGCCTGGTGGCCGCCGGCAAGCTGTTCGAGACCGTATTCGGCCTCGACTACCTGATCGCGGTAGTCGCCGGCACGCTGTTCATCGTCTCCTATACCCTATTTGGCGGTTTCCTCGCGGTCTCCTGGACCGACTTCGTGCAAGGGTTACTCATGGCCGCGGCGTTACTGATCGTCCCGGTGGTCGCGATCCAGGGCGATGGCGGCTGGGATGCGACCCTCGCGACACTGCAGGCGACGAACACGGAGCTGCTGACCCTGTGGGCGGACAACGAGGGCGAGCCGCTGACCCTGATCGCAATCGTCTCGCTGATGGCCTGGGGGCTCGGCTACTTCGGTCAGCCCCATATCCTCGCGCGCTTCAAGGGCATCCGCAGCGCGGCCGACGTACCCGCCGCCCGTCGCATTGCGGTCAGCTGGACAGCGCTGAGCCTGTTCGGCGCGGTGCTGGTCGGCCTCGCCGGCGTCACTTATGTGACGAACCAACTCGGGGGCGAGATCAGCGACGCCGAGACGATCTTCATGGTCCTGGTCGAGGCGCTGTTCCATCCGGTGATCGCCGGCATCCTGCTTGCCGCGATCCTCGCAGCGATCATGAGCACCGCGGACTCGCAACTGCTCGTCTCGTCGTCGGCGTTGGCCGAGGACCTGTATCGGCAACTGCTGCGACCGGGAGCGCGGCAGGGCGAGATCGTTCTGATCGGTCGCTTGGCGGTAGTCCTGCTCGCCGTCGTCGCACTGGCGCTCGCAGCCGATCCCGACAGCACCGTGCTCGGGCTGGTCTCCTACGCATGGGCCGGCTTCGGCGCAGCATTCGGCCCTGTGCTGCTAATCAGCCTCTATTGGGGGCGCATGAACTGGCACGGCGCAATCGCCGGCGTCGTCACCGGTGGCGTGGTCGTGGTGCTTTGGAAGCAGCTGGATGGCGGGATCTTCGCGCTCTACGAGATCGTCCCGGGCGTGCTGTTCGCAACCATCGCGATCGTCGTCGTCAGCCTGTTGACGGCACCGCCAGCACCACCGACCCGGGCGCTGTTCGAGCGCTATCGCGATGAGCTGCGGCGATCCTAGCGATCAGGGACGGCGCGGATGGGAGCGTGCCGGGGAGGGCTTCGGCGGGACGCTACCGCGGGGATCGAGTGACGAGCAGAGGTTGCTGGCGTTCAGGGCTGGACGCCGTTGACCCTGTTGGCGGAATCGCTCGGCGGGCAGGCTTCCGTCATGGAGCTCAGGGCCTGAATCTCCGGGCGTAGATATTAGGGCATGGAGATCTGGGCATGGACATCAGGACCGGCGGCGTCCATGGGCGCCGCCGGTTCTGGCCGCTCAACCCTCGACGAACAGGGATTCGAGACCGTCGATGCCGTGCTTCTCCATGTAGGCCGGCTTGTCCTTGCGGAACTCGGCGCAGGCAGTGTTCGCGTTCGCCTCGTCGAGGTTGGATTTCACGCATTTCGAGAAGGCTGGCCGGGAACCTTCCTTCTTGCAGTCCGCCACGTCGTAGCAGGGATGCTCGGGCTTGGGACCGCCGGCCTGAACCCCGGCCGCGATCAGTGCCAGCGCAGAACCAATCAGGATCATTCGTTTCGTCATCGCAGTCGCCTCTGGTGGGGGGTGTTGTACTTCTGGATCTTCGTCTCCCCGCCAAGCTGCCTGTCCTCTTCAGCGCCTAGAAGCTGTAGGTCGCGATCAGGCGCCAATGGCTCATCGTCGCATCGGCCTTGATGCCGCTCCGCGGGTTGACGAAGTCATCATACTCACTGGTGCGGTTCACATAGAAGGTCTTGAGCGCGAGGCCCTTGACCTGTTTCGGCTTCCAGACCAGCACGAGGTCGAGCTCGGTGGCGTCCGACGTCGGCTCGGCGTTGGGAGAGACATTCGGAACCGCGCCGCGCGTCTCCGATTGACCGTAGTCGAAATAGGCCGCCATGAACCGCAACCCGGGCATGATCGCGTAGCTTGCGCGCAGGCCCCACGCGCTGACGTCCTGCCGATAGGCGTTGCGGGAGAAGATCGAGCTCGTGAAGGCCGGATCACCGCCGAATGCGTTCAGGAAGGCGGTGTCCCCGTCCGACTGGTTCCACATCACATGGGCGGTCCATTTCTTCTTCGGGCCGATCAGGCCGGCCTGGAGGCCGAAGAGGTTGTAGTCCAGCTCGCCGTTGCCGAAGTTGGCCTGGATCGCCGGAATCCCTTGGATGTTCTCGGTGCCGTCACCGACGTCATCCTGCCGCAAATACTGGGCACCCAGCGCCAGCTTCATCCCGCTCAGCGGGATCTTGGCATCGACATCGAAGTAAACGCTGTTGGCGATGTCCTGGACGTAGTAGTTCCAGAGTCCGACCTTGGTGTGCGGTAGGCCGGCGTAGCGCACGCTCGCGATGGTCATCCCGGCGATGTTGTCCGCGTCCGGACCAAGCGCGATCTGGCCGAGATTGAAGAACGAGGCCTGGCCGAGGCCATTCTGGTTGGGCTGCTGCGACGCGCCCCCGGTACCGGTGCCCTCACCGATGAAGCCCCAGTCGGTCATCGCGCGGGTTCCGAACGACATCTGGGTGATCTGCCCGAGCGAGATGTCGAGCCCCTTGACGGGGCGAGCCCCAACGATCAGCGCGGTGTAGGAGTTCGGGACCAGATTGTAGGTGTTCGTCGTCAGTGGCGACGCCACCTGCCCGCGGCCGCCGAAGCCGTAGATCTTGTCGCTGTCGAAGGTGACGTTCACGTTCGTCAGCTGTCCCTTCTGCGCGCCGTCGTCGGTCAGGAACATCCCGCGCGCGGTGCGCCCCTCGCGGATGTTTGGGTCGAAGTCGGTGGCGCCGAAGATGTCGCCATTCAGATACGCGGCGGCATTGAACCGAACCCCGTTCCAGGCTGGGCTGCGGTAGCCGGCCATCACCGAGTAGCTGCTTCCGCTGCTGGGGTCCCAGCCGTTGTCCTTGGCGGTCAGGATCGTCATCGCCCGCAGCCGGGCGCTGAGCGTCCCATAGTCGTTGCCGTCGAACTTGAGCTCGTAGGCACCCGCGCTGGTGCTCGCCACGGCGGTGGACAGCCCCATCGCCAATAAACCGAACTGCCTCAGCATCTTCATCCTCCTCGTGTTGGTCAGCGAATCTTTTTCTGTTTCTTGCTGACAACAAAATACTACAGTTTTGCAACAATTGTGGCTGAAACTCAGCGGTGTCGCGGTCACGCCCGCTATATCAAGTGACGAGTTGATTTTCGTCAGCCGCACCGAGCCATCCGACACCTCGGCGCCTGTTGACTACCCAGAGCACGCCAATTGACGGCGGGGCATGGCGGAGGGTCGGGTGGCGGCGAGCGGGGGTGCCGACGGCAGGGATGCCGTCGTCAAGCCTCCACGGACGGATTCACGGCGTCCCCCGATCGCCGTTACCCGACCGGGAGCGGATGCGGAACGCCGAAAACTGATCTGCAACGGCTACAAGTGCACGGTACGCATTCATCCGGGATTGCAACGAAGAGGGTTTGTTATAATATTGCATGACCTTGAGGCAGCCGTGAGCCACTGAACCGCCCAACGTGTACCGATCGATCTTGCTCTTGACGTCGCTGCTGGCATTTAGCCAGGCGATGGCAGCACCGCCTGACGATGCCGCCCTGACGGTATTTGCCAGCGTCCTACCGGTGCAGACGTTCGTCAAAGAGGTTGGCGGCGACCGCGTCAACACCCGGGTGATGGTGCTTCCCGGTGCAAGCCCGGCGACCTACGACCCGAGCCCGAAGCAGGTTGCGGCATTGGCGCAGGCGGACCTCTACGTCCGCGTCGGCGTGCCGTTCGAGGACGCCTGGATGAACCGGATTCGGGCGGCCAATCCGTCACTGGCGGTTCTCGATCTTCGCGATGGACTGGACCTCCGCACGCAGGAGGCCCATGACCACCACGGCGACGCACAGGGTCACGCGCACGATCACCGGCAAGGGCGCGCCGCGGCGGAGGCGATGGACCCCCACATCTGGTCCAGTCCGTTGAACGTGCGCAAGATGACCGTTGCCATCCGCGATCAGTTGACCGCGCTCGATCCCGCGGGCCGCGCCCACTATGCGCGCAATCAGGCGCGCTTCGACGCCGAACTGCAGGCGCTGCACCGGTGGCTGCAGGACACCCTCGCTCCACTCAAACACCGCGCATTCCTGGTGTACCACCCGGCCTGGGGCTATTTTGCCGACACCTACGAGCTCGAGCAGGTGCCGATCGAGCGCGCCGGCAAGGAGCCCGGCCCGCGCCGGCTCTCGGCGCTGATCGAGCAGGCCCAGCAGGTCAGCACGAGCGCCATCTTCGTCCAGCCGGAGTTCGACCGGCGCACCGCCGAGCAGATTGCGCGCAGCATCAACGGCCGGGTCGAGGTGGCGACCCCCCTCGCCGCAGATTACATCGCGACGCTGAAGCGCTTCGCCGGCATCCTCGCTGATGCGGACCGGGCATCCTCCACTCAAATCACGGCGGAAACGTCGGGACGGGTTTCGGCGCAGACCTCGAGCCCGCAAGCAAAGGAGCAGGATTCCAGCACGGGCGGAGGCCAGATCGCGGATCAACCCTCTAGGCAACCCTCGCCACAATCCGAGGCGCCCGGCGCGGACGCTCCCTGATGCAGGCACAGCAACGACCACGCCAGCGAGCACAGCAGCCCGCCGCGATCGACGCGGAGCACATCGGCTTCGCCTATGAGGCGGTGCCGATCCTGGAGGATGTGAGTCTGCGCGTTGAGCCCGGCGAGTTCCTCGGGCTGGTCGGGCCCAATGCCGGCGGCAAGAGCACACTGCTCAAGCTCATTCTCGGTGTGCTGACGCCGCAGCAAGGCCGGGTCCGCGTGCTCGGGCAGTCGCCGAAGCAGGCGCGTCGCCGTCTTGGCTATGTCCCCCAATATCCTGCCTTCCCCCGAGATTTCCCGATCGACGTCCTCAGTGTTGTGCTGATGGGGAGATTGGGAACCGGCTCTGGTCTCGGCGCGGTACTAGGGGCCGGCCTTGGCGGCTGGCGCAAACGAGACCGCGAGATCGCCCAGCGCACCCTGATCGACGTCGAGGCCGGCGACCTGGCGTCGGCGCCGATCGGCTCGCTCTCCGGCGGGCAGCTGCAGCGGGTACTGCTCGCGCGCGCCTTGGTCGGGGAGCCGGAGCTGCTGATCCTCGACGAGCCGACGGCGAACATCGATCAGCGGCTGGAGGGCGAGATCTTCGAGCTGCTGGCCCGGCTCAATGCCAAGTTGACCATCGTTGTGGTTTCTCACGACATCGGCTTCATCTCGAGCTACGTCAGCCGGGTCGCCTGCCTCAACCGCACCCTGATGTGCCACCAAACGGCATCCATCGACAGCGAGCTGATCAGCTCGCTCTACGGCGAGCCGGTCCGGGTGATCAGCCACGATCACCCCCATGATCATGGCGAGGAACCCCACGGCCAAGCAGCAACGGCCGCGGGCGCGGGCGCGGGCGCGGGCCAGCATGGCTGAGTGCATTCAAGCCTCGTCGCTCCCTCGCAGCTGCTATACGGAGCAGTCGTCCGTCGATGAATGAGTTCTTTCGAGCCCTGAGCGAGCATGCCTTTCTGCAGCAGGCGCTGATTGCCGGCCTGCTCGCCAGTATCGGCTGCGGGCTGATCGGACCGTTCGTCGTGGTCAAGCGGATTACCTTCCTCGCCGGCGGGATCGCGCACTCGGTCCTCGCCGGGATGGGGGCCGCGCTCTACTACGGCCATGACCCGCTAACCGGCGCGCTCGTTGCCGCGGTCGTGGCCGCGCTGTTGATCGGCTGGGTCCGACTGCGCTGGCGCACCGGCGAGGACACGGCGATCGGCGCACTCTGGGCGATCGGGATGGCCATCGGCATTCTGTATGTTTCCAAGACCCCCGGCTACGCGACCGACCTAATGAGCTTTCTCTTCGGAAACATCCTGTTGGTTCCCGCGCGCGAGCTCTGGTTCATGGCCGCCTTGGACGGCGTACTACTGGTCAGCGTGGCCTTGTTCTATCGGCAATTCGTCGCAGTCGCGTTCGACGACGAGTTCGCGCGCCTGCGCGGGATTCCGGTGGATCTCTTCTACCTGCTGCTGCTGGTGCTGGTCGCGGTGACGGTGGTGCTGATGATCCAGGTGGTCGGGCTGATCCTCGTGATCGCGCTCCTGACCCTGCCAGCCGCGGTCGCCGGTCAGTGGACACGCACGCTCGCGAGCATGATGATGCTCGCCACCGCGCTCGGCGTGCTGCTGACCAGCGGCGGGCTCGCGTTCTCTTATGCCCCCGATCTGCCAACCGGGCCGACCATCATTCTCCTTGCCGGCGCGCTCTACCTGCTGTCTGCGTCCAGCGCCGGTGTCCTTGCGAAACGCCGAGCCCGCCGCGCCGTGCGCGGCATGAGCGAACGATGAGATGAACGAAGAACAACTACAACACGCACTCGACACCGCCGCGCAGCTTTGCGCCCAGCGCGGCGTGCGCTTCACGCCGCAGCGCCGCCGCGTGCTCGAGCTCGTCTGCCGTGCCCAGCGACCGGTTGGCGCCTATGAGATCCTCGACCAGCTGCGCGACGGCGCACCCGCAGCGCCGCCGACGGTCTATCGCGCCCTCGATTTCCTGCTCGAACAGGGGCTCGTGCACAAGCTCGAGACCTTGCATGCGTTCGTCGGCTGCACCCACCCCGAGCATCCGCACGCGAGCCAGTTTCTGATCTGCTCCGACTGCGGCCGCGTCAACGAGCTCGAAAGCGACGCCATCGCGGACGATCTGCAATCGATGGCGCAGCGTTCCGGGTTTCGGCCGAAGCGCCCGGTCATCGAGGTACTCGGCACCTGCGCCGACTGCACCGCGGAGGCGCAGGACTGAGCCGCCCCTTGCGTTAAGCCCTCCTTTCACCCATCAGGCGGCAGCAATCAGCTGCCGCCTCGCCATCAGTGACACGCCATGCTGCTATCCCGCTCGACACAGACCGCGTTACTTGCCGGCGCCGTGACGCTCGGGCAGTTCGCGCCCACTCAGACCGCGACAGGCCACAGTTCGCCGACCTATCGCGACCTCGACGCCCACGTCCACGGCGTCGCACAGCTCAACGTCGCGGTCGATCGCGACCACCTGCTGATTGAGCTCGACACCCCCGCGATGAACCTCGTTGGATTCGAGCACCCGCCGAATACCGACGAACAGCGAGCCGCGGTCGATGCGGCACGGCGCACGCTCAACGATGGCGACAAGCTGTTTGCACCCAACCCGGAGGCCGACTGCGCGTTGATGTCGGCGCAAGTCGGTCTCGACCTGAGCACGTCCTCCACGCACACACAAGAGCACGGGGACGACACGCATAGCGGGCATGCGCACAACGAGAAGCATCAGCACGATGGGACGGTGCATAACGACGCCCACGCCGAGTACATCTTCCATTGCCGACAGCCGAACGCGCTCCGCGGGGTCACCATTGGCCTGTTCGACGCCTTTCCGCGGACGGAGCGAGTGCGCGTGCAGCTCATCACCGCCACCCAGCAGGCGGCGCGCGAGCTGCGGCCCGACGACGACCGACTCGCGCTCTGATGGGCTCGATCGGCGCAGTCCCTGCGCTATCGCGCCGACATCGGGGCGACGCTGGTCGCCTACGGCGCGGAGTACCCGAGCGGGCCGGGCACCGGGTCGGGTGAAAGGGCCGCGATGAGCGCGATCGTATCGGTGCAGGATCTGCGGTTTCGCTGGCGCCGGGACGAGGCCGATGTCCTCAACATCGCGTCGCTCGAGATCGCCCCGCGCGAGCGGCTGTTCGTCGAAGGGCCGAGTGGGGCGGGCAAGAGCACGCTGCTCGGGCTCCTCGCCGGGGTGAACGCGCTGCAGGAAGGACGTATCAGGGTCCTTGGAACCGACCTCCGGCAGCTCAACGCGGCGCAGCGCGATCGCTTCCGCGCCGACCATATCGGCTACATCTTCCAGTTGTTCAATCTGATCCCGTATCTCGGCATCGTCGACAATGTGACCCTGCCAGCACGGTTCTCGCGCCGACGCCGCGAGCGAGCATTGCGGCGCTCCCCGGATCTCGAGACAGAGGCGAAACGGCTGCTCCGCCATCTGGATCTCGCAGAGACCGCCCTGCTGCGGCAGCCCGTGAGCGAGCTCAGCATCGGGCAGCAGCAGCGCGTCGCTGCAGCGCGGGCGTTGTTCGGCGCTCCCGAGCTGCTGATCGCCGATGAGCCGACCTCATCGCTGGACAGCGACCGTCGCCGCGCCTTCCTCGAGCTTCTCTTCGCCGAGTGCGATGAAGCCCAGTCCACCGTGATCTTCGTCAGCCACGACCCGAGTCTCCAGAGCCTCTTCGACCGCACCCTGCGATTGCAGGAGCTGAACGCGGCGCCACGAACCAATCGACCGCCAGCAGCCCCACTCGCGCGCGCGCAGGCGACAACTCCCGGAAGCTGACCCGACCCCCTTGCCCATGGCGATCTTCCGACTCGCATTACAGAGCCTCTTGAGCCGACGCTTCACGGTGCTGTTGACGGTCGCATCGATCGCGCTCAGCGTTGCGCTGCTCATCGGTGTCGAGCGCATTCGCACCGAGGCGCGCGCGAGCTTTGCCGACACTCTATCGGGCACCGATCTGCTGGTCGGCGCCCGCAGCGGCCCGATACAACTGATGCTCTACGCGGTGTTTCGGATCGGCAATGCGACCAACAACATGTCCTGGGAGAGCTATCAGGCGATCGCCGCGCACCCTCGCGTCAGCTGGACGGTGCCGCTCTCGCTTGGAGACTCGCACCGCGGCTTTCGCGTCCTCGGCACCACCGCCGGCTATTTCGAGCACTACCGCTATGGCCGTGACCAGGCGCTCGTGGTCGCCGAGGGCGAGCGTTTCTCGGACCTCTACGATGCGGTCCTCGGCGCCGAGGTCGCGGCGCAGCTCGAGTACAGGATCGGTGACAGCCTGGTCATCGCCCACGGTGCCGGCGACGTGAGCTTCGCCCGGCACGACGACCAGCCGTTCCGGGTCGCCGGCATCCTGGCGCCGACCGGAACCCCAGTCGACCGGACCGTCCACGTCAGCCTCGAGGCGATCGAGGCGATTCACCTCGGCTGGGAAGGCGGCAGTCCAATGCCCGGCTTCGAGATCGACCCCGAGCGAGCGCGGGAGATGGACCTCGAGCCGGGCGCGATCACCGCCGCGCTGATCGGCCTGGACTCGCGGATTGCGACCTTCGCGGTGCAGCGCTATGTGAACGAGTATCCGCACGAGCCGCTGCTCGCGGTCGTCCCCGGCATCGCCCTCTCGGAGCTGTGGTCAGTGATCGGAGTCGCCGAGAACGCACTGTTGATCGTCTCCGGATTCGTTGTGCTCGTCGGCTTCATCGGACTCTTGACCGCGCTCCTGATCGGCCTCGAGGGCCGTCGCCGCGAGATGGCGATCCTCCGCTCGCTCGGGGCACGCCCGGGCCATGTCTTCGGACTGATCATCGGGGAAGCGTTCGCGGTGACGTTCGCCGGCGTCGTCCTCGGCATCGCGCTGCTGGTCGCGATGCTATGGGTCGGACAGCCGCTGATCGCCTCCGAGCTCGGGCTGCGGCTCGGCTTCGGGCTGCCTGCGCTGCGCGAGTGGCTGTTGCTGGGCGGCGTGCTCGCGGCCGGGCTCTTGATCGGCTTGGTTCCGGGCTGGCGCGCGTACCGCCGATCGCTCAGCGACGGCCTGTCGCTGCGCCTGTAGCGCCGAGGTCTGTAGCGTCGGGACCACTAAATGGAACATGCCGACTAGAGAGAGGAACGCAATCTGGTTAGCCTAGTGCGGAGGCTAGGCCCTGCGCAAGCGAGAGACATTCCGGGGGGGATCCCGCGTGAGCGAAGCAGGACGCTATAAGGCGAACTTCAGCAAGGGCGGGCTGATGGTGCCGGAGAGCCGGGTGGTCGCAGACCTCCTGCTGCAGGACGTCGATGCCGCGGGCTGGGAGCAGGCGATCAGGGTCGACAACGTCCTCGCCAAACGCTCGCCATCAACCGCGCTGACCAAGGCCAACCTGATCCGCGCCCGGTTGCGCACCCTGCCGGCATCGCTCCTCTCGTTGATCCGCGACGGCGACCGGCTCTTAGCGACCCATGCCGTGCTGGCCGCGACGGTCACCTACTCCCCGCTGTTCGGGGACTTCCTCGATCTCGTCGTCCGCGACCTCTGCCGGCACTTCGAGCCGCGCCTGAAGCCCCCCCACTGGGAGCAGTACCTAGCCGACTGTCGGACCCGTGATCCGCAGATGCCGGAGTGGAGCGAGGCGACGCGCGCGACGCTGCGCACCCGCGCCTTCGGCATGCTGCGTGAGGCTGGCTTTCTCTCTTCGGATCGCGGCAATCGGCTGCAACCGCTGCAGATTGCGCCCAAGGTGATGCACGCCTTGCGCGATGCCGAGCAGTGGTATGCATTTCGTTGCCTCCAGCTCACCGACAGGGACGCCACCGCATGAGCACCGATTTCGAGCAACGCCTGAATCAGATCCTCGGGCGCATCACCGCCGACGACTTCCTCAAAGGCCGCGGCCTCGGCAACGAGATCCCGTTCTACGCCTTCGACTATCCGCCAGAGCAGGAGCTGGCCGTTCGCGCGCACATCGCCTTCCTGCTCGAACAGCTGCCAAAGCACCGGCCCGAGCTGCGCGTGGCCCATGTCGACCTGTTCGCGCTGATCATCGACCAGCTCAAGTCCCGCAACTTCTACGACAAGGCCCTCGGTCTGCAGCGCCAGAAGGGCGATGCCGCGCTGCTCAAGGCCCTCGCCGCGCCGCTCGACGCGGGCAAGCTCGCCGCTGCCCTGCTTGAGCAGGCTGAGCCTGCGAACAAGGACGTGGTTCTCGTCTCCGGCGTCGGCAGCGCCTATCCGCTGCTACGCACCCACAACCTGCTCAACAACCTGCACGCCGGCATGGGCAGCACGCCACTCGTACTGTTCTACCCCGGCACCTACGATGGGCAGTCGCTGCGGCTGTTCGGTGTGCTTCAAGACAAGCCCTATTACCGCGCCTTCCGCCTCGTCGACTAGGAGTCCCGACTCATGCCGAGCCCGATGCTCATCAAGGACCTCTTCACCAAACCCGTCGATCGCCCCATCAACGGAGTCATCAAGGCCGATCAGGACGATGCTGCCTCTGTCTGGCAGGAGCTGGAGGAGTACGTCATCACCAAGGAGCTGGATACCCACTTCCGGCGCTTCTTCGACAGTTTCCTCAAGGCCCTCGACAACCACGGTGATCCGCACATCCTCGGCCTGATCGGGGTCTGGATCTCGGGCTTCTTTGGCTCCGGTAAGTCGCATTTCCTCAAGATCCTGTCTTATCTGCTGGAGAATCGGGAGATCAGCTATCAGGGCCAGACGCGGCGCGCGATCGACTTCTTCGACGGCAAGATCCAGGACGCGATGCTGGCGGGCGACATCAAGCGCGCGGTGAGCACCGATACCGATGTCATCCTGTTCAACATCGACAGCAAGGCCGATTCCAGCAGCGGCCGCGATGCGATCCTGCGGGTGTTCCTGAAGGTCTTCAACGAGAAGCTCGGCTACAGCGGTGACTATCCGCACCTGGCCGATATCGAGCGCCGGCTTGATCAG
>JGI12210J13797_10658250_pt1 | contig 13829 bp, 8 predicted proteins | sample ElkSlonscriptome_3_FD_13797 | JGI IMG/M metagenome (IMG submission 13797)
GCCGATATTGGCGTTGATCTTGACCAGGAAATTGCGCCCGATCGCCATCGGTTCGGTTTCGGGGTGGTTGATGTTGTTGGGGATGATGGCGCGGCCACGGGCCACTTCGTCGCGCACGAATTCGGGTGTGATGACATCGGGGATCGCCGCACCCCAGCTTTCGCCGTCACGCACGTGATCGGCGGCCAGTTCGCGGCCCAGATTTTCGCGTTCGGCGACGTATTCCATTTCCGGTGTGACGATGCCTCGGCGCGCATAGTGCATCTGGCTGACATTCGCGCCGGATTTGGCGCGTAGCGGGCGTTTGACCGGGTTCGGGAATTGCGGGACGCCGCCGGACCGGTCGGGGCCGAGTTGACCGTTATCCTCCGGCTTTATTTCGCGCCCGTCGTATTCTTCGACATCGCCGCGCGCCGAAATCCATTCGCTGCGAAGGGCGGGCAGGCCGGCATTGATGTCGATCGCGGCGTCGGTATCGGTATAGGGACCGGAGGTGTCGTAGACACGCACCGGGGCCTCCCCGCCCTCGAGCTGGATTTCGCGCATGGCGACCTGCACGCCCGATCCGGTGCGCGCGCCGACATGGACTTTCCGGCTGCCGCGAATGGGGCCTGTGGTGACGCCTATTTCAACGCCGCCGTCTTCCAGGGGGGAATTGATGTCGGCCATGGTGATCTCTCCGCAAGATGGGGCGGTGGATCGGACCTTTGGCGTCAAGACAGGCCCGCTCCCTCCGCCGATGTTAATCGGTTCAGGTTCGACGGGTCGTGCGGAGCTACCCGCACCTCTCAGCCAATAGCTGGCTCCCCGGGGTATGGGGCGATCATAGGCATTGCGCGGGGCGAAGTCCAACGGCGTTTTGGCAGCGGCGGGGCGTATCGGCTGGGCATCGGCGTCTATCCACTTTCGCGCACTGGACTTTTGTGCTGTTGAGCGGATGGGGTCGCGTAAATACTTGTCGGCCCTGTCGTTCTATTTCGGGGGTCTTTCACAAATGATAACGTATCGCCACATTTCGGCGGCGCTTCTTGCCGCGTCCAGCATTTTCGCCATTGCCACGCCCGCCCATGCCGACGCGCTGGCCCCGTGCAATACCGACGACAGCGGCACCATCGGCGACAGCACCGACGACGGCCTGGAATGTGGAGAGAACGCCGAGGCCACAGGCGCCAACGCGACGGCGGTGGGCAATAATGCGGATGCGACGGGCGAACGCAGCGTCGCAGTCGGCGATAGGGCAAGGTCTCTTACTTTAGGTTCGACCGCCGTAGGGCAATTCGCGCAGGCAGGGATCGACTCGCAACACCGGTTCTCCAGCGCTTTTGGCTATAGCGCGTTGGCGTCGGCTGGGTCCGCAACGGCCATTGGTTCTGCTTCCGATGCTACCGCCGATGGTGCCACGGCGGTCGGCGTGCTCGCGCAGGCAACAGGCGAAAGCAGCACTGCACTCGGTTTTGCAGCCAGTGCAGATGCGAGGAACGCTGTTGCGCTCGGAGTAGGATCGGGCGCTGCTGCAGACTATGCGATCGCGATCGGACTTGCATCGGATGCGCTTGCGGATAGCGCCGTCGCGATCGGGTACTACTCCTCCGCCTCAGCACAGGGTGCGGTTGCGCTCGGCACTTTTTCGGAAGCGACGCAAATCGACACCATCTCGGTCGGAAACGACACCTTCAAACGCCGCATCGTGAATGTCGCAAACGGTGTCGGCGACTTCGACGCCGTGAATGTCCGCCAGCTCAATGCCGCCCTGACCAATATTGAGGCCAGTGGATCGATCTATTTCGCAGTGAATTCTGACAGCGTGCCGGCGATAGCATCGGGGACAGATGCGATCGCGATCGGAACGAACGCCGATGCGCAGGGAACAGGCTCGACGGCCATTGGCTCGAACGCGAGCACATTCGATTTCAATTCCGTCGCGATCGGGCGGGATGCGACGGCCGAAACGAACAGTTCCATCGCGGTTGGATATGGCTCCCTCGCCACGAACAGTTCCAGCATCGCGATCGGCGGCGATGGTGACGACGACGATGGCAACGGCGCGCAGGCGACCGAGGCCTACACACTTGCCATCGGTGCCGACGCGGTTTCCAGTGGAACCGATTCCTTGGCGATCGGCAAGGCCGCGCGGGCATCGTCTTTCCAGGCCGTCGCGATCGGGAATGAAACCCTCGCCCTTGGCCATGGCAGTGTCGCTATCGGATACAGGGCGGGAGGCGCCATAGCGACAGTCGCCATCGGGCGGGACGCGAGTGCCGGCAATTCCTTCGCAGTCAGCATTGGCGAGGGATCGAGAGCTGGCGCCCTGCGAAGCACGGCTCTCGGCGGTGACGCATTGGTAAGCGATAGCGCGGAAGGGTCGGTGGCAATCGGCTACGATTCGATTGCCGATCAGGCGAACACGGTGTCGATCGGCTCGCAATTCGTGCAGCGCCGCCTCGTCAACCTCGCCGCCGGGATTGCCGCCAGTGATGCGGTCAATGTCGCGCAACTGAACGCGGCGATTGCGAACGTTTCGGGCAGTGGCGGGGCCAATCCGTTCCTTGCGATCGACACGACGCTCGCCGCTGCGACCACTACCGGAACCGACGCCATCGCCATTGGCGGCGGGGCCAGTGCTGAGGCAGATGGCACGGTCGCCTTCGGAACGGGGGCGACGGCTGGTGGCGCGGGGGCGCTTGCCTTTGGCACGGGCGCGTTCGGGACCGGCAAAAGCACGACCGCGATCGGCAACGATGCGGTCGCTACCGGCACGGATGCTGTGGCGCTTGGCAATGGTAGCCGGGCGAACGGGGCTACCTCCATCGCGCATGGCGGCGGCGCAATCGCTAGCCGGACCGGCGCCGTCGCCTTTGGCGCGGGCGCGGTTGCATCGGGCCAGAACTCGCTCGCCTTCGGGTCGAACGCCAAGGCCATCCGGACAGATGCCGTTGCCATCGGCAACAACAACCTGACACAGGCAGCAGGCGGGCTTGCCGTTGGCAATGGCGCAATCGTGCTTGGCGATAATGGAACCGCCGTTGGCACGGGCGCGCGCACCGATCATGCCGGGTCCACCGCGCTGGGCGCAGGGGCGCGCACCACGGCGGAAAACCAGGTGACGCTTGGCGCGACCGGCACGGCGGTGAGGATCGGTGATATCGAGGCGAGCACACTGGCACAGGTCGGACCGGTCGATGTGGTCACCGTCGATCAGAACGGCACGCTGGGCCGACAGACGGTGGCGACGGCCGCATCGGTTGCCAATGTCCGAACCGCGGTCAGCAGCCTTTCGGCGATTTCGCAGGCGCAGTTCGACAGCCTCGCCAGCAGCGTTTCCGCCATCGACAGCCGGATCACCGGGCTGGCCTTCGAACTGGAGGATCTGGACCAGCGGTCACGCGGCGGGATTGCCGCGGCGATGGCGATGGGCGGACAGATGGTCGTGCCCGACAGCACCATCTCGCTCAGCCTGAACGCATCGACCTATCAGGGGGAACAGGGGTATTCCGGCGCGGTCGCGGCGCAGGTCGGGCGGCGCGTCTACGTATCGGCAGGCGTGGCCGGTTCGACGGCACAGGACAGCACCGGCGGACGCGTGGGCGTCGCGTTCGGGTTCTGATCGAACCGGCGGCCCGGGGAAAAGCTAACGGAGCGGCGGGGGTGCGCGTTTTGACGCGTCCCCCGCAAACCGGCCCGATCAGTCGATCACTCGCCCGCGCACCATGGTGAAATCGACGTTTTCCAGCACGGACACGTCGGACAGCGGATCGCCGTCCACCGCGATGATATCGGCGGAATAGCCCGGGGCGATCCGACCGATCTCGCCACCCATGCCGATGATGTCGGCGGCGATCGTCGTGGCGCTTGCCAACGCTTCGCGGTCGGACATGCCGCCCATCACCATCAACGCGAATTCGCCCGCATTCTGGCCGTGTGGGAAAACGCCCGCATCGGTGCCGAAGGCGATGGCGACATCGTTTTCGCGTGCGCGTTCGATAATCGTCCCGGCGACTTCGCTGACGGTGCGGATCTTGTCGTCGACGACCGGCGTGTAATAGCCGGTGCCGACATTGCGGCGGATGCCTTCGAACGCCATCAGCGTGGGGATGAGCGTGGTGCCCGCCTCGTTCATCGCGCGGGCCGCCGCCTCGTCGATATAGGTGCCGTGTTCGATGGTGTGGACGCCCGCGCGCGCCGCCGCCTCGATCCCGCGCGCGCCATGCGCGTGCGCCGCGACTTTCAGTCCCAGCGTTTCGGCGGTGTCGACGATGGCGCTCATCTCTTCATCGCTGAAATGCGCCTCCAGCCCGCGGCCCTGCTGGCTGAGCACGCCGCCGGTGGCGGTTATCTTGATCAGGTCGGCCCCGTATTGCGAGGCAAGCCGCACCTTTGCCGCACATTCGACTGCGCCGGTGCAGGTGAACCCGCTGTCCAGCGTATCGTTGACGTGTTCGGTAAAGCCGCTGACATCGCCGTGCCCGCCGATGATGGCGATGGTGCGCGCCGATGTGACGATGCGCGGCCCCTGCACGATGCCTTCCTGCGTCGCGCGGCGCAGCGATTGCATCACCTGATCGGTCCGCGAACCGACATCGCGCACGGTGGTAAAGCCTGCCAGCGCGGTGATGCGCGCATTCTTCGCCGCGATCAGAGTGAAATATTCCGGCGGCGTGGTCGCCGCGCGCCAGAATTCGCCCGAAGGGTCGCCGGACAGGTGCGTGTGCAGGTCGATCAGGCCCGGCAATACCGTCTTGTCCGACAGGTCGACGACGGTGTCGCCCGATGCGCCGTGCCCGTCCACAATCCGGTCGATCCGCCCATCGGTGACATAGATCGTCGATGGGCCGCGCGGTTCGCTGTCCGCATCGGTGATGACTGCGCCCGCATGGATGACCGCGTCCTGCGCCGCGACCGGCGCGGCGACAATCGACATGGTGGCGGCGAAAACAGCGGCGATCTTCGTGATCGGCCGGGTAATCATGGTCATGGATCTTCTCCCGTTGAGTGGCGGTGATGCCGTGCGCCCGTCCTGCTGGCAAGTCCCGGTGCCCCCGCGTGCACCCACGGCGATCACGGCCCTGCCCCGTTCATTTGCGATTTCAGCTTCGATCGTTATTACCCTCACGCGCAAAGATCGAACGTTTTAAAGGAATGATCGTCCAGATGAACCGTATTACCCTTGCTTCCACTGCCCTTCTCGCCTCCGTATCGCTGAGCGCGACGGCGCAGGCCCGCCCGATGACGCCGGAAGATGTTGCCAAGATCGAGAGCGTTGCCGCGATGGCCGTGTCGCCCGATGGCAACCGCATCGCCTACACCACCGCCAGCCTGCCCGACGTGACCGAGGGCGAGGAAAACGGTACTTTCACGCAGGAATTGTCGATTGCGACCGCACCGGACGTGGCGCGCCAGTACCTGCCCGACGACATCAGTCCGGGCGGGATCGATTTCACCCCCGATGGCCGGATGGTGACGTTCCTGTGGAGCAAGGACGAAGAGGACACCGCGCTGTGGGGCCTGCCCGTCGATGGCGGCACCTATGTAAAGCTCGCCGCGGTGGAGGATACCGGGGTCCGGTCCTACGATTTCAGCCCGGACGGGCGCACGATCTACCTGTTGACCGGTCCGGGTGAAGACGCACAGCGCACCGAACAAAGCGAAGGCGGCTTCGACGCGCGCATCTACGAAGAAGAGACCCGTGCGCCGCGCATGTTCGCCGCGCGCATGATGATGGATGGCGAAATCGACGAGGAACCGCGCGAGATCGACCTGCCCGGCTTCGTCAGCGCGTTCGACATCGCGCCCGATGGCAGCTTCGCCGTGGTGGAAACCGCGCCGACCCCGCTCGTCGATGACAGCTATACCAGCAAACAGGTCAATATCCTCGACCTGGCCACCGGCACGGTCCGCGCCGTGGTCGACACCCCGGGCAAGATCGACGATGTCGAGATTTCGCCCGATGGATCGCAATTGTCGTTGATCGCCGGGGTAGACATGAACGATCCGGCGGCGACGACGCTGCATCTCGTCGACACGGCAACCGGCAGTTATCGTGCGATCAATGCGGGCCAACCGCTCGCCACGGTCGATGCCGAATGGCTGTCCGATGGCCGGTTGGCGACGATCGTGCATCGCGGCGTCGATGCCGAAATGCACGTTCACAACGCCGATGGGACACTCGCAGAAACCGTCGATGCGGGCGAATTGATCCTGACCGGGATCGAGGCGAACGGGAATCGCATCGCGGTTGCCGCCAACGCCCCGCGCCATCCGACCGAATTGTTCGTCTACGAGGGCGGCAATTTCACCCGCTGGACCAGCCACAATGACTGGCTGTCCGAAATCACCTTTGGCGAACAGCGCCCCTACACCTACACCGCCACCGATGGCCAACAGGTCGAGGGCGTGCTGGTCCTGCCGATCGATGGCGTTCCCGATGGCGGCGCGCCGACGATCATGAACGTCCATGGCGGGCCGGAGGCGCATGAAAGCAATGGCTGGATCACCGCCTATTCCAAACCGGGCCAGGTCGCAGCGGGACAGGGTTACGCCGTGTTCCTGCCCAATTACCGCGGGTCCACCGGCTATGGCGTCGATTTCGCGAAACAGCATCAGGGCAATTACACCGATCCCGAATTCCGCGATATCGTCGATGCGAAGAACGCGCTTGCCGCAGAAGGCATCACCGATCCCGACCGCACCGGTATCACCGGCGGTTCGTATGGCGGATATGCCAGCGCGTGGGGTTCGACCTATTATTCCGACGAATACGCCGCCAGCGTGATGTTCGTCGGCATTTCGAACCAGGTCAGCAAGTTCGGAACGGGCGACATCCCGTTCGAAATGTACAACGTGCACAGCCGCGCATGGCCGTGGGACGACTGGACCGCGATGCTGGAGGTGTCGCCGATCTATTACGCCGACCGGGCGACGACGCCGACGCTGATCATGCATGGCGAAGAAGACACCCGCGTCGATCCGGGGCAAAGCCTCGAACTGTATCGGTCGATCAAGATCCGACAGCCCGATACCCCGCTGCGGCTGGTATTCTATCCGGGCGAAGGACACGGCAACCGCAAGGCGGCGAGCCGGTACGACTACAACCTGCGCATGATGCGGTGGTTCGATACCTATCTGAAAACCGGCGATCGGAATGCCGAATTGCCCGAACCGCGCCCGCAACTGGCCGAAAACGCAGCCGGCGCGACCATACCCGAAGACGACAGCGACGATTGATCGCGTCCGAGATGGAAAACGGGCCGCGCCGGGTACATTCCCGGCGCGGCCCTTTTCATGTCAATCGGCGTTCTATCACGCGGCCCGTTACGCGGACCATTTCGCGGGCTTTAGAACGTGTAGGCCCTAGAAAGTATAAGCGATGCCCACCCCGGCCAGCCATTGATCGGCGTCGCCCCGGATCGCGGTGTAGGGCGTATCGGCGCCGTCATTCACCAGCCGGCTGTAACTGCCGATCCCGAACAGGCTTAGCCCGCCATTGAGCGCGTTGCCATCGAGATCGTAGGCCCCGATCACGTTGACGCCGTAATTGTTCAAACCGCCATCCGCCGCGAATTCGGGCAGACCGCTGGCCGCGCTTTGTCCGGGTGAGACGGAATAATAATAATCGGCGAAATCATCGTCGACGAATTGCACCCCAGCCGAAACGGTGACGATCGCCGCCCGGCTTAGCGGTGTGAAATAGCTGACGCCCGGTTCGATCACCAACCCGTCATGCGCGCCAAGGATATCGTGCCGTACTGCCGCGCTGACCGTGACGCGGTCGAACGGGTTGAGTACGCCGGGAAACGACACCCCGCCGCTCAATCCCACTTCGACAGCGGTGTCGAGCTCGCCCGCTGCCTCGACCACCGGATCCTCGATCTGGTTCACACGGTCATTGCGAAACCGGAATGTCGGGCCGAGCGAAAATTGCACGTCGTCCACCGCCGCAGGGGAAAGGCCCGGCGACAGCAGGTCGAGCGTCACGCCCGCAGCGGACGGGCGAACGCCCACGCCGCCAATCCGTCCCGCGATGAGCGGCAGCGGAAACACGACATAATCGTCGGACCCGGAATAGCTTGGCACGTAACCCGCCCCGACCCCGACGGTCAGCCACGTTTCATCGAACACCGTGTCCCCCGTCGGTGGACCGTTGGCGACCGTCGATCCGCGCGCCCCGGACTGGCCGCGCGCCTCGGATTGGCTCTGCGCGCTGTCCAGTACGGCGCCCGTTTCGGCCGACCGGTCGTCCACAGCGCTGATCGTGCTGGATTCCTCCCCCGAATCGACCGTGTCGGCCAGAGCCGGACTGGCGATTGTGAAAGCGATTGGTGCAAAGGCGACTGGCGCGGCGAAAAAGGACGCGCCCGTGATGTATCGAAATGTCATTGTGTCTCCCGTCTATGCCCCATCAATCCCCGTGTCGTGCGTTTTGTTTCCAATTACCGTCATCGCTGACGCCATGCGCGCATCAAAACGGGGGGTTCGTGCCTTCGCTCCGCGCCCTTTGCAACACCGCTGCATTGCCCCGGTCGCGCGGGTGGCCTAGGGCCGTAATCACGGATGGACGATTCACACACAATCGAAAACGAAACGCCCGATAATGGGGCCGATGGCCGATACGATCTCGTCATCGTCGGCGGCGGGCTGGCCGGGGGGCTGATCGCGCTTGCACTGACGCGTCACGCGCCCGATTGCCGGTTCCTGGTGATAGAGGCTGGCGACACGCTGGGCGGCAATCACCGGTGGAGCTGGTTCGAAAGCGATCTCGATCCCGATAGCGCGCAATTGCTCGGCGAATTCGACCTGCATCGCTGGGATGCGGGCTATGACATCGCCTTCCCGCGCTATGCCCGCACTCTCGATACCGGCTACCGATCCTTGTCGAGCGAGACGTTCCATGCGCGGTTGTCCGACGTGATCGACGACGATGCGCTGCGCCTGTCGACCCGCGTCGCCGATCTCGATGCGGGCGGCGTGACATTATCCGACGGCAGCCGGATCGACGCGGCCCGCGTGATCGATTGCCGCACCTTCAAACCCAGCGAAAAGCTGGCAGGCGGCTGGCAGGTTTTCCTTGGCCAGCATATAAAGTGCGACAAGCCCCACGGCCTGACCCGGCCGACGATCATGGATGCGCGCGTCGATCAACACGCGCCGCACGGCAACGGATCGGCCTATCGCTTCGTCTATGTCCTGCCGCTGGCCGATGACGAGGTGTTCGTGGAGGATACCTATTACGCCGACGCGCCGCGCATGGATCAAAGCGTGCTGCGCGCCCGGACTCAGGACTACGCCCGCCGCCACGACTGGAAAGGCGAGGTGATCGGGGAGGAGACCGGCATCCTGCCCGTCGTCACCGGCGGCGATTTCAGTGCGGCGCAGGACGAACAACGCATCGACGGCGTCGCGATGGCGGGCACGCGCGGCGGGTTCACCCATCCGCTGACCAGCTATACCCTGCCTTTTGCCGCGGGGAACGCACTGTCGATCGCCCGCCTGCTGCATGATCAGCCGGGGATTAGCGGCCAAGAGCTTGCCGCGTTTTGCGATACCCGTTCCGACGCGCATTGGCAGCGCACCGGATTTTACCGTATGCTGGGCCGGATGCTGTTCGAAGCGGCAACGCCGGAGAAGCGGGTGAACGTGTTTCAGCATTTCTACAATCTCGACGGCGCTCTCGTCGAACGGTTCTATGCGGCGCGGTCATCGTGGACCGATCGCGTTCGCATCCTGTCGGGCAAGCCGCCCGTAGCTGTGCCACGCGCAATCCGCGCGCTCTTGTCTCGCGGAATCCCGTTCAAGACGGGCAAATCAATGGAGAATGGTGCATGAACGCCGACGCCAAACTGGATCTCGAACCGGCGCGCAGCGCAGGCGGCGGGATCGATCCGCGCAATCTCGAACGCTACGAAGGCAAGACCGCGTGCGTCATCGGCGCAGGGTTCGGCGGCATGGCGCTCGCCATTCGCCTGCAATCGCACGGGATCGCGACGACGGTGGTCGAATCGCGCGACAAGCCGGGCGGCCGCGCCTATTTCTGGGAGCGTGAGGGCTTCACTTTCGATGCCGGGCCCACCGTCATTACCGATCCGCCCTGCCTCGAGGAATTGTGGGCACTGACCGGGCACGACATCGCCGAGGATGTCGACCTGATGAACGTCATGCCGTTCTATCGCCTGAACTGGCCCGACGGCACGAATTTCGATTATTCCAACGACGAGGAACAGCTCAACGCCGAAATTGCGAAGCTGAACCCCGACGACGTCGTCGGGTATCAACAGTTCCTGCAATATGCGGCCGAAGTGCACGAAGAAGGGTACGTGAAACTCGGCACCGTGCCGTTCCTCGATTTCAAATCGATGCTGAAAGCCGCGCCTGCGCTGGTCAAGAAACAGGCGTGGCGCAGCGTCTACGACATGGTGTCGAGCTTCATCCAGAACGAGAAGCTGCGCGAGGCTTTGAGCTTCCACACGCTGCTGGTCGGCGGCAGCCCGATGAAGACCAGCGCGATCTACGCCCTGATCCATAAACTGGAAAAGGATGGCGGCGTATGGTGGGCGCGCGGCGGCACCAACCAGCTTATCGCGGGAATGGTGCGCCATTTCGAACGGCTGGGCGGCACGATGCGCGTCGGCGACGGGGTGGAACACGTCCACACCGTCGGCACCCGCGCAACCGAGGTGGAAACGAAATCCGGCTGGAAACAGCGGTTCGACGCGGTCGCATCCAATGCCGACATCATGCATTCGTACAAGGACCTGCTGGCGACATCGCCGCGCGGGCCGAAATACGCCAAATCGCTGTCGCGTAAGAGTTTCAGCCCGTCGCTGTTCGTCGTCCATTTCGGGCTCGAAGGTACGTGGCCTGGCATTCCGCACCACATGATCCTGTTCGGCCCGCGCTATAAGGGGCTGGTCGACGACATCTACAAACACGGCGTGCTGCCGCAGGATTTCTCGATCTACCTGCACCACCCGACCGTCACCGATCCCAGCATGGCGCCGGAGGGCAAGAGCACGTTCTACGCTCTGGTCCCCGTCGCGCACATGGGCAAGCTGGCGGTCGACTGGGACGAGGTTGGCCCGAAACTGGAAAAGGCGATTCTGGATGAGATCGGCCGCCGCCTGATCCCCGACATCCACGATCGGATCGTCACCAAGTTTTCCTACGCGCCCAAGGATTTCGCAACCGATCTGAACGCCCACATGGGCAGCGCCTTCAGCCTCGAACCGGTGCTGTGGCAAAGCGCGTGGCTGCGCGGCCACAATCGCGACGACGTGATCGAGAACTTCTATCTCGTCGGTGCGGGAACCCATCCGGGCGCAGGCATCCCCGGTGTCGTCGGCAGCGCAAAGGCGACAGCGGGGCTGGTGCTGGAGGATCTGGCCGAGAAAGCGAGCGCGTGACCCGCAAGATGCAAAGAGTGGCCGTCTATTGCGGCTCCGCCTCTCCCGAAGATCCGCGGTTCATCGAACTCGCGCTCGATGTCGGGCGCGATCTGGCGGAGCGGGGGATCGGCGTCGTCTATGGCGGTGGCCGCCTTGGCCTGATGGGCGCGGTGGCGAAAGGTGCGCGCGATGCGGGCGGCGAGGTGATCGGCGTCATACCGGAGGCGCTGGTCAATTCCGAAGTCGCCAATCCCGGCTGCACCGAACTTATCACGGTCGGCGGCATGCATGAACGCAAGGCACGGTTTACCGACCTGTCCGACGGGTTCATCACTCTGCCCGGCGGTGTGGGAACGATGGATGAATTGTGGGAAGCGATGAGCTGGGCGCAGCTTGGCTATCACTCCGATCCGGTCGGCCTGCTCAACGCTTTCGGCTTTTTCGACGACCTGATCGCGTTTTACGCGCACATGGCGGGAACCGGCTTCGTCCGGCCCGCGCATAACGGCATATTGATCGCCGACGATACGCTCGCCGGGCTGCTGGACCGCATGGGCAATTACGAACCGCACACGCCGATTTTCCGCATGAAGGCAGAGGATCTGTAAAGGCACCCGCGCCCATGTCACCTCAATCGACATCATCGCAACCGACCGATCCGGCCACTCTCCCCGTCATGCCGCCCGCGCCGGTTCCGGCGATCGACGATGGGGCCGACAATTCCGCGCGCCGCGCCGCGCTGGTCGACTATGCGCGCGATACGATCAGGCACGGATCGCACAGCTTTTCCGCCGCATCGCGCCTGTTCGACCCGGTCACGCGGGAACGCGCATGGCTGCTTTATGCCTGGTGCCGCCGCTGCGACGATATCGCCGACAATCAGGACATGGGCGGCGAACTGGGCGATCAATCCGATCTCGACGCGCGGCTGGCGTTGATCAACCGATTGACGGCAAAAGCGTTCGCCGGCGAGGAGTGCGGCGATCCGGCATTCGACGCGCTGGGCGTAGTAGCCCGCGAATGCGGTCTGACGGAGGCGATGGCGCAGGACGTGATCGCGGGCTTTGCGCTCGATGCAGCCGACTGGCGGCCCCGGACGGAGGCCGACATGATGCGCTATTGCTATCATGTCGCGGGCGCGGTCGGAGTGATGATGGCGGTGGTGATGGGGGTCGATCCCGATGACACCGACACGCTCGACCGGGCGAACGACCTCGGCCTTGCGTTCCAATTGTCCAACATCGCGCGCGACGTGGTGGAGGACGACGCGGCGGGGCGCTGTTATCTGCCGATCGAGTGGCTGGTCGAACAGGACATCGAACCGGGACAGCACACCAAGCCGCACCATCGCAAGGAACTGGCGGCGATGATCGCGCGGCTCGTCGCGCTGGTCGAAAAGCACGAGGCCGCCGCGCGCGTGGGCGCGGAAAGGCTGCCGTTCCGCAGCCGCTGGGCGGTGCTGTCTGCCGCGCGGATTTACGGCGCAATCGGGCGAAAGGTGCGCGCACGCGGGATCGATGCGTGGAACAACCGCACCTATGTCCCCCGCGCGCAAAAGGCGCTTTACGGTGCGCGCGCCTTCCTTTCCGCCGCGATCAATCGTGAAAAACATCCGGGCGGTCCGATCACATGGGGGATCGCGGACTTTCGCCCCGATCCCGCGTGAAGCGCCCCGATCCTTCTTGAAGCGCCCAATCCTGCTTGAAGCCAGAGCACGCCCGGCCTAACCGATTGGCATGATCGAAAAGCTCCTCATCGCCAATCGCGGCGAAATCGCCTGCCGCATCATCCGCACCGCGCGCGCCATGGGGATCGCGACGGTCGCGGTTTATTCCGATGCCGACCGACACGCGCTGCACGTGCGGCAGGCGGACGAAGCGGTGCATATCGGCCCCTCCCCCGCCGCCGAAAGCTATCTTGTCGGTGAAAAAATCATTGCGGCGGCGAAGGAAACCGGGGCGAAGGCGATCCATCCCGGCTATGGCTTCCTGTCGGAGAATGCCGAATTTGCCGAAGCAGTGCAGGATGCCGGGCTGATCTGGGTCGGCGCGCCGCCCGCTGCGATCCGCGCGATGGGGCTGAAGGATGCTGCGAAAAAGCTGATGCGCGAGGCGGGCGTGCCCGTCACCCCCGGTTATGATGGCGACGACCAGGGGGCCGAGCGCCTGAAGCAGGAGGCCGATGCGATCGGCTATCCCGTGCTGATCAAAGCTGTCGCTGGCGGCGGCGGCAAGGGGATGCGCAAGGTCGATGCGGAGGGCGATTTCCTCTCCGCGCTCGAATCCTGCCGGCGGGAGGCGAAGGCGAGTTTCGGCAACACGCACGTGATCCTCGAAAAATGGATCACTTCGCCCCGCCATATCGAGGTGCAGGTTTTCGGCGATGCCCACGGCAATGTCGTCCACCTGTTCGAACGCGACTGTTCGCTGCAACGCCGCCACCAGAAAGTGATCG
>JGI12210J13797_10008711_pt1 | contig 13823 bp, 14 predicted proteins | sample ElkSlonscriptome_3_FD_13797 | JGI IMG/M metagenome (IMG submission 13797)
CGGCGAGGCGGTCGTGGCGGTCGAGCCGGTCGAGCCGGCGCCCGCCTCGGACGGGGTGGCAACGGCGGACTCGGCGAGTGTGCCGACCCCCCTGCGCCTCGTTCCGTTCCAGATGCTCTCCTTGGACGCGCGCGCCAAGTCCATCTACATCCGGGCGCTTCGCTCGGATCAGTTCGCGGACGTACCCACCACCAAGTCGCCAGACGAGGTCACCTTGTTCGAAGAGGAACGGATCGCCGCATTCTACGCAGGCGGGTGGTTCTACGCCGAGCCCAGCCGAAGGGAGCCGCTGGTATGAAGGCCGAAGAGATCGAGCTCGATGCGATTCCTGGGCTCCCCTCCGATCTGCCCCCGGGGGAGCAGATCGTGTGGCAGGGACGCCCGCAGTGGAAGGCGCTGGCCTTCCACGCGTTCAAGCTCCGTTGGATCGCGACGTACTTCGCCGCGTTGCTGCTCATTCGTGTGGCGTCGCTCGTCATGGGCGGAGGGGACGTCGTCGTGCCGGTCATCATCATGGCGGCGGTGTTCGGTCTCGGCCTCGGGCTGTGCGCCCTGCTGGCGTGGCTTCAGGCGCGCTCGGCCATCTACACCCTCACCAATCGCCGAGTCGTGATGCACCTCGGGGTGGCCTGCCCGGTCACGTGGAACCTTCCGTTCGAGCGCATCGAGGCCGCGGACCTGACCGTTCGCGACGATGGCGATGGCGATGTCGTGCTGCGCCTCGCGCCGCCGGATCGCGTGGCATGGGTTCATCTGTGGCCGCACGCTCGTCGCGGTCGCCGCCTCGTGGCCAACCCCACGCTGCGGGCCATCGCCGAGCCACGGCGCATCGCCGCGCTGCTCGAGTCGGCCGTGCGCAGCTGGGCCGACGAGCAAGAGGTCGACCTCGGTCTGTTCGTCGACTCCACGATCGGCGCGGACGATGAGGCACCGGGGACCGATCGCTCGCCGCTGGTGCAGCCGCAGCTCGCCCCGGGGGTCAACCGCTAGCCGGTGAGGACGAGCCATGGGAACCCACCACCACCACGATCAGAAAGTACCCCGCGGCGTCCTGCTCGCTGCCGCGGTCCTTCTCGGAATCTCCGTGACCCTGGCCGCGCAAGCTCGGAGCGCGCGAACCTCGGACTCCGCCCTCGCCTCGTCGCACGAGGTGGATGCCTCCGCCGAGCTGCGGTTCGAGGACCGAGACGACGGCTCGGTCGCCGTGCTCGACGCGAAGACCTCCGAGGAGGTCGCGATCGTCCCGCCGGTCGAAGGAGGCTTCGTTCGCGGCGTGATGCGCGGGATGTTCCGCACTCGCAAGCTCGAGTCGATCGCTCCCGACGAGCACTTCCGGCTCACGCGCTATTCGAACGGGTCGCTGGTCCTCGAGGATCCCGAGAGCGGCCGGCGCGTCGAGCTTCGGTCCTTCGGCCCCACGAACTACCAGGCCTTTGCCCGGATGCTCGAGACCGAGCCGGAGACCACACCATGAATTCCCTCGTCCCGTCGGCGTCGCCGCGCTCGTTCGAGGTGCTCTGCACGGTTCGAGTCTGCAACGCGCTCCAGGAGCTCGGCGCTCACGTGGAGCTCGACGGGGGCATCGAGCTTCTGCCCGGCGACGAGGTGCGGGTTCACGGCGAGCCGATCCATCCGCCCATGGGACAGACCGTCGTGCAGCGTCGGGTGGCAACCGTGCGGCGCGCGACCTGGCTCGAGCGCCTCTGGGTGCGATGGACCGGCGATCTTGCGTGCCTCGAACTCTTGGACGTCAGCTTTACCGACCGGAGGACCCTATGACCGCAACGACCATCGACACCGCACATCACACCGCACGGTCGGTTGCCCCCAACGAGGTCACCCGACTCGCGCAGGAGACGACCACGCTGAGCCCGCGCTTCTACACCACGGACGTCGCGGCCATGAACCGACTGTCCGCCGACGGGGTTCGCCCCGAGTGGGAAGCGCTGATGGCGGAGTTCGAGGCCGACACGAACCGGGGCCACTTCGTCCAGGAGGACGGCTGGAGCTTCGACGCCGAGAAGCTGCCCGCGCCGCTGCGCGAGGAGGTCATCGACTTCATGGTCAGCTCCCTGACCGCCGAGTTCTCGGGCTGCATCCTCTATGCCGAGCTCCGGAAGAAGGGCGTCAACCCCGACCTCAAGGAGCTGTTTCGGTACATGGCTCGCGACGAAGCGCGGCACGCCGGCTTCATCAACACCTGCATCAAGGAATTCGGGATCGAGGTCGACATGGGCTTCTTGGTCAAGTCCAAGAAGTACACGTACTTCAGCCCCAAGTTCATCCTCTTCGCGACCTACCTGTCCGAGAAGATCGGCTACGCTCGCTACATTCGGATCTTCCGGGAGCTCGAGCGCAACCCTCAGAATCGATTCCATCCCATCTTCAACAAGTTCGAACGTTGGTGCAACGATGAGTTCCGGCATGGCGAGGCGCTCGCGATGCTGATGCGGGGCAACCCGAAGCTCCTGCGTGGCCCCATCAACCGGCTGTGGATGCGGTTCTTCCAGCTCGCCGTGTTCGCGACGATGTTCGTCCGCGATCACTGCCGCCCCGAGTTCCACCGCGCGCTGGGGGTGGATCCCGAGGAATACGGCATGGACGTGTTTCGCATCGTCTCGGAGATCTCCAAGCAGGTCTTCCCCGTCCGGATCGACATCGACCATCCCGCGTTCCTCGAGGGGCTTCGTCGGCTCCAGCGGCTTGCCGTTCGGATCGAAGAGGTGAAGCGCGGTCGAGGAATCCTCGGGAGGCTCCGCGCCGTGCCCCTGCAGATCGGGGCGGCCGCGACCTTCGTCCGACTGTTCTTCTTGCCCGTGAAGACCCACGACCTCCCCAAGGAGCTTCGGGTCGAGCCAGCCTGGTAGGTACAAGGATCCCCATGAACGAGTACATGTTCGCTATCGCCTTCGCTGTATTCACCTGGTGGTGCAGTACCGCGGTCATCCTTCGTGTCGTCTGGCTGCCGAGCAAGTCTCACCGGGCTAGCCTGTTGGTCTTCAGCGCGCTCGGCATCGCGGCCATCTACGGCGTAGTCTGGTCGAGCGCGGCACCGACGGTCGTGGGCGCCTACGTAGGGTTCGGCTCTGCGCTGGCGATCTGGGCCTGGCACGAGCTGGCGTTCTTGCTGGGAAAGGTCTCCGGGCCCCGACGGATTGCATGCGCACCCGAGGCCAAGGGGTGGACGCGATTCCGCGATGCCACCGCTACGGTCATCCATCACGAGCTGGCGCTGGCATTCACCGCGGCGATCCTCGTCGCGATGACCTGGGGCCTGCCCAACCAGGTGGCGACGTGGACGTTCTCGGTGCTGTGGATCATGCGGCTGTCGGCCAAGCTCAACGTCTTCGTCGGCGTTCGCAACCTGTCGAAGGATTTCATCCCCAACCACCTTCGCTACCTCCAGAGCTACTTTGGGAGCGTTCGGTGGAGCCCGTGGATCCTGGTGTCGCTGGGCGCCTCGAGCGTTGCGCTGGTCCTCTTGGTCAGCGAAAAAGCCGTAAGCGGGAGTGGGTTCGAGACCCATGGCCTCGCCCTGGTGGCCACCATGCTCGGCCTGGGCATCCTGGAGCACCTGTTCTTGGCCATTCCCATGCCCGACGCGATGCTCTGGCGCTGGGCCCTGCCGAAGGGGAACGCGAAGCGCTCGTGGCTGAGCCCCTGGGTCGCGGTGAGCATGATGGACCAGTGGCTACCCCATCGGTAACACTGTTCTTGTGCGGCGCATCATGAGACATACATTGAACACGTGTTGAACGAACCGATCGGTAGACGGCTGGGATGACGCCTCCGAACCGAGTTGTGCCCCCTCCGTCCGTTTTTTGAATCCAAGAGGAGCGTGATCGCGCTATGTTGGCGACCAACTCGACGATGGGCAAGCAAACAGCCGATGTAGATCACGGGGGCGGTGCAGCTCCCTCCTTCGACTCTTCGCGGATGGAGATGCCTGACGGACCTAGGCGATCCACCGCTTCGAACTACGGAGAGCAGGCGGCGAACCTCGGGGGCAACTCGTCCACCGTGGTCGACCTGGTGGACACCATCATTAGCCGCATCGTTCCGCGGCTGGTGCTCGCGCACCGAGGAGGTCGGGACAGCGATCCCGAGCCCACCATCATACGGCCGCCGCCCTCCGTCGCAGAGATCGCGAGCCTCGTGGACGCCATTTGCGCTCAGGATGCTCAGCGTGGGTTGGATCAGGCGGAGCTCATGTTGCTCGATGGTCTGCCATACGATTCGGTCCTGAACGATTGGATGGCCGCGGCCGCCCGCTCGCTTGGTGAGCAGTGGCTCGAGGACGACAAGACGTTCGTCGAAGTCACCATCGGCATGGGCACACTGCACCGCATCTTGAACATGCTGCGGTTTCGCCATCGTCCGCTGCCCGCATACCGAGGGATGGTGCTGCTCTCGCCCGCTCCCGGCGAGCAGCACATCCTCGCGATCCACCTGCTGGCCGACCTCCTGCGACGCGCGGGGTGGGAGGCCGTGGTCAAGCCGAAGCTCATCGAAGAGGAGCTGGTGTCCATCGTGTCGTGCGAGCCCACGGTCTTGCTGGGAATCTCAGCGAACTCGTCCGAATTGCTCGGCCCGACTCGGGACATGATTCGCCGGGTTCGCAAGGCATCGCTGAATCGAAACCTCTCGGTGCTCTTGGGAGGAACCCCCGAGCTCATGAGCCAGGTCGATGAACTCGATGCTACATATTGCTCTGACATATCCTCTGTGGCTCCTTGGCTGGAAGACAACGCCAAGATATCTCTCTGAGGGAGACGTTCTCCCTTCTTGTGAGTAACGACGGAATGGACGACGTCATCCACGACTCGGCCCATGGCGCGTATCCAATGGCATCGCGAATCATGGCCTCCTTTACTGATCTGGCGCTGGTGGTCGACCGAGAGGGGGCCATCGCTGACGTCTCGGTGGGCGACGAGTTCGACGCCCATCGAAGCTGGGGGGCGCTCGAGGGGAGGGTGCTGCATGACCTCGTGTCGCCTGAATCCCGGGACAAGCTGAAGCGATTGCTGAAGGAGTCACTCGACAGCCATACCTCGCGGTCCCGCGAGCTGAACCTCAGAGTAGACGGACTCGGCGAGATCCCGCTGCGGCTGATGGGCGCGCGGATCGACGACGAACGTGCCCTCATCCTCGGAATCGATCTGCGAGCGGTGGCCGAGATGCAGCAGCAGATGGTGAGCGCCCAGCAGACCATGGAGCTCGAGTACGAGCGCGTGCGCCAGGCCGAGGCCCACTATCGAGTCTTGTTCCACGTGAGCACGGAGGGCGTGCTGCTCGCCAAGGGACCCCGCTATCTCATCGTAGAGGCGAACCCGGCGGTCGCCTCCATGATCGAGAACACCCCCTCGGCCCTCCGGGGCAAGCCGCTAGAGGAGCTGTTCGATCCCGAGAGCCAGCGGGTCCTCACCGCGATGCTCGACTCGACCAAGGCCGGCCGGCCCGTCGAGGTCACGCTGCGCCCTCGAGACCCGGCCATGGCCGAGGTCCGTGCATCGGCCTCCTTGTTTCGTCAGTCAGGTACGCTCATGCTCTTGTTACGGCTTCGGTCTCTCGACGCGGCTTCGACCTCATCCGCCCGAGACGTTCAGATGCTCGAGCTCATCGAGGACATGCCGGATGCCTTCGTGGTGACCGGGCCGGATCTTCGCATCTTGAGCGTCAACGCCAGCTTCTACGAGCTGGTGCAGCAGGCCACCGAAGGCCAGGTCCTGGGAGAGTCACTCGAGCGATGGCTGGGTCGGCCCGGTGTCGATCTCAACATCATCGTCTCGAGCCTCCGCGATCAAGGCCGCGTTCGGAACTTCTCCACCGTGATCCGCGGCAACTTTGGATCCGAGCAGGGGGCGACGGTCGCGGCCATCGCTGCTCTCGACGGCAAGGTTCCCTGCTTCGGTTTCTCCATCCGGACGACCGCGTCACGAGCCACCGGTCGGTCCAGTCAAAACTTTCAGACCCGATCGGCCGAGCAGCTCCAAGATCTGGTCGGGCGGGTCTCGCTCAAGGAGATCGTGCAAGAGACGTCGGATCTCATCGAGCGGCTGTGTATAGAGGTCGCGCTCGAGACCAGCAGCAACAATCGCGCTGCCGCCGCTCAGATCTTGGGACTCAGCCGTCAGAGCCTCTACATGAAGCTCAAGCGCCACGGCCTCGAGGAATTCCAGCCGAGCTAGCAGCCCCTCAGTGTCGGTCGAGTGCGGAACGCCGTCAGCGGACCGCAGACCAAGGCGTGAGGATGGAGGCGTTGTTCCCGGGCCCACGAAGAGGGCGTAGAGCCTCGCGGCCCTGCAGAGCATCGTCGCTACGTGTCAGCTCCACGATGTGAATCCGGAGGCGAGCCTCGCTGACGTGCTCGCTCGAGCTGGGGCCGAGCGCAGCGTCGAGGCCTTCATGCGCTAGAACTGGTCGCCGAGCCGCAAGGGGCTGAGTGGCGGCCGGGGCGGCCGGGGCGGCCGGGGCGGCCGGGGCGGCCGGGGCGGCCGGGGCGGCCGGGGCCGGACCCTGAAGTTCGGCGAGCCATGACCGACCGCGGTCCAACGAGAACCCCCGTTGGACCGGCCGTCGATCTCCCTAGGCTACTGGCCGAAGCTGCGGACCTTCTTGACCAGCTCGGCGACGACCTTGGGCTTGTCCGCCAGCTCTGGGTTGGGCGCCATATTGGCGCTCAGCCCGACGCTGGCCCCACCCTCGACGATGATCTTCTTGAGGTGGTCGTCGTTGACCCGGCCCTGCCAGCCTCGATCGTGGAAGTTTCGGGGCTTCGGGTCGAGGGCGAGCCCCGCCTGACCGTCGCCTCTGCCTTCCTTGCCGTGGCAGGTCGAGCACTTCGTGTCCCAGACTTGCTGTGCCTCGGCGACGACCTTGGGATCCGTGGCGGGCTTGTCATCGCCATCACACCCACCAAAGGTCAAAGCGGCGGTCAGCAGGCAGAAATAGCGTGTCATTGTTCGTCACTCTCGAGCGGTGAGGCGGTTGGAGAGGGTTTGTAACGCTTTTTACAGCGGTACGCGACGGCTCCGCAAACCTTTACCGCAGCTTGCAGAGATGTCAACAAACTAGGGGCCGGGGGTCCCAGGAAGTTCCGAGGGCCGTCTGCTGCCCAGAAATCGGCGTTCTGCGCCGAGCGCGCGGCTCGGATGTTCTCCACGGAGCAGGGCGAGAGAATTAAGAATTCCCCGTCCCGACCAGATTTCCTGGTCGCGACGGGGACGCTTTCTTGCTCGCGAAACCGAAGGGCGTGCCTAGGGTAGCGCGGAGTTCTGGACGGCCGCTTTGGGGCCATCGAGCCAGTTGAAGCGCTGCGTGCTCAGCAGCACGAAGTGGATGACGATCGCCAGCCCGAACAGGAAGACGAACAGCCCGACGAGGGTCTGCTTGGGATCGAAGAGCAACCAAATCCTGTGCATGTCGAAGTCCTCTCAGGTCAAGATGTTCTGGGTCTGTTGGACCGCGTGGCTGATGTTCATCAGCAAGGAGTAGCCGTCCTCGCCGGGCAGCCAGGGCCGCCACATCCACACGAGAACGTGGGCCACAATGGCGATCCCGGTGAACACCAGGAACCCCCTCATGACCCAGGACTGAAACTCCTGGGCCTCCGCCTCAGTGAGTCCAGTGCGGGAGATGTTTTCGTTTGCCATTGTCGATGACCTCTTAACAGTTGCTTTCAGTGTGTGCGGCTCCGATCCGCGGGGGTGACTTGAGTGGGGGGTGAGCCCCGTCGGAGTTCGAACGCCTCTTCCTGACCTGCGAAGGATGCAGGGGCGAGCCGGATGACGTCTTCACGGGAGACGCAATCCTTGCCAGCGGCACGCGCCGCACGCTCGGCGTCGTCTCGCAGCGTCTTGGCTGCGGAGATGCGCGTCAGGATCGGTACGGACGAGAGCACCATCTCGAGTGCCTCGTGGGCGCCTGGATCCCAGGGGAGCTGCTCATGGAGGAGGGCCGGAGTGGCCTCGACCTTGTCGAGCTCGGTCCCGAGGGGGAGGATGTTGAACAACGCGTCGAAGAGCGCGTTGCAGACCTCTTGCAGGAGGTAGCTGGCCCCGGAGTAGCCCATGAAGGGCGTACCGGTGTGGCGGCGAATGGCGGTTCCGGGGAACGAGGCCGGGATGTAGATGCCCCGACCTCCGGCTTCCGCGAGGTACATGCGCTCGTTGTAGGAGCCGAAGAGCACCAGCGGCGTGCGGGTGGCGACCGCTTCGCGCACCGCGGCGTTGTCGGTCTTGTGGCCGGGCCGCCGGGGGATGGCGAAGTTGCAGGGCAGGCCCAGCTCGGTCTCGAGGAACGCCTGCAGCCCGCGGGTGTAGGTCTCGTTGGCGACCACCCCGAAGCTCGCGGTGCCCAGGAAGTCCTGGGTGACCGAGCGCCACAAGTCCCACATGGGCTTGAGGGTCGTGTGCTTCTCGCGCTCGATGAACGGCTCGGGGTCGAGGTCGAGCAGCTCGGCGAGGGTTCGCAGGAACTGGGTGGTGCTGTGGAGGCCGATGGGGGCCTGCAGGTAGGGCGTGTCGAGCTCCTCGCAGAGCATGCGCCCGTACTCCCGGTACATCACCACGTTGGCGTCGGCGTCGACGAGGCGGCGGACGTCGGCGAGGTGACTGCCGAGCGGGAAGGTCAGGTTGACCTCGGCGCCGATGCCCTCGATGAGGCGACGGATCTCGGCGAGGTCGGACCAGGTGTTGAAGTAGCCGTAGCTCGGCCCGATGATGTTCACGCGGGGCCGCTCGTCGTCGCCCCGCTTGCTCCGGTCGGGCTTGGCCCGCTTCTTCATCTTCTTCGGGCCATACTGCTGCCAAAGCCACAGCATCGCTCGGTCGGCGCTCTGCCACTGGTCCTCGTCGATGGTCCGGGGCAAGAACCGCTGGATGCCGGTGCCCTCGGGGGTGACCCCGCCGCCGATCATCTCGGCGATCGAGCCGGTCACGACCACGCTCGGCAGGCCCGCGTCGAGCACCTGGTGGGCCCGCCTCATCGCCTCCTCGGTGCCCTTCTGCCCCAGCTCGTCCTCGGAGAGGCCGGTCACGACGATGGGCAGCTCGTGGGGGGGCAGGCCGTCGGTGTAGTGCAGTACCGAGGTGACCGGCAGGTTCTCGCACCCAACCGGGCCGTCGATGATGACCTGCAGGCCCTTGACCGCGGCGAAGACGTAGACGGCGCCCCAGTAGCCGCCGGCTCGATCGTGGTCGAGGACTAGCATCCGATCGCCTCGTTCTTGGGGCGCCCGGTCCGCGGCTTGCGACGAAACTCGGGGCGATCGACGGGGACGTCCTGCCAGATGCCGGCCGCGTGTCCTTGGCCGACGCCCTCGAAGAACTCACGCATCCGGTCGAAGCGGTGCTTGTTGGCGATCGCGGTGTTGATCACCTGCGCCAGCGAGCCCGCGCCGGCGGGACCCATCAGCGGGCGGGCCGAGATGAGGTTGGTGAAGTAGATGCCGGGGATGCCGTGCTCCTTGGCGGTCTGCACGACCGGGGTCGTGCCGATGGCCAGGTCGGGCTGGTGCTCGTGCATCGCGGCGAGGTCCTGCTCGAGGGAGGCTCGGAACTGCACGGGAACACCGCGGGACTCGAGCCACTGCCGGTCGATCTCGGACCACGCGGTGGAGGGGCACGCCGTGCCGACGTAGCGGACGTCGGCCCCGCTCTCGATGAGGAGGCGGGCCACGAGCAGCTCCGAGCCCTCGTATCCGGAGAGCGTGATGCGGCCCTTGATCGGGGAAGCGGCGAGGGCCGCGTCGATGGCGGGCAGCATCGCGTTCTTGGCCGCGTCGATCTGCGCTCGGGCCACGCCGCAGGTCGTGCCCACCGCGTCGAGCCACGCCATCGTGCCGTCGCGCCCGACCGGGGCCGAGCCGATGGCGGGGCGTCCCGCCGCGTCGAACTCCCGCAGGCTCGCGGTATAGAAGGGGTGGATGGCGGCCACCGCCGCGCAGTCGAGCGCGGCGTACAGCTCCCGCCACTCGCGGGTGGGGACCACGGGCCCGGCCGCGAGCCCCATCGGCTCGAGCATCCGCCCGATGGAGACGGGATCGACCGGGAACATCTCGCCGAGCAGGGTGATGGTCGGCACGCTCGAGCGGCCCTGGCGAGGGGCGCGAACGGGGCCTTGCTCGGCCTCCTGCCGCGCGTAGGCGAGCATCGCCCCGCTGAGGATGTCCTTGGCCTCGGCGTGGGTGGGCACCCCGAACCCGGGGACGTCGATGCCGATGATGCGGACCCCGTTGATCGCCTTGGGAAGGAGGCGCAGCGGCACCCCCGAGGCGGTGGGGACGCACAGGTTGATGACGACGACCGCGTCGTAGTCCTCGGGGCGCGCGACCTCGTGGACCGCGTCGCGCAGGTCCTCGAAGAGCTTGCCCGTGACCAGGGTCTCGGAGTCGAAGGGGACGTAGCCGACGGTCCGACGCGCGCCGTAGAAGTGCGAGGTGAAGGTCAGCCCGTACACGCAGCACGCCGAGCCGCACAGCAGGGTGGCGGTCCGGCGCATCCGCAGGCCCACCCGCAGCGAGCCGAAGGCGGGGCACATGCTCTGGGGCTGATCGTGGGGCCCGACGGGATAGTCGGCCGCGTAGCGGTCGAGGACGTCGCCCTTGCCGGCCGCGGCCGCGGCGACGCGCAGCTTCACCTTGGGCCCGCTACAGCTAGCGGACGCGGTCGAGGGGCTCGGGCGAGCGGTCGTGGTGGGTTCTTCGTCCATCGGTCCCCGTCTCAGGCGCTCTGGTCGTAGATGACCTCGAGAGAGGTCCGGCTCACTCGCTTGGGGCCGCACATGTCCTCGAGCGTGGCCGGCTGCAGGACGACGTCGCGCCCCACCGCGTCGCTCGAGAAGAGATCGAGCAGACCATCATGATCGAGCGGCGTGGGGGCCAGCGGCGGCGAGATGGCGACGTTCTCGGCCAGCTCTTCGAACAGGCCGCCCCAGCGGCTGTCGGGGCGACCGACGATCTCGTAGCTGGCGCTCTTGCGCCGGATGTCGTCGTCGGCCGGGATCGCGGCGAGCACCGGGATGCCCACCTTCTTCGCAAAGGCCTGGGCCTCGCCGGTGTGATCGTCCTTGTTGATGACGATGCCGGCCACCCCGACGTGCCCGCCGAGCTTGCGGAAGTACTGAGCCGCCGAGCAGACGTTGTTGGCCACGTAGAGCGACTGAAGGTCGTTGGAGGCGACGACGATGACCTTCTGGCACATGTCGCGGGCGATCGGCAGCCCGAAGCCGCCGCACACCACGTCGCCGAGGAAGTCGAGCAGGACGTAGTCGAAGCCCCAGTCGTGGAACCCGAGCTTCTCCAGCGTCTCGAACCCGTGGATGATGCCGCGCCCGCCGCAGCCTCGGCCGACCTCGGGGCCGCCGAGCTCCATCGCGAACACGCCGTCCCGCTTGAAGCACACGTCGCCGATGGCCACGTGCTCGCCGGCCAGCTTCTTCTTCGAAGAGGTCTCGATGATGGTGGGGCAAGCGCGGCCGCCGAAGAGCAGCGACGTGGTGTCGCTCTTCGGGTCGCAGCCGATGAGCAGCACCTTCTTGCCCTGGGACGCCATCATGTAGGAGAGGTTCGCGAGCGTGAAGCTCTTGCCGATCCCGCCCTTGCCGTAGATGGCGATGATCTGGGTCTCCTTGGTGACGACGGTGGGTACGAGGATTTCGTCGAGCGAGTCAGCAGCGGCCGTCATGGGCGGTTCTCCAGTCGATACTCATCTTCAGGCAGTCGGGGTCGTCGAAGGCGGTGCGGTAGGCATCGCCCACGTGATCGAAGGGCCGGCGGTGGGTGATGAGCCCATCGAGGCTCACGCGTCCCGAGGACACGAGCTCGATCGAAGCATCTAGATCCTCGGGCTTCCACTCGGCCGCGACGCGAAGCTTCGCCTCCTTCATGAAGGCGAGCGGGAAGTCGAAGGCGAGCCGGTCGGAGTAGAAGCCGGCCAGGATGATCTCGCCGCCTCGGTCGAGTCGCCCGATGAGGGCCTCGAGGATGGAGGCATCACCGCTCACGTCGCAGATGCAGCGGTATGCGCGGCTGTCGTCATCCTGCGGGTCGATGACCCGGTAGCCGGTGGCTCCGGTCTGGCGCCGAGGGTTGGTCTCCCACACCGTGGGGGTGCCTCCGGCGGCGAGGGTGAGGCGGGCCAGCAGCCGACCGAGCACCCCGTGGCCCACGATGAGGTCGGGCAGGCGACCGTCGCCTCCGACCATGGCGTGGCGAGCCGTTGCCGCGAGCGCGAGCAGGATGCCGTGCTCGGCGAGTCCCTCGTCGATCCGCCTGATGCGGGCCGCGGGTACGCGAAGCCGAGAGGCGGAGCCTCCAAAGAGGCTGCGCACGTCCCCGAAGCAGTTCGCTCCGGGCACGAACACGCGATCGCCGGGGTGAAGGGCCGCGGAGCCTCCCGGATCGACGACGCGGCCCACGGTCTCGTAGCCGGGGACCAGCGGGTAGCCCAGGCCCGGAAACGGGGGCATGAGGCCGCGGTAGAGCAGCCGCTCGGTGCCCGTGCTGATGCCCGTCCACTCTACGTCGACGAGCACGTCGTCCGAGGCCCCGGGGGCCAGCGGCAGCGAGCGAAGCTCGAGCTGCTCGGGACGAGCGAGTACCACGGCGAGACTCTCCGTCACGTGTGTCACTCTACATGGACGCTTTTAAGTGTCAAGATAAAATGACACTCACCCGAAGGCCTCGGCGGTGAGCACCTGCGAGAGCATGGGGTGACGGGTTCGATGGACGTGCACCCGGCCGAACCCGGTGCGGTGGAGCAGGGCCGACAGCTCTTCGGCGGAGCGTGGTCGGCCTTGGCCCATGGCGAGCAGGTAGAAGCCGAAGTAGGCGTCGGCCATGGCTTCCGCGCCCGGGACCTCCCGCATCGGCTCGGCGACGAGCAGCACGCCGCGGGGCGGCATCGCCTCGCGCACGGCGGACAGCAAGCGCAGGACCTGGTCGTCGTCGTGGTCATGAAGGATGCGGACGAGTGAGACGAGGTCGGCCCCCCGGGGGAGGGGGTCGCAGAACAGATCGCCGGGGGTGATCGTCACCCGGGACGAGAGGCCGGCCTGCGTGAGCCGCGTGGAGGCTCGGCGGGCGACCGCCGGCAGGTCGAACAGCGCGAGGGAGAGATCGGGGACCCGAGCCGCGACCGCCTCGAGGAACGCCCCTTCGCCGCCACCCACGTCGAGCAGCCGTTGGTGGCGCGCGACGGGGTAGGCCTCGAGGATGTCCTCGGCCAGCAGGGGGATGGAGGAGGCCATCAGCGCGGAGTAGGCGGCCACCTCGGGATCGTTCGCCGCGTCGGTGCCCGCGTAGGCCCAGAATCGATGGAGCTCCCCGCGTGGCTGGCCGCCGCGCAGGAGCGCGATGGGGTCCGCGAGATCGCGATAGAGCATCGCGTTGTGCTCGATGAGCGGAGCGACGGCGGGGTTGCCGAGGTAGGAGCAGCCGTGGACGCCGAGCCCATAGCGATCACCTCGCCGCTCCACCAGCTGCAGCGATGCGGCCGCGTCGAGCAGGCGCCGGGTCGCCTCGGCCGACAGTTGCAGTCGCGGCGCGAGCTCGGCCACGGTGCGCGGGGCATCGCGCACGGCCTCGAGGACCCGCAGGCGCGCCACGGTATAGAAGACCTGGGAGTAGACGAACCCGGCGCAGAGATCGAAGAGCGCCGACGCTCGACGGCGCGCGACCACGCGGGTGAGCGGGGACCGGGCGGCCCAGCGCTGAAAGCGGGGGTCGGTCAGGAGGCGGTTGCGCAGCGAGAACCAGCGATCGGCGATCCGCTCGATCACCCGGACGCTCATGCCGCGGCTTGTCGAAGGCCCGGCGGGACGAG
>JGI12210J13797_10598493_pt1 | contig 13821 bp, 11 predicted proteins | sample ElkSlonscriptome_3_FD_13797 | JGI IMG/M metagenome (IMG submission 13797)
CGCGCTCGCGCTCGGCTCGAGCGCGTGGACCACGAAGCCGAGGCCGGCGCTGCCGTCGACGAGCTTGGCCTGGGTCGAGCCCGCGAGCCCGCCCCGGAGCTCGGCCTGGGCCCCGGCGGTCCCGAGCAGCCGCGGCCAGGCCGAGACCCCGAGCAAGATCGACCCGCGCTCGCCAGCCTGGCGCATGATCCGGGACACGCCGGTGAGGTCGGCGTAGGCGCCGTGGGCGAGCTCGGTGAAGCGCAAGACGCTGTCGAGCCCGGCGATCCGAGCGCAGCTGAGGGCCCTCGCGCAGCTCGCCGCGCGGGTCGGGAGCGCGAGGTCGACGGTCGCCGGGGCGAACATCTGGGCCAGGGCCTGGCGTCGGCCGAAGATCGGCAGCCAGCTGAGCTCGACGGCGAGGGTCTCGGTCGCGGCGACGTAGCTCATGTCGAGGCGCAAGCCGTCGAACAGGCCGCGGCCAGCGACGATCTCCCCCAGCGCGCGCTCGCGGTCGAGGTAGCGCTCGAATCGGTCTTCGCGCTCGGGTTCGCTCGACTCGCTCGACTCGCTGAGATCGACGACGACGTCGGCGAGGGCCTCGGCCTCGAGCAGGGCGAGCATCGGCTGGCGATACACACGCAGCTCCATCGGCCGCTGATGGAAGGGCGGGCGAGAGGCGGCGAGGCGCTCGGGCAGCGGCGCGGGCCAGTCCTCGGCGCTGCGGACCGCCGCGTTGATCTCGTCCATGGGTGCGTCGGTCTCGGGCGGATAAAACAGGTAGACCGCGTCGACGCGGACGAGCTCGGGCGTCAGCGGGCGGGCCCACACGAGCAGCTGCGGCCAGCCGGCGCACAGCTCGGGATCGTCGAGGGCCGCGCAGGTCTCGGCCCACAGCCCCGGCGCCGACGGCCCGCTCGCCCGCGGCGTCTCGCTGATCGTCCGCAAGGTCCGCAGCAGCCGCCCGCCCTCGCTCGCCGGCAAGCTCGCGCGCAGGTGAACCCCGAGGGTGTGGGCGTCGGCCGTGAGCGCACGCCAGCTCTTCGGCGCGCCAGCTGGGCTCGAGCCGTCTTCGAGCTCCTCGCTGAGGCGCTTGCGCAGCGCCGGCCCGCGCAGGTCGAGGGGCCGGGCGGCGGCGTAGATCCGCGCGCCAGAACGCAGGCCGATGCGCGCGAGGCGATCGGCCGGGTCGTCGGCGATCGCGTCGAGGATCCCGCCGACGAGGGCGACGAGCGCGGACTCGGTCGGGGTCGGGCGGGGCAGGGCCGCGAGCAGCTCGGCGAGGCTATCAGTCTCGTAGCTGGCCTCGAGCACGGCGCCGTCGAGGCCCGCGGCGGTCTGGGGATCGAGGGGATCGACCGCGCGATCTTGGGGCTGCTTCGCTGCCATCTTGGCGGGTGCGGACCCGGCCTGACCCTGACCCTGGTCCTCGTCGCGCTTGCAGCCGGCCCCGATGACCAAGCTCGCGGCCAGGCCCAACGACGCGATCTGCAAGGAGCGGCCCCGACCCACGCTCAGCCCCGCTGGCCCATCGCAAGCCGGAAGACCGGAGATCCGCCGCCGCCGTGCTCGACCTGGGCCCGGACCCAGCGCCGCGCGAGCCAGGCCCGGGCGTGGCCGAGCTCGCGGGTCAGATCGGGCGAGCTCGACACCACCCGCCACAGATCGCTGACCTCGACGTAGGCCAACGGCGCCGCGCCATCGTCGTGGGCGAGCCCGGCGAACCACCGCACGCGCGGGTCGGCGTCGGCGAGCACGACCCAGCCCCAGGCGCCGCCGGGCTCGATCAAGCTGTAGAGGTTGCCGCCGAGGGCCGGATCGGGGATCGGCGCGACGCCGACCGTCGCGTCGACCTCGGCGATGCTGGTCGGGGCCAGGCGCAGCTCGGCGAGCTGAAGGTAGCTGGTCAGGGTCGCCAGATCGCCGCCCGAGGCCCGGGCGTAGGCCAGCCAGTCGCCGCGCAAGCCTCCATCGAGCCGGTCGATCGCCCGGACCGAGACGCCAAAGCCGAGCACCCGCGTGGCCAGGTCGAGGGCGCTTTGGGCCATGTAGGCCTCGGGGCCCGCGCTGAGGGTCTTGGGCAGGCGCCCGAGCGAGGCGATCGCGTTGGGCCAGGTCTCGAGCAGCAGCACGGCCCGCGCGAGCTCCTCGTGGCGATCGATCTGCGCGGTGAGGCGATCGGGGTCGGCGAACAGCCCCGTGGCGAGGCCAGCGAAGCGATCGAAGGCCGGAAGCCCGCGGCTGCGCGCGCAGATCAGCGCGCCCTCGCACAGGGCCGCGACCGAGGGCACGTCAGCGTCGATCTCACTGAGGGCGAAGACCGAGGCGAGCTGCGACGACGCGCCCTCGCGGACGCGCCAGCGCAGCTCGGCGTCGAAGGCGTCGGGCCCGAGGGTCGCGGCGAGGGTCAGGCCAGCGAACAAGCGCGCGCTCGAGTCAGCGCGCAGCTCGGCGAGCGCGCTCATCCGGCGATCGTAGTGGGCGACGGCGTCGACCGGATCGCCATGGTCGTAGCCCAGGACCTTGGCGAGGTCGAAGATCCGCACCAGCGCGCTGATCCCCGGCCCGTCGATGGCGATCCCGAGATCCCCGCGCAGCGCGGCGACGTCGGCCGGCGCAGGCCCGGGCCCGAGCGCGAGGGCCTGCTCGATCTCCAGCCGCCGCAGCCGCCCATCAGGCTTGTCGCGGTCGCCGACGAAGTTCAGGCACAGATCGAAGATCACCCCGTCCTCGCGCTCGCGGATGACCACGACGCCGTCGCTTGGACCGCCGCAGGCGAGGACCGGGCCGAGCGCCTCGCAGGTCTCTCGCCAGCGCCCGTCGTCGCTGAGCCCGGCGCCGACGCGGGCGAGGAGCGGGCGCAGCTTGGCCGGTGACGCGACGGGCAGATCGACGCGCAGGTGGAAGCCGAGGCTCTTGATCTTGCGGTCGAGCACGGTCACGGCCGGCGACGGCGGCTCGATCTTCAGCGGCTCACCGTCGACGTCGAGCATCGGCGCCGAGCGCCAGGCCCGGAGCGCGTCGAGCTCGGGGCTCGGCGCGTGGACCAGCGGCGCGAGCTCGTCCTCCCAGGTCGTGATCGGGCGCAGCGACAGCGACAGGCGGGCGTCGGCGGCGAGGCCGAGGCGCGCGAGCAGATCCTCGCCGAGGGGATCGGGCACCAGCGTGGCGAGCTCGTCGAGATCCCGCCGGGCCCCCGCGCCGAAGGGCAGCGTGCGCAACAACCCATGCAGGGCCCCGAGCTCGACGCTCGCGTGGACGATCGCCCCGTCGACATAGCCCGGCTGCGACCCGATCGCCTCGCCCTTTGGCGGCGCGATCCGATCGTTGGCCGCCGGCGCGCTCGGCCCCTCGCCCGACAGCTCGCCGGCCTCGCGCTGGCCCTTGCCCTTGCCCGCGTCGTCGCCCTTGCCGTGGCCCGAGCAGCCCCCGAACACCAGCACCGAGCCCAGGAGCAGGGCCATCGACGAGCGCAGACGCATCGAGCGAGGATAGCATCGGCGATCAGAACCGGACCACGCCGATCAGCCCCAAGTCCCAGCTGCGCAGGCCCTCGAAGGGATCGTCGCGGGTGTCGAGCCAGGCGTGGTCGATGCTGCCCTCGAGCCCGATCGCAAATCCTCGCGTGAGCCGAACCGCCAGACCGAGCCCGGCGCCGAGGCCAGGCCCGACGTCATTCTCCCGCCGCCCGCAGTGGGCCTCGACGCTGTTGTCGCAGTCGAGGCGGGTGTGGGCGATCGAGATCTGCGCGCTGCCGAGGGCCCAGGCCATGAAGTAGCGGCTCGTGAACCCGACCCGAAGGTCGCCGCCGAAGCGCAGGAGGTAGCCGACGCCGCGCTCGGTCCAGCCGTAGCAGCCCTCGGCGAAGCACAGCTCGTAGCGCTCGGCGCCGCTGTCGAAGATCCACACGCTGTGGTCGAAGCTCGCCGTCGCGCCGACGAGCAGGTGGGTCAGCGGCTCGACCACGAGCCCGCCCGCGAGCCCCCAGCGGTAGCCGGCCCGGACCGCGCGATCGAAGGTCTGGATGTCGGGGGTGATCCGCGGGCCCGGGACCGAGACGCCGAGCGGCGCGAGCTGAACCCAGCCGAGCTGCGGGCGCTCGTCGGTCTCGGCGTCGGCTGGGGCGAGGGCGACGACGCCAGCCCAGGCCGACAACAGCGCCGCGCTCAGCACCGCCACAGCATAACCTCCAAGCCCGCCGCGATCTCCATCCCAGCGCTCAACGTGAGCGGCGGCGGGCGCTTTCTCGTATAGTCGGGCCGTGTCCGCTTCCCTCGACGAGCGCGAGCTGCTCGACCTCGCCCACGCGCGCTTTGGCCTCGATCTCGACGGCCCCGACGACGCGGTGTTCTGGCCGGCGCTGACGGCGTTGTGCAAGGCCCTCAACCAAGAGGCGCGGCTGAGCCCGGCCGGGCGCGAGCGGACCCACGCCCACCTGCTCGGGCTGCTCGAGCAGCGCGCGGCCCTCGGCGCCCGCGAGCGCGAGACCCCGCGCGTGGCCGAGACCCCGGTCGAGCGGCCGATCATCATCACCGGGTTTCCGCGGACCGGCACGACCTTGCTCCACAACCTCCTCGCCCGGGTCGAGGGCCTGTGGGCGCCGCCGCTGTGGCAGCTGCGCGACCCCCTCGCCGCGCTCGACGACGAGGACCAGCCGCGGCGCGAGACCGAGGCCTTGCTCGAGCGGCTCTACACCGCCGCGCCGGCCTTTCGTGCCATCCACCCCATGCACGCCGACTGGCCCGACCAGTGCAACTGGCTGCTACGCAAGAGCTTCTCGACCATGGCCAACGCGTTCGCGTGGTTCGTGCCCGGCTACGTCCAGTACCTGGTGACCTGCGACATGCGCCCGGCCTACGCCGACCACCGCCGGTGGCTGCGCCTGCTCCTCGATCGTCGCGACCGCGCCGAGGGTGATCGACCCCGCCTCGCGCTCAAAGATCCCTTCCACATGTGGCACACCGAGGCCCTGCTCGACGTCTACCCCGACGCGACGATCATCCACCTGCACCGCGAGCCAAGCGAGATCGTCCCGTCGTTTGCGAGCTTGTGCGCGACCTTGCAGTCCGTCGACACCGACTCGCCCCGGCGCCCGGCGGAGATCGGCAGCTTTTGCCTGTTCATCCTGTCCAAGGGCATCGCCGCCCTCGAGCGCGCCCGCCAAAAGGCCGGCGATCGCTACCTCGATCTGTCCTACCGCGAGCTCGTCGCCTCGCCGGGCGCGACCCTGCGCAAGCTCGGCAGCCAGCTCGACTTCGACGGCTCGGCCAGCGCCGTCGAGCGCGCCGGCGAGTGGCTCGAGCAAAACCGCCGCCAGGGCGAGGGCCACGAGTACGCCCTCGACGACTTCGGGCTCACGCCCGCGGCGATCGAAGAGGACTTCGCGGCCTACCGGGCCCGCTTCGAGTGGCTGCTCTAGCTGGCAACCTTTAGTGCTCGCGGGCGAACAGCTGGCCCCAGGTCTCGGCGAACTCGCGCTCGCGGGTGCGCTCGCGCTGGCGTTGGTCCCGCTCGTCGCGCGGGGTCAGGACCCAGCCGAGCAGCAGCAGGGGCATGAAAAAGGGAAGCACGATCAAAGCCATAGTTAAACGGTAGCGCGACGCGCCCCTCGAACAAGGCGCGCCGCGCCGCTGGCCGGGGCATCGTGTGGTTTGTAACCTGGACCTCGTGCGCAGCTGGAGCCTGTCCGACCTCGCCCTGGCCCGACCGATCACGGTGACCATGGCCCTGGTCGCGGTGTTCTTGCTCGGGACCATCGCGCTGTTCCAGCTCCCGCTCGCGTTCTTGCCGGCTCAGTCGGCCTCGCGCGTGCGCGTGCGCGTCAACATCACCACGACCTCGCCCGAGGTCCTCGAGCGTGAGGTCATCATGCCGCTCGAGGGCGCGATCGCGGGGGTCCGCGACCTCGAGACCCTGCGGGTGTCGAGCGGCTCGTGGGGCGTGCGCGCCGACTTGGTGTTCAAGCCCGGGACCGACCTCGACGCCCGCAAGATCGAGCTGCGCGAGCGCATCGATCGAACCCGCGACGAGCTCCCGGACGCGGTCCAGAACATCGAGCTGAGCTCGTCGCAAGGTCCAGCCGACGAGCCGATCATGCGGGTCCGGATCGCCAGCGACAAGCGCCTCGACGACGACTACTACCTGATCGAGCGCCTGGTCGTCCGCGCGATCGAGCGGATCGAGGGCGTGTCTTCGGTCGAGCTCGAGGGCGTCGAGCCCCACGAGATCGAGGTCGCCCTCGACCTCGACGCGGCCCGCAGCCAGGGCGTCGACCTGGCCGAGATCGGCGACACCGTGCGCCAGTCTCAGCGCGGACGGAGCCTAGGGACCCTGCGCCAGACCGAGCACAACACGGGCCTGCGCAGCCCCGGCGCGCCAGCCGAGACCGAGCACTTCGCCGCCCTCCCGGTCCGCCGCGGCGTCAGCATCGACGCCGAGGGTCAGATCCAGTCGACGCGTGATCCCGATCTGCTGACCCTCGACGCCAGCGCGAGCGACAGCTCGACGAGCGCGGCCGGCACCGACGCCCGCGACGTGTCCTTCGCCCGCCTCGGCGAGCTCGCCGCGGTCACCATCCACCCCAAAGAGCAGCGCGGACGCAGCCGCCTCAACGGTCGCCCGGCGATCAACCTCGAGGTCTTCGCCGACGCTGGCGCCAGCCCCGTCGAGGTCTCGCGCGAGGTCCGGGCGGTCGTCGACGGCCTCGCTGGCGATCCGAGCCTCGGCGGGATCGAGGTCGCGGTGTTCGAGGACCAGGGCACGGTCATCCTCGACACCCTCGGCGACCTCCGCGACACCGGGCTCTACGGCGGGCTGATCGGCGTGATCGTGCTGTTTGGCTTCCTCCACCGCTGGCGGACCACGCTGACCGCCGCGATCTGCATCCCGTCGAGCGTGCTCGCGGCCTGTGGCGTGCTGTTCCTGCGCGGGGGCGAGCTCAACTGCATCGTGCTCCTCGGCCTCGTGCTGTGCGTCGGCATGCTGATCGACAACGCCGTGGTCATCGTCGAGTCGATCCAGCTCCACCTCCAGCGCGGCGCGAGCCGGATCGAGGCCGCACGCCAGGGCGCGCGCGAGGTCGGCCTCGCGACCGTGGCCTCGACGATGTCGAGCGTGATCGTGTTCTTGCCGATGATCGTCGGTGACACGGCCAAGGGCCAGATGTACACCTACATGCGCCCGCTCGGCGCGACCTTCGTGACCGCCCTGGTCGCGAGCTTGCTGGTCTCGCAGCTCGCGGTCCCGCTGCTGATGGCCCTCGGTCGCCGACGACGACCCCGCGCCCGCGACGGTGACGACCGCGACGCCGACCCCGACAACGAGAACAACGGTGACAGCGACGACGACGCCTCGGACTACCGCAAGACCCGCAACGTCCTGCTCGAGCCCATCGCCCGGCTCTACGCCCGCTTCGTCACCTGGACGATCGCCCACCCGCGCCTGACCCTCGCCGTCGGCCTATGCCTGTGCGTCTCGGCGGTCTACCCGGCGACCAACATGCAGATCGACATGGGCATGGACGAGAAGATGGTCGCGATGCCGATCCGCCTCGAGCTGACCGGCAGCCGCGACGTCGCCGAGGTCGAGCAGCGGGTCAAGGTCGCCGAGGCCGAGCTCCTCGCCGCCAAAGACGAGATCGGGATCGAGACCCTGACCTGCCGCTACCGCGACTGGGGCGCGTGGTGTGACGCGTTCCCCGGGACCGACATCGAGTCCGAGCAGCAGATGTCGGACTTCAAGCAGAAGATCTCCGCCGTGTTGCCCGAGCAGCCCGGCGTCACCTACCACGTCGGCGAGCGCGACGGCTGGTGGATGCGCAACCGGGACCCGCGCGAGATCCAGTTCGTGCTCAAGGGCGACAACATGACGACGCTGTTCGAGCTGTCCGAGCGCTTCGCCGATCACCTCCGCCGGACCCTGGCCAAGGGCGACCCCGACAACCCCGACGCCGGCGGCTACGACACGATCACCGGGCCCTTCAACGAAGGCAACGAGGAGCTCCACGTCAAGCTCGACGTCGATCGCCTCCGCCGCCTCGGGCTGCGGGCGAGCGACGTCGCCCAGATGATCTCGCTGGCCTTTCAGGGCGTGCCCCTCGGTCAGATCCGCGGACCCGAGGGCGAGGTCGAGCTGCGCCTGTCGACCGGCCGCCTCGGCCGCGAACGCGACGCGAAGCTCGACGCCACCGGTGACAGCGGCGAGCGGCGCGAGGACACCGGCCCGGGCATCGCCGAGCTCGAAGATCTGCGCATCCCCCTGCCCGAGCCGACCGCGAGCGGAGCCCGCGAGGTCCCGCTCGCCAGCCTCGCCCAGCTCGAGCTGTCGCGCAGCCCGTGGTGGACCCAGCGCGTCGATCGCCAGACCGAGGTCCGCATGAAGGTCCGGTTCTTCTCGCCCGACCCCGAGGCCAACCAAGCCGCGCTCGAGCAGGCCAAGCAAAGCTTCGTCCTGCCCGAGGGCTACGGCTTCGGCGAGCGCTTTCGCTGGGGCCGCGACGAGGGCGAGATGATCGAGCTCGCGATCAACCTCGGCCTGTGCCTGATGCTCGTCTACGCCGTCATGGCCTCGCTGTTCGAGAGCTTCCTGCAGCCGGCGGCGATCCTCGTCACCGGCCTGCTCGGCTGCTTCGGGGCCCCGTGGGCGATGTGGGCCACGCAGACGACCTTCGACATGGTCGCGATGATCGGCCTGTTCATCCTCATCGGGATCATCGTCAACAATGGGATCATGCTGATCGACAAGGTCACGCAGCTGCGCGCGATCGGCCACCCGCGCGACGAGGCCCTGGCCCTCGCCGGCCGCGATCGCCTCCGGCCCGTACTGATGACCGCGTTCACCACGATCTTCGGCCTCGTGCCCATGCTCTTGCACCACCCGACCCTGGCCGGGATCTACTACCACTCGATCGCGATCATCATCGCCGCCGGCCTCGCGACGAGCACGATCATGACCTTGGTGTTCCTGCCCTCGGCCTACGTCCTGGTCGAGAACTTCTCGCGCGAGTCGAGGCGGATCTGGCGACGGCTGGCTTTGCGTCGCCCGCGTTGATGGGGAATACTGGTCGTCGAGCCGAGCGATGGCCGAGGCAATGACATCCGTGCGCGTCGACAAGTGGCTGTGGGCCGCGCGCATGTTCAAGACCCGCTCGGCCGCGTCCAAGGCCTGCAGCGCCGGCCACGTCAAGATCGCCGGCGAGTCGGCCAAGGCCAGCAAGACGGTCAAGCCCGGCGACGAGATCCACGTCCTGACCCCGGGCGGCCCCCGCGAGCTCGAGGTCGTCGCCCTCGGCGATCGCCGCGGCCCGGCCTCTGTCGCCCAGACCCTCTACATCGACCACACGCCGCCGCCGCCGCCCAAAGAAGAGCGCGAGACCAGCCTCGGCGGCGAGCGAGAGCGCGGCGCCGGCCGGCCGACCAAAAAGCAGCTCCGCGAGCTCCGCAAGCTCCGCGGCTGGTGAACCCCCGCCGAGAGCCAGCCGAGATGGTAGACCGGTCCGCATGAGCGAGACCGAGCTCCTCGACTGCATCGAGATCGGACCCGAGGCCGCGACCTCGAGCGTCATCTGGCTTCATGGCCTCGGCGCCGACGGCCACGACTTCGAGCCGATCCCCCCGATGCTCGGCCTGCCCGACACCCGCTTCATCCTGCCCCACGCCGAGCGCCGGCCGGTCACGATCAACAACGGCTTCGTCATGCGGGCCTGGTACGACATCCTGTCGTTGAGCTTCGAGGGCGTGCGCGAGTCGGAGAGCGACATCCGCCGCTCGCAGGCGCAGATCGAGGCCCTGCTCGAGCGCGAGCGGGGGCGTGGGGTGGCCAGCGAGCGGATTGTGTTGGTTGGGTTTTCCCAGGGTGGGGCGATGGCCCTGCATACGGGGCTGCGCTATCGCGAGACGCTTGGGGGGATTGCTGTGCTGTCGGCGTATATGCTGATGGGGGATACGCTCGAGGCCGAGCAAAGTGAGGCCAATCGCAAGACGCCGATGTTGTTTTGTCATGGGCGGCAAGATCCGATGGTCCCGGTGTTCATGGGCAAGTCGGCCTATGAGCAGGTCAAGGCCGGGTCGAGTGAGCGGGAGATTGCGTGGTACGACTATCCGATGGGGCACGCGGTTTGTCCGGAGGAGCTGGCCGAGATCGCTCGGTTCCTGCACGGGTGTCTGGGGTAGGGGACGGTCCCTGAGCCCCCAGATGTTACTCTCGTCGACCGCGGTCATGCGATCTCGCTTCTTCGATCCAGTCACTGTCAACACGGCTGAGGCACGAGGACTCATCTGTTGTTTTAACCAACCTCGAAGTCACGCTGGATGCCAAAGACCGCAACAAAGAGCAGCCGAACGCATCTTAGTCAATGAGCACCTCCCGCGACCGGACGCCAACAGTTCGTGCGCGAGGTGAACGCGAGTCGAGATTTGGTTTGGGTAGCGAGTCGCTCTCGACATGGTGTAAAGTCAGCTCGATGAAAATCGCCGGACAGTCCGTCATTGCCATCGCCATCATCATCGCAACGACGATTGTGCTCCTTCGAATCGCAAGTACTGCCATGAGCCTTGTGCAGACGGGCATATCAGAAACATCCGTAGCGATGATCTCTGGCGCACTAACTATTGTTACCCTTGCAGTAACCCGAACGCTGGATCGCCGGCAAGAGCACGAGCGGGCCTTACGCGAAAAGAAAGCTGATCTATACAATGGTTTGATGGAGCGTATGGTTGTCATATTCTATCACGACGAAGACAAGACTATGGATGACAAGTCAGACGAGCTCCTCAACTTTGTAAAGGATTTTATGCCAAAGTTCATTCTCTGGGGCGGAAACAGTTCAGTGCGCGCATTCTCAAAATTCATGGTTACAGTTCGTGCAGGATCCAGTACCGTAGATATGCTTACCTCCACAGCCAAACTTTTCCAGGCTCTGCGAAGCGAATTTGGTCACCGCGAGATCACTCTGCCGCATGATGACATCATGCGCATTCTGATTACAGACTGGGACGAGGCAATGAAATCCAAAAACGCGGAAAACTCCTAGTTCCTCGCAGGACACTGGAGTGGGCGGACCTTGTCTACTAAGCGACCTTGTCTACTGAGCGCACTCGTCAGCTTCGACAACCCCGCCAGTCTCATCGCCGTAGCCTTCCCACACCGGCTCCGGGTCGCAGTCATACTTCGCCCGACAGTCATCGAGGAGGGGACAGAGCAAGTCGGGGTCGGCTTCCCAGCAAGCGCCGACATGAGACACACTGGCACCCTGCTCGGCGCAGGTCGTGTAGTCGAGAAATCCGCCGAGCTTCGCCACGGCCGCCAGCTCGCACTGGGCGATGCTCCCGGCCGACAGCTCGTTGGTCAACGTCGGGTCGCCCCCATTCAGCGCCACGTGTTGCAGCTGGCTCACGCATAGCGAGTAGGTCGTGTCGCTCTGGGCGATCTGCGTGGGAAACCCGAGGGTGTCGTATGCAAGCGCGCCGCTGACCTGGCCTTGCCATTGCTCACCACACCAACACCGCGGCTCAGTCTCGAGCTCGAAGTCGAGGATCGCCGAACATGCCACCGTGGCGACGCCTGCGACGAGCATGGCGATCACCTTGACCCGGGGGCTCATGGCGGCGCCCCCACTCCACACTCGAGCTCGGCGAAGTCGAGTTTGGCGTCGGCGCATGGATCCTGGTCGCTGGCCCCAGACATGGTCCGCTCGTAGCCTTCGCAGTCGAGCGCGCCGATGCACATGTAGACCTCGCGGTAGGCGGACTCGCAGGCCTGATCGTCTGCGAGCGGGAGGCTCATGCACGTATCGAAGCACTCCGCTGCGTTCGGATCGTTGGCCGTCGGGTCGCAGGTCGCGCGGACGTCACAAACCGCGTGGCAGGCTTCGGACGCGCTCACCTCGTCTGCAGCCTGATAGTCGCTGGGCCCCGTCGGTCCACAAGCGAGGCCGAGTAAGCCCAGTAGGGTCATCGCTACTGTTCTGGACATGGCCAGAGCACTATATCCGCTGTTCGCGCTAGCTGTTTGCGCGAATTCGAGCGGCCAGACGGCCAGATTGGCGCGCCAAGACCGCGACGGCGCGCAGTACTCACGGTGCAAAACAGGCTCCCATGGTTGTCTGAGGTGGTCTGATCGACCGCGGACATACTCGAACCTAGTTTCCCAATCGATACCACCACCCCAAAACTCACTTAAACCTACTTTGGGGGTGGGTCGGACCACCCTAAGACATACTCGAACCTAGTTTCCCAGTCGATATCACCACCCCAAAACTCACTTAAACCTACTTTTGGGGTGGTCCTGACCACCCCAAAAGTAGGTTCGAGTATCTCCGCGGTGGTCCGACCCACCCCCAAAGTAGGTTCGAGTAGCCCAGCCGCGGCCCGATCGATCGCCGCGCTCCCCCGTCCGTCCTCGAGCCCCGCCCCGAACCTCCAGCCCCTCCTCGCCGAGACGCTCAGCCGCGCTCACGACCGCTACCCTCGCCCCATGCGCCTGCGTCCCACCCTCGCCCTGACCACGCTCACGCTCAGCCTCGGTGCTCGAGCGCGGCCTCCGACGAGGCCAGCCGCGGCGACACGTCCGCGGGCAGCAGCGAGACCAGCTCACCGGCGACGGCGATCCCACGACCGGAGACGGCGACGGCGATCCCACGACCGGCGACGGAGACGGCGCCGCAGTGCCGTGCATAACCCGGCACGGACTTTGGACTTGCGGTACTAGCCCGCCGCGAGCGCTCGACCACGGCCGCTACCCTCATCAAGCGGCTCAGCGCTCGACGAAGATGTCGGCGACAGCAGTCACCCGCTTGGCCCGCTCGATCCAGCGATCAAAGCGGTCGCTGTCCGTGCAGGCCTCGATTCGCTGGATAGCGTCAGGGCCGAGCGGGAGCTGACGGAGCTCGCAGACCGTGAGCAGCACCTCGAGCTTGCCTTCGAGCTTGCCTTCGAGCTTGCCTTCGAGCTTGCCTTCGAGCTTGCCTTCGAGCTTGCCTTCGAGCTTGCCCTCGCGCCGTCCATCGTGAAAGGCGACACTCTTGCGCTCGGCTTCGGTGAGTTCGTAGCGTTCTTTCATGGTCAAAGCTCCACGGAGAATCTCGCGCTTGTCGTCGGGGAGTACGCTCAAGATACAGGATGCGTAGCGCCAGCGGCGATCGTCGTCGAGCGTGAGGGCGGTCTTTAGGCCCACGGCGACGACCTCGTAGTCCCCCTGGGCGCCATGGATCATGGCCGAGAGTACGGCCAGAGAGGGACGGCGTCGAGCTTGGTCGAGCGAGCTGATTCGCGGCATGTTCTGCTGGTCCAAGACCAGCAGATGTTCACGGGGCGGCCGCTCGAGCTGGCCGAGCCCGCGGGCCCAGCGGGCGACGGTGTCGTTGAGCGGGATCATCAGCACGCTCGTCGCTCGTTGGAGGCGCTCGGCGAGCAGCGCCCAGTAGACCCAGATCCGAAACCGCTTGAGCCGCTCGACCTTGGACTGAACCTCGACGACGAGCGCCGCTCCTTCGGACGCCTCAGCCGGATCGACGTCGGCAGACAGGGCGAGATCGGGGCGCAGCTCTTCGGTGTCGCCAAAGCAAGGCACGAAGCGATCGAGCTCACCCCTGCGGTCGGTGATCTGCGTCAGCCGCGGCAGCTCGAGGGCGAAGATCGAGCGCAGGAGATCGAAGGCCAGGCGCGGGTCATCCTGGAGGATCCAAACCAGGCCTTGATGGCGAGTCGAGGGCATCGCGGGGATGAACTGAGCAAGCCGCATGCCGACGAACTTTCCGAGTCGTTTCACCAGAAGCTCGAAGCTCGGGCGGCCCGCCCACGGGACGCCGTCCTGACAGCGAGCCGGCGCCCTCAGTCCCAAGACGTA
>JGI12210J13797_10765056_pt1 | contig 13821 bp, 9 predicted proteins | sample ElkSlonscriptome_3_FD_13797 | JGI IMG/M metagenome (IMG submission 13797)
ATTTCCTTGCTCGTCTCCTTCGGTGGAACCTGAACCAAAAGATGAAAATGATTTTTCATCACCGCGTAAGTCATCACCAGAATCCCCGAAAACTCAGCCACCTGCCAAATCATCTTTCGCAAAACCTCCTTCTCGCGATCCCCAAACCAGGCCTCACCATTAACCGTCCGGCTCATCAGGTGGTAATATCCGATAGCCTCATCATTCAGAAAGCGAATTTCACTCATATCGAAATAATACGGTCATCCATCGATGAGTGTCAATGATTTTTTCTACTAGAAAAATTTTTTATTCACAGATTTTTAAAATGTAAGGTTTCATTCCGAATTGCACCACGACCCAGAATTCCCATATTCGAAATCGTGTTAGATTTCCATTCACATCCAGTTATCCCGGTCATTGTGATCGACGATCCCGAGAATGCGGAGGCGCTTGCCGAGGCGCTTCTTTCTGGGGGGATTGGGATTATTGAAATTACCTTTCGAACGGCGGCAGCAGCGGAGTCGATCTCTAGGATTGTCCAGCGGTTCCCGGAAATGGCGGTGGGAGCGGGAACGGTCGTCACGCCCGCTCAGGCGAGGGAGGCTATTGAAGCGGGCAGCCAATTCGGTCTAGCTCCGGGAACGGATGTTGAGACGATCAAGAGCTTCGACACCGCAGGGATCCCGTTTGTCCCCGGGATTGCTACCCCATCCGATGTGCAGGCGGCGTTTTCTGCCGGTTGCCACCATCTAAAGTTTTTCCCCGCTGGTTCCCTCGGGGGAATAAAGATGCTGAAGGCACTTTCCGCTCCCTACGGAAATTTGGGTATTCAGTTTTGTCCTACTGGCGGGGTCAGCTTAGACAATATGCTCGAGTACCTCGCCCTACCCTCCGTCTTTTCCGTTGGCGGAAGCTGGATCGCTACAAAGCAACATATCGCTGAAAAAAACTGGAAGGTGATCGCTGATAATGCGAAACGTGCAATGGAAAAGGCGGCCCAGGTTTGATCGTCTCCCACCGGCCTTCGGGAACTCTTCAAACCCTTGAATCATCCAGACACAAACCAATCCGCGCCGGATGCGCTACCCTCCGACTTCTTCACTCGTCCAACACTAACGGTCGCACGTGAGTTGATAGGAAAACAATTCATTTTTCATGATGAGTCTCGCTGGCAGGCACTGGAAATCAACGAGGTAGAGGCTTATGACGGGATGAATGATAAGGCATGTCACGCCCACGTTGGCCGAACAAAGCGAAGTGAAGTCATGTTTCTTCCCGGAGGTATTTGGTATGTTTATCTCTGTTACGGCATTCACTGGCTCGCCAACCTCGTCACCGGGCCAGAGGACTATCCGGCTGCGGTCTTGATCCGGGGAGCGGGCCGCTTCGACGGTCCAGGAAAACTCACGAAGGCCGTCGGGATGACGGGCAAGATCAATCGATCACCCGTTTCACCGGATTCCGGATTCTACGTCGCCGATGCACCAGCAGTCCCGAAGTCTCATATCCAACGCACTCCACGAATCGGAATTGACTACGCGGGTCCCGTTTGGGCGAAAAAACCCTATCGGTTCGTTCTTTCGCGGCCCAAAAAGAACCGAATTAAATCACCCTGAAGTCACCGATCCGTCCGCACGACGCACCCAAATCCAGCCCTCCTTCTTCGAGACGGATCCTGCGGGAGGAGAATAACAGTCTTGGGCAAGAAAATCATGCCCCGCCAAAATACAGGCAACCGCGTCAACGGTATCGGATCGTTTTTCAAGATCGTGGACCTCTGCACGAATCTCCAGTCGAGTGGAAATCTCTGCCAAAACCCTTTTTCTCAAGTCCATCCGGTCGGGTGCTTTGTATCCCCGAGTGTCGATTCCGTGAACCTTTAAAGTGGCAGCCGGATAAACCTCGATGGCTCTGACTCCCCGAAAGTCTTGGTCCCATGCCATCTCAATTGTTTTACCAAGTCGTTCTTCGAGACGTTTCAAAAACTCAAGGGCCGAATGAGCCGTTCGGGCAATTCGATCCGCACCGACGTCAAGCGGCTGCTTTCCCACCTTCTCTTTCACAAACTCGTCCGTCGCTCTTCGGAACAAGTGATTGGCTGACGACCGCAGCGGTCTTCCTGCCCGATGCCCCGAAAGTTCATCCGCCAGCCGTTGCGGCCACCCCAGCGGAGCGTCCATTGCGAGAAGCACTGGCTCATCCGAGCACGCGATCCATTGGCCCACCCTTTCAATTGGATCTTCCGCTCGTGAGCACTGCTCGACCCGCTCCACCACGGAACCTCCTTTCTGGAAGAATCCTAGCGAAATTGCCATATCAGCGGGATTGCAGGCACAGTCGACTCCAATAATTTTCATCGTGCCGTATAAAATGAAAGACGAAGCAAATGGCAAAAAAGCATCTCAGATTCAGGGTTTGAACCCGATTCACCTCATTCCAACCCTACCCAAAGAAAACAACTGATGGACCGGATTGCTCAATCGTTCCACAGTGGAGACGAGGCCCAGTGCAATCTTGGCGCACTTTCCGCGTGACACTGGGGGAAAACTCTCCAGTTTAGTGATCATGTTATCAGTAGTCCAGTCTGGCGCTCTCTCGGGAATCGACGGCGTGCCGGTTCAGGTCGAGGTGAATTCAGGTGAAGCCGGAGACCCGCGACTGGTGCTCGTAGGTCTCCCCGATGCTGCCGTGAAAGAGTCGCAGGACCGCGTGACATCGGCTCTGGCGAATAGTGCCTTCGACCCACCCCGCACCCGGACCACAATCAATCTCGCCCCGGGACATCTTCGCAAGGAGGGTCCTATCTTTGACCTCCCGATCGCTCTGGGAATTCTCTCGGCAACCAGCCAACTGCGAACCGAGAACCTCGAAGATTTCTTAATCGCCGGGGAGTTAAGCCTTTCTGGTCGAACTTGCCCAATCCGGGGCGGTCTTTCTCTGGCGATTCTGGCTCGAAACGAGGGGAAGAAAGGGATCCTCCTTCCAACGAAAACAGCCCAGGAGGCAGCGCTTGTCTCCGACATTCCGGTCTATCCGGTTGAGACCGTGGAACAAGCGGCGGCCTTCCTCGATGGTCAAATCGATATCGAGCCCGCTAAGCCGAGTGAGAGCCCATACACCAGACGGAGGCCGGCTGGAGAGAGTCTGGACTTTTCCGAAATCAAGGGTCAGCAAGCTCTTCGCCGAGCGGTGGAAATCGCTGTCGCGGGAGGACATAATATTTTGATTATTGGGCCGCCAGGCTCTGGGAAGTCAATGATTGCCAAGCGGATCCCCACCATCATGCCGGAGCCGACTCTGGAGGAATATCTCGAGATCCTCCGGATTCATTCGGCAGCGGGAATCACTCGCAACGAGGATTCCGGGCACTGGTTTGAGCGGCCTTTTCGCGCACCTCACCACACGATCAGCGACGTGGGTCTTCTCGGTGGTGGTTCGATCCCCGGGCCGGGAGAAATTTCGTTGGCTCACAACGGGGTTCTTTTTCTCGACGAGCTTCCGGAGTTCCGCAGGTCCACTCTCGAGGTTCTTCGTCAGCCCCTTGAAGACGGGCAGGTAACGATTTCCCGAAGTGCGGGAAAGATCACCCTGCCTTCCAGCATCATGTTGGTGGCGGCAATGAATCCTACGCCGGACGGCTACACTGGGTCAGACGGCCGCGAAACCCGCAGCACGCCGGCGCAGATCCAGCGATACCGCTCGAAAATCAGCGGCCCCCTCCTCGACCGGATTGATATCCACGTGGAGGCACCCGCACTCTCAATNGACGAGCTTCGGACGGAGAAAGAGGGCGAGGCTTCGGCGACGATCCGGGAACGAGTCGTCGCAGCGCGCGAAGTTCAACTCACTCGATTCGCTGGCACCCGTGCCCGAGCCAACGCGTTGATGGCCCATCGGCAGATCCGCGAATACTGCCAGATCGACAAATCACTGGGAGATCTTCTCCAGAACGCAATGGAGGAGTTGTCGCTTTCCGCCCGCGCCTACGACCGAATCCTCAAAGTTTCCCGCACCATCGCCGACCTCGCGGGTTCCGACACCATCGCCGCTCCCCACCTGCTGGAAGCGATCCAATACCGCAGCCTCGACCGCAACCTTTTCTTTTAGAGAAAATCCCTCATGGAACCCATCTATGTCCTCATTCTGGCGATCATCCTGAGCGCAGTCGCCATTGCTCTTTTTTTCGTCGGGAGAAGAACGGCGACGCCAGCGGATGATCCCAATCTCCTCAACGAATTGACCGCGGCAAAGGGCGAGACGATCCGGCTGCAAACTCAGTTGGAAGATCGGGTCAAACAGCTAGAAAAGGTGGAATCCGACGGTCGAGAGAGTCGGAAAACCATCGTAGCTCTCAGTGAAAAGGTCTCGTCACTCGAGACGGATTTGACCAACGCCCACCAGCGATTGGAAGAATTTAAGGCAGCACGCGAGAAGGAGACCGCACGCCTGACCCAAGAGTTCGAAAATCTGGCCAATCGGATTCTCAATGATAACTCGAAGAGAGTCACCGCGTTGCAGGAGGAAAAAATCGGCCAAATTCTACAACCAGTCAGCCAGAAGCTCACCGATTTTCAAAAATCCGTCCTCGATCTCAAGGAGCAGGGGATCAGTCACCAGACCGAGTTCAAGAGCCAGCTCGAAAATCTGCGCCAGACCAGCTCCAGCATGAGTGAAGAAGCTCGTAATCTGACCCGCGCCCTGCAGGGGCAAAAGACTCAGGGGATGTGGGGAGAGTTCATTCTCGAGAAGGTCTTGGAATCCTCGGGGCTACAGAACGGGCAGGAATATCGGGTGCAAGAGAGCCACAGCGAAGAAGGAAAGCGATTCCAACCGGACGTGATCGTCTACCTTCCCGAAGAAAAGCACCTGATCATCGACGCCAAGGTCTCTCTCACTGCGTACCTTCGCGTCACCGAGGCCGCGACCGATCAGGAGCGAAAGACCGCTCTCAAGGACCATATCGCTTCGCTCCGCAGCCATATCGATGGCCTATCTTCGAAACGCTACGATACAATCAGCAACCTGCGTTCTCCTGAGATTGTTTTGCTTTTCGTCCCCATTGAGCCGGCTTTTATCGAAGCTCTGCGCGCCGATCCCTCTCTGTTTGACTACGCATTCTCCCGGAAAGTGGTCTTGGTGACACCGACAACTTTACTCGCTACCTTAAAAACCGTCGCTTCTATCTGGAGGCAGGAGAAGCAGAATCGAAACGCCCTTGAAATCGCCCGTCTCGGCGGCGAGCTCTACGATAAATTTGCTGGATTTGTAAACGATCTCGACGACGTCGGGAAACGGATGGATCAAGCCCGGGCCGCCCACGATAATGCCGTGAACAAACTCAGTCACGGTCGCGGCAACGCCATCCGCACCATTGAAAAGATGAAGGACCTTGGTTTGAAGACGAAGAAAGAATTGGATTCAGATCGCGTCGAACAAGCCCTCAGGGACGGGTCGGCTAACGACTAGACACACAAAAGCGCCCTGTCGGAAAGACAGGGCGCGAATGCACAAAACAAACTAAACTGAACCCTGAACAAACTTTGTAATAAAGGGTTTCATAAGGTAAGAGCACCGCCAGCACGTTTTCGTTCAAAATAATTTCCGAAAATGCTCCGAAAACAAGAACTCCACCGGCAAACGATGATTCTACTCTCTTCCCGGAGCCTGAAATGAATCCATCTCCTCGAACAAAGCCAAATATTCGTCCGCGCGTGCCTGGGGATCAAAGCGCACCCGTGACTCCTGCTGAGAGGCGGCAGCAGCTCTTAGGCGTTCAATACGCTGGTCCGGCAGGGAGGAAATCCAGCGACTGAGCTCACGAAGACCCTTATCCGAGTCCTCGACGAGAAGACTCCCCTCTTGCTTTCCTATGAGATCCGCAATTCCCGCGCATTCAACGGCCGCCACGGGAATCCCGACCCACAAGGCCTCGACGAGAGAGTTGGGCGAGGATTCCTCCCGGGAGACGGACACGAGCGCATCGGCAGCACTCAGAAACAGCTCTGGGTCCTCACGATTTCCCCAAAACCGAATCTTCCCGGCATCGGGCAGGCCTTGGGCGCGCTGCTGCAATCTCTCTCGCATCGGCCCGTCGCCGACAAACCAGAGGTGGAGACGCGATCGGTCTCCAGCGGGAAGGTCTTCCCAAATCTTAAGGAGCCGTTCCTGAGCCTTCCCCGGCACAAAGGAACCGAGACTCACGACCACCACATCGTCCTGATTCAATTCCAAAATTCTTCGGGCCTCATCGCGCTCAGGCACGGTCGCATCGGCCAGCCGACACCCATTTTCGATCACCTTGATTTGGTCTTCCGGGACCCCCTCAGACACCGCCAGTTCCGCAGCATACTGGCTGTTGGCGACGACTTTCTCCGCGATTTTCAGGATCCTCTTATATCCTTCCGGTAGCTTTCGTCCCGTCCGAACCGTGGCAACCATCCCTTGCCCATTGCCCTTTCGGAACGCACGGGAAAAGGACCAATGCGCGTTTCGCCCGAAACAGATGACCCGATCCGGACACTCGTCGAGTACTTTTCTCCGAAGCCCCGGTGCCCACCAGTTGAACGGGGTTCTGGCCCGCTGGAGGTAGATCGGTTTCGGACCTGCCTTCATCGCATTCGCCTCCAGAGCTCCTCCACGCCGGAAGACGATTCGCCTCACATCATGTCCGCGGTCTGCCCAGCGGGCGGTCAACTCGAGAAACTGAGCCTCAGTCCCCCCTACGCGGAGGAAATCCTGTATGGCTACGATCTTCACGAAACGACTCTCCCAGCATTCACTTTCTCTACTGTTTGATGCTGTAATAACGGTTCTGCGTCGCCGCAACCCACCGCTCGGGGAAGATGCGTGCAAGGAGCGGTGCCACACGAGCCTGAAAGACGGTGCCGACTCTCACCGTTTGGGAACGCTCTCTCAAAAGTGCTTTTTTCACTGGCTTCCAGATTCCGGCGGGATCGGCTCCATTTGCGAGATGATGCTCAAGCGCGCTCCAAACCTTTGCAAGTTTGTCACTCTCGGCCGAGCCGACCACGGCTTGGTTAAATCCCGTACGATAGTCTCCCGGTCTGAGATCGATGACAAACGGCTTCCCCTTGCCTCCGGGGAACTCGATCGCGAGAGACCGGGAAAACCCTGAAAGTCCGCCCTTCACGGCATTGTACCCATGAAGATAGGGTAGCGGAAACTCCACCGCGAGGGAGGAGACATTCACTATTGCCGGCGCAGGCTGCATTCCTCCATCCGCTTCCAAAAAGTGTTTGGAGAGCCGCATTGCGCTCTCCAGCATCGCATGAAGTTGTTTTGAAAGATCCTCCTCTGGAATCGAACTCAATCGACCAAACTGGCCAAAACCTGCATTATTAATAAGGAGACAAGGGGTCTTTTCCCACGGTGGTTCAGCGAAAAACTGATCCATCGCCTTTCCATCGGATAAATCAAGAGCGACGGGCAAAACATCGAGACCCGTTTCGACCACCCGTTTTTCACTGCGGCTGCCCGCCCAGACTTTTGTCCCCTCGGAGAGAAGACCCTCGACAAGAACTTTCCCCAGCCCAGAGCTTCCACCCGTGACAAAAGCAGTGGGAAAACGATCCGAGAAAGCGCTCACACCGTAAAAATACTGAATCCGTCCATCGCCCTGCACACCCTCCTGATGAGGTCAACTGCGCTCAAAGACGATGCTGACATTTGCGCCCCCGAATCCACTGCTGTTCGTGATCAAACGGTCGATTTGCTGGTGTTTCGTTGCCGGGATAATGTTCAACGCCTCCGCGCCCTCCCCCGGATTCTCAAAATTTGCAGACCCTGGGACGAACCCTTCACGAATGGAAAGCACCGAAATGGCGGCCTCCATCGCACTCGCCATCGAAAGTGCATGACCCGTAAGCGACTTTGTGCTACTGACCATCGGAGTCAGACCCTTTTCGGCGAAGACCCTTGCCAGAGCCTTGGCCTCAGCGGTATCCCCCATAGGAGTCGAGGGGGCATGGGCATTGACATAATCGATATCCGCGACCTCGAGCCCAGCCCGTTGAATCCCCAATTCCATTGCTCGAACCAAACCATCTCCATTGGGCTGCGGAAGGACCGGACTAAATCCGTCGGACGCTTGCCCATAACCCGACATACGGGCGTACACGGAGGCACCTCTCTGCTCAGCGACTTCCTCCGATTCGAGAATCAGGGCGACTCCACCCCCCGTTCCGACAAAACCATCGTGGTCCCTATCGAAAGGGCGCGAGGCTTTCCCCGGATCCGGGTTGAGAGAAAGAGCACGCATCGCTGCGAAAGGAAGGATGCAGTCCGCATTCCCATCCTCTGCGCCCACTACGACCATTCGTTTTTGACGTCCGGAGGAGATCTCCTCAAAGGCCGCCCCAAGGGCGTGCCCCGAGGAAGCGCAAGCGGAGACGTAGCCGCAAGTGGCTCCTCGGATGCGAAATTGACTCGCCAAATTGAAGTTCAATGTGCCGGCAATGGAAGCGACGATCGCCTTCGGCTGAGAACGTTCTGCGCCGTATTGCCGCAGGTGGTTGACATGGTGCACGAGAGAGGAGGTCGAACCTGCCGAGGCGGTGAACATGCCCGTATCGGGATCCGAAATATCCTCCGGCTCCAGCCCAGCATCCTCGATGGCGTCCCGAGTCGCACAATAACCATAGAGCGCGTGGGGGGAAAGACTTCTGAGAAAAGCCCGATTCACATGATATTTCGATGGAATGGTCCAGTCTTCCTGATCCAATGAAGAGGTCTCAAATTCCTTAATTGTGCCCAGAACGTGCACCGGAATTTTCGGATCATCGAATTCGGGGTAAACCTCTATTCCTGATCGTTGGTGGATCAGGCTATCCCTCACCTCCTCCCGGCTGTTGCCGATGCTTGTGATGAAGCCCAAGCCCGTAACAACAACTCTACTCATATGAATCGGAAATAGTTTTGGAATGTCCCATATACGAAAACCCTAATCCTAAACGCATCTCAACCGATCAAGGCAAGCAAACACTCGCGAGTGAGTTCAGATATTGACAATTGACACGTTCATTCGCCCTCGGGGGAAGCGGAGGAGCCAGTGCATGATCCTGCTAGCTTCGCCCCCGGGTCAGCCTACGCTACATCGCTACCTCCACCTCGACCGTCGCACCCGCAGGGGCGAGCGGCAGGGTATCGCCGTCCACTGGCTGTCCATCGACTGTGATGCTCTTCGGACTCTTGCCGCCCCCCGGTCGATTGGACAGCGCGATTCGGTAGGTGGCACCGCGGAATTTGCGGCTAATCCTCGCCTCGGGCAGCTCCTTGGGTAAGCAAGGGTCTATGACCAGCCCGTCATAGCTGCGGCGGGCGCCGAGGATGTATTCGATCATGAGCTGGCAGAACCAGCCACTGGTGCCTGTGCGCCAGGCATAGCCCTTTTGGCCATAGATCTCTGGAACGCTGCTGTAGCTGTTGACGTAGCTGAAGGGCTCTGCGCCCGATTGGCTGATTGGATTGTCGGGATTGCCGGGGGTCACCTTTCGGAAGGTTCGCCAGGCTTGCTCGGAGCGGCCCAGCAGGCAGTCGGCAACGCCCTTGAAGCCAGCGGCGTGGTTATAGCAGCCGCCATTCTCGTTCGAGCCGGGCATGGTCTGGCTCATGCGTCCGACTCGGGCGTCAAAGCGAGCAAAGGGTGGCTTGCAAATGCGGTAGCCGATGTCGTCTTCCAGTAATTCGTCCACCTTCGCCATGATGGCGCGACCACGGACCTCGTCGGCTACTCCGGAAAGGACGGCCCAACTCTGGGTGTTGAGAAAGATTTTGCCAAACTCAGCGTCTTTGCTCCCGATGCGGTAGCCGTCTTCGCAAATCGTACGCTGATACCATTCGCCATCCCATGCCACGTCGTTGAGGCGGTGCTGGAAGGTTTCGAAAATCTCGCGGGCTTCATTGGCGGCATCGTCCCGACCCACACGTTCGGCGAGTTCAGCGATCTCGCGGGCACCGAGACAGAGCTGCATGGTGACGAATACGCTCTCGCGCTCACCCGCCTCTTCCGTCGCTTCGAGGCCGTCATTCCAGTCGGCGTGGTGCTGGCGGCAAAGCCCATTTCCGCCAGTGTCCTTTGCAAGGTAGCGCAGGGCGCGCTGGGCGTGTTCGAAGACGCTACCACTCTCGCCGCTCGCCTCGAAGAAGGGCACTTCGACGTCGAGTAGATCGAAGTTGCCGGATTCTTTCACCAGCGAAGGCAGGACCTGGAGAATCCAGGCGGGCTTGTCGGAGTATTTCAGGCGGTTAAGAGGACGAAAACCGTGCGGGACGGAGCCGTCGGCAAACTGACTCGATAGGGCGCGAACGAGGTTCGCCTCGGCAGCTTCGGGATCGGCCATGGCAAGGGCCATGTCTACCTGCAAGTTATCGCGGAAGCCGCTCTTATTGATTAGGTAGTTGTAGAGCTGTTTCTTGAGAAAAATGTTGAAGAGGCCGTTGTAATGCTCGCTCCCCACGTCAATCGTCCAAGCGTCGCCACGCTTGTCTTCACAGGCTTTTGCTTCGTCACACCAGGCGTCGAGTTGTTCGGGCGAGACCTTTTTGCGCAGGGCCAGAACTTCGTCCGGTCCGGAGCATTGGCCGATGAGAAAGTCCGCGCGCTTGGTCTCGCCAGGTGCGAGTTCGAGCTTTACCTGGAGGATGCCGGCACAGTCGGGTCCGCAGCCTGGGCGGCCGTCGCAGTTCCAGCCCCAGAGGATACGCGGGGCGGAGACGGAGTAGTCGAGGCGGGTAAAATGGTCGCGATATGCGTTTCCGTTGAAGAAATTTTCCAATGCGATGTGGTAGCCCTTGAAGCGTTCGTTGGGCAGGTCTTTATGCCGGTTACTCACGAGCACACCTCCGATCTCGGGCAGGACATGGGCAGAATTGTTTTTCCCCATCCCCTGGCCCGAACTGTCGCAGCCGTCGAGCTGGAACATGGCGTAGGCGAAGACGGAGACTTTGCGCGGGCGGTCACTCTCGTTGGTCACCCATATCGTGGTCGCCTCCACTGGCAACTCCCGGGGGACGAAGACCCGCTGGCTGGCAAAGAGACCCTCGTGGCGCGACTCCATTACGGTCTTTTCGCAGTGGAACTCGATCTTGCGGTCGGTCACATCTGCTGGCGCAGGCAAGCCGCTCGGGCAGAAGGTGGCGTTGGTCTCGTCGTCGCGAACGTAGTGATATTTCTGGTCGTAGCTGACCAGATTACAGGTCACGCCCTCTGCATCGCGCACCCAGACCGGGCCGTCATTGCAGTGCGCTGTCTCCGCATACATCTCGTCGCCGTCGTTGTTGATGGACGTGCAGTGGAGGTTCCACCACTTCATAGGCGGCTCCGCGATGAGGCGGAAGCAGCGCGCGTTTTCGTCGAAATGGCCGTATTGTTGGGAGGAGGATTTTTCGCTCATGGGAATGGAGGATTAGAATTGGATTAGCGGCTGAAGACATGCCCTTCGCCATCTTCGGTTTTGGACTGCGTCCACCCGTCACCAAAGCCGTCAAGAACGGCCTCGCCCGGTATACGGATTTCAATGCGTTCTGCGGCGGACTTGCCCGAGCGGAGTTCCAGGCGAGAACCCTTTGCACCGTTATGGAGAGTACCGTAGGCTCCGGGAAGGAGGAAGCACCAGCGCCCCTTCGGCAGAGCGCGAGCGGGAGCGATACTGAGAGTCGCTCCATCGTAGCTCAGGCCGAGGAAGGCATTGGGAATGGCGAGCGCGGACATCGGCCGGAAATAATGACCGCCGAACTCCTGATGATCGAAGTAAAGGCCCCAGCGCTGATAGCGTTCATCGACATTGCGGATGATCTCCTCGGCTTCGGCGTGCATGCCGAGGTGATAGAGGTGGGCCGCAAAATTCAGCTCGACCCCAGTCCAGCAGGTGTTCGCCTGATCGATCCAAGTATTCGGACTGATGTCGCGGAGGAACGAATCGTTGGGCCACTGACAATTTCGCAGGCCCTGGCGATTGTTGTAGTTGAGGCGCAGAATCGTGCGCGCGGCGGTGGCGGTTTTCTCCGGATCAATGACGTGGGGCAGACCGAGCTGGCGGGCGCAGCCCTCGCCAATGATCTGGTCTATCATGCAACCGTCTTCGCCATGCGGATCGTCCTTCTGGTGGTCGCTGTAGAGCTTGAAGTAGCTGCCGTTCCAAGTGGTTTTCTCAAGCGTCTCTTTACCTTCTTCAAAGTAAGCTTCGTATTCGTCGATGAAGGCCTGGTCGCCGAGTTGGCGGGCGACATTGAGGGCGGCGGCAACAGCGGCCAGCCACTGGCTGACGACAAAAGGTGCCACGCCGAACATCGGGAAATTGTCGTAAGAACACATGATACCCTCCATATCCGGCAGCTTGTCGCCGTTCATATCCCGCTCGCGCAGAACGTAGGCCAACGCTTTTTTCGCATTCGGCCAGACCGACTCCAAATAGTCCCGGTCTCCGCTCCAGAGGGCGGTTCGCAGGGCCTGGAAGACGAATTGCGCGGGCATGTCGAGGCGATGCCCGCTAAGCTCGCTCTCCGCGTTGTTGACCGAGTTACAGGTCACCGAATGGACCACGATTCCGTTGTCCAACTGTAGCTTGCGCCAAAGGTCGACCGTCGTGCGGTCAAGCTCGGGGAAAAGCAGGCTGGAGGCAATCTGACCGTACATGGCGACATCGGTTGTGGCGATTCCGGCGAAGGGCTTGTGTGGGCTGAGCCCCTCCAGCACCCCGTAGAGGCCAGTCTGCGTCAGCCAGGTCGAAGTGCGGAAGGTGTTGAGCTGGCTATTGACCTGGTCCAGGACGTACTCCGGCAGGTCGCTGTCGAAAAAGACCCGGTGGAAGTGCTCGGACGCTTCATGAAGACGGGAATGCTCGGCCATCGCATAGCGGCCAACGGCCTCGGAATTGTCAAATTGCCCGGCATACCACTGGCCTTCGTAGGTATCGAGGCCGCAGGGATAACGCATTGAGAAATCGGGGTCCTCCTTACTGGGACGTCCATATAAGTTGGGGAAGTGCCAGCTCAGGGAAAAGCCGTGCTGGAGCGAGTCGCCGCGCCCTTCCAGATGACCTGCCCGACCAATCGTCACATAACAGGCGGCATCGGCTTTGGTACGTCCCAACTTCTCGTCTTTGGTGCTGTTGCGCCCCACGGTATCGTCGTGCTCGGGTAGGGGATATTCACGCAACAAACGCTCGTAATAGGGATGCTGGTGCGCCCAGCCCATATAAGCTGTCGAGTCGGAATGGTGGCTTGCCAGGCAGAGTTCACCAGTATCCGGAGCCTTCGAGTCCAGATGATCCCCGCCCATCACAATCGCCTGGAAATCGCCGTCAGCAATGCGGGTATTTTTGTACTGGCGCTCAGGTTGGCTGTAGCCCGCGTGATTTTTGCAGGAGGCCAGGATCTGAATATCCATAGGGCGGTCGCCCGTATTCACGATGTCAAAATCAAAGAAAGCCGTCGGCAAGGCCGAGTCTTTGGCGTTGCCGGGAATCAAGGGCGACCAGGCACGCAATTTGATCTCCAGCGGCAGTCCATCGCGCTCGAAAGACACGTCCGCGAAAGGAACGCGCGCCCGGTAGCGAATGGTATCGACCCCCTCGATCCACGGAAAGATATAAAGCATCTCGTGATCTTCGATGCCGGCAGCACCGTAGCCTTCTTCGATCTGAAGCAGAATGACGCGCTGCGGTTCGTTTTCCGGTTTTACCCAAAGCAGGAAGAACAGCGACTGCTTGTCATCGACAGGATAGTCGGCACGCCCAGGTGTTTGTGGACCAGGAAAAAGAGGCCAGTTGTTGTAAATCGTCCAGTTGTAAAACCCACCGTCCTGGCGCATTTCAAAGGAAC
>JGI12210J13797_10670249_pt1 | contig 13820 bp, 8 predicted proteins | sample ElkSlonscriptome_3_FD_13797 | JGI IMG/M metagenome (IMG submission 13797)
ATCCGCAATCCGTACAATGATCAGGAATTCCTCAGCGACAACTCAGCATCGTCGACATCAAGGCCCGCAATGCGCGCGGCCGTCTGTATCAGGTCGAGCTGCAATTGCTCACCCACCGCGATTTGATCGCCCGGATCATCTACGGTTGGGCCGACCTCTATAGCAGCCTGCTGCAAGAGGGGCAGGACTACGGCAAGCTCCGGCCGACCTACGCCATCTGGCTGCTGGGCGAGGTCCTGCTCGCCGATGATCCCAGCTACGCCCACGACATACGCCTGCGCGACACTGCTGGCCGCGTGTTCGGCGAGCACGGCGGCATTCGACTGCTGGAGATCGCCAAATTCGCCAGCGCGGCGGTGGAGACTGAGCAGGATCGCTGGGTCAAATTCTTCAAAGACGGCGCCAAATTGGACCCCGACCACCTGCCGCCCTGGATGGACACCCCTGAGATGAGGCAAGCCATGAGCACCCTGAACTCCTTTTCCGAGAAAGAGAACGCCTATTACGCCTATCAGGCGCGCCTTGAATACCAGCGCGTGCAGCGCGCGATGCAGCAGGACGTGGAGGAACGCGACCGCGCCCTGGAGCAGGCGCGTGCCGAGTTGGAGCAGAGCCGCGCCGCCGAGATCAACGAGCGTGAGGCCAAGGAGCAGGAACGTGAGGCCAAGGAGCAGGAGCGTGAGGCCAAAGAGCGGGCACTTGCCGAGGTGGAGCGGCTGCGGCGGCAGTTGGATGATCGGTAGCGAGTTTTGACGGTAGTGATCTGAAGGGGTGCGGTTCGTACCTCAGCGCACCCTGGGGTGCTTTCTCGGTCTCTGGAGCTTCGAAACCAGAGAAATCCCTCTGCACCGCGGCGCGGCGCAGATGACGATTGCCAAGCAACCGATCGGCGCACTTGACGCCCGCCGATCAACCTACTAGCGTCCGCACCCATGTCCCTGCTCAACGACGAACCGACGCTCGAAGACCGGCTCGAGCGCGACCACCTGGTGCGCGAGGTCGGCGACGTGGTCGCCCGCTGCGACCCGCCCCAGGTATTCGGCATCCGCGGCTTCCTCGCCGAGGCCATCGACAAGCTCCTGCCCGCGCCCGCGGACGACAAGCCTCGGCCCCGCCTGGTCGTGCTCATCGACGACCTCGACCGCTGCGAGGGCGAGTGGACTGGCTGCGCGACGAGGAGGCGGACGAGCTGGCGCTGAAGCAGGCCCTCGCGGATGTCCTGGACTATAGCGAGTGGCCATGCCTGCCGCCCAACCCCCGCAGACTCAAGGGCTTGGCCAACCTGCTGCGCAGAATGGCGCCGGTTTATATGCAACGCCGCGAGCAGCGCGCCGCGCCCGACGACGGAGCGCCAGCCGGCCCGATCGACCTCGAAGAGGCCATTCGGCTGCTCATCGTCGCATCCATCTACCAGTTCCACCCCGTGCTCTATCGGCGCTGGGAGGCGTCCCCTGACCTGATCGTCCAGCTGCGCGAATGGGTCACCCGGTCTACCGACCTCGACGCGCCGCCGCCCCTGTTTGCCGACCTGGAGCTGCCGCGCAGAGTGACCACCGACGAGACCACGCCGACCCCCAGCTACCAGATGGAGAACGCCTTCCCCGATCCCGCCGAGGGCGCCGTGCTCTGGATACAGCCGCTGCTGGTCGGGCTCGACCCCGCCGTGCGCGGCGAGGACTTCCTGCCCTACCTGCGCAGCGGTCGGCGGAGCAGCCCATGAGCCGGACGACCAGCCAACCCGCGCTGCCCGCCCCCCAGGCCGAGCCGCGGCTGCGCGACTATCTGCGCAGCGTGCGCGACTGGCACGGCTACATCCGCTTCCTTGGCCTGCCGCACCTGCGCGAGAACCCGGACGTGGTCATCGACCGGCTGTTCGTCGAGCCCCGCCTGGCCGACGGCCCCGTCGCCGCCGACCAAGCGCCCGACGGCTGGCCCGCGACCCGCGACCTGCTCACCACCATCGCCGAGCACCGTCGCCTCGTCCTGCTCGGCGACCCCGGCAGCGGCAAGTCCACGCTCGTCAGCTGGGTCTGCTGGCAGCTCGCCCAGCCCCGTCCCGGCCCCTGGACCGAGCGCCTCGGCCCGCTGGTGCCGCTGCCCATGGTCCTGCGCGAGATCGCGGTCGACCCCGCGCTGGACTGGGACCGGCTGCTGGCGGCCTTCCTCGCCCACCCGGTCGCCGAGCCCCTGGGCGAGCGCGCCCCGCTGGACGAGCTGCTGGGGCGCGGCCAGGCGATGATCCTGCTCGACGGCCTCGACGAGATCGCCGGGCTCGACAGCCGCCGCGCCCTGCGCCGCGCCGTGCAGGCGGGCATGGCGCGCCACCCGGACTGCCGCTGGCTGCTCACCTCGCGCCTCGTCGGCTACGACGAGGTGCCCTTCGACGCGCCGGCCGATGCGCCATCCAGGCCGACCCCACCACCCGGCGCCTCGCCCGCACGCCGAACCTGCTCACCATGATGGCCCTGATCCATCGCGTGCGCGCCCGGCTGCCGCATGGCCGCGCGCTGCTCTACGGCGAGATCGCCCAGGCCTACCTGCAATCCATCGACGAGTTCCGCGGCCTGACCGACAGCGACTACTCGCTGGCCCAGAAGCGCCGCTGGCTGGCGCGCGTCGCCTTCGAGATGCAGCGCGCCGACGCCGGCGGGGATGGTCCGCACGGCGACGACGCCCCCGCCGGCCGCCCCATGCTCGCCACGGCCGCGCAGGTCCGGGGCTGGGTGCGCTCGGCCATGGCCGCATCCGGCCGCGGCGACGACCCGGCCACCGCCGACGAATTCCTAAGCTACATCGGCCGGCGCAGCGGCCTGCTGCTGCCCCGCGGCCCCGGCGTCTTCGCCTTCCAGCACCTGTCGCTGCAGGAATACTTCGCCGCGCTGTTCCTGACCGAGCAGGTCACCTCGCCGCAATGGATACGCGCCGGCACCGGCGCCGACGGCGCCGGGCGCGACGACCTGCGCCGCTACGCCCGCGACGAGCGCTGGCAAGAGACCCTGCTGTTCCTGTTCGAGCTGCTCGCCGAGCGCCCGGGTTGGCCGGCAACCCTGGCCGAGGAGCTGTTCGGCGCCGACCTTGCCGACATCGCGGGCGACGGCCCCGAGCAAGAAGGGGCCGCGCTGCTGCTCGCCCGCGTTGCGTCCGATCCGCATGCCGGGCTTGACGATGCGCTCCGGCGGCGGGCGTTTGAGCGGTGTATGCGCTATCAGATTCGAGCGCAGAAGGGGCAACTGAAGGACTCGGACGGTCTGCTTCCCTTTTTGGCCGCCTGGTCACTCGGTTCAAAGATCGCCCAAGAGCTATTCAAGAACCCAGAGCACCAACCCTTGATCTGGGATCTGCTGATCGACGCCGCCAGGGATGAGCGACTGGAAGGCCTCAGCCTGGACGGTTGCAAAGCGATCACCGATGCTTCACGACTAGCGGAATTGACGCAGCTACGTCAGCTAAACATCTCAGGAATCCGCCTCAACGACATAGCGTTTCTAGCGAAGCTCAAGAACCTGGAATTCCTTAGCGTCACAGCGACGGCCGTTGAAGATGCGTCTGCGCTCGCAAGCCTTACTCACCTTAAAGCGCTAGCAATCGACGATCCACCGCCACAGTTCCCGCTGGAACGCCTGACTTCCCTAAGCTTCCTCTATTTGGAGGCTGCATCACTGCCTCAACGACACATCGATCGTTTGTCCGAGCTTGAGGCGCTGGAAGACCTGTTTATCAGAACCGACTCCTCCTACCACCTGTCGGCCCTGACAAAGCTCCCCAGGCTCAAGTTTCTGCAGTTGTGGGGTGATGGAAAGCCCGACATCAGCGTGCTTGTCAGCCTGCAATCCTTGCAAATGCTTGTGCTTTCCGCTAGCAAGGGAATCACTGAGGATCAGCGCTTGGCCTTCAGCAAAGAGAGGCCCGACGTTCGAATTGTGGAATGACCCGCAGCGCGGGTGCCCGACAGGCTGATCCCCCAGCTGTAGGACGGGCAAGGCGCAGCCTGTTTATCCGGCGAGGCATCAGGCCGCTGAATGATGGGCAGGCTTCGCCCGGCCCACCCCGCTCGGGACTGCATCTCGGCGGGGCTTCACCCTCCTTTGATCGTCACGGCGCTCCAGCGCCATGACAGGTCCGGCACCGCTCCAGCGGCGCGTAGCTCGGCCTGGGCCGGTGCGGTCGGCGTCCTCGGCTACCGGGCGCTGGAGCGCCCGGGGAGGCGTGACGACGCTGGAGCCTCGTCACGATCAGAGAATATTTACACTTCGGACCAGTAGCGCAACCTGGGTGATGGACACCGCCGCCGATCGATTGCGACTGACCGGCCCCATGTCTTACGCAGGCCCCGCCCCCACTGCCATTGACTTTAGGACCCGCATCGCTGTCCGGATCGGTATCGAACTGATCGACCCAGCAATGGCGGTTTCTCTCTCGATACCGATAGCAATACCGATACGGAGACCGATACCGACCGCCACCCCGAGCCTTCAGTCAACGGCAATGAGCCCCCAACCGGAGCACGAACGACCCGTCCCTATCGCTACTCCGCGCTCCCCGCATCCTCCCGACCCGAGGCCCGAACATGATATCCACCCGACCAGATGCCGACCCCAAGGCAGGCAGGCCACGCGGCACATCGACACCGCCATGGATGTACCTGCTCCTATTGCTGCTGTTCCTGCCCGCGCCGGTCGGGGCCGAGTCGGTGGAACAGCTCAAGGTCAGCCACCAAGGGGGCGTCTATCGCCTCAGCGCCGATCTGTTGCTTGATGCACCGCTGGCGGCGGTACGCGCACGGCTGACCGACTACGACGCGCTGACAGCGCTGAGCCCGTCGATCCGAGAGAGCCGCGAGTTGCCGGCCCCGCCGGGCTATCAGGCTCGGGTCGAGACGCAGATCGACGCCTGCGTCGCCATGCTCTGCCGCCGGCTGCATCGGGTCGAGGACGTGCGCGAGCAAGACGACCGGCTCATCGCCGAAATCGTGCCGGGGCGGGGCAACTTCCGCGCCGGGCGCACCGAATGGCTGCTGACCCCCCGCGGCGGCCAGGTCGAGGTCCGCTACCGCGCCTGGCTGGAGCCGGCCTTCGCGGTGCCGCCGGTGCTCGGCCCGGCCCTGGTCAAGCAGGGGCTTGAGCAGGCGCTGCGCGAGACGTTGAAGCGGTTGGAGGAGTTGGCCGGCGGCTGAGCGTGGCGCAGCCGCCATCAGGCTGCTGGGCGAAGTCCTGCTCACCGATGACCCAAGCTATGCCCACGACATCCGCCTGCGTGACACCGCTGGCCGCGTGTTTGGCGAGCACGGCGGCATTTGGCTGCTGGAGATTGCCAAATTCGCCAGCGAGGCGGTGGAGACTGAGCAGGATCGCTGGGTCAAATTCTTCAAAAGAGCCGCGCCGCCGAGATCAACGAGCGTGAGGCCAAAGAGCAGGAGCCTGAGGCCAAAGAGCAGGCACTTGCCGAGGTGGAGCGGCTGCGGCGGCAGTTGGAAGCTCGGTAGCGATTTTGACGGGCGTGACCCGAAAGGGTGCGGTTGGTACCTCAGCGCACCCTGGGGTGCTTGGTCGTCCGGAGTGTTTGCCTTGTTCAGACACCATTCCCAGACAACAGCTCCTCCATTGGAACTCGCGGTTCTGGCGCTTAGCAACCCGCTGCCGTGCGATGCGCCTTATTTGGAGATGCGATGTTTCTTCAGCAGCTTTCCCAGCGCACGCCGCTCCTTCGCGGCCAGGCGCGCGGCCAGGCTGACGTTGCCGCCGGCCAGATCCATGAGCTGCATCAGATAGTCGCGTTCAAAGGCCTCGATCACTCGCGCCTTGGCCTCGGCGAAGGTCTGGTTCGAGAGCGCTGCCGCGGCCATCCCCTGACTCACCTGCGCGTCCGCGCCGGGGCGCAGGTACAGCCGATGTCCTTCGCTGAGCAGGACACCGCGGTGCACCAGATTCTCCAACTCGCGGACGTTACCGGGCCAGGGATAGCCCTCGAGCAAAGGCAGGCAGCGCGGGTCCAGGACGAAGGGGCCGCGACCGTACTGGCGGGCGAAGTGTTGAATGAAATGGACGGTGAGACGCTGAATGTCTCCTCGACGCTCGCGCAACGGCGGCAGGGTGATGGCGAGGATGGCCAAGCGGTGATAGAGATCGGGGCGGAAACCACGTTGTTCGCTCAGCGCGCGCAGATCGACGTTGCTCGCCGCGATGACTCGGGTATCCGCACGGCGCGCTTGACCGGCGCCCAGCGGACGGTATTCCCGGTCTTGCAGAAACCGCAGTAAGGCCGCTTGCGCCTTGGGGCTGAGCGCCTCGACCTCGTCAAGAAACAGGGTGCCGCCGTTCGCCTCACCGACGGCCCCAGGTGCCCTGGTGCGAGCGTCGGTATAGGCGCCGGGCTCATGCCCGAAGAGCTCGTTCTCCACCAAATGATCCGGCAGGGCGCCGCAATTCACCGGGACAAAGGGCCCGCCAGCGCGGTGACCCAGATAGTGAATCGCGCGCGCGGCAAGCTCCTTCCCTGTCCCCGTCTCGCCGTACAGGAGCACGGGCACGTCGCTCGGCACCATCCGCTTCAGGCTGCACATGGCGGCCATGAAGATCTCCGAATTGCCGACCAGATTGAGTTCCATCAGGGTTCGGGCCAGGGCCGGGTCCAGCGTCGACGGACCCTCGGTTTCCCCGCGGTTGCATAGGCGGCCCATCCGATAGGCGAGTTCCTCGTGGCCGCAGGGCCACTGGGCGCAATCGCAGCAGGCGTCGATCATCTCACGATTCCAGCCACCCTCGCCGCTGACCACCAGGGCTAGGCTTGGTCGGCAGCGCAGCAGGTTCAGTGTGGCGAGGATCTCTCGCCGTGGCGCCGAGTTGGCGCCCAGGAGCAGGACCATCGGTTGCTGATGAGACAGCTCCCGGGGTGCCCGAAACGCCTCCGGGGTGGCGATTTCGGACTCATAGCCAAGCCCGCGGAGGGCCGAACGCAGGGTCTCTCCGGCGGGCCGGCCGGCATAGGAGACGAGGGTTAATAGCCTGGTATCCATCGACAATGGAACTCCGGCAGCCAGATGTGGACTCTGCCCATTGGGCGACTCCGCCGGGGGCGGCAGCGGCGACTGGGCGGTTCTCTGCGCGGAATGCCCGCCGGATGGACTCAAGCGAGTGCCATTCGGCATTTCTGGCCGGAACTACTGGCTGAAAAGGGCGGTGCGGTGAACCTTCTTGGCGGGTCCACTCGCTCGGCGCCGGTCTCGCGCAGGAGCAATCGGCGCGATGATAGGATCGACGAAGTTCGAAAGATAGCATAGTCCGCTTGTGCCGCGACTACGCGAGCAGATCGATCGACAAGCGATTCAGGCTCAGGGCCGGGTACCGCCCGGAAGCATCACCCCGGCAGCTTGCGGATACCGCCGATGCCGGGCCGCCAGCGCGAATCTTGGGCGATGCGCGCTCAGAGCATGCCGCCTGCTCAGTTGTCGAGCCCGCCGTCACTGGACTTGGCTCCAGTATCGGGCGGTGCCGCCGCCATCAGTCCAGGCAACTTGTCGCCGCCGCTGGCGATGTACAGATGCACGTCGCGCTGGGGGAAGGGGATGCCGATGTCGGCGGCATCGAAGCGGCGCTTCACCTCACGCGTGATGTCCCAGTAGACCCCCCAGTAATCGGCGGTCTTGGCCCAGGGGCGCACGATGAAATTCACCGAGGAGTCCGCCAGCGCGCTCATGCGGATGGTTGGCGCCGGGTCCCTGAGGACCATCGGATGGTTGTTGACGATCTCTTCCAGAATGGCCTGGGCCTGGTCGATGTCGTCGTCGTAGCCGATGCCGAACTCCAGATCGACGCGCCGCTCGGTGACGCCGCTGGCGTTGGTGATGACATCGCCCCAGACGCGGTTGTTCGGCACGACCATCTTCTTGTTATCGAAGGTGCGGATGGAGGTGGAGACCAGGTCTACCGCCTCCACCGAACCAGAGACGCCGCCAGCGTCGACCACGTCGCCGACGTCAAAGGGCCTGAAAAACAGAATCATCAGGCCGCTGGCGAAGTTGCTCAGGGAATCCTGCAAGGCAAAGGCGACGACAAAGCCCGCGGCACCCAATAGCGCGAGCATCGGACCAATGCTCACCTCCAATGCCGACAACGCCATGATGAAGCCGACCGCCAAGACCACCCATCTGGCCGCCTTGATCAGAAATGCCTCGAGCAGCTTGGAGGCGCCGGGCACGCGTTGCACGGCCCGATGAATCAGGCCGCTGAAGATGCCTGCAATGATCCAGGCCGCGATTAAAATGCCGACGAAGGTTGCGACGTTCAGCAGCCAACGCGAGCCGCCCTCTTCCGACAAGACCCAACCCTTGACTGCCAGCCAGGCCGAGGTCGCGTCCGTCACGTCCACATCGATGCCGCCCACTGCTAAGGCGTAGAGCCTAAAGTCTCGGATCTTCGCCAAGGTATCGGCGTCTTGGTCGTCGGTCTTGGTCTCCAGCGCCGCGATCACGGCGTTAAATTGGTCCAGCAACAGGGTGCGCTCTTCGCGCAGTTTCGCGACCTCTTCCAGCAGTGCAACCTTCTTTTGCTTGCGCGCCTCAGCCGCCTTATCCACAGGCGCGGCGTCACCTTCGAGCGCCGCCGCGGCTGCCTCTGAGGCCTTGGTCGCCGCCTCGTCTGTTGCCTGCACCGCGTCTTCGGTCTTGGCGATCGCGCCCGGATCACTGCTGGCGCCTGCCTCGCTGGCCTGTTGCTCGGCCTCCTCCAGCTGCTTCTTAGCCTGCTCGGTTTCCTGCTTGATCCTTGCCGCATCTTCGATCGCTTTGTTCTGACGCTTCACCGCGATCTCGGCGACCACGATCTCCTCCACCTTGGTCTGTAGCAGCCCCTGCCAGGCATCGGCCTCGATGAGTAATTGCGGCTTGGTGAGGGGTTTGAGCAATAGCACCAGTTCCTCGACCGGGACTGCCGGGTCTTCGGTCGTCACCGGTGGCGGCGCATCCGTGCTGTTTTCGGCCACCGCCGGGAAACCGAGTAGAGACAAGGCTGTTGTCAACAGTAGTGGCAAGAGAATCTTCTGCATAAAGGCACTCCATATCGGGCTGGTGATGCGTGATGATTGCGCTCTGGCGCGGGGGGTCGCGGGGGTCGCGGCGAGGCGCCGCTCCTACGGGGCAATGATGGCGATGCGGGTGGAGTCGGTTCGGGCTCGGAGGGCGGGTCGGTACATGTCTTGCACCGTCGCGGCTGGGTGCACGAAGCCGCCGGGCGAGACGGCGCGTACGACGTAGGCGAGCTGGAATCGGGCGGGGTCGCGACTGCCGCGCTCCAGCGCGGCGACGAAGCGTTCGGCGCGGAAGGCGACATGCGCCGGTTGGTCGACGACGTTGAGCCAGGGCAGGCCGTCGATGGCGCCAGCGTTGAGCAGGTTGGGGTTGTCGATCTCGAAGCCGGCGGGTAGCGGGTCGTCGACGATGAGGCGTGCGGCCTCGGGGGCGTCGGCGCGGATGCTGAGCAGCACGACGAGGCGCGCGCCCTGCTCGACCCGTGATGGATCGACGCCGCGGCCTTCGAGGTCATAATAGGCGCGTTCGATGACGTAGCCGTTGCCGCCCGCGGGGGGCGGGTTCAGCGGCATGCCGGTGGCGCTGACCATCGCGGTGATCGGGCGGTCGCCAGCGTTGGCAATGCGCAGCGCCGACGCGGCGAGGTCGACCTCGTCGAGACGGCGATAGTAGGCGCCGTCGTGGGGGCTGCCGTTGATGTTGAGCCGCGGTTTGGCGGCGCCGTCCATCAGCGCGTGGGCGGCGAGCAGCATCCAGGCCTGGTCTTGGGTGCTGGCGTAGTCGGTCTGGCTCCATGCCCGCTCCAGGCGCTGTGCCATGTCGGCGATGTCGATGGCGGTCGGGTCGGTCTCGGCGACCAGTGTCAGCAGCGCGGCCCCATCGCGCACTGGGGAGCCGTAGTCGGCGCGCCAGCCTTCGGCGTTGCGCGCGGGCGTTGCTTGCCATAGGGCCAGCGCCGAGCGCATTGCGGTCGCGGCGCGTTCGCGCTCGCCGTAGAGCGCCAGCGCGGCGCCGAGTTGGGCGCGGGCCATCGGCGTGGCGAAGGCGTCGAGCCGGGTCTCCAGATTCCAGCGCAGGTCGCCGATGGCGACACGGCCGTTGCGGGCGAGCACGTAGAGCGCATAGGCGACGCCCTCGCCGCCGTGTTTGAAGTCCGCGGCATAGCCGAGCTGATTGCGCAGGTTGTCCAGCGCCAGCTCGAAGGCGGTCTGCTGCACCGCGTGGCCCTGCTCGCGGGCGCGGGTCAGGAAGTCCGTGACATAGGCGTCCAGCCAGAGGTCGCTGTCACCCGAGCCTCCACCAGGCCCCCAGAGCCCGAAGCCGCCGCGCGAAGACTGGTTCCCGAGCACACTGGCGATGGCGCCATCAATGCGTTCTCCCACCTCCGCATCGTCGGCATCGGTCGCGGCCGCGTCGGAGGCAAGCCCGGCCGACAGAGCGACCCGATCCAGATAAAGCAATGGCAGCGCCCGGCTGGCGATCTGCTCGGCGCAGCCGTATGGATAGCGGTCCAGCGCTTGCAATACGCCCGGTACGTCGATGGCGCCGGCGCCGCTGATCGAGACTAGCCAAGCGCCGCTGCCGGGCGCGAAACCGCTGCCGACACCGAGCAAGGCGCTGTCGATGGTCAAGGCGGCACCGCCGGGCTCAAGCAGGGTCGCGGCGGTCTCATAGACCGGCGGCTCCAGGTTGCGCACGCCGAGCACCAGGGTTTTGGTCAGTTCGCGGCCGTCGGGCGTGACCAAGGTGATTTGGAGTTCGTTGTCGCCGACGGCGGTGGCCTGCATCGGCAGCCTGACCTGCACGCGCCCGCCCTCGGACACCTCCACCGGCATCGGCGTGCCGTCGTTGTCGATGACGAGCCCGTTGCCCTTGCTGGTCAGCGCGATCTCCATCTGCCCGGCCGGGCCTTCGACATGGGCCAGTTCCAGCAGGATGCGCGAGCGGTCGCCGGGGGCCAGGAAGCGCGGCATCGCCGCCGAGATCACCACCGGGTCGCGCACCAGCAGGTCGTCGGCGGCATGGCCGACGCCGTCCGCGGACCAGGCCATGGCCATGACACGGACGCTGCCGTTGAAGTCCGGCAGGTCGAAGTCGACCGTCGCGCGGCCCTGATCGTCGACGCGCAGAATGCCGGAGTGAAAGGCCACCAGGGCCTCGCTGGGCGGCGGACCGTCGAACTGCATCTGCGGGCCGCTGTCGCCGCCGGTGCGCAGGCGACCGGGCTCGCCCTGCATACGGTCGATGAGCCGACCGTACAGGTCGCGGACGGCGAGCCCGAGTCGGCGCTGGCCGAAGTACCAGGCGTCCGGCGCCCAGGCATCGAAACGGGTCAGATTGAGGATGCCGATGTCCACCGCGGCGAGGGTGACGAAGGCATCTTGACCGGCGGGCAGGTTGCCAATGTCGACGCCGATCCGCAGCGGCTCGCGGGGCTTGCCGCGGTCGGCGACCTCAAGCCTCAGGTCCAGCCGTCGCTGCTCGGGATCGACGCCGGCCCATTGCAGGCCGATGGCGCGCTTGGGCATGCGCCGAGCGGCCAGGTCCATGCCGCGATAGAGCACCGCGGTGATGTAGGCACCCGGCCCCCAGTCCGCGGTCACCGGCAGCTCCACGGTGGCCCCGGTCTCCAGCACTTCGACCGGCTGCATCGCGATGATGCCGTCGTCCACCACCATCACCAGCGCCAGCCCCGGAAAGCGTGGTTCCAGACGCACGCGGGCGGTCTCGCCGATGCGGTACTCGGCCTTGTCCAACGAGACCTTGAGCGCATCCGGCGTGTCGAAGGCCTTGGGTGCGACATACCAGCCGGCCTCGAAACCGACGCTGGCCGGCACCACCGCGGCATCCGCCGCCGCCACTTCCAGTTGATAGCCGCCCCAGTCGACACGGGCCTCGATGCGAGCGCCGCTCCGATCGGAATCGGGGCCGGCGCTTAGGTCCAGCTCACCGCTCGCGACCCGCGCGCGGCTGGCGATGGGCTGAAAGCGCCAGTCGCCATCGGTCTGATACCACTGATAGGAGGTCTGCACCTTCGACAACGTCCAGCGCAGGCCGGGCAGCGCGATGGGCGCGCCGTCGGCGTCCAGCGCGATGACCTCGAACGCGGCATTGCCGCCCTCCTCCACCGCATCATCGAACAGCGGCCGGATGCCGATGCGCACCCGTCTATCCGCAATCGGCAGGGTCAGCTCACGCTCCACCGGTCGGCCGCTGCCGTCGATGACGCGCAGGTCTATTGTGGCCCGCAGCGGCCGACTCGGCGGCGCCTGATCGGGCAGCGTCAGACCCAGACGCGCGCCGCCTTGGGCATCGGTCTCGGCGCTCGGGATCGGCTGGCTGACGGGTTGGATCTCCTCATCCACCAGCCCGAAGCGCCAACCCGGCCAGGCCGCGAGCCCGTGCGCCGGCTCCACTCGCAGCCTGCCCTCCACGGACAGCTTCGCCGCCGGTGCGCCGTACAGAAAGCGTGCATCGACTTTGATGGTGGGCGGATCGGCGGGCTCAATCACATCGGCCGTGCTCTTGAGCGAGAAGTCGAGCCGCTCCGGCTCGAAGTCCTCGACCAGGAAGGGCGACTGCGCGAGCACCTCGCCCTTTGGGTCGGCATAGACCTGCACCTGCCAGGTGCCGCGCATGGCATCGGCCAGCAGCGGCAGGTCGAGACCATGACCGCCCAGGCCCTGATCCGGCACCTGCAGGCGCAGGAACTCGACCCCGTCCGGGCGCCGGACGACGAAGGTCAGCGGCACGTCGGCGACGGCATTGGCCTTGGCATCGCGAACCAGCGCGGTCAGCGCCACCGACTCACCGGGGCGATAGATGCCGCGCTCGCTGACCAGATAGACATCCAGCGGCTTCGGCGCCGGGCGGCCGTCGACGCCGCGATCGCTGAGGTCGAACGGGCTCGCCTTGAGGTCCAGAAAGCCGTAGTCGCCGTCGGCGGTCTCCGCGGTCAGCAAAACCGGCGCGTTGCCGCCGCTGCCGCGCAGCAGACCCGGCGCGAATCGGGCGTAACCCTGCGCATCGGTCACCGCCTCGCCCAGCACCTGCTCGTTCAGCGCCACCAGCCGCAGGCGCACCTCGGCGACCGGCGCGGCCGTGGTCAGCGAGCGTACCAGCGCATGCAGGCCGTCGTTGCCGTCCAGCGCGGTCAGGCCCAGGTCGGAGACGACGAACCATTGCGTGGCCAGCGCATCGTCTTCATCGACATCCCGCGGTCTTGCCGTGAGCAGGTAGACGCCGGGGCCGATGCCGGCCGGCTTGGCAGCCGAGCCAGCACCAGTATTAGCACCGGCACCAGCATCAACACCGGGCTCGACCCCGGCATCGGCCAGCAAGGCCCCGACCGGCACCGCCGTCGTCACCTCGCGATTAAGCTCGGAGCGGACCTCGACTTGGCCCTGCCAGAGCCGCTCGCCGCGACGCTCGGCGATGTTCGCGGCGCCGTACTGCGACAACTGCTTCAACAATTGCTCATCGGCGACGAAACCGCCGAGGGCACGGTCGCCGATGCGATACAGCTCGGCCTCCACGCGCTCGGTGTTGACCGTGACCATCGGCAGCGCCGCATCGCCGCCACGGGGGAGCACATAGGCGCGGCCCGGAAAACGCACCGCGGCCGAGCGATCGCGGACATAGACCTCAAGCTCCACCGCCTTCGCCAGGCGCTCGCCGTCGTTGGCGGGCAGCCCAGCGCGCAGGACGATGCGATAGCGTTCGCCGTGGCGCACGCCGTCGATGCAGATCTGCTTGGCTTCGGGCTCGATGGCCAGATCCGCTCGATCCAGCTGGACAT
>JGI12210J13797_10152954_pt1 | contig 13818 bp, 10 predicted proteins | sample ElkSlonscriptome_3_FD_13797 | JGI IMG/M metagenome (IMG submission 13797)
GATCGCGAGGGCGCAGGCGCCGGTCAACAGCGCGCGCCAGCCAGTGCTCGAGGCTCGTCGCACGGGGGGGATGATAGCGGGCCCGGCGAGCTTTGTGTTGAGCGCGAACGCCGGGCTGGGGCACACTGGCGCCGCCAAAACTCTTTGCTCTTGCTGCCCGCCCCCACGCCCTCGACCATCATGCGCGTCCAACCAAAAGTCCTCGTCCAACGTCTCAGCCCCGTGTGCACGGGCATGCTCGAAGCCGCCGTCGGCCGGGCAGCCCAAGGCCAGTTCTACGAAATCGTGCCCGAGCACCTGCTCCACGGGATCGTCGGCCAAGAAGACGCGGACGCCAACGAGATCCTCAACTACTTCGGCCAGGACCGCCTGCGCCTCGTCGGCCGGATCGAAAAGACCCTAAAGGCGATGAAGACCGGCAACGCCGGGCGCCCGGTGTTCGCCGAGAGCCTGTTTCAGTGGATCGAGGACAGCTGGACCCTGGCCTCGCTGATCTACGGGGTCCACAAGCTCCGCACCGGCCACCTCTTGCTGCAGTTTTGTGAGCGCGCCGGTCGCTATAGCGCCGAGGAGTTCCCCGAGCTCGAGGCCATCGACACCGAGGTCCTGCGCCGCGACTTCGACGCGATCGTCCACAACTCCAACGAGCTCGACGACCTCGCGGTCGAGGGCTCGGGCGATCGCCGCGGCGGCGTGGCCCCGGGTCAGGCCGGCGCGCCCTCGGCCGACAGCGCCCTCGGCCAGTTCACGGTCTCCCTGACCAAGGAGGCCCGCGACGGCCGCATCGATCCGATCTTCGGCCGTCACCGCGAGATCCGCCAGATCATCGACATCCTCGCCCGCCGCCGCAAGAACAACCCGATCATCGTTGGCGAGCCCGGCGTCGGCAAGACCGCGCTGGTCGAGGGCCTGGCCCTCGCGATCGTCAAGGGCGAGGTCCCCGATCTGCTCGCCGGGACCGAGCTCATCAGCCTCGACATGGGCCTGCTCAACGCCGGGGCCTCGGTCAAAGGCGAGTTCGAAAAGCGGCTCAAGGCCGTGATCTCCGAGGTCAAGGCCTCGCCGACGCCGATGATCCTGTTCATCGACGAGGCCCACACGATCATCGGCTCGGGCGGGGCCAAAGGTGGCAACGACGCCTCCAACCTGCTCAAGCCGGCCCTCGCCCGTGGCGAGCTGCGGACCGTCGCGGCCACGACCTGGACCGAGTACAAAAAGTACTTCGAGAAGGACCCCGCGCTCGAGCGCCGCTTCCAGCCGGTCAAGTGCGACGAGCCGAGCGTCGCCGACACCATCGTCATGCTCCGCGGGCTCGCGAGCAAGTACGAGGACACCCATGGCGTGACGATCCGCGACGAGGCCGTGGTCGCCGCGTCCGAGCTCTCGGGTCGCTACATCTCCGGCCGCCAGCTGCCCGACAAGGCCGTCGACCTGCTCGACACCGCCGCCGCCCGGGTCAAGGTCGAGCAGGGCGCCAAGCCCCAGGCCGTCGAGGCCCTCGAGCTCGAGCTCGCCTCGCTCGAGCGCCAGCGCCTCGCGCTCGAGCGTGACCTCGCCGAGCACATCGAGATCGATCAGGACGCCTACGCCGAGCTGCTCGGCGCCATCGAGTCGACGGCGCAGCAGGTCGCCGAGCTGACCGAGCGCTGGGAGGCCGAGCGCGACGCGGTCAAGGCCTTTGTCGCCGCCTGCGACGCCCTGCGTGCGGCCGAGCAGGCCGAAGTCGACGACGGTGACGCGTCCGCGAGCGACGGTGAGGGCGAGGACGCCAAGCCGCGCGAGGCCGAAGCCGACGAGCCCCCGCCGATCGACGCCGAGGACGCCAAGGCCGCCGCGGCCAAGGCCGCCGAGCTGACCGGCGAGCAGAGCGTCGAGTCGCTGCGGGCCAAGGTCGAGGAGGCGACCGCGGCCCTCGCCGAGATCCGCGGCGAGGACGACCCCCTCGTCCACCACGAGTGCGACGCCGACGTCGTCGCCAAGGTCGTCGCCAACTGGACCGGGATCCCCGTCGGCAAGATGAAGTCCGACACCATCGGCTCGGTCCTCGAACTCGAGAGCGTGCTCGGCAAGCGGGTCAAGGGCCAAGAGCCCGCCGTCAACGTCGTCGCCGAGACCGTGCGCATGTCCTACGCCGGCGTCCGCGATCCCGGGACGCCGATCGGCGTGCTGTTGTTCGTCGGGACCAGCGGCGTCGGCAAGACCGAGATGGCCCTGACCCTCGCCGACCAGCTCTACGGTGGCGACCGCTTCATGACCACGATCAACATGAGCGAGTTCCAGGAAAAGCACACGGTCTCGCGCCTGATCGGCTCGCCGCCCGGCTACGTCGGCTTCGGCGAGGGCGGCATGCTGACCGAGGCCGTGCGCCAGCGGCCCTACTCGGTCGTGCTCCTCGACGAGTGCGAGAAGGCCGACCCCGACGTCATGAATCTGTTTTACCAGGTCTTCGACAAGGGCATGCTCAACGACGGCGAGGGCCGGACCGTCGACTTCAAGAACACGATCATCATCCTGACGTCCAACCTCGCCTCGGACACGATCATGCGCCTGTACGAGGCCGACGATCCGCCGAGCAAAGAGGAGGTCGTCGAGGCCATCCGCCCGGCGCTCAGCGGCCACTTCAAGCCCGCGCTCTTGGCCCGCATGACGATCGTGCCCTTCCGCCCGATCGGCCCCGACATCATGCGCGAGATCGCCGTGCTCAAGCTCGGCAAGCTGAAGCGTCGCCTGCTCGAGACCCACAGCGTCGAGGCCAGCTTTAGCGATGAGCTGCTCGATGAGCTCGTCCGCCGCTGCACCGACGCCGACACCGGCGCCCGCAACGTCGACCACACCCTCAGGGCCTCGCTGATGCCGGCGTTGGCCCAGTCGATCCTCGAGTATATGGCCGAGGGCGAGATTCCACCGAAGCTCGAGATTGGCCTGAGCCCCGAGGGCGGCTGGCGCTTCGACTTTAGCTGAGGGGTCCCGAGAAGGGCTGGGGGGCGCGTAAATGCGCCCCCGAATACTGAACAGGCGCCGCGGGTCCTCGCGGCGATGTATTGCCCCCGAGCAGCCGTGTTTCCCGCGCATATTCCGCTTGTTGGGCGGGAGAGCGCGTGGTATCTCTCCGATCCATGATGGTGCTCCACAGAAGGGTTTTTGCTTTATTGGCTCTCGGCTCAGTCGGGGTCGGATGTGTCATGCCCAAGCCCTGCGAAGGGGGGGACTGTGTACCTGGAACGTCCAGCCTCGCCTACGACAGCGAATGCCAAGATGTGGCCACCTGGTTGACGGGCACCATCACCCATATGGCTCAGACGCCCGAGATCGTCGTCGCAGGCCAAGGGTTATTGAGCGCAGGCGGCGATGTCCAGACCTGGGTCGGTCGCGTGACCGAGTCGGGCGCCCTCGACTGGGAGCTGATCTTGCCCGAGCTCGGCCCTGTGGTCGGGCTGTTCTCGACCGCCGAAGGGCTCAGCGTCATGCAGGCGGTTGGGGCTGACGCTGTCCTTCATCGTGTCTCGGCGTCCGGCAGCTTGCTCAAATCCACGACCCTCTCCACCATTGATGACGAAGACTATCTCGTGACCGCTGCGACTGGCAGTCGAGAACAAGTCATCGTCGGGGGCGTCGACAATGAAGACTTTTGGCTGGGCCAAGTCACTGCCGATGGAGTCATCGAGCAGCTCCTCGTCGAAGACTACCTCGGCTTCGCCGACATCGTCACCAACATCATCGCTACCGACAAACATATCATCGCGACAGTTCTCGCTGGAACGAGTCCGGGCAATGTTGGTGGCGACAATCTCGTGCGCGAAACGACTGATGCGGTCGTCATCTTCTACGATCTCTCATTCAATGAGATCACCCGTGAGATCATCACCCACCCGGGTGAACTAATCGGCACGCTGCCCACGACCACTACGTTGCTCGCCGACGGCTCCGTCGTCGTTGGCGGCTACTCAACGCTCAGCAGCGAAAACGACGACTGGTCAGCCTGGGCCGCGCGCGTATCTGCGAGTGAGGGCAAGCTGTGGGAGTCGGACTGGGACGGGCCCGAGGACCCCACGACCCCTCACCGCCTGGCGACGATCGAGAGCGTCGTCGAGCTCGAGACGGGCGAGCTCATGCTCGGCGGTCGCCAGAGCACGTCTGATGCGATCCAGCGCTGGCAGCTCATCGTCGACGCCGACACGGGTACGGTCGAGTCCGAAGCTCTCGGTGGGCCGGTCAAGTCCTTCGATAGCTACGTGGCGAGTGCACCACTCGGCGGCGGGTCTTGGGTTGCAGGTGCGACCATGCATGACGACGATAGTGTGCAATGGCTGTGCGAATTTTCGGCCAAGTGAGCCGCAAGTCTGCGTCGAGTTTCATATCGGCCACGCTCGTCTGCACGCTGGTCACGCTCGCGCCAATGACCGCGCGAGCCTACTGCGTCGTCAACCATGTCGCGGATCAGTGGAGCATGCAGGCCTCGGCGCTCAGAATCCCCGTCTACGTCTCCATCGCCCCCAACTCCCACATTGAGCACACCGGAGCGAGCGCGGAGCTGGCCGCGCGCTGGGTCATCGACGCCATCGCCCGGCACAACGAACACGTCACCGCGCCCAAGCTCTACTTTGGGGGCTTTCATTCGCAAGACTACATGCTCGGGGTCAACAACCCGGTCGCACTTCGCCCTGGGGGGATCACGGTTCAGAGCATCGACTGCGCCCTGCTCCAGGACAAGCCCTTTTGCGCTGGGGAAAACGCGATAGCCTGCGGCGGCAGCGGCTTCGAAAATCTCCTGATGGAGCGAGTGGGGATGGTGACGCTCAACCCTGCCCAGTGCGAGAACATCAACGAGAACATCACCTGGAGCTCACTCGAGGCGGCGTCCCCAGCCAACGCCAAAGACCCCATTCGCGTACTGCTCCACGAACTCGGCCACGTCCTCGGGCTTCAGCATACCAACGTTTCCGACAACCAGTGTGTCTCCGATCAAGGTGGCCAGCCCGGTCCGCAGCCCGGCCCCAACGAGGGGGTCATGCGCACGGTCGGCACCTCGATTTGGCAGCGCGCTCGGAGCTGGCGGCGAGACGACCTCGACGGGTTCGAGGCCCTGTACGGGCCCTACTGGGATGAACTGCTGGCCACGCCGATGTGGTGGGCGGACGATGGCTTCCCAGATCTCCCCAGCCCCACGGATGGGCGACCCTTGTCCGCGGACTTCGTCCGTATCGCACCGGTCTCGACCTCGGCCCCGTGGAGCGCCGTCCAGCTCGTCGCGTGGGTTGACGAAGATCATCGGGTCCGTCGCGTGCTGATCGACAGGTTTGGCGCGATCGTCTCCGACCATACCGTCGTCGATCCAAGCGGGGCTGGGCGAAGCTGGCACACGCCCAGCGTCGCCCTTGGCTACCAGGGTCAAGCTGAGTATGAGCTCGTCGCGTGGACTGCTCACGAACAGACGACCAACACGACCGTGACGCCGAGGTGGGCGGTGCGGGCGATCGATAGCGGCGAGTGGTCGGTGTTCGAAGGCCCCGAGCAGGTCACGACCAGGGTCATCGCGGGCTTTGACGAGGTCTCGGAGCGCTTCGTCCTCGCGCGCTTTTCCAACGACGGCACGGCCATGTTCATGGCCATCGATCCCGATGGCAGCATCGTCGAGGAGATCGACAGCGGGCTCGAAGTCCTCGACCTCGGCGCGCCCGCGTGCCTCGACGGATCCTGCATCTTCCCCACGAGCTCTCAGGTCGATGAGGGCTTGTGGCTCGGTCGCCTCGAGCTCACCGTCGAAGGTGGTCTCGAGGTGGCGACGTTTCAGATCTCCCCGGGCCTCGACAGCTTCGGTCGGGTCGGCTTCGCCGAGGCTGATGGCGACGGACTTCGCGTAGTCGCTGGACAGCAGCGTTTCGAGGTCGATCGCCTCGATCCCTTCGCGCCGCCCGTTCCTTTGGCCCAGCCGATGTTCCTCGACGGTGACTGGCCGCTGTCGGTGACCAGCTTCACGGCCGCCAACGGACCGACCGGCCACGGCCTCGTCTCCGCGCTCGTCAGTCCCTGTGGCGACGGCGTCGTTGAGGATCCCGAACAGTGCGACGACGGCAACAGACTCGAGGGTGACGGCTGCGACGCGCAGTGCTTGATCGAAGACGGGGACGAGACAGGAGAGACCGGAGGCGTGGCGCCGCTCGAAGACAACGGCTGCAACTGCGCGAGCGCGGACCCTCGCCCGTGGTCGGCGCTGGCTTGGCTCGCGTTTCCGGTCCTGGCCCTGTGGCGTCGTCGGCGGCCGTGGTGATCAGGTCCGGCCTCCACGCGGCGGGCCGATTTCGTGCTCCCTTTGGCGCCCGGTGGGGCTCCAAGGGCGCACGTGGGCGCGGTCGCGGTCATCTTCGTGTTGCTCGTCGTCACCGCCGCCGTCGGCGTCCGCAGCGTGTGGGGTTTTGGCGACGCGATGCTGGCCGTGCCGCTCTTGTCGCTGGTCATCGGCCTCGATCAGGCCACGCCGCTGATCACCTTGACGGGCGCGCTCGTCGCGGTCTCGCTCCTGCGCGAGCGACCCGAGCTGATCGAGCGCCCGCGGATCCTGCGGCTGCTCGCGGGCGCGGTCCTCGGCGCGCCGATCGGCCTGTACCTGCTCGTCGGGGTCCCCCCGGCCTGGGCCCACGCGGTCCTCGGCCTGCTGTTGCTCGGGTTTGGGCTGTGGTCGCTGACCGGTCAGCGCACGGGCACGGGACCGTCCGTTCGCGGACCCAGGACCGAGCTCGCCCTCGACCTCGGGTTTGGCCTGCTCGCCGGCGTGAGCTCGGCGGCGTTCAACATCGCCGGCCCCCCGATGCTGCTCTACGCCGCCGCCCGTGGCTGGTCGGCCGACGAGCTGCGCGTCAACCTCCAGGCCGTGTTCTTGCCCCTCGCGCTGCTGACCATGACCGGCCACGCCCTCGCCGGGCTGTGGTCCGTCGAGGTCTTGGGCCTCGCCGCGCTCGCGCTGCCGCTGGTCTGGCTGACCACGCGCCTGGCCCCGCGGCTGCGCCAGCGCTCGAGTGACCGGCGGGGCCGCGTGGTCGTCTACGGGCTGATCGTGGCCCTCGGACTCGCCGAGCTCGTCCGCGCCGCCGTCGCGCTGCTTGGCGCGTCTGGCCCCTGATGATCAGCTGACCTCGTCGCGGCCGATCGACTGGTAGACGTCCTCGAGGTCGCTGCGGATCCGCGTGAGCCCGGTGACCTCGACGTCGGCGAGCACGAGCTGTTTGAGCAGCTTGGCCGGTTGGTTGTCCTCGCCGCGGATCCTAACCCGGACCTTGCCGCAGTCGGCGGTCTCGGGGTCGATGAACTCGTCGCGATGCAGGGGCAAGACCGACTCGATCAGGCCGGCGTGGGCGAGGAGGATGTCGAGGGCTTTTTGGAGCCCGGCGGTGACCGTGACCTCGTGAACCCGGCGGGCGACCTCGTACTCTTCGATGACCTCGTCGACCGGGCCGAAGACCTGGAGCTTGCCCTTTTGGATCAGCGCGACGGTGTCGCAAAAGCCGTCGAGCTCGCGGAGGATGTGGCTGCTGACGACGATGCCGACGCCCTCGGCCGCGGTCTCGCGCAGGATCTCGCGCAGCTGTCGGCGGCCGAGGGGGTCGAGGCCGTCGGCGGGCTCGTCGAGCAGCAGCAGCTCGGGGCGGTGGACCAAGGTCCGGGCGATCGCGAGGCGCTGGCGCATGCCCTTGGACAGGTCGGAGATCTGGGCGTCGGCCTTGCTTGTGAGCCTGAAGGTGTCGAGCAGCTTGTCGACGCGCTCGCGGGCGTCGATGTCGTCGATGCCGTAGCACTCGGCGAAAAAGCGCAGGTAGCCGGCGGCCGTCATGTTGGGGTACAGGCCGGTGCCGTCGCCCAAAAAGCCGATCCGCTGGCGGATGGTCTGGCGCTCGGCCCAGGCGTCGCGGCCGTCCCACTCGACCGTGCCGCTGTCGGGGCGCTGCAAGGTCGCGAGGATCCGCAGGCTCGTCGACTTGCCGGCGCCGTTGGGACCGATCAGCGCGAGGACTTCGCCGGCGGCGACGTGAAAGCTGAGGTCGCGGACGGCCTGGCGGACGCCGTCGTAGGAGTGGGTGATCTGCGAGACGATGATGCGGCGCACGGGCGGCCTCCGGCGAAGCGGGGTTCGGCGATGGTAGCGCGCGCGCTCTCCCGGCGGCGAGGCGGCGAGGCTGCTAAGCTCCCGCCGCGTCCATGCCCGCGCTGTCTCATCCCGCTACGGCCGTCCGCGGCTCATCCGCGCCCGCCCGGCTCCTCGTCCTGCTCGCCCCTGTGGCCCTGGGCTGGAGCCTCGCGAGCTGCGCTCGCGACAAGGCCGCGCCGAGCGAGACCCCCGCGAGCGCGTCCGCCGACGAGGGCGACGAGGCCGGCGCCGACGCCTCGCCCGGAGACAGGGCCGTGCTCGCCGAGCGCGACGCGGTCCTCGATCCCGACCCCGATCAGCTCGCCGCTGGCGTGCCCTACCTGCGCTTTCGCGTCGACGTCAGCGACTCGCCCGCCCGCGGCCCGGCCGACGCGCCCGTGACGATCGTGATGTTCTCGGACTTCGAGTGCCCGTTTTGCAGCGAGGCCTACGCGACCATGGCCGCGCTCCAGGCCGACTACCCCGAGCAGATCCGCTTCGTCTACAAGGCCATGCCGCTGAGCACCCGCCACCCCAACGCGCTCGAGGCCGCGCTCGTCGGCCACTCGGCCTGGGCCCAGGGCAAGTTCTGGGAGTTTCACGATCTGGTGTTCAGCGGCCGCGGGATCGATCCGGCGACGATCGAGGCCTACACCGAGGAGCTCGGCCTCGACACCGAGCGGATCGAGCGCGAGCTCGAGACCCTCGTCCACGGTCCGGCCCTGCGCCGCGACCTGCGGACGGCCAAGCGCCTGCGCCTCGAGTCGACGCCGGTGTTCTTCATCAACGGGCGGATGCTGTCGGGGGCGCGACCGCGACGGATCTTCGAGCACTACATCGAGCAGGAGCTCGAGCTCGCCGCCCACCTGCGCGAGCAGGGTGTCGCCGCCGACGCGCTCTACGACTACACCACGCAGTGGGGCTACACCGGGATCGTCTACGAGGACGAGCCGACCAAGCTCGACCCCGACAGCGTCTACCCGGTCCCGATCGGCGACGCGCCGACCCGCGGCCCGGCCGACGCGCCGATCACCATCGTCGCCTTCTCCGACTTTCAGTGCCCCTTTTGCGCCCGCGGCCACGAGGTCATGGAGGCCCTGCGCGCGCGCTACGGCGAGCAGATCCGCTTCGTGTTCAAGCACTTCCCGCTGCCTGGCCACCCGCTCGGGGCGCTCGCGTCTCGGGCCAGCTTCGCCGCCGCCGAGGTCGGACAGTTTTGGGCCTTCCACGACGCGCTGTTCGCCCACGGCGGCCGCTACAGCCCCGAGCAGCTCGTCGACATCGCCCTCGGCCTCGGCGTGCCCCGCGATCGCCTCGAGCAGGTCATGACGACCGAGGTCAACGACGAGCAGATCAACGCCGACATCGAGCTCGGCATGGGCCTGCAGATCACCGGGACCCCGGCCTACTTCATCAACGGTCGGCCGATCGTCGGCGTCCACCCTGAGATGGACTTTCGCCTGCTGATCGCCGAGGAGCTGGTCCGCGTCGAGCAGGCCCGGTCCGAGGGCGTGCCCGCGGCCAAGGTCTACGAGCACCTGACGGGCGTCTGATCGGGGCTAGATCCACCCGCAGGCGGCGGCGAGGCAGGCCTGCTCGAGGGCGCGGCCAGCTTCGAGGCGCTGGCGCAGCGACGCGGAGAAGCGCATCAGCTCGATGCGCTCGCGGACGTCGGCGACGATCCGCAGTCGGGCGACGCCGGGGCCGTCGAAGCCGCGAAACACGACGCGGCAGTGGACCTCGTCGAGGAGCTCGCCATCGCAAAAGTCGATGCTCGCCTCGTGCTGACACAGGTCGAGGTCGGCGACGCGAAAGCCCGAGACGACGATCTCCTCCGTCGAGAACTCGACGATCTCGAACGCGGGCTCCCGCCCGTTCCAGCTCACCGCCAAGTCCATTTGGCTATCCGCGCCGAAAAACAGCGAGTCCGTGCTGTTCGGGGTGTCCGTGTAGGTCATCCGTGTACCTTCTTGCGGCGCGATGGTGAGCATGGCGGGGGTCCTTCCGTGGACGTCATCGATTTCGATGACAGTGAAACTATGCGGGATAAGTGGACCGCGTGACAAGTGCTTTTTCAGTGTCGCTAGAATCTGTACACCCCTGATCCAACGGACACCAGACGCACCCCTGGCCGGGATTAAACGTAGTTCCTGGGTGACCCACAACCCATGGCTAGCGATACATCTCACACTGAGACTTGAAATTAGGGTCTCGAGCGCCCCGGAGCTGTACCGTATGAGCGGAATCGCTGGGGCATTCTGCGCCACTAATTTTCATGAATACTGGAAAATGAAAGCTGGGCTACAGGCCGCGGGCGAACCCCACCCACGGACCGAGGCCGCCCCCACCCCTCGCATGACGGGGGTAGGCGCGGCCTCGTGGACTCGGGCGAGGACGCTGCTCTAGGCGGCAGCCGGCTGTGCGCGGTATCCGCCGAGCAGCGCAGCGAGGGCCTTGTAGCCGCGGTGGGCTCGAACCCGGAGGGTGCCCTCGCGGACGCCGAGCTGCTCGCTGATCTCGGCCATCGTCTTGCCCTCGAGCTTGTGCAAGGTCACGACCTCGCGCTGGTTGGCGGGCAGTCCCGCGAGCGCCTGGCGCACGCGAGTGGCGATCCCAACCTCACGCTCGCGGGCTAGCGCGAGAGCTTCGCTGTCGGGGGTGGGGTCGCGCAGAGAGTCGAGCAACTCGATCGTAGTGTCCCGGTTGGTGTCGATTCGGACCGCGCGCTCGCGGTAGAGCTTGCGCAGGTGGTCGATGGTCGCGTTGCGGGCGATGGTCGCGTACCAGACCGCGACAGCGCGATCAGGGTTGGATCCGCTCGGCGCGGCGTAGCGCAGACGGGCGCCGTGCGCCTTCATGAAGGTCGCCTGGATGAGATCCTCGGCGGTCGCGCGGTTGCTGATCTTGCCCCGGATGTGGGACCGCACCATGGGCGCGAGGCGGTGATAGAGCTGGCTAAAGGCGCGTTGGTCACCGTCGAGATACTGCTCCATCAGCGCTGCGAGACCTCGATAGCGGTCGGTTTGAGTCGTCGTGGTCATTGGATACCTCCTGCCCCCTTGGGGACCTGGGCGGGGCCACCCGGTCCCGTCACGCAAGCTTGGATGCACGACAGCCCAAAGGGTTACAGCACGCGACAACATAAATTCGGATTCGCTCCAGTCCAGGCCAGGGCGATCACAGCCATCGGATCCGTCGATGGATCAGGCTGGTCAGCTCGCCGGGCGTCCGTGGTATCCACGGCCCGATGAGCGAGGCGGCGCCGGATGAGCTCGAGGCCGCGAGCGAGCACGAGGCCGAGATCGTCGCGGGCATGCGCGCCGGTGACAGCCGGGCGTTCGAGCAGCTGATCCGCGCGCACATCGGCCCGCTGCGCTCGGTCGCGCTGCGCCTGCTCCAACACCCGGACGATGCCGACGACGCGATCCAAGAAGCGTTCCTCAGCGCGTTTCGCAACTTCGACAGCTTCCGCGGCGACGCCAAGCTCGGGACGTGGCTGCACCGCATCGTCGTCAACGCGGCCCTCGCTCGCCTGCGCAAGCGCAAGCGGGAGGACGCCCGCGGCGAGGTCGTCGACGTCCACGAGCTGCTGCCGCGCTTTTTGGCCAACGGCTACCCGACTCACTTTCACCAGCCGTGGACCCAGACCTCCGAGGAGCTCGCGTCGCGCGCCGAGACCCGCGAGCAGGTCCGGCGGATGATTGACAAGCTGCCCGAAAACTATCGTACGGTGCTGATCTTGCGTGACATCGAGGAGCTGTCGACGGCCGAGACCGCGCGCATGCTCGAGCTGACTTCGGGCACGGTCAAGGTCCGCCTCCACCGCGCCCGCCAGGCCCTACGAAACCTTCTCGAGCGCGAGTTCGAACTGACCCACGAGCGATGAGCAAGGACGAGCATCAGCACGAGCCCTGCAAGGGCGGTCACCGGCACGACATCAGCTGCCGGGAGATCAGCGAGTTCTTGCTCGCCTACGTCGAGCGCGACCTCGACGGTGAGGTCCACCAGGAGTTCGAGCGCCACCTGCAAAAGTGCCCGCCCTGCGGCCACTACCTCGACAGCTACCGCGACACCGTCGAGCTCGTGCGGACCTGCGGCAAGCTCGAGCTCGACAAGCGCGAGCATCAGCGGCCGCCCGAGGATCTGATCCAGGCGATCCTCACGGCCAAGCAGCGTGAGGATGGCGGCGGCGCCGGCGGAGCAGACGACAGCGACGCTTGAGCGCGGCCGGGTCCCACGTTATCCAGCCGCATGAGCCGCCGCCGAGCCAAGCCCTTTCGGGTGTTGTCGTGGAACGTCAACGGCCTGCGCGCGATCGCCAAGAAGGGCTTTCGCGCCTGGATCACGGACAGCGGCGCGAGCGTCGTCGGCGTCCAGGAGATCCGCGCCCGGGCCGAGCAGCTGCCCGAGGACATCCGCGATCCATCCCGCTGGCACGCCCGCTTCGTCTCGGCCGAGCGCCCCGGCTACGCGGGCGTCGGCCTGTTCGCCAAGCCCGAGCCCGACGACCACCGCTGGCGCCTCGACATCGATCGCTTCGACGTCGAGGGCCGCCTGCAGCTCGCCCGCTTCGGTCGCCTGGTCGTGGTCAACGCCTACTTCCCCAACGGCAACGGCCGCGAGCGCGACAACAGCCGCGTGCCCTACAAGCTCGACTTTTACCGGGCCGTGTTCGAGCTCGTTCAGCGCCGCCGTCAGGCCGGGCAGCGGGTCTTGGTCATGGGTGACTTCAACACCGCCCACCGGCCCATCGACCTCGCGCGGCCCAAGCAAAACACCAAGACCTCGGGGTTCTTGATCGAAGAGCGCGACGAGCTCGAGCGCTGGATCGACGCCGGGTGGATCGACACCTTCCGCGCCTTCGAGCCCGGGCCCGGGCACTACTCGTGGTGGTCGCAGCGGGGCACGGCGCGCGCGCGCAATGTCGGCTGGCGCATCGATTACATCCTCGCCTCGCCCAACCTCCGGCCGTTCTTACGCCGCGCGTTCATCCAGCCCGAGGTCGTGGGCTCGGACCACGCGCCCGTCGGCCTCGACCTCGACCCCAGCGTGATTGGCTAGCGCGCGGGCCTGGGGTAGCGTGGCGCCATGTACCGCGCCGCGCCCGTGCTGTTCGCGACCTTGCTCACGCTCCCGGCCTGCAAGCAGGGCGGGCCCACGGCCAAGGGCGAGGCCGGGGAGGCCAAAACCGAGCGCGCGGCCAACGACCAGACCCAGGCCAAAGCCAGCGCAGACGAGCCCACGGCCGCGGACGCCGCGGCGTTCATCGCCACGGTCGACGCCAAGCTCCGCGAGCTCAGGGTCGCCGAGGAGACCGCCGCGTGGGAGCACGCCGTCGACCTCGCCAGCGAGGACAAGGCCAAGATCAAGTCGAGCGCGGCCGAGGCCACGATGGCCTATCTCGGCGAGGTCATCCCCAAGGCCGCGAGCTTCGCCGAGGTCGAGGCCGACCCCGACACCATGCGCCAGCTGAAGCTGCTGCGGATCTCGAGTCCGCTGCCGGCTCCGAGCGAGTCGGCCAAGCGCAAGCAGCTCGCCGAGATCGCAACCAAGCTCGACGCGATGTACGGCCAGGGCAAGTACGGCGACTGCAGCGACCCCGAGGCCGAGACCTGCAAGGACATGGGCGACGCGGTCGAGATCCTCGCCAACAGCGACGACTACGACGAGCTGCTCGAGGCCTGGTCTGGCTGGCGGAC
>JGI12210J13797_10313978_pt1 | contig 13818 bp, 10 predicted proteins | sample ElkSlonscriptome_3_FD_13797 | JGI IMG/M metagenome (IMG submission 13797)
GGCATGCCGAATGACGGGCCGGATCGCGCCGGGAACCAGGGCACGGCCGCGGGGCTCGATGCCACGGGCCTTCAGGTCATTCACGGCTCCACGGTCGCGACCAACGCGGTGCTGGAGGGCAAGGGCGCGCGCACGGCCTACATCACCAATCGCGGTCTTGCGGACCTGCTGACCATCGGCCGTCAGGCACGTTCTGCACTCTATGAGCTGCAGCCCCGCGGGCGTCCGCCGCCGGTGCCGCCGGAACTCTGCCTCGAGACCGGTGGCAGGCTCGCCGCGGACGGCGCCGTCATCGACCCGCTGACATCGGCGGACCTGGCTGCGCTGCGTGCATCCCTGGCTCGTCAGGAGCCGGAAGCGGTGGCAATCAATCTGCTGTTCTCGTATCTCGACGACCGCGCGGAACGGGCCATTGCCGGTGCCCTGCCGGCGGGGCTGTTCGTGTCGCGATCATCGCAAGTGTTACCGCTGCTCGGCGAGTATGAACGCGGGATTGCCACCTGGCTCAATGCGCGCGTTGGTCCGGTCGTCGCCGGCTACATCGACCGGCTCCAGCGTGGGCTGCCGGGGGCGAGGCTGTCGGTCATGCAATCCAGCGGCGAGGCAGTGGCGGCCGCGCAGACCGCCCGCCAGGCGGTTCGACTGCTGCTGTCTGGACCGGCCGGCGGGCTGGTGGGCGCCGGCTTCGTCGGGCGTGCGGCGGGTATCGAGCGTATGTTGACCTTCGACATGGGCGGCACCTCCACCGACGTCGCGCTGGTGGACGGCACCCCGCGCCTGACCACGGAGGGCCGCATTGCCGGGTGGCCGGTGGCGGTGCCGATGGTGGATATGCACACCATCGGCGCTGGCGGTGGCTCAATCGCTCGGCTCGACGCTGGCGGTGCGCTGCTGGTAGGGCCGGAATCGGCCGGTGCTGATCCGGGACCGGCCTGTTACGGAAACGGCGGGCGCGAAGCCACGGTCACCGATGCCAATCTGGTGCTCGGGCGTCTGCTACCGGATGCCTTTCTCGGCGGCCGCATGCGGCTCGATGCGGATGCGGCGCAGCAGGCCCTGCATCGCCTCGGCACCGGCATGGGGCTGCCTGGCGAGCACGCGACGGAGCAGGCCGCAATTGGCATTGTCGATCTGGCCAACGAACATATGGCCCGCGCGTTGCGCGTGATCTCGGTGCAGCGAGGGATCGATCCGCGCTCGGCCCATCTGTGTTCCTTCGGCGGCGCCGGCGGCCTGCATGTCTGTGCGTTGGCCGACGCGCTGGGGATGACCCGGGCGCTGGTGCCGGTTCGTGCCGGCGTGCTGTCGGCGCTTGGCATGTTGGTGGCGCCGCCGGGCAGGTTGCTGACTCGGACCTGGCTCGGGCCATTGGCGGCACGTGACGATGCGGAGGTGGTCGCGGCGCTCGATGCACTGGCACAGCAGGGGGTCGAAGCGCTGGCGGCGGAGGGAATCGATCCGGCCTTGACGACGCGTGAGGACAGCGTCGATCTGCGCTATCGCGGGCAGTCGTATACGCTCAACCTGCCCTGGCAGGGCAAAGCCATGACCGCCGACGCCTTTATCGTGCTGCATCGAAGCCGCTACGGACACGACCTCGACCTGCCGGTGGAGCTGGTCAATCTCCGTCTGCGCCTGACCGCGCCGGCACATGCGGTGAGCTTGCCGGATGCCGCGATCGGGTCTGCGCAGACCCGGCGCGTTCGCATCCCGGGCTATGACCAGCCAGCGCCGGTGCTGCCGCGTGGGGCGGTCGGGTTTGATGAAGACGCGGCCCTGCAAGGTCCAGCGCTGATTCTGGATGACGTTGCGACGACCTGGCTCGCGCCCGGCTGGCGGGCCAAACGCGATCGGGCGGGGAACCTCCTGCTGTGCCGGGAGTCCGACTAGCAATTACCACCACTTCCTGTCTGGAAATTAGTCCCTCCGATCTTCGCGTTTTCTGGTGCCGAAGAGTGGTCTTCGCTATAGTCAGTCCGCGTTGCGCAGCCGATATCACCGATGGCGGTGGGCAGCCGTCACCACTAACCGAGAGTAAAACAATGTCGCTGTATGGAGTGCTCGATCTCCCCCTATGGCAGGTCGTGCTGATCACGCTTGTCATGACCCATATCACCATCGCCGCCGTGACGATCTTTTTACATAGGTCCCAGGCGCACCGCGCGCTGGACCTGCACCCGGCGGTGATGCATTTTTTCCGCTTCTGGCTTTGGCTGACCACTGGCATGGTCACCAAGGAATGGGTTGCGGTCCATCGAAAGCATCATGGTCATTGCGAAACACGGCTGGACCCGCACAGTCCGCAGGTCTTTGGCTTGCGCCGCGTGTTTTGGCAAGGCGTCGAGCTCTATCAGGCTGCCGCAAGCAATCGCGCTGACATGGAGCGCTACGGTCTTGGTACCCCGGAAGACTGGTTGGAGCGCAACCTCTACAGCCGCTACAGCTGGCAGGGCTGCGGGTTGCTGCTGGTGCTCGATTTGGCCCTGTTCGGGGTCTATGGGGTGACCGTTTGGGCCGTGCAGATGCTCTGGATACCGGTGCTAGCGGCTGGCGTGATCAACGGAGTCGGCCACTTCTGGGGGTATCGCAATTACGAGACCGCGGATGCGGCGACCAACGTCTTGCCCTGGGGCATCCTCATTGGCGGTGAGGAACTGCACAACAACCATCACGCGTTTCCGTCATCGGCGCGACTGTCCGCGCGTTGGTGGGAATTCGATATCGGTTGGTTGTATATCCGTCTACTGAGTGCCGTTGGGCTCGCCAAGGTCAAGAAGCTGGCGCCGCAGCCGTGCTTCATTGAGGGCAAGGCAAGCGTCGACCTGGAAACGCTCAAGGCCGTCATCATCGGTCGCATGCACGTGATTCGGCGCTTCAGCAATGAGGTGCTGCATCCAGTCACGCGCGAGGAGCTTTGCCGCAGCGAGCGCCATTGCCGACGCTTGGCCCGCCGAGCGACGCGACTGCTCGCGCGCGAATCCAGCAGGCTCGACGATCGCGGGCGTCAACGATTGGAGCAGATTCTTGAGCAGAGCCAGCAGTTGCGCGTGGTCTACCAATTCCGCGAGCAGCTGCGCCAGATCTGGGAGCGCAAGGCGCCGTCCCAGGAAGAGCTGCTCAAGCTGTTACAGGACTGGTGTCAGCAGGCAGAGTCCACGGGTATTCACGCCCTGGAGCGGTTTTCGCGCAACCTGCGCGGCTTAGCGCTGGTGCCGACGCCGGTGGCGTGAGACGCGGGCTTGGGCCGAGTTCATCTGAAAACGCTTGGCCGGCGTAATAGCCAAGCTTAACGTGACGTTCAGTCGGCCCAAAAAAAACCCGCTTGCGCGGGTTTTTGTTTGCATGCCGACGTGACTATTTGATCTTGCCTTCCTTGTACATTACGTGCTGGCGCACGACCGGGTCGAACTTCTTGATTTCCATTTTGCCCGGCTGATTGCGTTTGTTCTTGGTGGTCGTGTAGAAATGACCAGTGCCTGCGCTGGAGTTCAGGCGAATCTTGTCGCGTGCTGCCTTAGCCATGAGTTGAGCTCCTGGGAAATGTGTGCTGGGGGATCGTTGTCAGTACTGGGCCAGGCTTCTGACCGTACCTAAAAACGATCGTCAGACCTTTTCGCCGCGGGCACGCATCTCGGCGAGCACCGAGTCGATCCCGTTCTTGTCAATGATGCGCATCCCCTTGGTGGACACGCGAAGGCGCAGCCAGCGATTCTCGCTCTCTACCCAAAAGCGATGATAGTGCAGATTCGGCAAAAAGCGACGGCGCGTCTTGTTGTGCGCGTGAGAGACGTTGTTTCCGGTCACCGGGCGCTTGCCGGTCACCTGGCAGACTTTGGACATGGCCCCAAATCTCCTAAAGCCCCGCTGCGCCCAAAGCGCGCGACGGAATTAATGTGTCAGGATGGTCAGCGCGAGGCCCTGTGACCGAACGCTCACGAAATTAAGCAGACAAAAATACCTCTCTGCGGCCCGTTGGTCAAGCCCTACGAGACGGGTCACCGAGTCGCAACGCCAACGTGCTTGCAATCCTCAGCGAGGTGGGACCTCAGGCCGACGCTCTTTCTGCGCCCTGTTGCGACGTCCGGGCGTGGTTTTATCTTGGGCCAAGCGCCGCAGGCGAACGCCGCTGTTTAGCGCCAATCCGCGAATCCGGCGCCAGGCCCTTGGCGCTCGGCCCTTCGAGCCGCAATTGCGTTGTTGCCGTTAAGGTTGCCGCATCGGCCAATACAATCGGTGGCCACAATGGCTTTAGAGCAAACCCCTCTCCGCAAAAGACGTGCCACCACCCTCGCCGACGACGATATGGTCGAGCACGCGCACGTCCACGAGGTCGAGCGCCTCGCGCAGGCGTTGCGTGATGCGCAGGTCCGCCTGACTCGGTTCGGCGACGCCCGAGGGATGGTTGTGGGCAAAGATCACGGCCGCGGCGTTCCAGCGCATGGCCTCACGAACGACCTCTCGGGGATGCACGCTGGCGCCGTCGATGGTGCCGCGGAACAATTCGCGGTACTCGATGACTCGATGCCGATTGTCGAGGAACAGGCAGGCGAATACTTCGTGTGGGTAGGCGCGCAGCCGGGCCTTGAGGTATTGGCGCGTGGCCTCTGGGCTGGTCAGGACATCGCGGCCGGCGATCTCATCGAACAAATAGCGTCGGCTCAGTTCCAGCACCGCCTGGAGTTGCGCGAACTTGGCCTTGCCGAGACCCTTGGCCTTGCAGAACTCGATCTCGTGGGCGGAGAGTAGCCCGACCAGCCCGCCGAATTCCTCAAGCAGGTCGCGGGCCAGATCCACGGCGCTCTTGCCGGGTAAGCCGGTGCGAAGAAAGATGGCAAGCAACTCGGCATGGCTGAGCGAGTCGGCGCCATGCTTTAGCAGCTTTTCCCGGGGTCGCTCGTCTTCTGGCCAATCCGTGATGGACATCATGCCCCCGACGTGTTCCGAATTCAGCGCCGAAGCATACGTCAGCGGGACGGCGCGGCCAAGCGTCCGACGGTCCGCCGCCGGTCTGGTTTGCGCTACAATCGCGCCTTCGGGTCTCGCACATGCTGTTCGCTGTTTGTGATGTCTTCCTGTTTCGCTAGCGAAGCGATGCCTTCGACCGACGAGCGCGCGGTGCCGTGTTGCTCGACTGTCGCGTTGTTCGAGTGGCCAAGCGTCTAGGGCCTAGGGCCGCTGCACAGGGCGATTGCGCTTCGTTGGCCCTCGGCGCTTGACCTTTGGCGTTGGGCAGAAAGCGGGACCTCAGCATGCAATTTGACTCATCGGCAAACAGTTGGCCCCCTCAAGCAATCTCGTGATCGCACAGACGCCGCAAAAAGTCCTACTTGGGGTCACTGGCGGCATCGCTGCCTACAAGACCCCGGATCTCGTGCGCCGGTTGCGGGAGCGGGGCGCCGAGGTGCATGTGGTCATGACGCGCGCGGCGGCATCCTTTGTAACGCCTCTGACACTTCAGGCCGTGTCCGGTCGACCCGTCCGTTGTGAGCTGTTGGACCCGGACGCCGAGGCGGGTATGGACCACATCGAACTCGCGCGTTGGGCCGATCGCGTTCTGGTGGCGCCGGCCAGCGCCCACCTGATTGCGCGCTTGGCGCAAGGTCTTGCCGACGACTTGCTGACCACGCTCGCGCTGGCATCGACGGCGCCGCTCTGGCTTGCGCCGGCCATGAATCACCGGATGTGGCTGCACCCGGCGACGCAGGCCAATGTCGCGTTGCTGGCGGAGCGCGGCGGCACACTGCTCGGTCCCGCAAGCGGCGCGCAGGCCTGTGGCGAGACCGGCCCCGGGCGTATGCTGGAGCCGGATGAGATCGCCGCGCGCTTGCTGTCACCGCGACCGCAATCCCTTGCTGGACGCAGCGTCTTGATCACCGCTGGCCCCACCCACGAGGCGATCGACCCAGTGCGCTTCATCGGCAACCGCAGCTCCGGCAAGATGGGGTACGCGCTCGCCGCGGGGTTGGTGGATCTGGGGGCCGAGGTAACACTCGTCTCGGGGCCGACCGCGTTGAGCTGCCCGCACCGGGTGCGGTGCGTCGACGTCGAGTCCGCCGCGCAGATGCATGCGGCGGTGCTGGCGCGAGCGGTGCATTGTGATCTGTTCATCGCCACTGCCGCGGTTGCCGACTACCGGCCGCAGGCGCCGGCTGAGTCGAAAATCAAAAAGGACGCGGCGGCGATGACACTGACGCTGGAGCGCAATGCCGACATTCTGGCCGATGTCGCGAGTCTGCCCGACGCCCCCTTCACCGTCGGCTTCGCCGCCGAGACCGACGCCGTCGAGCGCTATGCCGTGGCAAAGCTCCAGGCAAAGCGCTTGGATATGATTGCGGCCAACTTGGTTGCGGGCGAGCGGGGCGGATTCGGAAGTGGCGACAACGCGCTCGTAGTGCTCTGGCGCGGCGGCGGACGGCATGAATTTCCGATGATGCCGAAGGCGCGCCTTGGCATCGAGCTGGCTTCACTGATCGCAGAGCGCTATGCAGCATCCCTTGCAGGTTAAGATCCTCGATCCCCGTCTCGGGCGCGATTTTCCGTTGCCCCACTATGCCACCGACGGCGCCGCCGGTCTCGATCTGCGCGCGATGCTGCCGGAGCCTTTGCGCCTGGCTCCCGGCGCGACCGAACTGATCCCCACCGGCATGGCGATCCACATCGCCGAGCCTGGGCTCGCGGCGATGATTTTGCCCCGTTCGGGACTTGGTCATCGGCACGGTATCGTGCTCGGCAATCTGGTCGGACTGATCGATTCCGACTACCAGGGCCAGCTGTTCGTGTCCTGCTGGAACCGACGTTGGGACGATACCTTCGTCGTCGACGTTGGTGAACGCATTGCGCAGATGGTGCTGGTCCCGGTCGTGCGTGCCGCGCTCAAGATCGTCGACGAATTCGCAGGCAGCGCGCGTGGCGACGGCGGATTTGGCCACAGCGGTCGGCAGTAGTTTGCTGGCGGGCGCCACATGTTTGCCGATGAGTCGAGTTTCGCGCCGACAACAGGCTTGCAACGGCAAGGGCCAATCGGGCTCGGCCATGCTGAACGAACGGCCCTCGCCCCGCGACCCTTGGTGCTTGGCCGACTTGCCGCAAGGCGCGGGTATCGCCGTTGCGCGTGGTGCCCTCGTCGGTCCGAGGTGTCGGCGAGCTGGAGCATGGTCGAAACGAGATTTTGCGCCGAGGATTCCGGGCACGCGACCATGCCAATGACGATGTCTATCGCCTGGGTGGGCTGGAGACGCAGATGAGCGGCGCTGGCAAGGGGGCTGATCCGCGCACCGCAGCCGCCGCAGATAACGGCTTCGGCATCGCCGCGTACTGGTGGTGGGCGTATGTCGGTGCGGCGGCCATCCTTTTGGCAGCGCTATTGAGCCTTGCCTTGCTGTTTGCTGACAGCGAAGCGCGTATGGTCAAGCGCAATCTGTCGGCGTCTTCCGCGGTGCTTGCGCACGAACTCGGCAGTCGCACCGCTGCGGTGGCAAGCCAGTTACAACGTTGGCGCGATGACGACCGCCTGCGTGCGGCCCTGCTGGATGGGCGCAGCAAACTGCTGCGTGCCAAGCAAGAGGAGCTTGCGTTACTGGTGCCCGACGCAATCGGGGTCATGCTGTTAACGGCGACCGACACGCTCCCCGGCGGCGGCGCCGGGGAGCGACTCAGTTTCGCGGGAGTCGAGATGGTGCGAAAGGTCCGGCAGACCGGTCAGCTATCGCAGTTGGAGGCGCATCGGGTCAATACGGACGATGAACACCTGGCGATCTCAGGGCCGGTAATGGACGCTGCGGGCGGGCGCGTTCTCGGTGTGGTTCATCTGATGTTGCCGTTGTCGTTCCTGCCGAGGGCAGGCGACATGCAAAGTCGGTTTGCACAATTCCACTATCGCCAGCGCGCCGGCGAGCGGATGGTCGTGATCGACTCCAAGGAGAATGTTGCGCGCCCGGCGAATGGATCTCAAGGCGATGTATCCCTAACGGATTCCTCCAGGTCGGGCGCGCGATCCACGCGCACGCCCGTGGATGGCACGAGCCTAGTGCTGTTCGCCCAGACCGAGCCTCGCGGGCTGTTATCCGCCGAGCGATTGCCCTGGGTCGCTGGACTATACGTAACCGCGGTTGTGCTGCTCGGGTTCGCCGTTTGGTTGCCCTTCCGCCGCCAGCGGCGTGGTATCGAGGCCGACTTGGCGAGTCTCGCCGAGCTGGCTGAGGATGCCGCGAACCGGCGACCGCTGCGTCCAACGCGCAATCGGATCTCGGAGTTTCTGCCGGTGCAGGTTAGTCTGCGACGGCTGCTGTTGGAACGCCTGCCGACACCCGCCGAGGCGCCGTTTTTTGAGGCAAATCTTGAGGAGCCGCACCCGCCGCAGGCTCTCTCGGAACGCGATGCGACGGCGTCACGGCCATTCCAACCTGGGCTCGACGCGAGTGCGGGGCCGGGGCCGTCGGTGTCTATGGCGGACAGGAGCGAGTTTCGAGGGGCGAGTTTCGAGGAAGACAACACAGATCAGAAGGCCCTTCGCGGGACACACCGAAAACTGGCGTGCGATGGGTCGGCGTCCACTGCAGAAGCTGCGAGCCCGGACCGCTCGGCGGTGCCGGCCGGCATCTTCCGCGCCTACGACGTGCGAGGGCTGATCGGCTCGGAGATCAATGCGGATGTGATGCGTTGGCTCGGGCTGGCGGTGGGCAGTGAGGCGCGCGAGCACGGCGGCAGCATCTGTATCGTCGCGCGCGACCAGCGACCCTCGGGTGCGTCCCTGTCAGCGGCGCTGATCGAGGGGTTGCGGGCGAGTGCCTGCGACGTGGTCGACCTCGGCATCGCGCCGACACCGGTGCTCTATTTCGCGGCCCACCGCCGACCTGGGTGCTCCGCGGCCATTGTCACGGCCAGCCACAATCCAGCCCGGTACAATGGTCTGAAAGTGGTCATCGCCGGGCGATCCGCCACCGCGGAACAGATCCTTGCGCTGCGCGAGCGCATTCAACGCAGCGATTTCACCGCTGGTGCCGGTGATTACCGCCAGGACGATGTATTCGACGACTACGTCGCCGAAATCGAGAGTGACGTGGCGGTGGCGCGACGGATGAAGGTCGTCATCGACTGCGGGCACGCGGCCGCATCGTTGGTGGCGGCGCGGCTCTATGATGCCCTGGGTTGCGACCTCGTCGAGCTCGACTGCGACCTGGAGCCGGCGCTAGCGGACGTGCACATGCCGGACCCGTCGCAGCCGCAGAATCTCTACGCGCTTGGCGAGGCCGTAATCGCCGCCCAGGCCGACGTCGGTTTGGCGTTCGACGCCGATGGCGACCGGCTTGGGGTGGTCGATTCCGGCGGGCGTTTCATCGCCGCCGACCGGGTACTGATGCTACTGGCGGCGGATGTGCTGGCCCGGCATCCGGGCAGCGACATTGTCTACGACGTCAAGTGCAGCCACCAACTGGGCAGCGAAATCTTGCGCCATGGCGGTCAACCGGTGATGTGGCGTTCCGGCCACAGCTTCTTAAAGGAAAAAATGCGTGAGCTTGGTGCGCCGCTGGGTGGCGAGCTCAGCGGTCACATCGTCTTCGGCGACCGTTGGAACGGTTTCGACGATGCGCTCTACGCCGGCGCCCGCGTGTTGGAGGTGCTTGCGCTCGATCCGCGCACGAGCGCCGAGATCTTTGCTGAACTGCCGTCCGCGATCGGCACGCCGGAACTGTTCGTGGCTGTGCCTGGCCGCGGGGAGCACGCCGTGATGGAGGCCGTGCTTGGCATGGCCGGCCGGCTCGACGGCGTCGAAGTGAACACCATCGATGGTCTGCGCGCCGAATTCGCGCAGGGCTGGGGCCTGGTGCGCGCATCGAATACCCAGCCTGGGCTGGTGTTCCGTTTTCAGGCCGATGACGATGCGTCGTTGGCAAAGATCCAAGGCTTGTTCCGGCGGATGCTGCGGCGGGTGGCGCCAGGACTCGAGCTCCCGTTCTAACGCGATTTCTGTCAAATCGCATACCAGCGGACTTGTCTTGACGCCCGCCTTCGTCGTCGCACCGCAATCACATAGCGCGGCAATGCCCGTGGCGCTGCTCCTCGAAGGCGAACCTCAATCCGGCGTCATTTGTACGAGATTTTCCGACAATCGCCAAACTATACCGCCGTGTCGACCCAACCCGGTGTCCCCGTTGTCTCGAAGAGGAAATCCACATGTCACTGCCTGCCGAACGCGCCAGCAACATTGCCCGTGTCCTCATCGAGGCGCTGCCCTACATTCGACGCTTCTCGGGTAAGACCATGATCATCAAGTACGGCGGCAACGCCATGGTCGAGCAGCGGCTGAAGGACGGCTTCGCTCGCGACGTGGTGATGATGAAGCTGGTCGGTCTAAACCCGGTGGTGGTGCATGGAGGCGGGCCCCAGATCGGTGCCTTGCTCGAACGTCTGGGAAAGGCCAGCGAATTCGTCCAGGGCATGCGGGTGACCGACAGCGAGACCATGGACGTGGTTGAAATGGTGCTGGGCGGTCTGGTCAACAAGGAAATCGTGAACCTGATCAATCGGCATGGGGGTTCCGCCGTTGGGCTCACCGGCAAGGACGGCGACTTGATTCACGCCCGCAAACTATTGCTACGCCGCGACGCGCCGGAGCTATCCGCCCCCGAGATCATCGACCTGGGGCACGTGGGCGAGGTGGAAAGCATCGACGCCAGCATTGTGAACATGCTGGTGGGGGGCAACTTCATTCCGGTTATCGCGCCCATCGGCGTCGGCGACGATGGCTTTTCCTACAACATCAACGCCGACCTGGTCGCCGGCAAGGTGGCTGAGGTATTGCATGCCGAAAAGCTGATACTGCTGACAAATACCGCCGGGCTGCTGGATGCCGAGGGTGATTTGATCCGCGAACTCGACGCCGGCCAGGTCAACCGGATGATCGAAGACGGCACCATCCACGGCGGAATGTTGCCGAAGACCCGCTGCGCGCTGGAGGCTGTGCAGGCTGGGGTTGCGGCGGCGCACATCCTCGACGGTCGTGTCGAACATGCTGTATTGCTCGATCTGTTCACCGACGAGGGTATCGGTACCAAGATCCGGCGGCGCTAGCGCCGCCCGCAGGCGTTGCGTCCGTGGACGTTGTCGATTAGCGACGTGCCCCGCGCCAGAGCTTCTTTGTCGGTTTTTCGGCGCGCCAATGCTACCCGGTGACCCACAACTTGATGTCTAGGCGATTTGGATCGAACCTCTGACCCCAGCACCTACGCCGTTGGCTCAGAATCCGTGCACTGCGGGAGATTCTGTTCCTTCGGGCAAGTTCGATTTCGGCAACGACAACGACTTCGGCGTCGCGCCGCTGACAGCGAGGTGAAATCTCAATTAGGCATCACCGGCGCCACGCTCCTCAGCGTGCCGCCTGTACCGGACCGAGATCGCCGATTTCGCCTGCTTCTAGCGTCGAGCGGAAGGCGTTCAGGATATCGCGCCGCGGCTCAGTTCGACAGGCGTCGGCACTCGTGTTGTAGCTGCGGCATTGCAGGTCGAGGAAGATCACGGCGCTGCTACGATTCTGATCCCAGATGCGCGACACGGTGAGCGCGATGTCCTTGATGGAGAGTGGCGGCTGGGTCATGGCGACGTCGTCCCCGGCCGTCTCGATCGGCACGGTTGCGTGTTGGCGCAGATAGCCCAGCGCCTGTTGCCACATGCGTTCGCATTCGGCCTTGTCTCGGCATTCGATGAGATTTGCCAGTTCGGAAGGTTGTTGGGACTGTTGCTCCTGTGGCGCTTCTTCGGTGATGTCCTGTAGTTGCTGGAAACGTTTGAGGTCGCGTGCGAAGGTCTCGCGGATCTCCTGCTTCTGCCGTTCACGCTCAAGGATTGTTCCCATCGCCTGGTTCAGCGAGCGCTCCGCGGCGGCGATTCGGTCCTGTAACCGGTCGGTGACAGGCTCGCCGGCGCGTTCGAGGTCGGCGGCCTCGGCGCGCAGATGTGTCAGCCAGTCCTGCTGTCGGCGCACGTTGCCCTTGGTCACCTGGATCATGACATCGAGCGCCGAGAGCTTGCCGTCGCGCACCATGATCAGGTCATCGGTGTTGCGGAACGTGCGTAGTAGCACGCGATCCTCTGCCTTCTGCTGGTCGATTAGGCGTTGCTGTTGGGCGCGCAGGCGTTCTAGCTCCCGCTCGCGCTGAATCTGTTCCGCTGTCTTGGCGGGCGCCACGGTGCGAACCCGCATACCGTCTTCGGAGAGTTCGATGTGGCCCTTCTCGGACTGACTCGCCGGAATCTTGTCGGTGTAGTTGACGTTGCCCTGTTCGTCGACCCAGCGGTAGAGCTGGGAGCCTTGGGCCCAGGCGGTCGCATTGACGAGGGCCATAACAAAGGCTAACGACGGCAGCAGTGCGAGCAGCGCAACGTGGCGGCTCGGGGAGTTTCGGATTGCTCGGGTGTTCATAGTCATCACTCGGTCATCGGGGCATCAGTACGGATGCTCTAAGCGGCCCAATGCTTAAGCCATGTCGGGCGCCCTGATGCGGCGCCGGAGCCTCCCTGCCTCCTTCGTTGTCAATGTAGTCCAGCTCGCGTGCGAGAACTGCGATGGCGCGCATGATTTGAGCGACTGGCGTCGATGGTCAACTCGCGGCCCGTCGCAATGGTGTCGCGCGAGCTTCAGTCCCGCTCGACCGGTACCCCGGTGTCGCGGAGGACCTCGATGTCGTGGATCAGGTGCTGCGTACGGACGGAGGGAATAGCCAGGTCACTGGCTCAGCGATTGGATAGGACGGGCCCGCTCTCCGCAGATTGGCGTGAAATGGTCATTCGGAAGCCAAGGAAACCTGGCCGCATTTTATCAGATCGTGGTTGGGGCACATGTTCCGGAGCCCGACGTCGACTTTCCATGCCATCCCTGAGGCCAATCGCTGAGCCCCAGCCCTGGGACGAATCCGAGATCGCGGAAACGCTCGGCAGCGCAATTGGGGCCACCTTGCGTTGGTGAGTGATGGGTCCGAAATCTCTGAGAGCTTTGTGGAAGACCCACGGAACGCGAACCTGTCGTTTCTTGACGACAAGACGCTCGACGACGCGGTGGTCGCGCTACGCGATCCGACCCTGGCGGGCGTCGATACGCGTTGCCGACACCGTCCTCAGTAACTCGGTGCAGGTACACCCCGGCCGAGCGATCGCCCACGAACAGGCCGACTGGCATGCTGACCAGCCCGACGGCGATGTTGCCGGACCAGAAAGCGCGAAGCACCAAAGGCTCGAGACCGGGTTTGGACGCGGGGCTGTCGCTGCGTTCGGCCTCAGGCGTGGCGGCGCCCCTGCTTCAGGCTCGCCTCGAGAGCACGAGTCAGATCTGGCTCCGGGCGGCGTGGCGGCGGTGCTTCGCGCACCCGCCCGGCGCGGCGCTTGGTCTCGACCAGGTCTTTGATGCGCTCGCGGTGGCTCTCGTGATATCGGGAGGGCTCCATGTCGACCGCGAGCATCTCGACAAGCTGACGCGCCATCGCCAGCTCGCACTCGTCGAGTTGCGGACGTTTTCAGGATTATTAATCGCTACTCTTGCTCGTTGTCTCCATCCCGATCTTGTCTTGCTGCTGCCCGCCGTCAGTGCCGCCGCGCTGGGCGCTGCCATTCGCGGTTTCCATCGCCGCAAAATTTGAGCGCTCGATCTGGATCTGATCTTCGTCCTCGATCTCCGTGTAGAGATCTTCGTTGTATTCCTCGCGCTTCTGCAGCTGGTCGATCGAACCGAGCTCCGCGGGAACGACGACGGACTCTCTCCACAGGCTCAGCTGATCGATTGGCAGCGCGACGTCTTTGTCACCGATATCAAAGAAACCACCGACGGAG
>JGI12210J13797_10116449_pt1 | contig 13810 bp, 16 predicted proteins | sample ElkSlonscriptome_3_FD_13797 | JGI IMG/M metagenome (IMG submission 13797)
GACAGACGCGGGCCACCGAGTCTTCCAGGCTCACCAAGGGTTGCAACAGTTGCGTCGTGAGGCGGATGGCCACCAATATCGCGGCAGCGATGCCCGAGAGCAGGAAACCCAGGCAGACGAACTTGGGCCAGGCCAGCGCCGGGGTGCCCATGTTGAGCAGCAACAGCGAGAGTGCGGCGATTAGGGTCAGCGCGACCGCGGCCAGTGGCCCAAGCAGGCGCGCGGCTCGCAGCATCTGTAGAATGCGCCGGCCGCTGGCAAAGGCAGTCTGCGGTGATGGTTGTGTCATGTCGATCGAGCGGTGCCCGGCGGGCGGCAACGGATGAGAGACGATAAGGCAATATATACTGGTTAGCCGTTCGTAACGAGTTTTGAGTTTTCAGGTCCTGGCCTGCTGATCCTGGCGAGGAGACTGCGACAATCTTCGAAGGCGATAATCTGAGCCGCTCGGAGATCAAGTAACCAGCTTTGCGTCGACCTAGGGGTCGAAGGATGAAGTCGTTGGCGCTGTTCCAGTTCTCGACGACATTCAGACCCTCATTGATCTCGCGCCGGCCATACTGTGAATCTTTTTCAGTCGCGGCAGCAACTCGAAGCCCAGGAGCCGGCAGAAGGCGAACCTGACGATACTCTGGCCGTGGTTGTCGACGTAGTGGCGGTCGACCTCCAGCTCGGTGCAGTGGCGCAGCACGCCCTGGATCATGGCCGCTACCTCCGAGGAAGAGCAGGTCTTGAGCTGGGAGTAGATGCAGGTGGCATGGCGCTCGAGGCGGTACTGCAGCGCATCGCGATCGAGGTGCTCTCGCGGCGTCGGGCTGTGGAAGGCCAGGGTGAAACCGACCCGCGGATCGGTCTCTTTGAGCACGTCCAGCAGATTGGTCATCGGCCAACGGCGGACCACATCGGCCTTCAAAGCAAGCCCGTTGATGACGCCTTGCGTTCGGTGTTTCCAGCAATATTCCGTCACGAACTTCTAAGATTCGCCCGCCTCGCCACCGGCTATCCTGCCCATACTGCGGCGCCTTCCAAGAGCTGTTGGCAAGGTCCGGAATCGACTGTTATGTAAAGCTTTACATAAGGGTCGTTATGCAAAGTTCCCGATTATGCAAAGGTTCGTTGTTGACGTTCGCATAGGGCGAGGTTTGAAGCGGCAAGTCTCGCGTCCTCGCGGTTAAATGCTCGACATAATCGCGCGGGTCTTCTGAAGTGCGGTCTCCACTGTTTAGGAGGCCAGCATGAGTACCGATACACATCTTCCCGCTCCCAGCGCGGCAACCACGCTTGCCTCGGATTCAATCGGCGACGAATTACGCCGCTACGATGCACACCTACGCGACGTGCGTGGACTGTCGCCAGGCACAGGTCGTGACTACTGACGCACTACAGGCCGGCTGTTGTATCAACAGTTCGCAGACGAAGGCGTCGTGATCGCCAATCTGCACCCGGCCGGCATCCGGCAGTTTCTCGCCCACGAACTGGATGCGCGTAAGACGCCTTCCCACGCCTCCGCTGTCGCCGCCGGGTTGCGCAGCTACCTGCGCTATCGCAGCACCTGCGGTGATGCGGTCGGAGCGTTGGCCGCCGTCATCGCATCTTCGGCTCACTGGACGCTGGCGACCTTGCCGAAGACACTGACGGAAGAGGAGGTCGCGCAGTTGCTGGGTTCCTTCTCCGAGGTCCAGCGCTCACCGAAGCGCGGTTACGCGATCGTTCGGTGCGGTCTGGGCCTGGGGCTGCGGGCCGGCGAAATCGCCGCTCTGATGATCAGCGACATCGATTAGCGCACCGGTACGGTGACGCTGCGGGGAACCAAATCGCCGCGGCAGGATATGCTGCCGTTGCCGGTCGAAACCGGGGAGGCGTTGGCCGATTATCTGCGGCATGAGCGCCCGACGAGCGCCAGTGCAGCGGTCTTTGTGCGCTATTGCTCGCCGCACGATCTTCCCATGACCTCATGCGCCGTTCAGAAGGTGATCGCGCGTACCTTTCGGCGCAGCGGTCTGCCGTCTTACGGATCGCATCGACTGCGACACACCTTCGCTTGCCGTCTCGTGGAGCATGGGAGTTCGCTCAAAGAGGTCGACGATCTGTTGCGTCACCGCTCGCTGACCATCGGCGACGTTCGCAGCCTTGTTTGGTCTGATGGCGGTAACCGGGTTGCGCGTGAGCGAGGCCCTTCATGTGCAGGATGCCGACGCCGATCTCAAGCGCGGGATGCTGAGCGTGCGCGAAAGCAAGTTCGCCAATTCCCGCCAGCTGCCATTGCATCCCGGCAGGGTCGACGCGCTGGCACGCTTCCGCCTACGCCGCCAGCGCGCTGTGCCGACGACGGATGACACCGCGTTCTTCACCGGCAGTCGCGGTCTGGGGCAACCGCTTGGCGACCGATAAGTGCATCGTGTCTTCAATCGGTTGCGCGATCACCTCAACTGGCCCAATCGCGGCGCGCATGCCGCACCACGCCTGCATGATCGCCATACCTTTGCCGTCCAACGCTTGATGGATTGGCATCGCGAAGGCGCCGATCTCGACCAAATGATGCTGGCCTTGTCGACCTATTTGGGCCACACCAAGATTGTTCATACCTACTGGTACCTCTCGGCGGTCCCGGAGTTGATGGCACTGGCGGGCGAGAAGTTCGAGCGTTTCGCCGCACTTGGGGAGGCCGACGATGTGTAGGCCCACGCAGACAGCTCGATTGTCTGGGTGTCCCGCGTTGGCGTAGAATTGGCGGAAAAGGGTGGTTATAGTTCCTATACTCAAAGCCTTAACCCCAGTGTGAAAATCGAAAGCTTAAAAGCTTGCTAGGACTAGGCATTTTCTAGTAGACAATAGCTTGTTCTATATCAAATGAGGTTTAGATATTATGGCAGATCAACGACCTACAGGCGTCACAATTTTAGCGGTATTTCAGCTAATTGGTTCAGCATTGACGCTATTAATGGGTATTTCGATCGTGTTTTTAGGTGGCCTAATTTTCGCTTCTGGTGTGGTTACAGAAAGTCCGGAAGCGGGAGGCGGAGGGGCCGTTATATCTGGGCTTGGGATGGTGGCGCTCATCCTAGGTGTTATCGGCCTAATAGCTAGTTATGGACTGTTTGCGCTCAAGGGTTGGGGCTGGTGGCTAGCGATACTCTGGACGGTACTTAACATCATCCACGGCATCGTCACCTTTTTTCAAGACGGTATTGTAATCAGCATTTTGAGCCTCTTAATTTCTGGATTGATTCTGTATTACCTGAACAAGTCTAATGTCAAACGAGCTTTTGGACTGGCTTGAAGTTTGCCCAATCGACAGTGTACGCCATGTAGTGGAGTATTTTAGCCATTTGGTATCAAGAAATGGGCTCAGATACATCCGTAACGCTTGACCGTAGTAGTGGCGTTGGATTGAGCCGAACCGACGTCGGCCCAGTTGACGCAATTGGCTCACACCATCGCTGTCCGGGTGGGGCGGCTGCTGGAACGTGAAGGCTTGCTGGCGCGCGACACCGAGCAGCTCGACTTTAGCGGTGTGCTGGACGAAGACGACCCGATGCCGGATTTGGTAGGCCACTCCATCACCTACCGCATCGCTGTGGGCCCGCATCGAGGTCGCAAGGTATTCACCCTCCAGACCCTGCCGACTTTCGATCTGCAGGACGGGGCGACCGGCGGTCCCGGCAACGTGGCTGGCTTTTCTCTACATGCGGCCGTCGCGGTCAAAGCCTGCCAGCGCGACAAACCCGAAGTGCAGCACAGGCCGGCGGCGAGGTGCGGTTTGCCGCGGGCAAGAAGCGCCTTGCTGGAGGCTGCCCGTGCGTGGACCGGTCCAGATCATCGCGAGCACGCGCGACGGCTCCACTCCAGGGCTTCTTGCCCTGCGGGCAAACCGCCCTTGCGTTCCCGCCTGCGCTGAAGATCCGCCAGTGATCGAGCGGATCCTGAATCACCTGGCCAGCAAGGATCTTCCTGGCCTGTGGGCAGAAAGCCGCGCGCCTCCGGTCAGGCGAATTGGTTTGCATTCCTGAATGACAGCGAACTGGATTCAGATCGCGCTTGAGCCGAGCGCGGTCCGGCGGCGCTCGTGCCGCAATGGGCCAATGACGGGAATTCTGGCGTGCTTCGTCGTTCGATTGGATGCGACAGGAAAGGAAACGGGGAGATTCGGCCCGCAGTGCGCCGATATCGAGATAAAACGCTGGTCTGCTGCGGTTCCGGATGAGATCAAGGGCTGAGGATACCGACTTGCGCCTGAATAATATCGGCGCGGGATGTTCACAGTAAGGTATAAATATGCGAAAGACGAACTCATACGCCGCAGCAGCGGCACTCTTGGCCGCAAGCTTGTCTCCGATGGTCGCCCTGGCAGACGACACCGCGCGCGGCCCGAGCGTTGCCCTTTCTTTCTCGCCCGCGGCTTTGGAGCAGCTCACGGAAACCTCCGAAGAGGTCGTGCTGCGGCTGACCTATTTCGTGCATCCATCGCCTGCGGGTCGGGAGCGCGCGGACGAGAGTGGTGAAATCGACCTTGGCAATCACGCGCTTCAGATAGCGGCGGCGCCCGGTGTGGTTGATCTGTCCGGCGGAGCACCGCAGGAAATTGACGACGCCTTTGTAAGCGAACCCCCCAAGGTCAACATAAACGTTGGATCTGCGCGGCTGGCGTCCGAAGACAATATCCTGAGTTGCGATGTTTTCGAAGGCTATCTGGAACGGCTCAGCACGCAGGAATTCACGCTGCACTGCTCGCTGATCAGCGAGGGCCGCCGGAACATTCTCGTGACCGGCGACCCGTCGCTTGTCGGGCCGGAATGGGCTGTCAGCAGCATCGCGGGCAAAGAAATACTCACAGGCGCACCAGTGACGCTGCAGTTCTTCCCCAATGGGCGTCTGGCTGGCACCGGTGGCTGCAACCAGCTGGTCAGCAGCTACACTGTGGACGGTGCGCTGATGGAAATCGCGGCGATCGGCACGACCCGCAGGGTCTGCGAAGACGCGGTGATGGCGCAGGAAGCGCAGCTGACCGAATTGCTCGACCAAATCTACGTGTTCCGCATGCCGCCCATGGGCAAGCTGACCCTGGAAACAAAAGACGGCACGGCAATCAGGGCGCGCGCGACGTCGGTAGATTAACGACTGGGCGAGGCCTGCTGCTGCAGGCCCCGCCAATCCATCAACAGCCGAGCGGCGAATTTGCGCAATCCTCGTAGAGCTTGCCGTCCGTTCATTGGACCAGGCTGGCCGTGTCGCCGAAAAATCCGCTGGTGTTGTCAAGCCTGCCGCAGTTCCGAGCGGTGGCTGGGTGATCCGGAACGGCCAGCATTCTGTGTCTGACGGCATTGGTGCTGTCCTCCCGAGGCGAGGATTGGGCTGATTCTGTGGTGGGACAGGCTGTCAGCGACAGGGATGGCCGCTCGCGGATACCTGGGGGGAATGGATAAACCTAGAAAGAGCAGTTCACCACGAAGAACACGAAGCGCACGAAGAAGAACATGAAGAAAAACAGCGGCCGTTGACCTGGGCTATTCGACCGAGCTGCTCACCGGGAGGGTGTGCTACCAAACTTCACTATCCTTTTGAACCACGAAGGCAGGCGAGCGATTGATGGCAGCGAAGAAAGAACCGGTCACCCAAGCCGTCCGCGGGTTGCGGGCCGAAGCTGTGGCATTCGATGGGCACCCGTATGACTATAGCGGCGGTGGGACGCATGAGTTTGCCGTCCAGTTCGGCGTCGACGAGCATCAGGTGATCAAGACGCTGATCATGGAAGATGAGCAGCGCAAGCCCATGGTGGTGCTGATGCACGGCGACCGTGAGGTGGCCACCGGTAAGCTCGCCAAGCAGATCGGCGCCAAGCGCGTGCGGCCCTGCGAGCCGAAGGTGGCGGAGAAGCATTCCGGCTATCAGACGGGCGGTACCTCGCCCTTTGGTACGCGCACCGCGATGCCTGTCTTTTGCCAGCGCTCCATCGCTGATTTGCCGCGCCTCTATATCAATGGCGGTAAGCGCGGCTATATCATCTCGCTGGCCACCGGGGACCTGTTGCGCGTCTTGGCGCCGACCTTGGTAGATGCGGCAGTTTGAAGTTTGAAGTTTGAAGTCTTAGCTAAGAATTTGGGACCGGTCAGAGAGGCGGATAGCAGGGGCAGGGAAAACGCGACGCCAACGACAACCAGCATGCTTCGACGGCTTGCTCAAAACCTGTTGGTTCAAGGGCCAAGGCCCAGGCCTGCGAAGTCACTGAGGTGCGATCCTCTGCCGTCAACACCCTAGCTCTGCCTAGTTCAAACTTCAGCTTTAAAAGTCAATCAATGAAACCAAGCCAAGCGGAACTCGAACGCGCTCGTCATCTTTGGACCTATCGCGGGCAACAACGCCCGGCGTTCGCAGTCCAGCCCACCGAAGGCCAAGAGTCCGTCTGGGACTATCCACGCCCACCTGCCTATGTTCCGGACTCACGTCGCATTGAGGTCTACGCCAATAACAGCCTAATCGCCAGCACCAAGGCCTCCATCCGAGCACTGGAAACTGGTGGCCCGCCCGCCTTCTACCTGCCGGCCGACACGGTCGACGGAACGAAACTGCGTCAGTCGTTGCGTCGCACCTACTGCGAGTGGAAGGGTGAGGCAGAATACTTCCACGTGCAGACCGATGACGAACGCATTGAAAATGCCATCTGGCGCTACCCCAAAGCCTTGGAGGATGCCGCCTGCATCGCCGGCTGGTATGCCTGTTATCCGTCGCTGCTGCGCTGCCTGGTCGACGGCGAGCCGGTCCGCTCACAGGCCGGTGGCTACTATGGTGGCTGGATCACTCACGACGTGGTCGGGCCGTTTAAGGGTGAGCCGGGCACTGGGCATTGGTGAAAGAGCAGTTTGCAGGTTGGAGTACGAACAGTAACGGGTCAAGAACAAGTTACCGAAGTAATCGATCTAATCGGCAGCTTGCCTAGTAAAGCATTGGAAGACCTGAAAGGGGCTCCTGGAAGCGGTGTAACCACTGCGCTTGTTCCAACCTATCTGTTCAGGTTGTTCTTGCACCCTGACTAGACAGCTTGTTCTTGCATCCTGACTAGACAGCCGGTCGAGGGCTGCCTGACGGTGGCTGTCGTCAGGGTGGCGAGGCTGAGAGCTGGCTCTGAGCGACGCGACGCGCCAGCGTTGGCGGTCGGCGCCAAGGGCTGGGCCAGTAAGGACGCCAAAATGCTCGCAGATCGGCGCGCTCGATGGACCAGCAATGACCATCGCAGCTGTCGATGTTGATCCGCTGGAGGTCCCCGGCGCGAAGCGCATCGACGAGCGGCGCGAGTCCCTGATCGAGCGATTCGGCCGCGGCAGCCCAGGCCAACTCGTCGGTGTCGAGCACTGCGTCTTGGAGCTGGTGCCAATCCGCGAGTTGTATGCCATCCCGCGGCCGCCAGACCTCCCTAGGTGCCTCGACGGCGAGGTCGGCGGCCGCGGCCAGCCCTTGCGCCAGCGGCGACTGGGCTCGGACCAGTGCCGGCAGATCGGCGCCAGTGGGCACCTGCCAGAGGCCGCCGCCCCAGGTCCAGAGCCCGTTCACGGCCGGTCGCCCCTCGTTCTCGCGGCGCTGGTTGGCCGGGGACTGAAACAGCAGCATCTGCGCCTCGTTCATCAAGCTGGCCCAACGGGCTGCATCCGGACCGCTCGGCAGCAGTCCGTCGATATGCTGGCCGATCACCCCTTCCAGCGGTTGGGTTTTAATCGCCGGTGGGTGCTCGCAGTGTAGATACCAACGCGATGCAATCGGGGCGATAAAGCGCAGGCCGTCCGCGGCGAAATGCGCGTTAAGCTCGGCCACCAATGCCTGCGCCTCGGCGCTGCTGATGCCGAGATGCCGGGCGTCGAATAGCCGCAGCAGATCGCGGTCTGGGCGCAGGTGGACCGGGTCTGCGTGCATGTAATAACCGCCGCGGTCCCAGTCGGGGTCGTCGGCGGCCAGACAATAGGGTGCGCTGGCATTGGCGCCGAAGCGCTCCAGCAGCCGGCCCGCGAGCCTCTGATTGCCGTCGGCAACCGCCGACGGTCGACCGCGGGCCAGCAGCAGATCTAGCATCGGGGTTTTGCTGCGTTGCCCCGGCGGCAGCGCTGCCGGGTCGCTCGGTATTGGACCGAGCAGACCGGGCACCAGCAACTCGAAGCGGTTGGGGGCGGCTGGCTTCATCAAAGCTCGCGCGTCGCCAGAAAGCGCACATCGGGCCAGCGCTCTTCGGTCAGTTGCAGGTTGACCCGCGTCGGTGCCAGATAGACCAGCTGCTCGTCGCCGTCGAGTGCCAGGTTCTCGTAGGCCTTTTCCTTCAGGCGGGCGAGCATCTTGGGATCATCGCAACTGACCCAGCGAGCGGTGTGCACGTTGACCGGCTCCACCACGGCCTCGACGCCGTATTCGTCCTTCAGACGATAGGCTGCCACGTCGAACTGCAGGATGCCGACCGCGCCGAGGATCAGATCGTTGTTCTTGAGCGGCCGGAACACCTGGGTCGCGCCTTCCTCGCACAGTTGCAGCACGCCCTTCTGCAACGCCTTGGTCTTGAGCGGATCTTTTAATACCACGCGCCGAAACAGCTCCGGCGCAAAATAAGGGACGCCCTCGTACTTCAGGTCTTCGCCCTCGGTGAAGGTGTCGCCGATCTGGATGGTGCCGTGGTTGTGCAGGCCGATGATGTCGCCGGGCCATGCCTCCTCCACACGCCGACGCTCGTCGGCCTGAAAGGTGATGGCGTTGGGCACCTGCACGGTCTTGCCGATGCGCACATGGCGCATCTTCATGCCCTGGGTGTAGCTGCCGGAGCAGACGCGCAAAAAGGCGACGCGGTCGCGATGCGCCGGGTCCATGTTCGCCTGGATTTTAAAGACAAAGCCGGTGAATTTGGTCTCCTTTGGTTCAACGGTGCGCTGACTCGTCGGTCGTGGGCGCGGTCGCGGGGCGTATTCGACAAACGCGTCTAGCAACTCCTTGATGCCGAAATTGTTGATCGCGGAGCCAAAGAACACCGGCGTCTGCTTGCCGGCGCGATAGGCGTCCAGGTCCAGCGGATCGCTGGCGCCCCGCACCAGCTCCATCTCCTCGCGCAATTCCGCCGCCTGATCGCCAAGCAGTTCATCCATGCGCGGGTTGTCGATACCCTCTATCACCTCGCCGGTCTGGATCTTGCCGCTATGGGTGGCGCTGAACAGATGAGTGCGGTCGTGACGCAAATCGTAGACGCCTCTAAAGCGTTTGCCCATCCCGATGGGCCAGGTGATCGGCGCGCAACGAATCTTCAGAATATCCTCAACCTCATCCAAAATCTCGACGGCATCGCGGCCCTCGCGATCGAGCTTGTTGACGAAGGTCAGGATCGGCGTATCGCGCAACCGGCAGACATCCATCAGCTTAATCGTGCGGTCCTCGACACCCTTGGCGACGTCGATCACCATCAACGCTGAGTCCACCGCCGTTAGCGTGCGATAGGTGTCTTCCGAGAAGTCCTCGTGGCCGGGTGTGTCGAGCAGATTGACGATGGACGCGCCGAACGGAAATTGCATGACCGATGATGTCACCGAGATGCCGCGCTGCTTCTCCAGCTCCATCCAGTCCGATGTCGCGTGGCGCGCCGCCTTGCGGCCCTTGACCGTTCCGGCCATCTGTATCGCACCGCCGAACAGCAACAGCTTTTCGGTGAGCGTGGTCTTGCCCGCGTCCGGATGGGAGATAATCGCGAAGGTGCGACGCTTGGCGAGTTGCTCGTCGAGCTGTGACATGGGAACCGGGGCAGCAGGCGATGGGAAACTCGCTATTGTAATCGGTTGGCGCCGCTTGCGGCTAGCCATCGCCGCGCTCGCGCCGACTGTGCCTCTCGGTGGCTGATCGGAGGGCTATTGGAACTGGGCAACTCGGCCCAACGTGACTGAGAAATTGGAACAACCGGGTTAACCGACCATGACCGAAACATCAAAATCCTTGATTTCGCTCAGGATTAATGGCCAAGATATTGCCGCTCCAGAAAGTCTGTCCGTGATCCAAGCACTCTGGTATGCCGGGTACCCGCGCGTGAAGGGGGTCGGTTGCCTGCAGGGCGTCTGCGGCTCCTGTCGCGTGTTCGTTCGCCGAGCCGGTCGTAAAGACGTGACCACTGAATTGGGTTGCGAACTCCTCATCGACGAGGGCATGGATGTCCACTTTCTAAGCTATCCGGCGGCGGCCCACCGAAAGTATCGCCTGGAGGACATTCCCATCTCTTGGGATGTGCAGGCCAAATTCCACGATATCTTTCCGGAAGCTGCGCACTGCCGTCATTGCAACGGCTGCAACACAACCTGCCCTAAGGAAATCGACGTGCAACGCGGCGTCGAACTGGCGGTGGAAGGGCGCTTCCGCGAAGCGGGTGAGGAGTTTGTCGAATGCGTTATGTGTAATCTTTGCCAGACGGCTTGCCCGGAATCTATTACGCCAAATCATGTAGCGCTATTCTCCCGCCGCGTGACCGCGCATTTCCATACCCGGCCGTCGAATCTGATTAATCGTCTGGAGAAGATGCGCAAGGGGGAACTACAGGTCAAAGAGTGATTCCTCCGCCTCCACAATCAGCGAATGGTTTAAATCATGGTCAAAAAAGTCCCTTATGACGAGGCGCTGAAGCGCTACAAGCCGATGGCCGAAAGGCCGCTGCCGCCATCGGCGGAGATCGGCGAAGACATCCTGCGCACCTTTCACCCTGATTACATCTCGGACCGCTGCACCGAGCTGACCGTGGGCGCTAACGCCGGAGACAAGTGTCATCGCCAGCTCGCTGAGATTCTACAAAGCGACGCCCGCATCGACGAGGCCGACCTTGCCGCCTCGGTAGAGGAAGAGACCGACGTGCTGGTCATTGGTGGCGGAGGCGCTGGCTGCACGGCGGCACTCGAGGCCGCGCGTGCTGGTGTACGCGTTATGCTGGCGACCAAGCTTCGTCTCGGCGACAGCAACACCGTAATGGCCGAAGGCGGTATTCAGGCATCCGTCGACAAGGACGACACTCCGCAGATGCACTACAATGATACCGTTAAAGCGGCGCGTGGTCAGATCGACCGCGGTTTGGCCGCGCAAATGGTCACAGATGCCCCGGATGTCATTCGTTGGCTGATCCAGCAAGGGATGCAGTTTGACCTCGACCAATACGGCGACTTAATCAGTCGCCGCGCAGGCGGGTCCACGGCCCCTCGTGTCTTGCATTATCGGGACTATACGGGCCTGGAAATGATGCGCGTCCTGCGCGAGGCCGTCTTCAATAGTGACGTGGAGGTACGCGATTACTGTCCCGCGGTCGAGCTGTTGTCGGACCAGGCCGGCCATTGCGCAGGCGCGGTGTTATCGTCGCTGAAGTCCTATCAGTTCAGCCTAGTCCGGGCGAAGGCGGTCATCATTGCAACGGGCGGCATCGGTCGTCTCCATCTCAACAGCTTCCCGACGTCGAATCACTTCGGCGCGGTCGGTGATGGCTTGGTGCTGGCTTACCGGTTGGGGGCCAAGCTGCGGGACCTGGACACCTTTCAATATCACCCGTCCGGCTTGGCCTATCCGCTGCATCTTGGCGGTACGCTGATCACCGAGGGGATTCGGTCCGCGGGCGGTTATTTGTTAAACGCCAACAACGAGCGCTTCATCGACGAGTTGAAGCCGCGAGACTCCGTGGCAGCGGCCATCATTCGCGAGTGTTTGGAGGGCCGCGGTATCGACGCGGGCGACGGCACCTGCGGAATCTGGTTGGATACCCCCGGATTGGAGTTGCGCAATCCCGGCATCATCGAAGAGCAGTTCCCGAAGCTGCTCCATTTGGGGACGAAATGCGGCATTGACCCCCGCACCCAACCAATGCTGATTCATCCAACCTTGCATTACCAAAACGGCGGGGTCGTCATCAATAAAGATGGCGCCAGCACGGTTCCAGGTCTCTATTGCGTGGGGGAGGTCGCGGGTGGCGTGCATGGCCGCAACCGACTGATGGGCAACTCGTTGCTCGACATCGTCAGCTTCGGGCGTAGAGCCGGGTTGGCAGCGGCGAAACGTTCGCATAGTTCTTCGCTGCGGCAAAAGCGGATCTCGGTCGAGCATCTTAGCGCGTACAGGCGCAAGCTGATGTTGGCCAACATGCCGCTGGAGCAGAAGGGTCCGATACTTTTCCCCGAGTACGCTAAGTTCGAGAATGATTCGGACTACAGCGGCCTACGCAAGAATACACTTCGCAAGAGTACCGAGATTGCGGAATAACAGAGGGCCTCAAGTTGAAACCAGAACTCGAGCAAGTATTGAACCAGGTCCTGCTGCGGCCAGCCTGTCGCGTCGGCGCCGACTTCGACGCCTGGATGTGGGATGTTGGCGGTAAGGGTTTGGACGCAGCCCTCGCAGACCCTGCTGCCATTATTCCCATGGTGAAGGCGGCTGAATTACGCGGTTTGGGTGGCAGTGGCTTCCCGACTTGGTTCAAATGGAATGCCGTCGCGACGGAAACGGGCGACAAATACCTGATCTGCAACGGCAACGAAGACGAGCCGGGTACCTTTAAGGACCGGGTTCTAATGGAGCACTATCCACACCAACTCATCGAGGGTGCCACCATTACCTCGATCGCGTGCGGGATCAACCATGTCGTCTTCTACATTAATCCGGAGTTCAGTGCTGGCATCACGGCCATAGGCCGCGCGTTGGAGCAATGGCGGGCATCTGAATGGCCGGAGCGCATCGCGAGGGACACAGGGCTTCGCATCGACTACAAGGTCCAACCCAGCTCGGGCCACTACATCGGCGGCGAGGAGACGGCGGCCATCGAAACCGTGGAAGGCAAGTTTCCGTTTCCCCGAGCCAAACCGCCTTTTCCGTCCAGTTACGGCGTCTTCGGACACCCTACCCTGATCAATAACATAGAGACACTCTGCAACCTGCCCCACCTGCTGCAAAATGGCGTTGATTGGTTTCGTAATCTTGGGCTGGGCAAGGCGACGGGTACCAAGATCTACTGCCTTAGCGGGGATGTGCTCAAGCCGGGTGTCTATGAATTGCCCATGGGGACGCCGCTCTCGGATCTGCTCTACGGCTACGGCGAGGGTATGCTGGTGGGCAAAGAACTCAAGGCGGTCTTCACCGGCGGACCCTCGAATACCATTCTGACGCCAAAGGACATCGACGTCCCAATGGACTTCGAATCCGTCGCCGAGCGTCGCTCCGCCTTGGGCACCGGGGCGATGATCGCTGTCTCACGGGGTACGGGAATCGTTAAAAAAGTGGCGGAATACGTCAGCTTTTTCGCCGCCTCGTCCTGCGGCCAGTGCCCCTCGTGCAAAACGGGCACACATAATATGTCCCAACTACTCAATCGCATTGGTACCGGTCAGGGCCGACGCTCGGACCTGGACAACTTGGATAACCTTTGCAAAATCCTGCCCGGATCAGGCCGATGCCCGCTGATCAACGGGGCCGTGAAGGTGCTGGATAGCTCGCTCTATCATTTCCGGGATGAGTATCAGCAATCCTTGACGGATTAATCGGTGACCGCCCGAGGAGACACCAAGACTTCGGGCGGAAGGATTGAAATTGGCTAGCAATCGTCCGCGGTGAGTGCCTGGAAGAATCTCGACAGCCTAGGGCGGACTCCTATGCCAACTCCGAACGGTCTTTGTTATCGGACGGGATGCCTTAGAACTACATCCAGTCGACGACCTGCGAGATGCGGAGGCCTGGGTGACCTGGCAATGGTTGCCCGCTGTGAGAGAACCGCGCAAGCGGGAAGCTCTCCCGAGTAGGGCCTAGTCAGCCGCTCGGAAGTGTAATGATCGAAAGGCACAAGCCG
>JGI12210J13797_10008121_pt1 | contig 13809 bp, 14 predicted proteins | sample ElkSlonscriptome_3_FD_13797 | JGI IMG/M metagenome (IMG submission 13797)
CGGTCACCCCCAGCACGACCCCCGCGACCAGAAGCACCGTTTGCGCCGGATTGGACAGGAGGTAACGCCGCGCGACGAGTAAGGCGAACATTCCGCGCACCCCCTATTCCGAAGCGGCCGGTCGAGGGCGCACGCGGGTCGAGGGCGCGGTTTCGGACGGGTCGATCACCACCCGGTCCCCATCGGCCAGCCCGCTTTCGACAATCGCGTCGCGTGACGGCCAATCTGCAAGCGCGATGCTCCTTTCGCGGACGATATCTTGCGCGTCCACGACATGAACGGACGGTGCAGTGGTTGCGCGGATCACGGCCTGCCGCGGGATCACGATCCCGGCTTGCCTGCGATCCACGATGATCGTGATATCGACCGAACGGCCCGCCGGCAACTGTCTGGCGCCGCTCGCCTCCAGGCGGATCGCCCGTCCGCCGGTCACCGGGTCCACGCGCGGGGAGACCTCGGTGATGCTCGCGGCGAAAATCTCCTGCGACCCGGTCAGCGCGGCGCGTGCCTTCATGCCCGGTCGCAAGGCGTCGGCATAGGCCTCGTCGGCCTCGGCACGCAGTTCCACGGCATCGTCGGACCCCATCTGGAACAGGGTGGTTTCAGGTGACACCAATTGTCCGTCATCGACCGGCCGCACCAGCACGACCCCGTCGATCGGCGCCCTGATCGTGAATTCGCCGACCCGTTCTGCCGCCGCGCGGCGCGTCGCCGATGCCGCCGCCAGCGCCGCTTCGGCCGACAGCCGCGCCGCACGCGCTTCTTCGAGCGCGGCCTGCGTTGCAAAGCCGCGCCTTGCCAACGCCTGTGTCCGCTCGAACAGCAACCGCGCGCGTTCAAGCTCCGCCTGCGCGGCCTTCACCCGGGCCGCCTCGGCCTTGCCTTGCGCCTGTTCGATCGTAGATCGCACGATCGCAAGCGAATCGCCCGCGGCAACCACGTCCCCCTCGTCATGCAGCATCCTGATGATCTGGCCGGGATTGCGCGAACGCACATCGACAAGCTGTTGCGGACGCACCCGCCCGACTACCGAAAGCACGATCTCGACCGGCTCGGGCCTGACAGTCAGGACGCCCACCTCGGCGGGTCGCAGCGTCCACCAACCCGCCGCGGCAATGATCGCGGCGACCGCGAGCGCGAGCGCCGCGCCCCAGCGAAGCCTCACCGGGTTCGCGCGGCTTTTGCCGGCTGGATCAGCTTGCTCTGGCGAATGCGACATCGTGTTCCTTTACGGACGGCACAGCCGCAATCGTTCCCCAGACTGTGAGGCGAATGCTCCGATCTTGTCGTTTGGCCAATACTGCAAGGCAAACAAGTACGGGCGCAGCCATAGCAATGAACAAGCGCACGAACATGATGCGGTTCCCTCACCCTGATCTCGTCCCCAGAAGCAGGCTAGCCCAGTTCGACAGGCTTAAACAAGTGAGCGTCCCGCCGCATCCTTCAGTGGGCCCGCAGGTCGGTCAAGCCGCGCCGCCACTCTACAGCCTATCGGCGACGTTCTTTGCCGCTTTCCAGCCAGGGATGAAGAGAACGATCGTCGCGATGAGCACCACGGCGAAGATGAAAAGCGCTATGTCGGCGGATATCCCGACCATCTCGCACGCCGCGGGTGATAGATTTAAGCCGGACATTGAGTGGTCAGCGGACAATCATATCGCGCAATCTCGCCGGACTGGGGTTGATCGAAGTCCTTCCGATCACTCCGACGATCTGTGGACTCGTGACGATAACTCACCCTTCTTCCGTCTCAGAGCCGCGTCGATCTCCATCGCGTCAAGCAAGTTCCGCCAATTGACGATACCTGCATACTTATGATGGTTGTTCAGGACCGCGATGATCGGCGCACCTTGGGCAATCATTTCGGCGGCCTTGTCTGCGCGAAAATGCGAAGAGACCATGGGAATATCGCGCCGCATGGTTTCTCCTACTGTCTTCGCCCCGTCCTCAGTGCGCAGGCTCGCGATGATATCGGGTCTCAGAATTATCCCGATCAGTTCTCCCTCCGCGTCAAAAACAGGAAACTCGTCGCTATCGGAATGGAGAATGGCATCTGCTGCGGCACTCAAGGGCTGGTTAATCGCAAGCCTTGGCTGGCCGCCCACCATGATGTGAGCGACAGGCAAACCTCCGATTGCATGCTTCATGCGAGCGATCCTAGCCTCTGAGGATGCAGCCAGGAAAATGAAAATGGAGATCGCGCCGAGAAGAATGTTGCCGGAGACGAGCGCAAGGATGCCGAGCGCGATGGCCATAAGCTGCCCTGCACGAGTGGCAATCTTCGTGGCTTCAAATTGTGGCAGTGCCAATGCCAGCAAAGAGCGGAGGATGCGGCCACCGTCCATGGGAAAGGCAGGCAACAGATTGAACAATCCGACAACCAGATTGAATATCGCGAGGTGCTCCAGGATGTTAATCCCATCCGGCGACCCCTGATTCAGAGACGCCCAGTCAGGCCAGCGCCCGAGTGCCAATGCCATTAACGCGAAAAGTACGAAGTTCACGAGGGGGCCGGCGATGGCGATGGCCAACTCCTTTCCCGGTTCGCTTGGGATGTGCTCTAGTTTTGCCAGCCCACCAATGGGCAGGAGCATCACCTCTGGGGTTTGAATCCCGAAATGGCGTGCGACCGTGATGTGGCCGAACTCGTGCAGGAGGATGCAGAAGAACATCAGACATATCAGCAATATTATGTCCGCCGCCATCCCCGGGCCGGCGGAGATGAACACCGCCAGCCCGATCAAGGACAAGAGTAGCACGAACGACCAGTGAAGCCTTACGGACGTCCCGTTGATTGAGGCGATTGTGAAAGAGCGCGACATCAGCAATCGCGGCTAACTAACGCTGATCTTCGTTTGCTTGTCCCAGGCAGTTTTCGGCAGTTTCAGAACGAGTATCCCATCCTCGTATTTCACCGAAGCCTTCTCGACCGAGACGTCAATCACATCCTTGGCGGCTCTCGGAGCCTCCGCCTGTACGATGAGGCAGTCGCCGCTCTCCTTCACATCGATCTTGATCTTGCCCGGGCTCGGGAGCGGAACGCCATGCAGAGGAGCGATCGAGTAACCATTTGGAAAATCGCGGAAAAGTTGATCGAAAAGGCTGGGGCGAGCGGGTAGTTTTGCCATCTTTCCTCTCCATCCAGAATACCACTAGTGGCAATCAAGAATTAGGCAAACCAAAGCTTCCCACATTGATCAAAGTCAAAATATTGTGTCATCTGCGAAGGCTATGGATGACTAGAAATGGCTGGGAATCGGGCGTTGGCTAGTACCCGCCAGGAGGGTCACTAGCAGGGAAGCTCTCATCCCCATCTTCATCGGTCTCTGTCCAGTCGTGCGAAGATGGGTCGCGCATCGCCTCTGGACCAGCATCACGTGTGTCAGAATAGCTGTCGTGCGGCTGGTTCTCTGCATACGCAGCATTCCGCCTTGGCGACTGTGGAACGAAAATCCGACGGATTAGACCAGCCGCACCCAACAGCCCGACTACCGAGGTTACTATCGTAAGAGCCCTGCGCAACACTCACTCCTTCGAACCATGCAAATGGACATCATGACCGGAATGCTTGCTAAGAATAGCCACGGCACGCTGCTCATCAGAACGGTCCCACGTGCGGACCCAGAGCAATAGACCGCCGTGGTCAAGCTGATCTTGGAGATGTTTCGCATGATAGTTCCCGATGAGCTTCGCCAGCGCCGTGCCGAGCGCACTACCGGCGCCGCCCGCAGCGACTGTTCCCACGATTACGGCAAGCAGAGAACCACCCGACACAACGATACCCCCAATGGCTGACAAAGCTGCGAGATAAAGCGGCGTGGCGATCAGTGCGCCTTGCGCTTCTGCGATAGATTCGGTTGGCACGTAGAAAGTCCTCGGAACTGTTAGATCATCCTCAAGTTCTGATACCTTTTGATATTTGTGGCCTAACTGCTCTTCAACGGACTTTTCTGTTGCAAGCAGGCTTATTTCTGATCGATTGAAACCGGAACTCAAAAGCTCGTCGATTGCCGCTTCCAGCTCTTGCCCGCTGTCGAAGTAAGCGACCGCTTCTCTGATTGGGCTTGAACCGGCTAGCCTTGTCATTTCACTCTATCCATCAGCTCCACCTTGGGATCACGTGAAGTCCAATTAAGGCAAAATCGATCATTCGGTCGCCTGCCGTCCCACTCCTCGTCATGATGACGCACTTCCGCTTCCTGCTTGGTGGCACGGACGCTTCCATCCAAGTGCTCGGGAGGTTCGTAAATGGCGTACCCGACTTCGCGACATCAGGACTGTAAAGCAAAAAACGCTTTCTGCTGATGTCTTGGGGGTCAGGTCACTCAGTCAACATTCCTTCAGCTTCCGCCGCCTCGAATACTTTCGAGAATTCGCGTGCTGCCAAACCTTGGTGAGTCACTGATTGTGCCGCTTCCAGATTGGCCAGTTTACCCTCTCCCTTGACGATGATCAGGCCAACCATTCCTGCTGCATAGTGAGGGATACATTTATAGCCGTAAACCCCTGGCTTTGGGACCACATAGGATACTTCTTTGTTGATTTCGCCTTTCCACCCGGTAACGCCCTCAGGAATCATCTCTGCTATTGAAGATGATTGGTGCGTGGGGTCGACAGGTACAAAACGAACCGTGTCTCCTACGTCGGCCGTGACTAGGTTGGGCTTGAAAACTTGCATTCGGCCGGGATCGTCCGGATCGCGGGTGTACATACCGATTTCGATCACAGTACCATTAGGTTCGACCTCAAGGGCAGTTGAAGCGGCTTCGGTGGATGCTGGGGCTTCCGTCGCAGTAGATTCATCTTGAGTTTCGACCGCCGCCGATGATGCATCTTCATCTTGCTGCCCGCAGGCAGTCAGTGCAATCGAAGCGAATATCGAAAGCGCGATTTGGGTCCTTTTTTGCATCGTTTTGCCCTCTCTTTCCCTCCGGAAAGATCAGAATGGAAACGGAGAAGTTTGTCAATCGAGACATGCAACGGTCTATTCAATAAACACACTATCACCATGGGCGATGCCGATCAGTTCGTCAAAACAGTGAACATCCTTAAAAAAGAGGGGCAGCCTCAAAAGATCGGCTTCAGCAAAAAGCTGCGGAAGCAGCTAGGCGTGCTCCAAGAATGCCAATAGCATGCACAGATGGCTGGAGAGGGTTCAACGAGGGCGCTATTTCTGGCCATCATCTCCAATGCGATCGGCGAGTGCCCATCGCGGCGTGAATTGTCATCAGAATGGTTTCATTGAAGCGGTTTCCGACTGCGGTCGGGAATTTTAGCCAGGATTACGGTGCCCACCAGGGCCGTGAACGCCATGTAGATGGCGGGGGCAGTCATAACGCTTGTTCCCGCAATTAGGGAGGATGCGATTACGGGGGTCAGGCCACCGAACACCCCCATCCCAAGATTGAATGCAACGGAATAGCCCGAAAGCCTGTCCTCGCCCGGAAACATCTCCACAAACAGGGCTGGGCCAGACCCCAGCGGCACTGCGAGGAGCAGGAATAGACAGCAATGGGCAACCAGCACCGCCGCCATTGAACCATCCGATTGCAGGATCCAGTAGTGCAAAGGCCATGCAGCGATAGCCAGTCCTCCCATGGCGAGCGCGATCCATGTGCGACGAGGAACAAGGCGGTCGCCTACGACTGCGAAAACCGGCATGGCAGCAATCACGAGGAGCGTCATTCCAGTGTTGATCGCCAGCGCCAGACTGCGATCCATCAGGCCCTGGCTAGCGAGCCATTCAGGCAGATAAACGAATGTGAGGTAGAAATCCGTTCCGTATGCTGCGGCGAAACTGAGCGCCAGAAAGGTCTCGCGCCGATTGGTGGTGAATGCCTGGAAAAGCGGCGATGTATCCGCTCTGTCATCGTTGTGTTGAGTGAAACGCTCGGATTCGTGGAGTTTCGATCGGATGGCGAAAGCAGTGGCCCCCAGAAGCGCGCCGCCTAGGAACGGCAACCGCCATGCCCAATCTGCAAGGTCCTGAGCGCTGAAAAGGACTGTCGTGAGCGTCGCGATACCCACACCGAGGAGCGATCCGGACATCGATCCGATATTCGCCCAGCTGCCGATCAGTCCGCGTCTGCCTTCGGGGGCGGTTTCCACGAGGTAGGTCGCGGAAGAGGAAAATTCGCCTCCGACCGAAAGGCCCTGGAGAAGACGGACGAGAACCAGAAGCACTGGCGCCACGATGCCCGCCTGCGAGTAGGTCGGGAGGAGACCGAGCAGCAGGGTCGGTAATGCCATCAGAGCCACCGAGATCTGCATCGTCCGCGCCCGCCCATGCAGATCCCCGAACCATCCGAACACCGCCGCACCCAGCGGCCGCATGACAAAGCCTGCAGCAAAGATCCCGTAGGTCGCGATCAGGCCCGCAGTCGGGTTCTCCGGGGGGAAGAAGACCGGCGCCAGGATTCCGGCAAGATACCCGTAGAGAGCGAAATCATACCACTCCACGACATTGCCGATGTATCCGGCCATGACGCGGTGACGAAGGGCTGGCGGCCTTGCTTGCGTTAAATGCGCCAATACCTCCCCCCTTCGCATTCTCGGACATCGTGCTGAACAGCGGACATTTTTGACCGCAATGCCAAAGCCGATGAGCTTAGGCGAGCATCATCGCAGCCTGCCTGTCCTCGAAACTGAGCCAGCTGACCGCGATCACTCGCTCAATGTCAGTCTCGGTCAAGTGCCTTCGCTATCCTTTCCTGCAACTTTTGATCTGGATCATCACCTTGTGAGGCCACGATTGCTAGAGATTACCGCGAGATCAAAAGAGGAGGCAGATGTGAACCGCACTTCGATAGACTGGGAAGCCTACTGCACCCTTCACAGGGCTGACGATGGTGGCGGGCTTTTAGATGCCACAAAATCGATCCGGCATGGTGCGCTTGCTGACTTGGTGAAGCACGTGATGTCGCTTCCCGAGGAGAAGCGAATGGAACTCGTGATAGAAAAAGCCGGCGATCACCGCCTGAGCTATGGGGAAGTTGCGGCGCTTGCCCGCAGAGACGATTTCCCGGTCAACTGACTGGTTGATCCCCATCCGCAATAGCTCGTTCGTAGAGTATCGGTTTTCGGGAGGCCCGCCAATGGAACCGAAGACAATTGCAATCGTGCTGCCATTGGTGGCTATCATTCTTACGATGGTCATTGTTTTGACAAGCAGGCACAAGCGGGACGACTGATTGTCCGCAATGGGGCCGGTTTCAGAATTTCGGCTTTCGGCGCACGTACGGCTGTAGTCGCCGGGCAGGTTTTGGGACTGCGCCGGATCGCCGCTCATGACCGGAGATTGGTGGCCACCACGATCGAGGCATAGCGTGTCCCGTGTGGCCTTCCATAAATCCTACCGCTCGTACTCCCGTGGCGATATATTCATATCATGTTCGATCCAAATGGCTGGGGCTTCCAGGTTGATCTGGGACTACATCTGCTCGCTGCAATCGTCTCCGGCCTCCTCATTGGAACCGAGCGTGGATGGCGGCAGCGCGAGTCAGCGGATGGTGCCCGAGTAGCCGGGATCCGGACATTTACGTTGGTCGGCACCTGCGGCGGCCTGATCGGCCTGCTGGCAGTCAACGTGTCCGTGGTTCTTGCCGCGATCCTCCTATTTGCCCTGTCGGTCCTCCTTGTAGCTGCTTTTCTGTGGCCAAGACCGACCCAGAATGATCGCGATGCCACGACGATGGTCGCTTCCATGTCGACGCTCGGGCTGGGCCTGCTGGCGGGAGCGGGCTTTCCCGAACTGGCGCTGGCAGGTGCGGCAGTGACGACGATGCTCCTTGCCCTGCGCAAACCCATGCATGGAATGCTGCGGGCGCTGACCGAAGAGGAAATGCAGGCGATTGCCCGTTTCGCCGTAATCACGATCGCCGTGCTGCCATTCCTTCCGGATAAGGATTTTGGACCTTACGGGGCTTGGAATCCGTTCAGGCTTTGGCTGGTCGTGCTTCTAGTGACCGGATTTTCGATCATAGGCTATGTCCTGAACAGGATCATCGGCCAGAACAAGGGAGCGATTGCTACCGCGCTGATCGGCGGCGCTTACTCCTCGACGGCAGTGACCGCGGCGTTTGCCGGCCAGATGCGACAAGAGAGGCCTGGCCCACTGGGCACCGGCATCGCTCTGGCCAGCGCGGTCATGTATCTGCGCATAGTGGTGCTGGCCGCGATCCTCGTTCCCGCCGCTGCGTTGCCAATTCTCTGGCTTCTCGCGCCCGCCTCGCTCGCAGCCTTCATTGCAGCGGGACTGCTTTGGCGAATTGAGCGGACCACCGATGGTCCCAGGACGGAATTAACCTCCAGGCCCTTCAATCTTTTACCCGCCTTCGTTTTCCTGCTTGCGGTCGCGCTTGCCTCCCTCCTGGTGCGATGGGCCGAGGTGCAATTCGGAGAAGGGGGTGTCGCATTATCGCTCTTCATCGCAGGCAGTTTTGACGTTGATGCGGCAGTCATCGCCTACTCCTCTCTGCCGGCTGACGCGGTGACAGTGCCTGTCGCTGCACTGGCATTATCCGGCACGGCCGCCGTCAACATGGCATTCAAGGCGAGCATCGTGTTCGTGAATGCCAGTTCAAGGCGAGGGAGGGATGCCGCCCTCGCCTTGCTGGTAAGTCTGGCCGTGCTCATGGCGACTTTGGGCGTGCGCGCCTTCGCGCTGTTCAGCTGAATTACGTTGAGAAACGTAGAGCGGGACATAGCAGCCGCAACTTCCGCAGCCATCGGGGCTATCCTTAAGTCCGGAACGTCCGCAAGGGGGGCGCTTCGAGACAGGCGGAAATTGGGTGGCGAGCCCCTAGAAGCTGCCTTTCCGCTTACGACCCCGATGCTGCCGTTCAACCATGCCACGCGCGGCCATAACGGAGCTCCGGGTCATCCACGCGCTGACATTCGACGACAAATAGGATTTGCGGGCCGGACGAACCGGCAGGATTGCCGATTGCTCAGCCCCGTGGCACTAGGGGAGCGCCAATGATCTGAGAGCTTATGGCCGATCTTAGGCTAGCGCGTTGATGTGTTTCGGTCCGCCAGAAGGATAGCATGGAGGTTGCCGCCCGACGCAACCGAGACGCTTACCGGCTATGGAGGTGCGAATGCCGAATGCGGCAAGGATGCTGAGCGCCTATCTGCTCGCGGTCTTGATGGTTGGTCCCGTCGGGACCGTTGCTGCGCAGGAAAACGGCTTGGCGCTCAGCTATGCCGAGGCGCAGGCCCGGTTTCTCGACCGGTCGGATGCGATCGACGCGGCCGAGTTCGCAGTCCGGGCAGCCGAGGCGCGACGGGAATCGACCCGCACGCTGGGTCGGCCCGAAGTCGAGGTCGAAGCACAGGTGCTCGATTTCCAGAAGACGCTGGTTCTGCCGCTGGGATCGCTCGAACCGGCAGCCAATGCATTCGGGATCACCGATCCGCTGCGCTTTCGCATCCGCCGCTTCGTGTCCCGTCCGATCGTCACCGCCACGATGCCGATCTATGCGGGCGGGAAGATGGACGCCGCCCGCGCCAGCGCGGCGAGCCGCCTTGCCGTCGAGGAAGCCAATCGCGACGAGGCGTCGGAACAGGGTCTGGCGCAATTGGCCAATACCTATTTCGGGCGCCAACTGGCGTCGCAGGCGCTGGAGATCCGGCAGGATGTGGTCGCCGGCATCCGGGAACATGTGAACGCCGCGCGTGCGCTCGAACGCGAACAGCAGATCGCACCCGCCCAGCGGTTCCAGGCCGAAGCCGCTCTTGAGGAGGCCCTGCGCGAGGCCGAGAAAGCCGGGGCCGATCTGGCCGCTGCCGAGATTGCGCTCGCAGGGCTCCTGCGCACCCAGGCGCCGGTCCAGCCGACCACCCCGCTTGCGGTTCCCAGCGAGCCATTGCCGCCGCTCGAGGACTTCGTTTTGGCCGCAATGGAAAATCACCCGGGCCTCAACCGGCTCGAGGCCAATGTGAAGCTGGCAGGCGCCGGGGTCGCGGCGGAAAAGGCGGCGCTGCGGCCGGATGTCTATGCGCTGGCCCAGTATAATCTCGACCGTGAAGACACGCTGGTCACCGATCCCGATTTCATCTTCGGGATCGGGGTCAAATACAAGATCGCCTCGGGCATGGGGCGGCGGTCCGCCGTCAGCGCAGCGCGTTCGACGCAGGATCAGGCCGAGGCCGGGGTGCGCGAGGCGGAGGTCCAGATCGAAACCGGGGTCAGGATCGCCTATGCGCAGGCGCTTTCGGCCCGGCAACGTCATGCGCTCTATGGCCGCACGATTGCGGCGGCGGACGAATCCCTGCGCGTCGCAAATCTTTCCTTCCGCGAACTGCAAGGCACCAGCCGCGATGTCACCGACGCGCAGATTGGGGCGGGGCGCGTGCGCGTCGAACAGGCTCGGGCGGCGCACGAATACCTCGAGGCGCTGGTCTCGCTTTTGCATGCCAGCGGCCAGGTCGATCGCCTGCCGGACTTTCTGCCCAGCCCGGCACAGAGACACGACAAGTATGACCGCGACTGAAGCACAGCCCTCACCGGAAAGGCGATCACTGGGTCGAGGGTGGGGCGCCGCGCTCGGGCTGCTGGCGGTCGTGATCGTCGCCCTTGGACTCTGGCTGGCGTGGAGTCCGCAGGAAGGGCAGGTGCAGGGAATTGTCGATGCGCGCGAATACCGCGTCGCCAGCAAGGTCACCGGGCGTCTGGCCGAAGTGCTGGTCGATGAAGGCGAGGCGGTGGTCGCCGGCCAATTGCTTGCCCGGATCGACAGTCCGGAAGTCGATGCCAAGGAACGACAGGCAGCAGCGGCGGTGGATGCGGCCGAATCGCAGGCCGACAAGGCCCGTGCCGGTGCGCGCGCGACCGATATTGCCGCGGCCGAAGCGCAGTGGCGACGGGCAGCGGCTGCGGCCGATCTGGCGCGCGTGACCTTCGAACGGATCAACCGGCTTGCCAATGAAGGGGTTGTCGCCGGGCAGAAGCGCGACGAGGCCCGCACCAAAATGGTCGCCGCCGAACAGGCCGAGCGCGCGGCGCGGGCGCAATATGATACCGCGCGTTCGGGCGCGCGCGTCGAGGACCGGCAGGCCGCCGTAGCTCAGGCCGATCAGGCCCGCGGTGCAGCCGCGGAAGTCGCGGCCGCAAGCGCCGAGACCCGGATCGTTGCGCCTGCCACAGGCGAAGTCGGTCGCCGCCTCGCTCAGCCGGGCGAAATCGTCGGCGCGGGCTTTCCGGTGCTGCTGCTGACCGAGGTGCAGTCCCCGTGGGTGACGGTGACCTTGCGCGAAAGCCAGATGCAGGACGTGAAGATCGGCGCCGAATTCACCGGGACCGTCCCCGCGCTCGGCGGCGAGGCAAGCCGGTTCAAGGTCAGCTTCATCGCCCCTGCCGGCGATTACGCGACCTGGCGGGCCACGCGGCAATCGGAAGGCTTCGACGTCAAGGGCTTCGAGGTGCGGCTCACGCCCGTCAAGCCCGTCGCCGGGCTGCGACCGGGGATGTCGGTGCTGTTCGACTGGCCACAATGACCCGCCTTGCTGCGTTCCGGACGAGCATGGCGCGCGAATGGCGGTTTCTGGCGCGCAGCCCCTGGGATCTCGCCCTGCTGACATGGCTGCCCCTGCTCTTGTGCGGCGCGATCGCGTGGCAACTTTCGGGCGGCGTGATCCGCGATCTTCCGGTGCTGCTGATCGATCAGGACAAGACCATGATCAGCCGCGATCTGGCGATCCGGATCGAGGCTTCGCCCGGCCTTTCGCTGGCAGGGCGGGTGCCCGATCTCGCCACGGCCGAAGAGATGATCCGGGCCAGGCGCGCGCAGGCCGCCTTGCTGGTGCCGCCCGATACGGCACAGCGCGCCCTGCGCGGCGAGGCTCCGCTGATCCTGTATTTCAATGCGAGCTACCCTGCCGCCGCCGCCGCCGTCCAGCGGGAGGCCGGTGCAATCGTCGATGCTGCCAATGCACGACTTGCGAGAGAACGGATCGCTGCCATTGCGGCACCCGGAAGCGTGCGCCCGGCGCCCGTGCGCGCGGTGACGGCGATTGCCTGGAACGCGCCCGCCAGTCAGGAACTCCAGTTGGTGAGCCTGCTTCACCCGGCGCTGCTGCACCTGCTGTTCATGCTGGCTGTCGTTTCCGCGTTCGGACGCGAGCTGCGCGACGGCACCATCGGCGAATGGTCCCCCGGCGTCGCCGCGCTGGCGGGCAAGTCCGCGCCCTATCTGGCAGTCTTCATGGGCTGGGGCCTGCTTGCGATATTCTGGCTCGCGGGCGTGCGCGGCTGGCACTTCGCGGGCTCCTTCACGCTTTTCGTGGCAGGATATGCGGCCATGTATCTCGCCTATCTCGGGGTGGCGGTGCTGCTTCTGGGGGCGACCCGGACACTCAGCCAGTCGCTGTCGATCACCGGGCTTTATGCCGGCGCGTCCTTTGCCTTTGCCGGGGCGATCTTTCCGCTGGAACAGGCCAGTGCCTTCGCGCGGGTCTGGGCGGGGGCGCTGCCCTATACGCATTTCGCGCGATTGCTGGCACGGACCTGGATTGCCGAAGGCAGCACCCTGGCGGTGGCTGAGCCGCTGCTGGCGATGCTGGGCATCGCGCTCGTCACGGCCGTTCCGGGAACGATCCTGTATCTGCGCGCGGCGCGCGATCCGGACTCTTGGGGGCGGCGCTGATGTGGGCGGCTTTCCGGGCGCTGTTCGCTGCGATCATGACCGATCGCGCCGCCGCCCTGCTGCTGTTTGCCGCGCCGTTGATCTATGCGGGGTTCTATCCCAGCGCCTATAGCGGCGAAGTTGTGGTGCGGGCACCGGCGGTGGTGGTCGATCTGGATCACAGCGCGGCCAGCCGCGCGCTCGCCATTCAGGTCGGCGCCGCGCAGCAGACCGAACTCGTCGCCAGCCTGCCCGATGTCGCTGCTGCCGAAAGCTGGATGGCCGATGGTCGGGCCGTGGCTGCGCTCATCATTCCCCAAAGCTTCGGGGAGGACATCGCCAGCGGCGAGACCGGCACCGTGGTGCTGATCGGGCATGGGGCATACCTGCTGCGGTCCTCCAGCGCGCTCTCCGGGGTCGGCGTCGCGCTCGGGCGCACGGGGCGCGAAGCAGCCCGCGAACAGGCTCGTGCCGCCGGGCCGCCGGCACCGCCCGCGCTGGCCCTGTATCAAAGGCCTCTGTTCAATACGCGCGAAGGATACGGGGCAGCCGTGTTTCCCGGGGTGGCCTTCGTCATCATCCACCAGAGCCTGTTGCTCGGACTTGCCCTGCTGGCAGGCACCGCGCGCGAACGGATTGGCCACGACCTGCGGCTGACGCGGCGGCAGTTGGCGGGTATCGCGCTGGCGGCGAGCTTCATCGGCCTCCTCGATGTGGGCTGGTTTGTCGGCATGGTGTTCTGGTGGCACGACTATCCGCGTGCCGCGGCACCTTTACCCGATGTCGCCATCGGGGCGATCTTGTTCGTGGCCGCCACGGTGGCGGCAGCGCTCGCGCTGGCCAGCATCTTTCCGACGCGCGAACGCCCGCTGCAACTGGTGCTACCGATCTCCTTGCCCCTGTTTTTCCTCGCCGGTCTGTCGTGGCCCGCCGAAGCGACGCCATCGGCGCTGGTGGCACTGGCGCGCATGTTCCCGACGACATCCGGATTGGAATTGATGGTGGGCCTGAACCAGATGGGCGGCTCCCTTATGGATTATTGGCACGCTGCGCTCAACCTGGGGCTGCTTACGCTGCTGTTCGGGATCTTTGCGATGCGGCGCTGGACATGAGCGCCACGCTCGGAGCGAGGAGGCAAACTGACCAGCGTCGACTTCGCGGGCGGCGTGATGTCGATTTTCCACCC
>JGI12210J13797_11203492_pt1 | contig 13809 bp, 14 predicted proteins | sample ElkSlonscriptome_3_FD_13797 | JGI IMG/M metagenome (IMG submission 13797)
GACCCGCTCGCCCCCGACTACGTCGCGAACCTGCGCCATGTCGCCGGGGCGATCGCCTCCGCGCAAGCGCCGCGATGAACGCCGCCGCGGGTAAGACCGTCATCGATATCCAGCATCTGCGCTTCGCCTACGGGGCGTTGCCGGTGCTGGAAGACGTCGACCTGACCGTCGCGCAAGGGGAATTCCTGGGTTTGGTCGGCCCCAACGCCGGCGGTAAGAGTACGCTGCTCAAGCTGGTGCTGGGTCTGCTCGAAGCCCAGGCCGGCCGAATCCTGGTGCTCGGCCGCCCGCCGCGCCGAATGCGCCGGCACATCGGCTATGTGCCGCAGTATCCGGCCTTTTCGCGCGACTTCCCCATCAGCGTCGAGGACGTGGTCTTGATGGGTCGGCTCGGCATCGGGCGGATGTTCGGACGCTATCGCAGCGCCGACCGCTCCGCGGTGGCCCGGGCGCTGACGGAGGTCGAGGCCGCGGACTTGGTGAAGCGCCAGATCGGCACCCTCTCCGGAGGTCAGCTACAACGGGTGCTGCTGGCACGGGCGCTGGTCGGGGAACCGGAACTACTGATCCTGGATGAGCCCACCGCGAACATCGACCAACGCCTGGAGGGTGAGATCTTCGACCTGCTGGCGGTCCTGAACCGGCGTTTGACCATCGTCGTCGTCTCCCACGACATCGCCTTCATCTCCGGCTATGTGAGCCGGGTCGCCTGTCTCAACCGCACCTTGGTCTGTCACGCCACCGATCAGATCGACGGGCAGATCGTCGGTGATCTTTACGGCGAGCAGGTGCGACAGATCAGCCACGCACATGGCCACGGCGCGGTCCCCGGCCACAGACATCATCTAGGCCGGGCACCGATCGGAGGGGCGTCGCATGGCTGAGTTCCTGGCCGCGGTGGTCGCTCAGGGTTTTTTGCAGCAGGCGTTGCTGGCAGGGGTGTTGGCCAGTTTCGGCTGTGGGCTGATTGGGCCCTTCGTCGTCGTCAAGCGCATTGCCTTCCTGGCGGGTGGTATCGCGCATTCGGTGCTCGCCGGCATGGGTGCGGCCGTCTATTTTGGTTACGACCCGCTGCTTGGCGCGCTCGTCGCAGCGGTGCTCGCGGCACTGCTCATTGGCTGGGTGCGTCTGACCTGGCGCACCGGCGAAGACACTACCATCGGTGCCCTGTGGGCCATCGGTATGGCCATCGGCATCCTGTTCATCTCACGCACGCCGGGCTACACCAGTGACCTAATGAGCTTCCTATTTGGCAACATCCTGCTGGTGCCCGCCCGTGAACTCTGGTTCATGGCCTTGCTGGACCTGTTGTTGCTAGTGACCGTGGGACTGTTCTATCGCCAGTTCGTCGCCGTCGCGTTCGATGAGGAGTTTGCCCGGCTGCGCGGCGTGCCGGTGGCCTTTTTCTACCTTCTGCTGCTGGTCTTGGTGGCGGTCACCGTGGTGTTGATGATTCAGGTGGTAGGGCTGATTCTGGTCATCGCCCTGCTGACGTTGCCGGCGGCGGTCGCAGGGCAGTGGACCCGCTCCCTGGCCGGCATGATGCTGGTCGCGACGCTGCTCGGCGCCGCGCTGACGAGCGGCGGGCTGGCGCTTTCCTATGCGCCCGACCTGCCCGCTGGGCCGACCATCATCCTGCTGGCCGGCGCCCTGTACCTGATGTCGGCGGTGGCCGCCGGGCTGTTCGAGCACCGACGGGCGCGGCGTGCGGCGCTGCAACCTCCGATGACGGGCTGAGCCCCTGCCTGGCCGCATTCTTGCCTGACGGCCCAATGGTTGCCGAATGGTTTCCGCATGCCGAAGATGCACACGATGAGCGAGGCCCGCTGACGTGGACGATCGCATGCTATACCGGGCAGGTGCGAGTTTCGAGGAGCGAGTATCTACGAAGATAATAGCAATCAGAAAGTTAGCCGTAATTAAAACTGAAAACTGACGTGCGATGAGTATGACCAGGATATTGGCGCGGGCCGAAGCCCTGTGCGCGGAGCGCGGGGTGCGGCTCACGGTCCAGCGGCGACGGGTGCTGGAACTGGTCTGCCGCGCAGCGCGACCGATCGGCGCGTACGAGATTCTGGATCAGATTCGCGATGGCGCCCCCGCGGCCCCGCCAACCGTCTATCGGGCGTTGGATTTTCTGCAGGAGCAGGGGCTGGTGCACAAGCTTGAAACCCAGCACGCCTATGTCGGCTGCACGCATCCCGAGCACCCGCATATGAGCCAATTCCTGATCTGCGCCGACTGTGGCGACGTCACGGAACTCGAGAACGAGGCGATCGCCGGCAGCCTGCGCTCGGTGGCGGCCGAGACCGGCTTCGAGCCGCGCCGGCCCATCGTCGAAGTGATCGGGACTTGCTCGACCTGTGCGTTGAAGCCGAGCAAGTAGGGCCGGCCGCCAATGGCCAAGGGCCTGGGGCCGAAATTGCGCAATCGTGCTGTACAGCGGCCCGCGGTGCTTGGCGCTTGGCCCTGGGCGCTTGGCCCAGTCGGAGCAATGCATGGGCGGGGCAATGGGGCGCCGGACGCCCGTCGTTCTGAGGCACCGCCTCGCCAGAACCTAGAACCTAGAACCTTGAGACTCGAACCTATGTATTTCCGAAATACCGCATTGACTGTTGCCCTCGGGCTGACGATGGCACTCCCCGTGCTGGCGGGCGACGAGCATGCCAAGGGCTACCGTGAGCATGGCGCCCATGTGCATGGCGCCGGCGATCTGAATGTCGCGGTGGACGGCAACGCGCTGCTGGTCGAACTGCACGGGCCGGCGGCGAACCTCGTCGGCTTCGAGCATCCGCCCCGCAATGCCACTGAAGAGCAGGTCGTCGCCGAAGTCCGCGCCAAGCTCGTGGACCCGGCGCTGACCTTCCTGCCGAATGCCGAGGCCGAGTGTACGCTGACCGACTCTGAGGTCTTCATGGAACTCGCCGGTGACGACAGCGGGCATGATCATGACCATGATCACGACCAGACTGGCGAGGTACATTCGGATGCCGGCGTTGCCTACAGCTTCGACTGCGCCGCGCCCGACCAGCTCAGTTCCTTGGCTCTGGCGCTGTTTGAGACCTTTCCGGGCACCCAGCGCTTGCGCGTGCAATTGATCACGGCAGACGCCCAGCGGGCGGTGGAACTGACCGCGGGTGACGCTGCCCTCGCGTTGTGAACGCGCAAACCGATGCCGATCGCGGCGGCGCAGTCGCGCCGGTGGTGTTGCTCGACGGCGTGCGTTTTCGCTGGCGCGCGACAGGGCCTGAGGTGTTGGCGCTGGACCAATTCGGCGTCGCGCCCGGCGAGCGCTTGTTCATCGAGGGTCCGAGCGGCAGCGGGAAGAGCACGCTGCTGGGCCTTCTGGCTGGTGTCACGGTGCCAAGCACTGGCAGCGTGCGGGTGCTGAATCAGGGGCTGGAGTGCATGACCGGCGCCGAGCGCGACCATTTTCGTGCCGACCACATCGGCTATATCTTTCAGATGTTTAACCTGATCCCGTATCTCGGCATCGTCGATAACGTCACGCTGCCCTGTCGCTTTTCCCGGCGCCGGCGGGAGCGGGCGCTGGCACGCAACGGCGACTTGGCGGCCGAAGCGCGGCGCTTACTCGGGCACTTGGACATGGCCGATCCGGGTTTGCTCGCGCGCTCGGTCACGGAGCTTAGCGTCGGCCAGCAGCAACGCGTCGCCGCCGCTCGCGCGCTGATGGGCTCGCCGGAAATTCTGATCGCCGACGAGCCTACCTCGTCGCTTGACGCGGACCGCCGACAGTCCTTCGTGCGTTTGCTGTTCAATGAATGCCGGGAGTCCGCCTCAACGTTGATCTTCGTCAGTCACGACGCCGGCCTAGAGCCACTGTTCGACCGCACCCTGCGGCTTGCCGATGTCAATTCCGCGGCGACCCGGCCGCGGTGAGGGGCTAAGGCTGACGCACGCTTGTCCGTTTGTGGCTGTCGCGACGATCGAACGCGGTTGACTCGAGAAATCGCCTTACCACAAATGTACTGCCGCTGATGAGGGCCGGTGGCCAAGCCTTTGCAAAGATGCGGCGCCCGCCGAGCCGACGCCGTGGCACATATCATCAACAGCGAAGATTTTCGATGCGATGACCCCGCCGATTCGTTACCCTAACGACCGCCTTAGCAAGCGGGGCTCCTCCTGCAGTGCTCGCGCAGCTCAGATTGCAGTGTTGCCGGCTTGTTATTCCACCAGTTGTCGTTCCAGCAATGCAGCCCATGGCCCAACCACCGCCGAACCAGATTCCCGACACCACCGAGACTGAGCTCTGGGTTATGCGTACGACTCTAAAGGAACTTTGCCGGCGCGCCATCGACCTGCAGGTGGCCGATGCCGACGTGCGCATCAGCCCGGCGGATCGCGCGCTCACGCGTTGGCCGGTGATGGCCTGGCAGTCCGACGACGGTTGCGTCGTCGCCATCTTCAAGGTGGGCGAGCACGCCTACCGCTGCCCGTTTTTCTACAAGCCCCACAATCAGATGGGAGCAGGTCGCTTGGAATACGACGATCTGACCGAATGCACGGTCGCGCTTCCCCAGGCCCAGACCGACTATGCCGCCGAGGAACGTGGTGACCCTACCCGGGCATTGGGTCGGGGCAGTCGTCAAAGCGGCAGGTCCGGAGCTGAACCCAACCATCAACACATCTGACACCCAACACGAACGAGGGGGACAACATGACCGCCAAAAATGCCTTCTATGCTCAGTCCGGCGGCGTCACTGCCGTGATCAACACCTCGGCCTGCGGGGTCATCGAGACCGCCCGGCAACACCCGGAGAAGATCGCCAATGTCTACGCGGGGCGCAATGGCATCATCGGCGCGCTGACCGAGGATCTGATCGACACCAATCAAGAATCCGCCGAGAGCATCGCCGCGCTGCGCCATACGCCCTCCGGCGGCTTCGGCTCCTGCCGCTACAAGTTGAAGAGTCTGGAGGCGAACAAACGCGAGTACGAGCGCCTGATCGAGGTCTTCAAGGCCCACGACATCGGCTACTTCTTCTACAACGGTGGTGGCGACTCGGCCGACACCTGTTACAAAGTCAGCCAGTTGTCGGAGAAGATGGGCTACCCGGTGCAGGCCATCCACGTGCCCAAGACGGTCGACAACGACCTGCCGATCACCGACAACTGCCCTGGCTTTGGTTCGGTCGCCAAATACATCGCCACTTCCACACTGGAGGCGTCATTCGATGTGCGCTCCATGTGCGCCACCTCCACCAAGATCTTCGTCATCGAGGTCATGGGCCGCCATGCGGGCTGGATTGCCGCCGCCGGCGCGCTGGTGGCCGACCAGGGCATCCCGGTGCTCACATTGTTCCCGGAAGTGGAGTTCGACCAGGATAAATTCCTTGCCGCAGTGAAGGCCAAGGTCGAGGAGCACGGCTACTGCACCATCTGTGTCTCCGAGGGATGCCATCACCCAGACGGTCGCTTCCTGGCTGAGCAGGGCACCCGCGATGCCTTCGGCCACGCCCAGCTCGGCGGCGCCGCGCCAGTTGTGGCGAATATCATCAAGGACGCCTTCGGCTACAAGTTCCACTGGGCCGTGGCCGACTATCTGCAACGCGCGGCGCGCCATTTGGCCTCCAAGTCGGACGTGGAGCAGGCCTATGCCCTGGGCAAGGCCGCGGTGGAGTATGCCATTGCTGGGCACAACGCGGTCATGCCGACGGTGGTGCGCAAATCCTCCGATCCTTATATCTGGGAAATCGGCGAGGCGTCATTATCGGAAGTCGCCAATGTCGAAAAGTTCATGCCCAGCGACTTCATCACCGACGACGGCTATGGCATCACGGCCAAATGCCGCGACTATCTCTATCCGTTGATCAGCGGCGAGGACTACCCGCCCTACGAGAACGGCATGCCCAAGTACGTGACGCTGGCCAACGCCGCGGTCGCGAAAAAGCTCGGGCCGTTCGAGGTCTGATCAAGCCACCGCGCAGCGAGGGGCCTTTCATGGCCCCTCGTGCGTTTCACGAAAAAGAGGATGCCATGACTCTGGATCGCGCCCGCGAGATCACCACCACCCAACTCCAGTTTGGCGGCGGCGACAACCGCAATGCCGAGCGACTGTTGCTGGTGGAGGTTCGGCGTGCGCACGGTCAAACAGAAGTCGATGGCTTGATCAGGGAGTTTGATCTCGAAACGGTCTTTGGGTCAAAGCCCGGCACGGCTTCGGACGGGTCGGGCGCTGATGCCGAAGCCGCCGGGGCGGTAACAATCCGGCCCAGCCACCTTCAACCACAATGTAGGAGTCAGTCTTGATGCTAGGTACTACTTTCGCCGTCGTCTGCGCCCTGGCGGCGCTCGGCTACGGCATCTGGTCGGTTCAGTGGATTCTCAAGCTTTCCCCCGGCTCGGCACGCATGCAAGAGATCGCCGCCGCTATCCAGGAAGGCGCCCAGGCCTATTTGAACCGTCAGTACATGACGATCGGTATGGTCGGTGTCGTGCTCGCCGTCGTGCTCTGGATCTTCCTTGATTGGGCCACGGCGCTCGGCTTTGTCATTGGTGCGGTGCTATCCGGAGCCACTGGCTACATCGGCATGAATATCTCGGTACGCGCCAATGTGCGTACCGCCCAAGCCGCTGACACGGGCCTCGATGCGGCGCTTCAAGTCGCGTTCCGCGGCGGCGCGATCACCGGCCTGCTGGTGGTCGGCCTGGGCCTGCTCGGTGTCGCTGGCTATTTCGGTATCCTGACCTCGATGGGGGTCCCGCAAAACGAGGTGCTGCATGCATTGGTCGGCCTCGGCTTTGGCGGTTCGCTGATCTCCATCTTTGCGCGACTCGGCGGCGGTATCTTCACCAAGGGCGCCGACGTCGGTGCCGATTTGGTCGGCAAGGTCGAGGCCGGTATCCCGGAAGACGACCCACGCAACCCGGCGGTCATCGCCGACAACGTCGGCGACAATGTCGGCGACTGCGCTGGCATGGCGGCAGACCTGTTCGAGACCTATGCCGTCACCGTGGTCGCGACCATGCTGCTCGGTTCGCTGTTGATGGTCGGTAACCCTGGGGCCGTCGTCTATCCGTTGGTGCTTGGCGGAGTCTCTATCATCGGCTCGATCATCGGCACCTTCTTCGTCAAGGCGCAGGAAGGCGACACCAAGATCATGACCGCCCTGTACAAGGGCCTGATCGTCGCCGGTGGCATCGCCGCGGTACTGTTTCTGCCTATCACGTTGCTGATGGATCCGGCCGCGGGTAGCGACTACTCCAGTTGGGGCCTGTACTTCTCGGCGCTGATCGGTCTGGGTCTAACCGGCCTGTTGGTCGTCATCACCGAGTACTACACCGCGACGGAGTATTCACCGGTGCGCCTGATCGCCAAGGCGTCCGAGACCGGTCACGCGACCAACATCATCGCCGGCCTCGGCGTGTCGATGAAGGCCACCGCGGCGCCGGTGCTGGCGGTCTGTCTGGCGATCCTGATTGCCAATTGGCTCGGCGGCCTCTACGGCATCGCGATCGCCGCCACCGCCATGCTCAGCATGACCGGTATCATCGTCGCCCTGGACGCCTTCGGTCCCATCACCGACAACGCCGGCGGTATCGCCGAGATGGCGGGCCTAGATGAGAAGATCCGCAATATCACCGACCCGCTGGATGCCGTCGGCAACACCACCAAGGCGGTCACCAAGGGCTACGCGATCGGCTCCGCCGGTCTTGCCGCGCTGGTGCTGTTCGCCGACTACCAGACCGGTCTGATCAGCCACTTTACCGCTGCAGGCATGGCCGAGGGCGACATCATTGCCAAGACCACCTTCATGCTCAGTGACCCGATGGTCATCGTCGGCCTGTTCATCGGCGGTATGGTGCCCTTCCTGTTCGGCGCCATGGCCATGGAGGCGGTCGGTCGTGCCGCCGGCGGCATCGTCAACGAGGTGCGCCGCCAGTTCCGTGAGATGCCGGGCATCATGAAGGGCGAGCAAAAGCCGGATTACACCAAGGCGGTAGACATGCTGACCAAGGACGCGATCAAGGAGATGATCATCCCGTCGCTGCTGCCGGTGTTGGTGCCTGTGGTGGTCGGCCTAGTGCTCGGCCCGGTGGCGCTCGGCGGTCTGCTGATCGGTACTATTGTCACCGGTCTGTTCATTGCCATCTCTATGACCGCCGGCGGCGGCGCCTGGGACAACGCCAAGAAGCACATCGAAGACGGCAACTTCGGCGGCAAGGGCTCCGAGGCGCACAAGGCGGCGGTCACCGGTGATACCGTCGGCGACCCCTACAAGGACACCGCCGGCCCGGCCGTGAACCCGCTGATCAAGATCATCAACATCGTCGCGTTGTTGATCGTACCCCTGCTGTAGGCTGGTTCTGATCGGCAACCCCGGCCGCGGCAACGCGCTGCATTGCGCGGTCCGGGAGGTGGCTCGTCCACGGCTGGGGTAGAATCCGATTGACGCTGAAAGGCCCGCCATGCGGGCCTTTTCTATTTAGTCCGGGGCCAGCCGCAGCCGATGACTCGCTATCATGAATTGGGTGCGGACGGCCGCGCGTCGACCACCACTGCCTTGCATGCACCCGCGAAGGCGCATGCGCTTCACTTGCCAAACTGAGGAACCACACCATGGATCTGCACAACCTGCCCCGGGGCGACAATGTCCCGGGCGAAATCAATGTCGTCATCGAGATCCCATCTCACGCCGAACCGGTCAAGTACGAGATGGACAAGGACAGCGGCGCCATGTTCGTCGACCGTTTCATGTCCACCGCTATGCACTATCCGTGCAACTACGGCTATGTGCCGCATACTCTGTCGAAAGACGGCGACCCAGTGGATGTGATGGTGGTGACGCCGTACCCGCTGATTCCGGGGTCGGTGATCAAATGCCGTCCTGTCGGCGTGCTGAAAATGACCGATGAGTCCGGCGACGACGCCAAGATTCTGGCCCTGCCCATCGACAAATTGTTCAAGGGTTATCGCAACATCGAGAGCTTCCGCGACATGCCCCCACACCTGCTGGATCAGATCGCTCACTTCTTCGAGCACTACAAGGATCTTGACGAAGGGAAATGGGTCCGTGTCGGCGGTTGGGGCGGTCGGGAAGAGGCGCGCCAGGAGATCATGGACAGCGTCGCGATGTTCGAAGACGCACCCGAGAAGCCGAAGTTCTGACACCGCTCGCTCGGGGCCAATCTCCAGGCACGGCGCGATAGGCCGTGTCTCGTTTCCGTCGGCCGCAGGTTGGCGCTGCGACGAGCGGCGATCAGGCACTTCCAGGGCTGATAGTCGCGCGAAAAAAACCCGCCGTTTGGCGGGTTACAGGTCCGAAGCAAGGCGACTCACGTCGCTGACGCTCCGGCGGTGCTGGGTCTTTTTAGCGACCCGTTACTCGATGATCTATGCGACGCGGCCGATCACTTGATTTCAGCCGTTCCAGTCTCTGTCTCGCCCTGATTGTCGACCCATGTGATCTCGATGGGATCGCCCGACTCTCCGCCGTTGAACTTGAACGACAAGTACGGGTTCTTGGACACGCCGCCACTCCACATGGCCGTCATGACGACCTGATCTTTCCATTTGGCGGTGACTTCCTGGATGAAATGGGCCGGAATCGGTTCGCCGGTCTTCTTGTCCTTGCGCAAGCCGGTTTCCATCTCGTGGCTCATCAGGGACTTAACGGTGGTGACGCCGTTGCTGTTCTTTGCGCGGATCTTGATATTACTTGCCATAATCTGTGTACCTCTGACGTGGTCTTGTATGCAATCAGCCGCCGCAGCCGCCGATGGTGACCTTGACGGGTTTGGCAGCGCTGAACAGGCCAGCGTCGGTCTGCACGACGGCGACCACGTCGGCCGTCTTGGCCATCTTGATGCGCGTGGAAACGAACGGTACCGCATTTTCGCCGAGATCGAATGAGGCGATCAGCGGCGTGCCGTTGCCGGAGGCGATGATCGAAATCGACTTGGCGCCTTCGATGTCGCTCTCGACGGTGACTGGCACCACGGCGCCATTCTCAGCGATGTCCGGGGCCTTGATCATGACCTTTTCGCTGGTTTCGGTCGCCTCGCTGCCGAGTAGATCCTTCAGGGCGGCGTCCGTATCGGTCGCCTTAAAAGCGGCCTCCGGCCAAGCTGCCAGCACGGCGCTGGGGGCGAGCAGGCCGGCACTGGCGGCGACGCCAATGGCGCCGACACCCAGCGTTCCTTTCAGCAGCACTCTGCGTTTTGCGTCGATCATTGAAAATCTCCTATCGAGCGGGGTTTGGTCGAGCAGGGTTTGGTCGAGCAGGGTTTGGGTTGGTGTGACAACGGGGCGCCAGCCGTTCTGTTGCCGGCACTCCGGGCGATAATCGCGGGCCTGACCACCGGCACAAGCCCAGGGCCAAAACGCGACCGACTCCAGCGGGCTGGTTGGCTCCAGTGGGCGGTTGAGGGTTCCGGCAGGGCGCCCTTCGGCGGAAATGTGCGCGACCGGCCGCGACGCGGCTGGTGCGATTTCGTTTAGATGACCCGTGGCGCTGGGTGGACGCGCAGCACGGTCGGGCCTCGTTCAAGCAATGCCTCCTGGTGTTGTTGTGTTCGTGCGCCGATTCCGTTTCCCCTGTGCCGAGGATTACTGTTTGCGGGTTGCCCTCGCAGGGCATGCCGCCTAGTCGACGATCGCGATAGCTTAGCGCATCTGCGACGGACTGAAAACTTCGGGAATACCCTCAGCGTTCCGTGATAATTGTTCCGTGCCGTCCCTTCGTTAGTCGTTACTCCCCCTTTTCCGCTCCTTCTTGTCCTGCTTGCGCTCTTCCGCGCGCATTTCCGATAAACGCACCTGAATCTTGGAGGCGAGGTAAAAATCGAGCTTTGGCTGACGCAAGGCCAACTCCAGCTGGCGCACCGCGGGTTCCAGGTCGCCGTTGTAGTACAGCGCCTCAGCTCGCCAACGCAACGTTTGCGCCTTTTGGCCGGACTTGCCGGCGGCATCCGACATCAGGCTGTAGATCTGAGGAATGCCGGGACGCAGCGCGACGAAGCCTTCCAAGCTGCTGAGGGCGTCCGCCGGCTGGCCGTTGGCCATGAGTGCCTCCGCATAAGCCTGGCGCAATGGCCAGTTGCCCGGGGACAAGCCTACCGGTCCTTTGAGCTCTTTGACCGCAAGCTCCGGCCGACCGCTCCGCAGCAGGATGTCGGCACTGAGCACGATAAATTCCATCTGGCTCGGATGGCGCTGCAGCAACGGGCGTAGTTGCGCGGCCGCGTCGCCAAGCCGTCCGGCACGGTTCAAGGCCAGCGCGTAGCCATAGCGCTCGGCGGTCTCGTTGCGATAGCGGCCCTTCTCCAACGTGTCTTCAAAGTGGTCGACGGCCTGTTCGGGTCTCGAATATTTGCGCTGGCGCAGATCGGCTCGCGTCAAATGGAAGCGCAGGCTGTCCGGCTGTTGCTGATGCCCATAGCCTTCGGCCCGGGACAGTCCGTCGGCGATGCGATCGGTGGTGACCGGGTGGGTGCGCAGCAGTTCAGGCGCGCCGCTCTCGTAGATGCGCGTCGCCCGTGTCAGCTTCTGGAAGAAACCGGGCATGGCGAAAGGATCGTGTCCGGCGCGCGCCAGCGTGTCGATGCCGATACGATCGGCCTCCTCTTCGTTGGCGCGGGTGAAGTTGATCTGCTTCTGCGCCGCGAGACCCTGCACGCTGGCCATGGCGGCGATCCCGGCGCTTGGATCGACCGCGGCCCCGAGCACCGCTGCGGCCAGCATCAGCGCTACGGTCGGGATCGACATCTGTTTTTGCACCTCGAACGCGCGCATCAGGTGCTTCTGGCTCACGTGTGCAAGTTCGTGTGCGACAACGGCGGCGAGTTCGGACTCGGTCTCGGCGGCCATGATCAGGCCGGCGTTGATGCCAATGTGTCCGGCCGGCCCGGCAAAGGCATTGATGCTTGGGTCGTCGATAATGAAGAAGTCGTAATTGCCGGCACCCTCGCGACCGGCCGCCGCTAACTGATTGCCCAGGGCCTGGATGTAGTCGGTCAGCACCGGGTCGGAGCTGACTTTCAGCGCCTTGCGTACCCATTTCATGAATTCGCGGCCGAGCTCGCGCTGCTCCGCCACCGACATCACGGAGTCGGCACTGCTGCCCATTTCGGGTAGGTCGAAGGCGTCGGCGGGGGCACGCGCAGGCAAGCCGAGCAGAAGACCTGCGGCGAAGATGCCAAGTGCCGCGGCGATGGCGTGGAACGGCTTGCGTAATGAGGGGTGCATCAGCGATTTGGGTTGCAGGACGGTTGGGCGCCGGCGTGGCGTCGGCGTGATCCTGACGGCCTGATTCTGATTATGGCCGGCAAGCATGCAAAGATCGTGGATATCCGGGGTCGGTGGGTGGTAGACCCAGGTCATTGAGGGGGGCTAATTCAGCTGGATGCGCTCGCCCCAAGGAACCGTGCTGCGACCTTTGACCAGCCAGATGACGGGATAGTTCGGTTCGTCGCTCGGGAAGTCTCCGTCGGCGTCCGTGAAATAGACCAGCAGGTCCGGGCGCATACCCTGCTGATCTACCCACTGAAACACTGGCCGGAAGCTCGTGCCGCCGCCGCCGGTGAGGTCCTCTGGTCGGCAAAACTGCTCCCAGGGTTCGAAGCGGAATGGTGCCCCCGCGCACAGGGCCGCGTCGCAGGGCAGTAGCGTGACTCGGGCGCGAACCTGCCCCTTCAGGGCGTCGATCTCGTCGATGAATTCCTGCACCTCGTCATCCTTGATGGAGCCGGACGTGTCCAATGCGACGACGATGTCGAGTTGGTGGCTTCGCAGGCTCGGCATGATGTAATCGCCTTCGCGTCGGGACGGTCGTGCCCAGCTGTAGTCCTCTCGCGACAGGCTGTTCATGTAGCGCGCCAGCAGCATACGCCAGGGCAATTGGGGTTGCAGCAGGTGGTCGATCATGCGCTTGAGCTCGCCGCCGAGCTTGCCTGCTTGCATTGCCTGTTGCGCGGCGCCGGCCATGCGCTGTTGCCACTGCACTTGCAACGTCTCTTGCTCGTCCGGCGTCAGCGGCTGCGGCGCGCCGGCCGCGTCCTGCTGTGGTTGGGCCGCCTGCTCGCCACCGGCCTGGCCCTGCGTTGGCTGGTCCTGATCCGGGCGCTCCTGGTTCGGCTGGCCCTGGCCGCCGTGGCCGGCGTCGGTCTGGTCTTGGCCCGCCTCGTCGTTGCGGCGCTGTTGCTCGCTGATGTCGCGCTCATCCATGCCGCCGCGTTGCTGATCCTGATGCTGGTTGTCCCGGTCATAGGCGTGCGTGTCCAGGGTTTCGGACTGATCGTTCTCGTCGAGCAGCGGATAGATTTCTTCGGCCGTCATGCCCTTGTAAAGCGGCATCAGCAGCGCGTTGGCTGGCGGCTTCAGCCCATCGTCGACCAGCAGCGGGTTGATGGCGTAGTCGCAGGCCAAGTCCCAGCGGTGCCTGACCCGGTGCTGGCGCCTGGCGAAGTGCGACAAGGCGCAGTGCAGCGCCTCGTGGGCGAGCATGAACTGGGTCTGGTCCAGCGACAGCGCGTCGATGTAATCGGGGTTGTAGAAGAAGGCGCGGGCATCGGTTGCCGTGGTCGGGCACCAGTCCGGTTTTGCTGGCTTCATTGGCAAGCGCAGTACCAGCGCGCCGAGAAAGGGCTTGTCCAATATCAGCCGGGTGCGGGCTGCGGCCAGTTTGGTCTCGATGGCGTCGATGTTGCTCTGGATCTGTTCCTTCATGTTCGCTCAACCCTCTATGTGAGGCCTGGTGGCGGTCGCTCGCGCGATGAGCGAGCGAGGCGATGCCTCAGGCCGACGAGAGCACGGCGCCGCGTTGCCTGGTCCGTATGCAAATTCGAGTG
>JGI12210J13797_10035391_pt1 | contig 13807 bp, 12 predicted proteins | sample ElkSlonscriptome_3_FD_13797 | JGI IMG/M metagenome (IMG submission 13797)
CAAGTTCCCCCTCCCTCCGCCGCCGCCCCTGCCCCACCCCATCCAAATTCGTGCCCCCCGCGCTATGCTCTACCCGTCATGGCCGCCCGCCCCTCGCCCCGCCGCCCCTGCGGCCTCCTGGCCCTCGGCACCCTGACGGGCTGCACCGGCGAGCTCACCGTCCTCGCCGCCCTCGCCTTCGGCATGACCCTCGGCGCCTGGATGATCGGCTGGCAGCGCCAGCGCCGAGCCCTCTATGAGGCCGAGACCCTCCGCCGCGCCATCGCCAGCGGCAACCACCGCCAGCTCGAGACCCAGCTCCGCCGCGAGCTGGCCCTGGCCGAGTCCGGCGAGGCCGTCAGCCCCGAGCGACAGTGGCTCGCCCGCGCCCAGCTCGGCGGTCTCATGGTCGCCGAGTGGCGCCTCGACGAGGCCCGACAGATCTACGGCACCACCGAAGACGAGGCCTCGCTGGCCCCCCACCTGCGCGCCCTGGCGTCCTTCGGCCGCCACGAGCTGGCCGTGCTCACCGAGTCCCCCGACCACGCGCGCCTCGACGCCATCCGGCGCGACCGCGATCTCTGCCTCGAGCACGTGCCCGCCGTGTTCCGCCGCGACGTCGAGCTGGCCTGGAACTCCGTCGAAGGCCTGTGCCTCGTTCGCATGGGCCGCGCCCGCGAGGCCATCGATGCCCTCGCCGGCGGCCTGAAGGCCCTCGAGTTCAACCCCGCCCTGGTCGTCTACCTGTTCCACCTCGGCCAGGCCTACGAGCACATCGGCGAGCGCAAGCTGGCCGCCGCCCGCTACGAAGAGGCCGCCCACTCGTTCCCCGGCACCCGCCTGGCCAGCGAGGCCCAAGCCCGGCTGCGTGCCCTCGAGCCCGGCGGCGAGGACAGCCTGTTCCGCCACATGCTCCCCGAAGCACCCGCCCCCGCTCCCACCACCGCGCTGGCCACCCTCGGCCCCGACGACGATGACTCCCAAGATGCCTGACCTCGGTCTCGGTCTCGGTGCGTCGCCGCGCGGTGTCGCGACGGTCCCGGCTCGGCGTCGGTGATCGACTCCGGCCGCCCGTCGCTCGTCGGGCTCGCTCGCACGCTCGGAACCCCGCTGGGCGCTGCACGGGCGCTGGGCTGGCCCGAGGGAGGACCGGGCCATGTGAGGCCGATGCGCTGCCGACGGAACCCCGCGGACGTGGCGCAATGGCGCAGGCACGTGAGGATCGTTGTTCTGAGCCCAAGATCCCGAAACCGCTCGGGTCTTGGCGCTTGGCACGGGTGCGCGTCAGGCGAGATTTACAGGAAACAGGGCGATCGGCCGATCCCCTGGTAAATAGTTAAACGGATTGGTCACGAAAGACCAGAAACGCAGTCGCCTGCGTCGCGCCTTCAAGACGGTCAGTCACAGCATGGCGTACGCGCGCAACCTCGCGCGTGGCAACCACTTTGCGGGTGACATGTCCTGGTCTCGGCCCGGCGTGCCTCCGGTCGTTCTCTCTCATGGGTTCATGGGCACCCGTGGAACGATGATACCGCTGACTCAGCGGTTCCAGGCCGATGGGCGGGTGGTCTTCAGCTACCACCACGGCACCTTCCAGCTTCGGTCGCTGCGGGCCTCGGCCCAGCAGCTGGTCGATCACCTCGCCCGCCTCGAGCGCGAGCTCGGCGTCAGCGAGGTCGACCTGGTGGGCTTCAGCATGGGCGGGCTCATCGCTCTGCACGCGGTGAAGTTCCTCCAGGCCCAGCGCTGGATCCGTCGGCTCGCCCTGCTGGGCTCGCCCACCAGCGGCACCTGGGTCGGCCTCGCCGGCGTGGGCACGGTGGGCCTGCTCAGCCCCTCCGTGTGGCAGGTGCTGCCCACCAGCCCCTTCCTCCGCGACCTGCAAGAGGCCCCGTTCCCCGAGGGCGTGCGGGTGCGCCAGATCAGCGCCGCCCAAGACGCCTTCTGCCCCCGGCCCGACCTGCTCAAGGGGGTCGACAAGGAGCGCGACTACATCATGCTCCCCGGCGGCCACTCGTCGCTGGTCGTGGCTCGGCCGTTCTACGAGGAGCTGCGCAAGTTCTTCGACGAGCCCGAGTCCCCGTCGCACGCGTCCAAGGCCCCGCTGGCCGCCGCCGGCGAGGGCCCGGCCGACGGCGCCGCCGCCTGAGCCCGTCCTCGCGGTCCCGGCCGAACCGCAGCGCGTGCCTTGGCGCCGGCTCAGTCGGAGGGCGCGTCCAGTTCGAACGACTCGGCGAGCGCGATGATGAGATCGCCGCTCTGCATCTCGATCTCGATCTGGGCGCCCTCGTTGGTCTCGACCGGCGGGCGGATCTCGTTGATCGAGACCGACTCACCCCACGGGAACCGGCGAGGACACTGGAGCGACGAGAGGTGGATGGCCTGGATGCGAGCCGATCGCCCCACCGTGCCCTTGGTTCGCAAGGTCATGCACATCGTCCCCTCGACCCAGTCGAGCTGTAGGTCGAGGAGGGTTGCGTCATGCAGCGATGTCCAAGGGTCAGGAGAAGGGGCGAGGCTCGCCATGGAACGATCCTACCACTCGGGATCGATCGTTCGAGTCCCGACGCGGCGATTCTCGTCGCTCGATGTAGGGGAGAAGCGCCCCTCGCTCGCGGCCCGTGGTCCGCTTCGCTCGTTCCCGAGCGGATCGGGGAGCAGGGTGTGACCTACAGCCCCAGGTCGGCATCCGTGGGGGCGCCGCAGGCCAGCCACTCGCCCAGCCGCGCGCGCTCCTGCTCGGGAGGCGGCCCCACCGGGGGCATGGAGGTGTTCTGATCGGCGCTGCGCACCCAGATCCGATCGGCCCAGGCCCGAACGTCCTCGAGGTCGTCGAAGTTGACCTCGATGGGGGCCCCCTGGCGCATGTCGGCCGGCAGCATCGTCTGGTGGCAGCCGGTGCAGTTCGACAGCATGAACGGGCCGCCGAAGTTCTCGTAGGTCAAGAAGCTGTCGGCGGGGCACGGGCGCTCGTCGAGGCTCGCCCACGGCCCCACGTCCTCGCCGGTCTCGTCCGCGCCGTCCTCGGTCTCGCTCGCGCCGGCGTCGTCGCCCGAGCCGGTGTCGTCGCCCGAGCCGGTGTCGTCGCCCGACTCGCTACCCCCCTCCGTGGCCTCGGGCCGCGCGTCGTCGTCGTCGTCGGCGCACGCGGACGCTCCCAGCGTCGTCGCCAGCGCGAGCACCCACCGGGCCCCCGCCCGCCGCCGCTCAGCCGCACAGCGCACGGAACGGCTCCACTCCGGGCAGGTACGCCCCCGCATCCACGCCCACCGCCTCGAGCAGCCCGGCCGCGAAGTTGCCGTACTGGATGAGGCTGCCCCCCGGGTCGGCCATGCCGGTGGCGAGGTCGACCGCGACGCCGAGCTGGGCGTCGTCGGTGCCGCCGAGCACCCGACCGCCGGGCAGCCCGCCTCCGATCACCATCGCCGAGGTCACCGGCCAGTGATCCTTGCCGCCGCTGGCGTTGAGCTTGGGGGTGCGCCCCATCTCCGACGCCACCAGCACCACCGTGTCGTCGAGCATGGTGGTGCCCGCGCTCATCCCCGGCCGCCCCGACAGCTCGGCCAGCAGCGCGCTCAGGCCGGCGAAGAACAGCTCCCACTGGGGGATCTGCACCAGGTTGTCGTCGTGGGTGTCCCAGTCGCCGGCCTCGATCTGGGCGCTGAAGCTCAGCTCTTGCTCGAGCATGTCGACCGCCAGCGTGGCCTGCACCCCGAGATCGCCGGTGTAGGCAAAGCTGCCGAAGTCCGCCGCGTCGGCCAGGGTGTCGCCGCGGTCGAGCGAGGCCATGAAGTCCTGCAGGCGGCGGTGCTCCTCGTTCAGCCCCCCGCGCGCGTCGAGCTGCCGCTGGGCCCGGGCTTCCACGTGGCCGCGGATGAGCGCCTGCTCGGTGGCGTCGAGGGGCAGCCGCGGCGTGTAGTCCTCCGGGTCGTCGGCCGGCGGGTAGGCGCGGTCAGGAGACAGCAGCGTGCCCAGCTGGTTGGCCGTGCCCGACCGCGCCGCGATCGAGGCGTAGGGCCCGGAGAAGGCGGTCTGCCCCAGCACCATGTAGGGCGCGGCCAGCTCGGGGGCCAGCGCGTGGGCGGTGATCGCCCCCACGTCGGCGCTGGTGTCCGAGGCGGTGCCGGTGAGCATCCGCTTGGCGCAATCGGGGTGGTTGAGCGACTGCACCTGCACCCCGTTCACGATCGTGCACACCGACGCGTACTGCTCGAAGAACGCGGTCACGTTCGGGCGGGTGCCGTCCACGTAGACCGGCAGGCCGTCGAACGCCTGGATGCTGCCGGGCAGCACGTCGACCGACGACAGCCCCGGCTTGGGGTCGAGGGCGGCGGTGGGGTCCCACCCGCCGCCGGCCATCGCGATGATGAGCCGGCGGGGCGGTCGCTCGGCGCCCGAGAACGCCCGGCTGCGCACGGAGATGAGCCCAGCGCCCAGGGTGGCGGCGCTCCCGAGCAAGAAGCCTCTGCGGGGGATGATGGTCATGTCTCTCGTTCCCTTTGGTGCGGTGCGGTGCGGTGCGGTGCGGTGCGGTGCGATGCGGGGGCACGGTCCGCTAGTAGTAGGCGATCTCCACGTCCTGGAGCATCGCGGTGAGGGTGACCTTCCACGCCCGGGCCGGCTGCCCCGAGTGGTCGAGGGCGGCCTGGAACAACGCGAGCGTCTCGTCGACCGCCGGATCGTCGGGCTGCACCACCCGGGCGAAGATCCGCAGGTAGAGCGCCACGAGCTGCTCGCGCACCGCCGCCTCGTCGGTCTCGGCCTCGTCGATCCGGCTCAGCAGCGTGCGGGCGCTCGCGTCGGGCTGGGCGAAGTCGGCGTCGACCACCGCGTTGGCCGCCTCGCGGGCCAGGTTGCGCAGCACCAGGCTGGCCGTGGCCCCGTAGGTGTGCGACGGCTGGGTGACGAACATCGAGTCCAGCCCGCCGCCCAGCACGCCGTAGCCGAAGAACGAGTCGGCCAGCAGGTCGATCGGGGTGAGGAACGGCCCCTGCCCGTCGAGGTCGGGCGCGAAGATGGTGACCAGCTCGGTCAGGTCGAGCGTGGTCTCCCAGCGGAAGCCGGTCAGGTCGTCCATCAGCAGCGACAGCTGCACCGGCCGCGCCTTCTTCACCCCGCTGGGCACACCCTCCACCGCCTCGTCCCAGTGCGAGATCCGGAACTGGTCGTCGAGCACGATGGCCCGCACCAGCGCCTTGGCGTTCATCCCGTTCTCCACCAGCGTCGACTGCAGCGCCGAGGCCACCTCGAGCGGCACCGCCTCGCGGTCGACCTGGTGGAAGTAGGCGTAGAAGCGCTGCGCGGCGCACAGCGAGAAGCGCGGGTCCTCGGCGATGAACTGCCCCAGATCGGCCAGCCCGTCGCCCGCCTGCCCGAAGTAGCCGGGCTCGCGCACGGTGGCCCCGATGTCCACGAAGATGTCGGGCACGTACGCGTCGAACGGATAGGCCTCGTCGGAGGGCACGTAGATCGGAAACCAGTCGCGCAGGAAGCCCGCCAGCGGGTCCAGCCCCTGGTGGCAGCTGGCGCACGCCGGGTTGTCGACCACCGCGTTGGCCACCGCCTCGGGGTCGGCCAGATCCACGCTGGCGTCCACCTCGATGTCGCGCGACAGGAAGTCGTAGCACAAAAGCGCCCGCGAGATCGCGTTGGCCCGGCCGCGGTTGGCGTTGCTCACCGTGCTCTGGTAGCGCTGGAACAGCCAGGGATCGGAGAGGATCCCCGCGTTGTCGCGCTCGTCCTCCCACTGCGAAAGCTCCCACGACGTGCCGTCGCCCGCGTAGGGCAGCCCCCAGATCGCCGAGGTGGCCCCGTCCGCCAGCGTGTAGTCGGCGGTCACGATCTCGTCGTAGGGCAGGTCGTGGGTGACCACGTGCTCGATGAGCCGCAGCGGGGCCTCGGTGACCGAGCGGTTGAGGCCGCGCATGTCGAACCCCGCCGCCGGCCCGCGGGGCACGAAGCCGGCGGGGAACACCACGAAGTCGGCCAGCAGCAGCAGCGCGTCGTTGTGCAGGTCGCGGATGATCGCGCCGAAGCGGGGGTCGTCGAGGTAGCCGTCGACGATCCCGTCGATCGCCGCGGGGTCGTCGAGCACCGCGAGCAGCTCCGCCTCGCTGGGCCGCACGCCTCGCAGGGCCATCGACACCCGGTTCAGGTGCTCGGTGGGCGACAGGTACACCGGCTCGGGCTGCACCGTGCCGCCCTCGTCCTCGGAGCCGGACTCGTCCACCCCCTCGGTCTCGCCCGCCGTCTCGTCGGGGCCGGCGGTGGTGGTGCCGCCGTCGGCCGGGGTGCTGCCGTCGTCCTGGCAGCCCGGCAGCAGCGCCAGGGACAGCGACAGGGCACCGAGCGCCCGCCTGGGGTTCGAGGTCGTTCGTCTCACGCGGTGCACCACCCTCCAATTCACGGGCCAGGCCGCCCGATTGTCAAAGTGCCACGATCTCCGGGCCTTGCCGGACGGGCGCGACACGCCGGGCGTGGAGCGTGGCGCATCCCTACGTTGCACATCGCAACGGCCGGGATCGGCGGCGGAGCGGGCCGCACCGGGCCGAAGCGCGCGGGGCTTGCTACGTTCGGGGCATGACGGACGGCTCGGCGGCTTCACCCGTACCGGCATCGGCTCCCGCGGCCGCGCTCGCGCCCGCGCTGCGGGGCTCGGCGGGCGTGGACGCGCTCGAGCGGCTGCTGCGGGGGCGGCGGGTGGTGGCGCTGGCGGGGGCGGGGTGCAGCACCGCCTCGGGCATCCCCGACTACCGCGGGCCGGGCACGCGGCAGCGCGCGCGCAACCCCATCCAGTTTCGCACCTTCATCGGCGACGACGCGGGCCGGCAGCGCTACTGGGCGCGGGCGGTGGTGGGGTGGCCGCGCTTTCGCGCCTCGCGGCCCAACGCCGCGCACGCCGCCCTCGCCGCGCTCGAGCGCGGGGGCGCGCTGCGGGGGATCATCACGCAGAACGTCGACCGGCTGCACCACGCCGCGGGCAGCGGGCGGGTGGTCGAGCTGCACGGGGCGCTGCACGAGGTGGGGTGCATGGCGTGCGGCGACGTGGAGCCGCGCGACTCGGTGCAGGCCCGGCTGCTCGCGCTCAACCCGGGGTGGGAGCGGCTGTCGGTCGAGCTTGCGCCCGACGGCGACGCCGAGCTGCCGGGCGGCGTCATCGAGCGCTTCGTGGTGGCCGGGTGTCGGGCGTGCGGCGGGGTGCTCAAGCCGCGGGTGGTGTACTTCGGCGAGAGCGTGCCGGCCGACGTGACCGCGGCGGCCTGGGCCCTGTTCGACGAGGCCGAGGTGCTGCTGGTGGTGGGCTCGTCGCTCACCGTCTTCTCCGGGTTCCGCTTCGTGCGGCGGGCGGCCCAGCGCGGGGTGCCGGTGGCGCTGGTGAACCTCGGCGAGACGCGGGGCGACCCGCTGGTGCAGCTGCGGGTGGACGACCGGGTCGAGGTGGTGATGCCCGCGGTGGCCGAGCGGCTGCTCGCGGGGGGGTAGCGCCGGGCCGGCCGGCCCCGCTACCGCGTCCCGCGGTACTGCCGGGCCAGCGCGTTGATCACCGCCAGCAGCTCGCGGGCGTCGACGGGCTTGCTCACGTAGCTGCTGAAGCCCGCCAGCAGCGCCTGGGTGCGGTCCTCCTTGCGCGCGTAGGCGGTGGAGGCGATGGAGGGCAGGTTCCGCGACGCGGGGCGCTCGAGCGCGCGGATGGCCCGGATGAGCGCGTAGCCGTCCATCGTGGGCATGCCGATGTCCGAGATCATCACGTCGAAGTCCTCGCTGCGGATCGCGTCGAGGGCGGCCATGGCCGAGGACTCCAGGCGCACGGTGCCCCCGCAGCTCTCCAACAGCGTGCCGATCATCTCCCGGGCGTCGGACTGGTCGTCGACCACCAGCACCCGCACGCCGTCGATCTGGGGCAGGTTCAGGCTCGAGCCGCTGTCGCTGGCCGTGAACTCCCCCGAGTCGCGGGGGTTGGGCTCGCGCAGCGCGACCGACAGGGGCAGCTTGATGACGAAGGTGGAGCCCTTGCCCTCGCCGTCGCTGCGAGCCTCGACCGTGCCGCCGTGGGCCTCGACCACGTGCTTGACGATCGACAGGCCCAGGCCCAGCCCGCCCACCCGCCGGGTGGAGCCGCCCTCCCGCTGCCGGAAGCGCTCGAACAGGTGCGGGAGGAACGAGGGATCGATGCCCTCGCCCGAGTCGGAGACGGTGATCTCCACCCACGAGCCTCGCCGCTCCACCGACACCCGGATCGAGCCGCCCTTGGGCGTGAACTTGACCGCGTTCGACAGCAGGTTCCACGCGACCTGGCGCAGGCGATCGGGGTCGCCCACCACCCAGGTCTCCTGGCCGAGCACGGGGATGACCTGGAGGTGCCGAGCGTCGGCCGCGGGGCGGATCGTGTCCACCGCCTGCTCCACGATCCGCTCCAGCGCCACCCGCTCGAGGTTGAGCTGGAGCTTGCCCGACAAGATCCGCCCTACGTCGAGCAGGTCGTCGACCAGCTCGGCTAGGCCCGCGGAGTTGCGCGCGATGACGGCCACGCCCGCCGCCTGCTTCTCGGGCGAGAGGGTCCCCGCCTGCAGCATCTGCGTCCAGCCCACGATGGCCGACAGCGGCGTCCGCAGCTCGTGGGACACCATCGTCAGGAACTCGTCCTTCATGCGGTTGGCGTCCTCGGCCGCGCGGCGGGCCTCCTGCTCGCGGAGCATCAGCTCCTTGCGGCGGGTGATGTCCTTGAAGATCAGGGCCACCTGCCGGTGCTCGGGCAGACCGATCCGGGTGGCCAGGCATTCGAACCACCGCCCCATGGAGGGCTCCTCCCGCTCCATCCGCGCCGGCACGCCGGTGCGCACCACCTCGCCGTAGGCCTCGATCCACGCGGAGTCGAGGTCGGGCAGCACCTCTCGCACCAGGCGGCCGGTGGCGTTGGTCAGGCCGGTGTGCAGTTCGAACGCGTCGTTCATGTCCAAGAAGCGATAGTCGACCGCGCTCTGGTCCTCGTCGAACACCACCTGCACCAGGCAGTAGGCGTCGTCGAGGGACTGGAACAGCGAGGTGAAGCGCTCCTCGGCCGCCCGCCGCTCTTCTTCTTGGTGGACCACGTCGGTGACGTCGGTGCCCTGCACCAGCACCCCCGACACATCCCCGTCGTCGTCGACGATCGGCTGGTAGATGAAGTCGACGACCGCCTCCTCGGGCGTCCCGGCCGTGCGCTCGAGCGTGACCCCCATGCGGCGACCCACGAAGGGCTCACCCGTGGCGTGGACCCTCTCGAGCAGTTCGAAGAACCCCTGGCCCCGGATCTCGGGCAGCGCGTCCCGCAGCGGCTTGCCGATGATGTCCCGGTCGCCGCCCACCAGCTCCATGTACGCGTCGTTGGCCAGCTCCATCACCAGCTCGGGACCCCGCAAGAAGCAAAGGAACCCCGGCGCCTGCTGGAACAGGCCGAGCAGGTGGAGCCGCTCCGCTTCACGCTCGGCTTGGGTCGATGCCATCGCGCGCACCGTAGCAGCCGCCGATGCCGAGTGAGAGTAGATAACGACGATGGATGCCGCGGTCGGAGGGCAACGGCGCCCTGCGAGGGACGATTGGGAGGGGGGCGGATCACGGGCACTGCGTCGCGATGGGTCGCCGCTATTACCGCCGCTCGACATCGTGCTGGAGATGTCCTCGGTGGGCTCGGCGAAGGCGTCGGGCCGCGCGTGACTCCCGAGGACCATCATGGTGGCGGAGTTCGTATGGGATGGTTCCAGGTGAGACGAAGTGCGGCTGCGAGGCCGGGGCAGCGCTCGAGATGCTCGACGGTGTGGTGGAAGGACTTCTCCAGGAGGTAGAGTTCATCGGCAAGGTCATGATCGAAACTCTGGGCGAGCTCGCGATGATCGTTGCTGCCGACACAGAGCAACTCCTTGGGCTTCTCGAGCTCGTCGAGCAGGGAGCGGTCTCGATGCCAACGATCGATGAGCTGGAGGTGCTTGCGACAACGTCTTTCGCAGAGTTCGCGGACGTGTCCGCTCTGGTAGAGCCAAGCTTCGATGCTGTAGAATGGGGTCAGCAGGCAGATGCGCCGGAGGCGCTCTCGAACATCGGCCTCGCCCGCGGGCAATCTCCTCCGGATCAGTCCTTCTTCGACGAGCGGAACGAGACGTCGCACGAACTCATGGAAATCCCGCACGTTCTCGGATGACTCGTGGTCACTCCACGTGCGGTCCCCGTCGATGTGGAAGATGACATAACCAGGCACGTCGTCTTCCAGTACCTTGGTCGCGAGTTCTTGGAGCAGGTCCGCGCGCAGCGCATGGTCCCGGGGGCTCTTCGACTTCCATCGGTTGGCTCGAGTGCTCGCCTTGCTCTTCGTTCCGGGTTCGAATTCTATTCGATGGGTGGCGACGCTTCCGTCGACGAGTCGCAATAGCTTATGAGTCAGTAGCTTTACCGTTTCGAAGGCTCCGGGGTGACCATCTTCGGTGAGTACCAGCAGGGACAACGCCCAGGATGTCATCACCACAGCCCCTTGGTCCTCAAGATGCCGCTCACATGCTGTACGCCTACCTCATAAGCGCGGTGGAACGAAGAGGCTTCAGCGTCATCCATGTTGCGCCAAGTCCAGTTACCGGCTCCATCTCGGTCGCATAGGACGAAGCGTCGCTGGGCTTCTTCGGCGGAGGAGAAGGGAAGGTGATCGAGCAGCAGAGGGTTCTGACTCGACAAGAAGGCCTGCCCCTTGATTGCGTCTAGGCAGGCCTGGATCCACTCGTAGTGGAGACCGTTGACGAGTTCGTCCGCCACGAGGATCTGAGGGTTGGCTGCGGCGTGGTACAAGAAGATGAGCAGGCGCTTCTCGCCGTAGCTGAACTTGTCATGGTTGAATGTGGTCCCGTGGTGGCTCGTCACGCGGAAGATCGGCTTGCCGAAGCTGGATTGGAATTTTCCGTGCGATGGTTCCTGCCGGTCCACGAGCGAGAGCGTGACCCTTGCGTTTCTTGCGCCGATGAGTCCTCGGAAGGTCTCCAAGAGCGCCCACTGCTCGCTCGAGGCGCTGATCTCCGTCGTGGTATGGACGCTGTTCCCAAGGCTCAGTAGACACTCGAGCAGAGGAGTGGGTATATAACTCATGAGTAGTTCGAGGATCCGCTTCGTTGCCTCTTCAAAGTTGTTCCGCGGATAGTCGGAGAATAGGTGGGCGGAGAGAGGTTGCTGGATTCGAGGTAGGTCTTCTCCCTCTGTGATGCTCCTGAATACGTCTAGTCCTTCGTCTAGGCGGAACGAGCTCTTGGCGAGACGGCGGAATTGATATCTGAATCCAGGGAAGTTCGTTGCGTCTAGATTTAGGATCAGGATCAGGCAGGACTCGTAGAAGGAACGATTGAACAGAGAAGCTTCTGGAAACGAAGAGGAGTTCGGGCCCGAGAGTCGGGTCAGGTTCTTGGATGCTTCGATGTGATACTGGCTTCCCTCGGCATCTTCGTAGTCGATCTCATAGCTCCACTCGAAGGACTCCTTGCTGAAGAACTCGGTCGGTTCCTTGGGTGGTATCGTGGTGTTGCGAGCCGCGATCTTCACAGACTCACCCCCCAGGAGGAGTTCGAACTCCAAATCGAAGGCTTCGCCTCGATACTTTCTCAGGTCTCCCCTCGTAATGGCGACGATGAGCTCGAGCATGGTCGTCTTTCCCGTCCCGTTTCGGCCGAGCAAGACGTTGATCCCGTGGTCGAAGTGCAAGACCGTACCGCGCGCGACATGCCGAAACTGGTTGATCTGGAGCCGAGTCAGGCGAGCCAGAGGCTGGACCTTCGATGCCGAAGCGGGGCCAGTACGAGTGTCGGCTGGCAGATGCTCTGGGGTGCTAGAGATCATCATCACGCTCCTTGCGTCGACCGCGCCCAACGGTGCTATCACGCTCGTTTGGTGTCGCCTACCCGCGAGGGAGGTTGCTCTCGTGGGACGAGAGCCAAGCCTTCTCGGAGTCGGAACGTCCGTCTCGTGACGGGCGCGGGGGCGCCGCGCGTGTTGCGTGCCCCGCGCCGCCCCGGGCTGCCTACCAGCGCCCTTGGATCCGCCCCATGAACTCGTAGGGGTACCCCAGCTCGAACGTGGCCGCCTCGTCGAGCTTGGCCATCTGGTCGTCGGTCAGCCACAGCTGCGAGGCCTCGACGTTGTCGGTCACCTGCTCGATCGAGCGGGCCCCGAAGATCACCGAGGTCACCGCGGGCTTGCGCAGCAGCCACGCCAGCGCCACCTGGCTGGGCGTGTGCCGGGTCTGCTCGGAGACCGCGTCGATCGCCTCCAGGATCGTCCAGTTGCGCTCCACGTCGTAGCGGCTGTAGCGATCCTTCCACTCCCCCAGCCGGGTGCCCTCGGGCGGGTCTTGGTCCTTGCGGTACTTGCCGGTGAGGAAGCCGCCGGCCAGCGGCGACCAGGGCAGGATCCCCACGCCCTCTTCCTTGCACAGCGGCAGGTGCTCGCGCTCGATGCCGCGGTTGAGCAGGTTGTACTGCATCTGCGCCGACACGAACCGCTCCAGCCCCTGCTGCGTGCTGGTCCACAGCGCGTTGGCGATGCGGAACGCGGCGTAGTTGCTGCACCCGATGTAGAGCACCTTGCCCGCGCGCACCAGGTCGTCGAGCGCCCGCAGCGTCTCCTCGATCGGCGTGGACACGTCCTGCATGTGCATCTGGTAGAGATCGATGCGGTCGGTCTTCAGCCGGCGCAGGCTGTCCTCCACCGTGCGGACGATGCGGTAGCGCGAGCCGCCCGTGCGGTTGGGCCCCGAGCCCATCACGAAGCGGAACTTCGTGGCGAGCACCACGTCGTCGCGGTGCCCGCTCTTCTCGAACCAGTTGCCGATGATCCGCTCCGACAGGCCGTCTTGGCCGTAGACGTCGGCGGTATCGAAGAAATTGATGCCGGCCTCGAGGGCCTTGTCCATGATGGAGAAGGACGTCTGCTCGTCACAGCCGACCTTGTGCATGAACGACGTCTCGTCGGCCTCGCCGAAGGTCATGGTGCCGAGACAAAGGTTGGAGACCCTGAGACCGCTGGCTCCGAGCTGGCGATATTCCATGGTGTGGTTCCTGGGTGGGGTGAGGGTGATATGCTCCGCGGCCGGTGCCCGACGACGTGATCACGCTCGACGCGCTGCCGCTGGGACGGGGAGCCGAGGTGGTCGGCGTGAGCGGGCCGGGAAGCATTGCGATGCGACTGTTGGAGATGGGCTTCGTGCCCGGGACGCACGTCGAGCTGCTGAAGACCGCCCCGCTGGGTGACCCGCTCGAGCTGCGCATCCGTGGATACCATTGTTCGCTCCGCCGGGCCGAGGCGGCCCACGTCCGGGTGAGCCCCCGATGAGCCCGTCGATGCTGCGCATAGCCGTGGCCGGCAACCCCAATGTCGGCAAGACCAGCCTGTTCAACGAGCTGACCGGCTCCCGCCACCGGGTGGGGAATTACTCGGGCGTGACGGTGGAGTGCCTCGAGGGCGAGCTGTCGCCGCGACTGCGGGGCGCGGACCCGCCCCTGCGGCTGGTCGACCTGCCCGGGATCTACGGCCTGAGCCCCATCTCCGAGGACGAGGCCGCCGCCCTGGCCGCGCTGATGGGCCCCGTGCGCCCCGACGCCGTGCTGCTCGTGCTCGACGCCTCCAACCTCGCCCGCAACCTCTACCTCGCCCTGCAGATGCTCGAGCTGGGCTTGCCCGTGGTGATCGCGCTCAACATGGTCGACATGGCCGAGCGCGCCGGGCTGCCGGTCCAGCCCTCCGCCCTCGCCCGCGAGCTGGGCGTGGCGGTCGTGCCCACCGTGGCCCGCACCGGTCAGGGCGCGGCGGCCGTGGTCGCCGCCCT